>SAMEA3663036__coassemble_104_pt1 | contig 38974 bp, 35 predicted proteins | sample SAMEA3663036__metabat2_low_PE_037 | metagenome-assembled genome bin SAMEA3663036 (sample SAMEA3663036) | pig gut metagenome | biome: pig gut; feature: pig-associated habitat; material: faeces | place: France | collected 2012
AAATATAATTTCAATTATATTTATATAGTGGCACTGAAAACACATCCCCGAAACGAAAATGACCAAAATGACTTTGACCATAATGACCACTTTGACCAAAATGACTTTGACCAAAATGACCACTTTGACCAAAATGACCACTTTGACAGTGTCTTTTCAGAACTATTCTTCACCACCTATGGGTACGTATTTATGTGAAAAATAAACAAGAAAAACGTTAAAAAGGAAATATTGAATAGTTTTTCTTATGATATGAATACACGTATATCATTAAAAATGCGTACCTTTGCACCCGAATTAGAAAGAATAAGATGAAATCATTAGTGTTCACATTTGCTTTATTGCTTTCCTCGACAGCAGGGAATGCACAGGAAAAGCTTACGTTAGGACAATGCCTGAACATTGGCATTGAAAACAATTTGTCGCTGAAAATTGCCAAGGGAGAAATAGTGAAAGGCAAGCATAACATCAGCGAAAACCGTTCGCGTCTGCTACCGCAGATAAACTTCTCGGCGTCGCTCAACGACAACTTCGACCCGCCCGTATCTGTCACCGACGGAACGGCTTACGGCAAGACGTACAACGTGACAAAGACGCTGCAGTACAACTCGTCGGCGGCGCTCGCACTGCAGATGCCGCTCTACAGTCAGACGGCGCTCACGGCCATCAGCATCGCCAAGACGCTCGACCAACTCAACCAGCTCTCGTACGAGAAGGCGCGCGAGGACCTTATGGTACAGATAAGCAAGATGTACTACCTCATACAGAACACTACCGAGCAGATCTCGATAGTGAACGACAACATCAGACGCTTTAAGGAGCTCAGAGACATCACACAGGCCTTCTACGACAACGGCATGGCACTCGAGATAGACCTCAAGCGCATCAACGTGAAGATAGAGACCATGGACGTGCAGCTCGCCAACGCCAAGGCAATGCTGTCAGAGCAGTATAACATGCTGAAATACGTGATGGACTATCCGGCGGAGAAGGATATAGTTGTGGAGGAAAAGGTTGTGGATAAGGTGGACGACGCCCAGCTGACGGGACTGAACACCAACCTCTACGAACTGCAACTGCTGCAGAAGAAGCTCGACATGGCTGAGCTGCAGAAGAAGATGGCCAAGGACGGCTATCTGCCCACGCTCGCCCTGAGCGCCAACTGGGCTTACACGGCTTATACCGACAAGTTTAAGAACTGGTTCCACTCGGGCGAGTCGAACCATTGGTATCGGTCAAACGGAATAGGTCTGCAGCTGAGGGTGCCGGTGTTCGACGGATTCGAGAAAAGATCGAAGATAAGGAAGGCGCAGGTGGATATAGACAACGCCAAACTGTCGTATGAAAATGCGCTGAAGAGCATGCAGACGCAGTATGCCAACGCCATCAACGACCTTGCCAACAACCAGCGCAACTACGTGAAGCAGAGAGACAACTACCGTCTGGCTGAGGGCATCTACGGCGTCACCGTAGATCGCTACCGCGAGGGCATCGTATCGATGGTGGAGGTGCTGCAAGACGAGATGAGCATGAGCGACGCGCAGAACAATTACCTCACCGCCCACTACAATTACCAGGTGTCGAACCTCGCCGTGCTGAAGCTGACGGGAAAACTCGACGAGCTGTTTAAGTAATAAAAGAGTTTGAATAATTTTAACAATGAGATAAAACAATGGAAGAGAAAAAGAATATGACAGAAGGTAACGACAACCAGATGACTGCTGAACAGAAAGCAAAGAAACTAAAGAAACAGCGCGTGAGACAGATGATAGTAAGCCTCATAGGGGTGGCCATACTGCTCTGGGGCGTGTGGGAAGTGGTGTGCATGTTTCTCGACTTTAAAAACAACGAGACCAGCAACGACGCACAGGTAGAACAGTATCTCTCGCCCGTGAACATACGCGCCACAGGATACATAAAGAAGATTTATTTCACTGAGCATCAAGATGTTAAGAAAGGCGACACGCTCCTCGTGCTCGACGACAGCGAATATCGCATAAGGGTGATGGAGGCTGAGGCTGCGCTAAAGGACGCCATGGCAGGACAAAACGTGGTGGGAGCGACACTGCAGACCACTACCAAGTCTGCCGACGTGTATGACGCCTCGATAGCCGAGATTGAGGTGAGACTGGCTAAGCTGGAGAAAGACCGCCAGCGCTACAAGAACCTCGTGGAACGCAATGCCGCCACACCCATTCAGCTCGAACAGATAGAGACAGAATATGAAGCCACTAAGAAAAAACTTGACGCCACACGCCGCCAGCAGAAGGCTGCCTTATCGGGAGTAAACGAGGTGAACAACCGTCTGGGCAACACCGAGGCAGCCATAGAGCGCGCCACCGCAGCACTCGAAATGGCCAAGCTCAACCTCTCTTACTGCGTGGTGACGGCACCATGCGACGGAAAGTTAGGACGACGCGCCCTGGAGGAAGGACAGTATATCAACGCCGGACAGACCATAACATACATCGTGCCGAACACACAGAAATGGGTGGTGGCAAACTACAAGGAGACACAGGTGGAAAACCTCTTCGTGGGACAGAAGGTGAAGATGACCATCGACGCCATCAGCGACAAGGAGTTTGAGGGCGAGGTGACAGCCATCTCAGGCGCCACAGGATCGAAATACTCGCTCGTGCCCACCGACAACTCGGCCGGCAACTTCGTCAAGATACAGCAGCGCGTGCCAGTGCGCATCGACTTTGTCAACCTCTCGAAGGAAGACAACGCCAAGCTGGCTGCGGGAATGATGGTGATAGTGAAAGCAGAGAGAAAATAAACGGCGATGAACAAGAATTTCCCGTTCTACGACTGGGTGCCTAAGCCTCTCGGGATAATCTTCCTGATTGTGCTTTTCATACCTATAATGACCGTCAGCGGAGTCTATTCGGCCAACAGCAGTGAGATGGTCGGGGGGCTGGGCATACAGTCTGAACATATTTCGTTTGTGGGATTCGTCACCTCGGTGGGAATGGCGGCCTTCTCGCCGTTCTTCTACACCGTGGTGTGTCTGCGACGACAGAAGCTGATGAGCCTCATAGGATTTCCCATACTCATCGTGCTCAGCTTTATATGCGCACGCACCGACAGCGTCTTCGTCTTGGGACTGTGCAGCCTGACGATGGGATTCGTGCGTCAGGCACTGCTGATGTCAACACTGTTTACGCTCATCAAATACTGCTTCCACATCGAAGCCACAAACAACCTCACGGCGGGCAACGAGCCGCTGACCGAGGAGGGATGGGACAAGCTCGACACGGAGAAGACCACAAGCATGCCCACAATCTACTTCTTCTTCATGATTCTCGGACAGCTCGGCACGTGGCTAACGGCATGGTTTGCCTACTACTACGAGTGGCAGTATGTGTATTACGCCATGATGGCGACGATGCTCGTGGCAGTGCTCATCACGCTCATAGCCATGCCGTTCAACCCTTATCCCACGAAACACCCGCCGCTGTCGTTCTCGAAGTTCGGCAATGTGGTGGTGTTCTCGGCCATGTGCTGCTCCTTTATATACATAATGGTATATGGAAAGACGCTCGACTGGTATGACGACCCCACGATACGCTGGGCCACGGTGATATGTATCGTCTCGATACTGCTGTTTGTGTATCTCGAGAAGACAAGGCAGTCGCCCTATTTCGTGCTCGAGGCCCTGAAATGGCGCAGCATACAGGGAGGCATACTGCTCTTCCTCGGACTCATGATATTCAACTCGAGCCAGATGTTTGTCAACATCTTCGTAGGTGTGGGCATGAAATGCGACAACCTGCAGATAGCCGAACTGGGCAACTGGGTGCTCCTGGGATATTTCCTCGGACTGGTGGGAGCCATCATTGCCAGCGCGAAGAAGATTCACCTGAAATGGCTCTTCGCCATGGGATTCGTCTTTATAGGACTCGCCTCGCTATTTATGTATTTCGAGGTACAGACCGAGGGACTCTACGAGAGAATGAAATGGCCAGTGATAATACGCGCCACAGGAATGATGCTGCTCTACTCCGTGACAGCCGTGTATGCCAACCAGCGCATGCCTTACAGACTGATGTCAACATGGGTGTGCATAATGCTCACCGTCAGAATGATAGTCGCACCGGGAATAGGCTCGGCGATATACACAAACGTGTTCCAGCACCGACAGCAACACTACATCACACGCTATGCGCAAGACTACGACCGCATGAACCACCCTGTGGCGTCAAACTACGACCAGACGGCACGCGGCATGCGCTACCAGGGAAAGAGCGAGACCGAGGCAGAGCAGATGGCGTCGATATCGACAAAAGGAAAGATACAGGTGCAAGCCACGCTCACCGCGATAAAAGAAATGGCGGGATGGACCATCTACGGATGCTTGGCATGCGCACTGATCGTCGTACTCGTGCCATGGCCTAAACGCGACATCAGCCGCGACACCAAAGAGTGGCTTATGTCGAAAACTATCGCGCCGCCGTCGTGGAGAGGGGAATAATTGAAAAAACTCTCTGATTTATTTTGTAGTGTCGGCAAATTAGCTTAACTTTGCAGTCGGAAACAAGAATAAATGAAAAATAGTATGGAACAAAATCTTCTGATTTACAATACACTGACTCGAAGCAAAGTGCTCTTCGAGCCTATACACGCCCCAAACGTGGGAATGTATGTTTGCGGACCTACAGTATATGGCGACCCGCATCTCGGACACGCGCGCCCTGCCATCACCTTCGACATCCTCTTCCGTTATCTCAAGCATCTCGGATACAAAGTGCGCTACGTGCGTAACATTACAGACGTGGGACACCTCGAGCACGATGCCGACGAGGGAGACGACAAGATAGAGAAGAAGGCACGACTCGAACAGCTTGAGCCCATGGAGATAGCACAATACTACACCAACCGCTATCACGACGCCATGAAGGCTCTCAACGTGCTGCCGCCAAGCATTGAACCCCATGCCACAGGACACATCATTGAGCAGGAACAGCTCGTGAAGGAAATCATCGACAACGGATATGCTTACGAAAGCAACGGAAGCGTGTATTTCGACATAGAGAAATATAACAAAGACCATAAGTATGGCATCCTCTCGCACAGAAACCTCGACGACGTGATAAACAACAGCCGCGAACTCGACGGAGTGGGCGAGAAACACAACCAGGTCGATTTCGCCCTCTGGAAAAAAGCTCAGCCAGAACATATCATGAGATGGCCAAGCCCATGGAGCGACGGATTCCCCGGATGGCACTGCGAATGTACAGCCATGGGAAGAAAATACCTCGGCAAGCAGTTTGACATCCACGGCGGAGGCATGGACCTCATCTTCCCTCACCATGAGTGCGAGATAGCACAGGCCGTGGCAAGCCAGGGAGAGCCGATGGTGAAATACTGGATGCACAACAACATGATCACCATCAACGGACAGAAGATGGGTAAGTCGCTCGGAAACTTCATCACACTCGAACAGTTCTTCACAGGCAACCACGAACTGCTCAAGCAGGCATTCAGCCCAATGGCAATACGCTTCTTCATCCTCTCGGCACACTACCGAGGCACTGTAGATTTCTCTAACGACGCACTCGTGGCAAGCGAGAAGGGACTGGAGAGACTCATGAACGGACTCAACGACCTCGACCGAATCACGCCGACAGACAAATGCGACGACGAGACAATGAAGGTGGTGAAGGAACTAAGGCAGAAGTGCTACGACGCCATGAACGACGACCTCGCCACACCGCTCGTCATCAGCCATCTCTTCGAGGCTTGCTCTACGGTGAACAAACTGCTCGACCACAAGGCCACCATCTGCCAAGACTGTCTCGACGAACTGAAGCAAGTGATGCGTCTCTTCGCATTCGACATCCTCGGACTCAGAGACGAGAAAGCCGACAACAACGAAGACCGCGAGGAGGCTTACGGAAAAGTAGTAGATATGGTGCTCAGCCTCAGAGCAAAAGCAAGAGCCAACAAAGACTGGGCCACTTGCGACCAAATACGCGACGCACTGAAAGACGCCGGATTCGAGGTGAAAGACACCAAGGACGGATGCGTGTGGAAACTTAATGTCTAATATTTCTCGGATGGCAATTAAGCACCTCCTCACGTATCATACGATCGTCGAGATGAGTGTAAATCTCGGTGGTGGAGATATGCTCGTGGCCTAACAGCGACTGGATGACACGAAGATCAGCACCGCCCTTCAGCAGAGCCGTGGCGAAGCTGTGGCGAAGCGTGTGGGGACTGATGGTCTTCGTGATACCTGCCGATACGGCCTGACGCTTTATCATGATGAGGATCATGGTGCGAGTGAGCTTGCTGCCCCAGCGATTGAGAAAGACATAATCCTCGTTGCCAGACTTGATACGCATCTCACGACGGTCGAGAAACCAATAGTTCAACTCTTTGATGGCACTCTCGGAAATGGGCACGAGACGCTCCTTCGAACCCTTGCCCGTGACCCTGATATACTGCTCGTCGAGAAACAGGTCTGACAGCTTCAGCGACACCAACTCGCTGACACGCAGACCACAGCAAAACAGCACCTCGATGATGGCCTTGTTGCGCTGCCCTTCCCACTTGGAAAGGTCGATAGACGACTCAAGGATGTCAACCTCCTCGGTAGATAACACCTCGGGAAGATGCTCGCCCATCTGTGGCGACTCGAGCAGTTCAGACGGGTCGTCCTCCCGAAAGCCGTCGAGAGCCATAAACCTGAACAACGACCGCACACCACACAGCACCCTGCACTGCGACACGGCGCCAATGCCTATGTCGTGGAGCGTGGCAGCAAAATCCTCTAAGTCTGACAGCTCGAGCGAGACCAAGTCCAAACCCTTGTCGTCACAGTAGGCAACGAGCTTGCCGACGTCGTAAAAATAGGCGTCGATGGTGTTTTTGGAGAAGTTGCACTCCAATTTCAGGTATCTTTTGAACTTTTGCAATATATTTGCCGTCGATTTCTTGCTCATTTCTGTATTATTTTGTACTTTTGCGCTGCAAATATAACAATTTTTTTTTGAAATAATGAAAATACAGATAATTAATGGCCCAAATCTTAATCTCTTGGGCACACGCGAACCGGGAATATACGGTTCGGACACGATGGAAGCCTATCTCGACACTCTGAGAAAGCGCTATCCCGACATCGACATCGACTACTATCAGAGCAACATCGAAGGGGAACTGATAACGAAGCTGCAGCAGGTGGGATTCACATACGACGGCATCGTGCTCAACGCCGGCGCATACACGCATACCAGCATCGCCCTACACGACTGCATACGCTCGCTGAAAACCCCAGTGATAGAGGTACACATTTCAAACGTACACAAACGCGAGGAGTTTAGACATCACTCTTACATCTCCTCGGCATGCCGCGGCGTGATATGCGGCTTCGGCATGGATTCATACAGATTGGCAATAGAGAGTTTTATATAATATTTCAGTCAACTCGTTTACTCGTCAACTTGTTTACTCGTCAACTTGTCAACTTAAAAAAAATATGAACGAAGAACTGGAGAAATACGTCAGGGAACATAGCGACCCGGAAGGAGACTATCTGTATCGCCTCTATCGCGCCACAAACATCTATCTGCTGCACGGACGCATGGCAAGCGGACACCTGCAGGGACGGCTGCTGAAGATGATAGTGAGGATGATAAGACCGAAAAACATTCTCGAAGTGGGCACCTTCAGCGGATATAGCGCCATCTGCCTTGCCGAAGGACTCGACGAGGGAGGAAAGGTCTATACCTTCGAGATAAACGACGAGCAGGAAGACTTCACACGGCCGTGGATCGAAGGCTCGCACCTGGCAGACAAGATTGAGTTTATCATCGGCGACGCTATACAGGAAGCCCCTAAGCTCGGTGTCGTGTTCGACATGGCCTTTATCGACGGCGACAAACGCACTTATATCGAGACCTACGAGATGGCGATGAAGGTGGTGAGAAAAGGAGGATTCATTCTCGCAGACAACACACTGTGGGACGGACATGTCACCGATCCTGCCTACGACAAAGACCAACAGACCATCGGCATACGACGCTTCAACGACTATATTGCCAACGATAAGCGAGCGGAAAAAGTCATCCTTCCGCTAAGGGACGGACTAACGCTGATAAGGATAAAATAAAGGAATTAAGGAGATAACAACTGATTAACTCCTTAATTCCTAAGTGATTTATTTTTTCTCCTCCAACTTTTTCATTCTCTCAACCTGAACTTTCACAATGTCTAATGTCGTCGTGTCTGAACTGAACACAGAGTTGAGACCTTGCGCTTCCTGGGCAGGATCGCCAGTATAGTCGTCGCCCGGCAGCCACTGCTCGTGCTGAGGATTGGCAAAGCCGCCCCACGCCCAGAAGTTGCAACCCGCAAACTTGCCTCCCTGTTCGGCATTGTCCGCCACAAGCGAGAAGACATACTTATAATAGCCGTCGCGACCCTTGGTGCTCACCGCCTTGTCGAACTTGAAGCCATCGCGAGGATAGCCAAACTCCTCCATCACAAGCGGTTTGCCAAGACGGTCGCATATCTCAAGATGACGGTTGATATACTCAAGCGTGCTGTCGCAGGCTGCCGGCAAATCTTCGACAAGGCTGTCGGCGCGCGCCCAGCTCCAGTTATAAGGCCAGATATGGATGTTGCAATAGTCGATGTTCTTGTCTGAACAGATCGTCTCGTATGTCGTGTAGTCGCCCTCACAACCCCAAGCACCCTCGCTGCCAATGGAGATGAGATGGTTGGCGTCGAGCGAACGGATGAGCGACGACGTCTCGGAGAGCCACTTGGCAAACGGCGCAAGCTCTTCTTTCCCAAAGGCGCGAGGCTCGTTGCCAATCTGCCACGACATGATCGTCGGGTCGTCGGCATACTTCACGCCTGTATAACGGTTGGTGCGCGACACGATAAACTTCACGTAGTCGTAAAACAGCCGGTGAGCCTTCTCCGAAGTGGCGTATTTGCGAACGAAATTCATGTATGCAGGATAGCCGTCCTCGTTAGGACGAGGAGCCACGCCCTCGCCAGCATGCTCAAGATAGAAACCATAGCCGCCACTCCATTCCCACGAGTTGTTGAGGTAGAGCACTGCAACCATGTCGCGCTTGCCCATCTCCATGAGCAGATAGTCGAGACCGGCAAGGATAGTGTCGTTATACTCGCCCGGAGACCTCTGCAACGTGGGCTCTACCTTGGTCAGAACACCTTCCTTGCCGTCGCTGCCCACGAGGATGCGGAGATTGTCGATGCCGATGCCTTTCATGAAGTCGAGCTCAGAAAGAAGACGATCGCGGTCGCCGCCACGACCCTCAGAACCGAGAATGGCACCATACCAGAAGTTGGTGCCTACATAATAATATGGCTTGCCGTTGCGCACGAAATGACCATCGGCAACACGCACAAACTTCTCTGCCGAATCTGTCTTGCCGCCCTTGCACGAAACGAAGGCGAAAGCTGCAAACATAATTGCCATAAGAGAAAAAATCTTTTTCATCGTAATTATTGTTTTTTAGTTATGTTTTGATTGTCGGGTGCAAAATTAGCCATAAATTCTTAAACAGCAAAAATATTACATATCAAATACTGATACTATTTTAACATCTTGCCTTGATTTATGTGAATATTGAAAGCATTATTGCCACGCAAATAAAAAAAATCAGCGAGAATGTTTTGCCATATAAAGAAAAAAGACTAATTTTGCCAACAGTATTGATATGAAACAATAGTAATCATTAACTTATAAAAATGGAAAAAAGATACGGACATTTCGATGACAACAACCGTGAGTATGTCATCACCGACCCAAAGACCCCATGGCCTTGGATCAACTATCTTGGAAATGAGGACTTCTTCTCCCTCATATCCAACACAGCAGGAGGGTACAGCTTCTACAAAGACGCTAAGTTCAGACGCATCACTCGCTATCGTTACAACAACGTGCCGATGGACAACGACGGGCGATACTTCTATATCAAGGACGGCGACACGATATGGAGCCCAGGATGGAAACCTTGCCGAACACCACTCGACACCTATGAGTGCCGACACGGCATGGGATACACGCGTATCACAGGAACAAAGAACGGCATAGAGGCGTCAGCACTCTTCTTCGTGCCGCTGAAGACATTGGCCGAGGTGCAGAAACTCACACTGAGAAACACTACCGGAGAGGTGAAGAACATCAAACTATTCTCGTTTACAGAATGGTGCCTCTGGAACGCTGCCACCGACATGGAGAACTTCCAACGTAACTTCTCTACAGGAGAAGTGGAGATCGAAGGCTCGACAATTTATCACAAGACGGAATATCGCGAAAGACGTAACCACTATGCGTTCTACACCGTGAACGCCGATATACAGGGCTACGACACCGACCGAGAGACATTCGTGGGACTCTACAGCGAGAAATCGGCTCCTGACGCCGTCGTAGAGGGAAAACCACGCAACAGCTTCGCACACGGATGGAGCCCGATAGCTTCACATTATATAGAAGTGGAACTCAATCCAGGCCAAAGCCGCGACTTCATCTTCCTATTGGGATATGTGGAAAATGAACAGGAAGAGAAGTTTGTGGCTAAGAAGGTAATTAACAAAAAGAAAGCTCACAACCTCATACAGAGATTCGACAGAACGGAAAAGGTGGACAAGGCTTTCGACGAACTAAAACAGTATTGGGACAAACTGCTCAGCCGGTTTGCGGTGAAGAGCGACAACGACAAGCTCGACCGCATGGTAAACATATGGAACCAATATCAGTGTATGGTGACTTTCAACTTCTCGCGCTCAGCATCCTTCTTCGAAAGCGGAGTGGGAAGAGGAATGGGATTCCGCGACTCGAACCAAGACCTCGTGGGATTCGTTCACCTCATACCAAGCCGAGCACGACAGCGCATCATCGATATCGCCTCTACACAGTTCCAAGACGGAGGATGCTATCACCAGTACCAGCCTCTCACTAAAAGGGGAAACAACGACATCGGAGGTGGATTTAACGACGACCCTTGCTGGCTCATCTTCGGAACAGCGGCTTATCTCAAGGAAACAGGCGACTTCTCTATCCTCGCCGAACCAGTGCCGTTCGACAATCAGCCGGGAAGCGAGAAAACGCTCTTCGAACACCTGAAGATATCGATGGAACACGTCACCAACAACCTCGGACCACACGCACTGCCACTCATAGGACGTGCCGACTGGAACGACTGTCTCAACCTCAACTGCTTCTCGTGGGATCCTAACGAGTCGTTCCAGACAACGGAGAACAACAGCAAGGGATCGAAAGCAGAATCGCTCATGATTGCAGGACTCTTCGTGGTGACAGGAAAAGAATATGTGAAACTCTGCCGTCAGCTGGATAAGCAGGGCGACGACGCCGCAAAATATGGCATCGACAACTTCAACGATGAGGCTGAACGCATGGAAACAGCTGTCAACGCCATGGTGGAAGCCGTGAAGAAACACGGATGGGACGGCAACTGGTATCTGCGAGCATACGACTTCTACGGCAACAAAATCGGCTCGAAAGAGAACGAAGAGGGAAAGATATTCATCGAGAGCCAAGGATGGTGTACGATGGCCGGCATCGGACTCGAAGAGGGAATGGTGGATAAGGCTATCGACTCCGTGGAGAAGATGATGGACTGCGAACACGGCATCGTGCTCAACAATCCTGCATACACTGTCTATCATGTCGAAATGGGTGAGATATCGTCTTATCCTGAAGGATACAAAGAGAACGCCGGCATCTTCTGCCACAACAATCCATGGGTAATCATCGGTATGACCGTGGCTGGACGGGGTAACGAGGCTTGGGAACACTATACGAAGATATTGCCTTCATACGTGGAAGAGAAATATCAGACGCTTCACAAGGTGGAACCATACGTAAACTGCCAAATGGTGGCAGGAAAAGATGCCTACAAGCCTGGAGAGGGAAAGAACTCGTGGCTCACCGGAACAGCTGCATGGATGTGGCTCACCGTCAGCCAATATATTCTCGGAATACAACCCGACTACGATGGACTCGCCATTCGTCCGTGCCTGCCTGACACAGCAAAGGAATACACCGTCACACGATGCTTCCGCGACGCTCGTTACACCATCACAGTGAAGAATCCTGACGGACGCCAGTCGGGTATCAGACAGATGACCGTAGATGGAGTTGCCGTGGATGGAAACGTGATCCCTTATGCTCCAGGAGAACACACCGTAGAGGTGGTTTGCTAATCAATAGATTTAGCACGGCCGCGTTCGCGCAATCATCACGGCCGGCGTTCGCGCGAATTTTTCAATTTTTTATTATTTCAATATTAATTTTTTTCTCGTGGTAAAACATATTATTCTTTGGACTCTGAATCCAGAACTCTCTGAGGAGAAGAAAACAGAAGTGAAAAAAGGCATAAAGGAAGGTCTTGAGCAACTGGTGGGAAAGGTGCCGGGACTGATAGATGTCAAAGTGAATATCGACGGACGACTCGACTCGTCTAACTGCGACGTGATGCTCGACAGCACACTCGAAAGTACCGAGGCACTGAAGGCTTATGCCACGCATCCAGAACATGTGGCAGTGGCCAATACAAAAGTCCGCCCTTATACCGTACAGCGCACTTGCCTCGACTATACAGTATAACGAGCGGATCTACATATCGATTAACGAGCGGATCTATACATCGATTAACGAGCTGATCTGTACATCGATTAACGAGCTGATCTACATTACGATTCGTCAACATCTATGACGTGGATGTCAACGACCGTCAATCAAGATGGCGCGGATCTACGTAATGTCCGTCAATTTTCAGCGGTTCGACGTGAAGACCTACGTGGGTGTTTGCGCCGAACCGCTCGCGTAAGCGCCGTTCTATATTCGTGGCATAGAGATGTGACTCGTAGAGCGTTATCTCTCCTGGCATACGCACATGCATCTCTATGGCAATGTTATTGCCTATTCGACGGGTGCGGAGATGATGCACCTCGCTTGCCACTGGCTCCTCGTTGACAAGGTTTACTATCTCTGACTCAATATCTGAAGGAAGACTCTTCTCAAGCAGCTCGTCGGACGACTGCCGCAATAGCGACATGGCGGTCTTCATGATGAAGACACTCACGATGACGGCGGCCAACGGGTCGAGGACAGACCACTTATCGCCAAGGAGAATGGCTCCGCCAATGCCCACGGCTGTGCCTATCGACGACAAGGAGTCGCTGCGGTGATGCCAAGCGTTGGCTATCACCACCTTGGAGTCAACCTTGCGTCCCACACGGGCAGTAAACTGGTAAGCCCATTCCTTCAGGGCAATGCTCAGCAATGCTGCGGCGAGAGCTATGAACCCTGGCTGACGGAGATGGTAGCCTTGAATGGCATGGTAGATGTCGTGAAGGCCGTTATAGCAAATCATCACTCCTACGGCAAGAAGTCCCATGCCGATGAGCGACGTGGCGAGCGTCTCGTACTTGCCGTGACCATAGTCGTGACCCTCGTCAACAGGCTTAGAACTGATGCGCACAAAGACCATCACGACGATGTCGGTAAGGAAATCTGACAGCGAGTGGACGGCATCTGCTATCATCGCTGCTGAACCGCCAAGGATGCCCGCAATAAATTTAAACGCCAGGAGCACCATGTTGATGATGCTTCCGGCGATGGTTACGCGATAGATGGCTTTCTCGCGTTCTTTGGTTGTCATAGACATTATTCCTCTACTGGAGAAAAATCGTCTTTTCCTACTCCACACAATGGGCATACCCAATCGTCTGGAATATCCTCAAATGCTGTTCCTGGTTCGATGCCGCCTTCGGGATCGCCTACTGCTGGATCATACACCCAGCCACATGTGTCGCAAATGTACTTTTTCATAATCTTCTATTTTTTTTAAATGTTGGTAAATATAAATGAATAATATCCAAATGATATTTCGCAATCGTTGATACGTAACTGCTTTTCAGTATCCGTTTTCCTCAACCGTTTTCCTCAACCATCGGAAGAATACGTTTTCCTCAACCATCGGAAGAATACGTTTTCCTCAACCGTCGGAAGAATACGTGGTTTCTCCAACTTAAGGTGCTCACTATGTCTTGGACAAAATCTTGTTGACGCGTTCCACAACCATCTCTGGCGCAATGTTTCTCAAGCAAGCATAGTCGCCTCTGAGGCAGGGCTTGTTGCCGAAGATGCTGCATGGGCGGCAAGGCAAGTCGAGCTGTATGACATTATCCATGCTCTGACCCCAGCCAAGGAAACCGGCAACCGGATGTGTGGCTCCCCAAATGCTGACCACGGGCGTGGCGGTGAGCGAGGCAAGGTGCATGTTGGCGCTGTCCATCGACACCATTACGTCGAGATGGCTCATGAGGATGAGTTCCTGATACAGCGACTCGAGATGTGCGCCTACGCTGACACACTGTGGAACAGACTGACACCACTCGTTGAAGACGCTTTCCTCCTTGGCTCCTTTTCCAAAGAGAAACACACGGCAACCAGGATTACCGCTTGCGATGCCTTCCACCACCTGATACATCAGCCGAACCGGATATACCTTGCCTTGGTGGGCGGCAAACGGGGCTATGCCTATCCACTTGACATTGGCTTTCTTCGGACCGACAACGGCTGGAAGAAGGTTGAGATTGCCGCCTTCATCGGGGAAGATTGACTGGAACTTCACCTCGACGGGATAGCCCAAGGATGAAAGCACGTCGGCGTACTTCTTGAAAGGAGACGGCTGTTGCACAAGACACTTGTTAGCGGTGGAGGTGAGACGTCGCCTTCCGGCACGATCTTTCTTTATATGTGCCACACGGTATCTGTCAAGATTAAATCTAAGACGTAGATAATCAGAGCGTAACACGTTGTGGAAGTCGGCAATGGCAGTAAAATTCTTCGCCGTAAGCCTACGATACAAGGCATTAAGACCTTTTATACCACGATATTCCACCTTGAGGTCGGCGCCCATGAAACTGACGTTGGGTGAGATGTCGTCAAACAGCTGCCGCGCGAAGGTGCGGCTCAGCACCGTGATGCGTAAGTCGGGATAAGTCCTTGCCAATGAGGATACGACAGGCACCATCATCGCCACGTCGCCAAGGGCGGAAAACCTGATGATGAGAAGATGCTCCTTCCTCATTTCCTGACGCTGCCGTAAAGGACAGGATTAGTAGAAGGGTCGTTATACATCTTCATCTGCCTATAGACCTTCATGTATTTCTTTCCCTCGGATATGTCGTCGAGAAGCTGGTCGATGGCTGTGCCAAGATCTACCTGCTGCTCGTTGAGCACATCGAGCTTGGCCTGGCATTTGGCACGATGCTCCGCCGAGGCATCCTCGCGTGACACCTGTTCTGCCATGTGGTATATCTTCAATGCCAGGATTGACAGACGGTCTATAGCCCATGCCGGACTCTCGGTGTTAAGACGGGCCTCGGGCAATGGCTTTACTTGGCTATACTGAAGACGGAAATAGCTGTCGATCTCCTCAACCAAGTCTGTACGATCCTGATTGCTCCTGTCGATACGTCTCTTTAGCGACAATGCATCATCAGGATTGATGTGCGGATCGCGAATGATGTCCTCAAAGTGCCACTGGACAGTGTCTATCCAGCATTTCATATACAGGCTATAGTCGATGCTGCCTCTCTCGTAGGGATTGTTCATGGGCGTGTCCACATTGTCGGTCAAGTGGTAGTCGCGAATGGCCTGATTGAAAATCTTGTTGCTGTGTTCTGAAAATGACATTTTTCTGTTTTCTTTTTATTTTTATCTGCAAATCTAAGCATTCTTTTTTAAATCACCAACAAAAATAGTAGATTTTCATAGAAAATTGGTTATTTTTTCAAGATTTTATGTACTTTTGCGCCCAAATACGAGAAAATACACAGCAAAAGGGGAATATTTGACAAGAGATGAAAATAATTGTTGATGACAAAATACCATATATCCGAGAGGCTCTTTCTGGGATAACACATGACACCTTATATATAAAAGGTGCTGATATTTCGGCCGAAGACGTCAGGGAGGCCGACGCACTCATCGTGAGGACACGCACGCGATGCGACAGACGTCTGCTCGAAGGCAGCAAAGTGAGATTTGTTGCCACGGCCACCATTGGCATCGACCATCTCGACACCGACTATCTCGATCGTGCCGGGATAAGGTGGATGAACTGTCCGGGATGTAACGCAGCTTCCGTCGGACAATATATCGAAACGGCTCTTATCTCAATGAAACGTGACTTCGGCTTTGACACGGCAAAAGCCACATTGGGCATCGTAGGATATGGACATGTGGGACACGAGGTGAAAAAGGTGGCAGAAAAAATGGGAATGAACATTCTCGTCAACGACCCATTCCTCGATGACGACACACTCGTCACACTCAACGAGATTTGCCGAAAGGCTGACATCATCACCTTCCACGTGCCACTGACGTACGACGGAACACATCCTACATTTCATCTCGCCAATTCACGGTTTATGAATGACATAGGACAACGAGGAGTGACGATAATCAACACCAGCAGGGGCGGTGTAATAGACGAGAAGGCGCTACTACACGCCATGGACGACGGAATAGTGGCACATGCCATCATCGACACATGGGAAGGTGAACCGAACATTAACCCAGAACTGCTCCGACGCGCTTATATTGCCACTCCACACATTGCTGGATACTCGGCAGACGGAAAAGTCAATGCCGACAATATGGTGATAGAAGCGCTCTGCAAATTCTTCGGAATGGATAATCCAGGAATAATAACACCGCCACAACTGCCAGCAGGATTTCATTATAACGGCGACCCACTGGAACTGTACAATCCGCTCTACGACAGCCAGCTGCTGAAAGCACATCCCGAGGCATTTGAGGAACAACGGGGAAACTATCATCTCCGACGAGAAAAATGCTGATTTCCCTTTCGGACAGAAAACTAAAATACAAATAATGAGTGCACAAAATACACTATTTTGAGCAAAAATTATTGCACAATACATGGGTGTTTGTGCAAAAAATGTCGGATTTTCACAAAAAAATTTGCATAATTCATTAAAAATTAGTTACTTTGCACCCGAAATTTTGAGTTAGAAATTATTAATTAACATTTTAAACAAAAAAATTATGTCAGAAATTGAATCTAAAGTAAAGGAAATCATCGTTGAAAAACTCGGTGTAGATGAGGCAGAAGTAAAGCCAGAAGCAAGCTTCACAAACGATCTCGGTGCAGACTCTCTCGACACAGTAGAGCTCATCATGGAGTTTGAGAAGGCTTTCGGTGTATCTATCCCAGACGACAAGGCTGAGAAGATCGGCACTGTAGGTGACGCTATCGCTTACATCGAAGAGAATTCAAAATAATCTTGAATCATTGTCAATTGGGAATTTCACATTCTGAAATTCCCAATTGTCTTCATTCAACTTTTTCAACATCATTTTTTTTACATGGAATTAAAAAGAGTAGTTGTAACAGGTATGGGAGCCGTTACTCCCGTAGGCAACACACCAGAGGAGACATGGAACAGCCTCGTCAATGGTGTCAGTGGTGCTGCACCTATTACATTATTTGACGCATCAAAGTTCAAAACACAGTTCGCATGCGAGGTGAAGAACCTCAACATCACCGAATTCATCGACCGTAAAGAGGCACGCAAGATGGATCGCTACACACAGCTGGCAATGATTTCGGCAATGCAGGCAGTGAAGGACAGCGCAATGGACCTTGACAGCGTTGACAAAAACCGCATCGGTGTGGTTTTCGGTGTGGGTATCGGTGGTATAAAGACCTTCGAGGATGAAGTGAAATACTACGGTGTCCACGAGGAGGATGGTCCAAAGTTCAACCCATTCTTCATACCAAAGATGATTGCAGATATCGCATCTGGACAAATATCTATACACTTCGGCTTCCACGGCCCTAACTATACAACGACATCGGCATGCGCCTCTTCCACAAATGCTCTCGCCGACGCGTTCAATCTCGTGCGTCTCGGTAAAGCTAACGCCATCGTTGCCGGTGGTGCAGAGGCTGCCATCTGTGCTTGTGGAGTAGGCGGATTCAACGCCATGCACGCTCTCAGCACTCGCAACGATTCTCCAGCTACAGCTTCACGCCCATTCAGCGCATCACGCGACGGATTTATCATGGGCGAGGGAGCAGGATGCCTCATCCTTGAGGAACTGGAGCACGCTAAGGCTCGTGGTGCCAAGATCTACGCTGAGATGGTGGGCGAGGGAATGAGCGCCGACGCTTATCACATCACCGCTTCTCATCCAGAGGGACTCGGCGCACGTCTCGTCATGCAGAACGCTCTTGCTGACGCCGGACTGAAACCAGAGGATATTGACTACATCAACGTGCATGGTACATCAACACACGTGGGTGACATCTCTGAGGCTAAGGCTATCAAGGAAGTGTTTGGTGATGCTGCCTACAAGCTCAACATCAGCTCTACAAAGTCGATGACAGGTCACCTGCTCGGCGCTGCAGGCGCTGTTGAAGCTATGGCTACCATCTTGGCTGTAAAGAACGATATCGTTCCTCCTACCATCAATCACGAAGAGGGAGACAACGACGAGGAGATTGACTACAACCTCAACTTCACGTTCAACACAGCACAGAAGCGCGAAGTGCGTGCTGCCATCAGCAACACATTCGGCTTTGGCGGTCACAACGCTTGTGTAGTATTCAAGAAATATGCTGAATAATATCATTATTGACAAAATAAAGCTCCCTTTCCGAAAGGAGAAGGAGCTTTTTTCTTCTCTTTACCAAATACTGGGATTCTATCCAAGAAAGATAGAATATTACAAAATGGCTCTCATGCACAAGAGTGTGGCAAGGAGAAACGCTAAAGGAAAACCTGTAAACAACGAGAGATTGGAATTTCTGGGTGATGCCATCCTCGACGCCGTGGTAGGCGATATTGTCTATCGGCACTTTGATGGAAAAAGAGAGGGATTCCTCACCAATACAAGAAGCAAACTCGTACAGCGAGACACACTCAACCGTCTTGCACAAGAAATGGGCATCAACCAACTCATCCTTTCTTCGGGACACAACAATAGCCATAACAGCTATGTGGGAGGAAACGCATTTGAAGCTCTCGTCGGAGCCATCTATCTTGACAGAGGATACGACTCCTGTATGAGGTTTATGCAGAAGCAAATACTGAAAAAACTCATCAATATAGACAAGGTGGCTTATAAAGAGGTGAATTTCAAAAGCAAACTCATCGAATGGAGCCAGAAAAACAAGGTGAGACTCGATTTCCAGCAAGTGAGCCAAAGCAAGGACGAGACAGGTAGTCCTACCTTCGTTTACAAAACTTGTATCGAAGGACTGGAAGGCAGCAAAGGAAAGGGATATTCGAAAAAGGAAAGCCAACAACTGGCTGCCAAAGAGACATTGCAGCGCCTAAAACGCGAACCGCAGTTCATCGATGCCATCTTTGAGGCAAAGGCTAACAGGACGAAAATGGAGGAAGCTCCAGTAATCAATGTTCCTGACACAGAAGAGAAGAACGACTTCATCATCTTTACAACAACGGATGAAGAACAGACAAAACAGGCGAAAACAATGCCAACGGCTACCGAAATGACCGAGAAGCAAAACAATAAACTCGACAATAACGACGAGTTTGACCTCTCTGACATTACGGCAACGCCAAAACAAATGTCGCGTGAAGATATTATCGCTGCAGCTGAAGCTGCCGCCTTCGGCGAATAATGTCGAATCAGTTTTTGACGACTAAGTTGAATAAGATAATCGGCGAATATAGTCGAATCTGTGAACAGAAAAAAACCACAAAGACTCCGAATCTGGATCTCTGTGGTTTTTTTATTTTTGGTGAAGAAAACTCATGTTTGAATCGATAGTTTGTCATCGCAGAAAAAATATCGTGAGTTTTGTTATTGTAGGATTAATATTGTGAGTGATTTCTCGTCACTAATACAATAGCACTAATCCTGCAACAGCCGAGCAGGCAATCATCTTCAGAGGATTGATTTTCACGAAATAAGTGCCGACAAACGTCGCTGCGAAGAGGAAACAGCTTATCCAAAACTGCCATGGGTTGACAGAAGGAAGGCTGAAGTTGTCGGGAGTCATAAGCATCAGCGTGGCAGCACCAAGAAGGCCAACAACCGCCGGACGCAATCCGCTGAAAGCCGACTGTACCATCGTGGTATTCATATACTTGAGGAACATGCGGCTGATGAGAATCATGAGAATGAACGATGGCAACACGAGAGCAAACGTGGCTATTCCGCTACCGAGCATTGATAAGGCATTGCCATATCCCGCATTGTGGACAGCTGTATATCCACAATATGTGGCAGAGTTGATGCCAATAGGGCCAGGCGTCATCTGGCTAATGGCAACGATATCTGTAAACTGCGAAGTGGTGAGCCAATGATGGTTATACACCACTTCGTTTTGAATGAGCGACAACATGCCGTAGCCTCCGCCAAAACCAAATAGTCCTATTTGGAAAAACGTTATGAAAAGAAGAAAGAATATCATATCTTTTGTGTTATTTTATTGGATGACTTATGGCGTGAAACAAGCCTCTCACTCCGTGGGTTTGATATATTTGCCATATACATATCCTCCGGCAGCAGCCAATATGATTATCAGAATAGGCGACACCTTCATGGCCCATATTGCCAATGCGCATGCCACGGGAATCCAACAGTTACTCCATCCTATCTTCGCCGTCTTTGCCATTTTGAATGTTGGCACGGCGATGAGCGCCACCACGGCAGGACGAATGCCACGGAATATGGCAGCCACCACCTTGTTGTCCTCAAACTGGTGAAAGAACATGGCAATTATCAGGATGATGAGAAACGAAGGAAGTGCCGTGCCCAATGCCGTGAATATGGCACCGCGTAAGCGTCGCATCTTATATCCAATAAAGACGCTGAGGTTGATGGCAAACACTCCTGGGCATGTCTGCGCTATGGCCACCGTATCGACAAAGTCTTCTTTCGTGAGCCATTTCTTTCGTTCCACCACCTCGCTCTCTATAATAGGTATCATGGCGTATCCACCACCAAGGGTGAATACGCCAATCTTGAAGAATGTTTTAAAACTTGTTGAATAAAACTTATCCAAAACAATAAATCAATCTTTCAATTGTTCAATCTTTTACTACATTATTTTTTCAATTTCTCCTCAATCCACTTGCGTGCATTGACAAACGCCTCCAGCCATGGAGTGCAGTCGTCCTGTCGGCGTGTACGTGGATACCATCCGTTTTGCCATGGGAAGATGGCACGCTCGAGGTGTGGCATCATGGCGAGATGACGACCGTCGTCGCTGCAAATACCAGCCACGTTGTATGCCGAGCCATTAGGATTGCCAGGATATTCTGCATAGTTGTACTTTGCTATGACGTTATAGCTGTCTTCTGGCTGAGGCAAGTAGAAGCGTCCTTCGCCGTGAGCTACCCAGATGCCGAGTTTGCATCCGCTCAGTGAGCGGAACATCACGCTGTTGTTACGTGGAATGCTCAGCGTGAGGAACTGGCTCTCAAACTTCTTCGAGCTATTGTGGCAGAGGTGAGTTTGGTACTTGTGGTCAGGATTGATGAGGTTGAGCTCAGCCATCAGCTGGCATCCGTTGCAAATACCGAGCGAGAGAGTGTCCTCACGTGCATAGAATTTGTCGAGAGCTTCTTTTGCTTTTGGATTGTAGAGGAAGGCGCCTGCCCATCCCTTTGCCGAGCCGAGCACGTCGCTGTTGGAGAATCCTCCGCAGAACACAATCATGTTGATATCCTCGAGCGTCTCACGTCCGCTGATGAGGTCGGTCATCATCACGTCCTTGACATCAAATCCTGCAAGATAGAGCGAGTATGCCATTTCGCGGTCGCCGTTGGTGCCTTTCTCGCGTATGATGGCGGCTCTTATTCCCGACATTTCCTTTCTGTCTGGAGTCACTCCGAGTTGTGCGAACGAACCGTCGAAGTCTGAGCGCATGATCATCTCAAGAGGTTGTTTCTTGTAGTTGGTGAAACGCTTCTTTGCCATGCCGTTGAAGCTCTGCTTCTGGTCGAGCTTATAAGAGGTGCTGTACCATGTGTCGCGCAGCTTCTCTATGTCGAAGTTGTGGCTCCAGTCTCCTATCTTCACCGCGATGTTGCGTGAAGAAGTGTTGGTTGGACGGCCTATCATGGCATAAGCCACGCCTTGCTGGTCGAGATAGTTTCTGAAAGCCTCGTCGTTGTCGGCCGATACTTCGACCACTACGCCTGGGTTTTCGGCAAACAGAGTCTTCACGATGTCGCCGTTCTTGCATATTGCGGAGAGGTCGATATCCATTCCTCCCTCGATATTTGCGAATGTCATCTCGAGGAGTGTGGTGATGATACCACCGGCGCTGATGTCATGTCCGCAGTAGATGAGTCGTTGTGATATCATCTCGTTGACAGCATTGAATGCGTCGGCGAAGTATTCAGGGTTCTTTACCGTAGGCACGTCGTCGCCCACCTTTCCGAGGCTCTGTGCAAAGGCGCTGCCGCCGAGTCGGTGCTCGTCGAACGAGAAGTCGATATGATAGAACTTCGCGTTTTTGTCGTTCACCATCACTGGTCCTATCACCTTGCGCACGTCAGTAACCTGTCCACCGCTGCTGACGATGACTGTACCTGGAGCGATGATTTTCTGTCCGTCTGGATATTGCTGTGACATGGAGAGCGAGTCCTTGCCTGTCGGCACGTTGATCTTCAGCGCGCAGCAGAAGTCGCTCAGTGCCTTCACAGCGCTATAGAGGCGTGCATCCTCGCCTTCCTGCGAGCGGCAAGGCCACATCCAGTTGGCTGAGAGGCTTACTCCGCCCAGTCCGTTGACGATAGGAGCGAAGACGATGTTTGTCAGCGACTCGGCCACTGAGAGCACCGAGCCAGCCTCTGGCGATGCGAGTCCTGCCTGTGGCGCGTGGCCGATGGCAGTTGCTATACCTTGTTTCCCTCTATAGTCGAGAGCTACTACACCGCAGTCAGAGAGAGGCAATTGCAGTCGTCCCTGGCATTGCTGTCTTGCTATCTTTCCTGTCACCGAGCGATCGACCTTGTTTGTGAGCCAGTCCTTACAAGCCACAGCCTCGAGCTGTAGCACGCGGTTGAGGTATTCGTCGATTTTCTCTTTCGAGTATTCCACGTCCTTGTAGTGGCGTTCCACGGTAGAATCCACCATTACGGTCTTTGGCGAGTGTCCGAACATCTGTGCCACGTCGAGGTCGAATGGTTTTACGCCGTCAGCCTGTTCGAACGAGAAGTGAGCGTCGCCAGTTGTCTCACCCACTACATACAGAGGTGCTCTCTCTCGTTCGGCTATGCGTCTTACGTGTTCAATATGTTTCTCGTCGATGAGCAGTCCCATGCGTTCCTGGCTCTCGTTGGCGATAATCTCCTTTGCCGAGAGCGTCTTGTCGCCGATGGGCAGACTTGCCATGTCTATCTTTCCTCCACATTCTTCTACAAGTTCCGAGAGACAGTTGACGTGTCCTGCCGAGCCGTGGTCGTGGATGCTGACAACGGGATTGGTGTCTTCCTCGCACAGAGCTCTTATCAGGTTGTATGCTCTTTTCTGCATCTCTGGGTTGGCGCGCTGTACGGCGTTAAGCTCTATGCCGTTGCTGTATCGTCCTGTATCTACTGACGACACCGAGCCGCCTCCAAGACCGATGCGGTAGTTGTCGCCGCCTACCACCACTACTTTATTGCCTTTCTGAGGTTCTTTCTTCAGGCAGTCTCGTTTTGTGCCATATCCCACGCCACCGGCGAGCATGATGACCTTGTCGTAAGCATATCGTGTGTCGCCTTTTTCCTGATGTTCGAAGGTGAGCAGCGAACCGCATATGAGAGGTTGTCCGAACTTGTTTCCGAAGTCGCTGGCGCCATTCGACGCCTTGACGAGAATCTGTTCGGGAGTTTGGTAGAGCCATTTTCTCACAGGCAGAATATCCTCCCAGTCGCGTCCTCCTTCGAGTCGCGGGTAAGAAGTCATATATACGGCTGTTCCTGCTATTGGCCACGAGCCAACGCCTCCGCCCATACGGTCTCTAATCTCTCCTCCTGTGCCGGTAGCGGCACCGTTGAACGGTTCGACTGTTGTCGGGAAGTTGTGAGTCTCAGCTTTCAGCGAGATGACGCTCTCGATAGGTTTCGTGCGGAAGAAGTCGCATGTTGACTGGTCGGCTGGAGCGAACTGCTCCACCACGGGACCTTGCGAGAAAGCCACGTTGTCTTTGTATGCGGAGAGGATTAGGTTTGGGTTTTCCTGTGTGGTCTTCTTTATCATCTGGAAGAGCGACGACTCCATTTCCTTTCCGTCGATGATAAATGTTCCGCCGAATATCTTGTGTCGGCAATGCTCGGAGTTGATCTGTGCGAAACCGAATATCTCGGAGTCGGTGAGAGGTCGGCCGAGCTGTTGTTCCACCTTGTGTAGATATTCTATTTCCTCGGGCGAGAGGGCGAGTCCTTCCTTCTCGTTATACTCCTCAAGGTTATCCACATGCTTTATTGGCTCAGGCTGATGGTTGACGGTGAATATCGTCTGGTCGATGCCGTCATACATGCGCTGAAGCATAGGGTCGTATTCCGCGTCTTTCGACTCTACCGGGAAGTATTCCTCGATACGCAGAATGCCGTGGAGATTCATGTTCTGTGTAATCTCTACGGCATTCGTACTCCAAGGAGTGATCATTTCGCGTCGTGGTCCGACGAAATATCCTTCAAGACACTCGCCGTCTTCAAGCTTTGCGTCTCCGTAAAGCCATGATAGTTCGTCGATTTCACTTTGATTGAGTTGGTGGTCTGCCTCGGTGGCGATCACGCTCTTTGATGGTGTTCTGAAAAAGAGAATCATACGTTGTCTTCTTTAATGTTTGTTATTTTGCGGCAAAGTTAATACATTTTTTTTATTTTAGCGAATGAAAGTACACATTTTTTTGTTTTTTCCGCCGATTTCCCTCTTACTTACAATCTGTAAGCATTCGGTCGCTTCTGTATGCCAATGTGAAAGGATATTCCATTAAATATTACATTATGTTAGACATATAAATATTTTAATAACAAAAGTAAGTAATTTTCTTGTTTTATATTAGCATTTTGTATAATTTTGCAGCGAATAACAATACATAGTGTCAACTTGAAGAGAGTAATTTAATGAGTATAATATGAGATAATAAAGAGACATAATCGGAGATAACAACAACGCAAACACAGGAGATAGAATTATGGAAGTGAATATTAAGGATCTAACCGACAGCCGTGATGCTGTCAACAAGTTGCTTGAAAGGTTTGGCGTACGTTTTGGAGTATATAAGAAAGGTGTATTCAACGAGCAGTTGTTCCCGTTCGACTCTGTTCCCCGTATCATCAGCAAGCAAGACTGGGACTATCTTGAGAGAGGTCTTAAACAACGTGTAGAAGCACTGAATCTTTTTCTATGGGACATCTATCATGAGAAGAAGATAATGAAGGACGGAATAATACCAGAGGAGTTTGTCTATTCGTCGAAAGGTTATATGCCTATATGCGAGGGCATAAATCCGGCAGGCAAGGTTTATTCCCACATCTCAGGCATCGATCTTGTGGAAGGCAAGGATGGTCGGTGGTATGTGCTGGAAGATAACCTCCGCATCCCGTCGGGAGCGAGCTATCCGATGATGGCGCGTAAGATCACCCGTAAGGTGTCGCCCAATACCTTTGCCACCAACGCCGTGGCAGACAACCGCGACTATGCCGACCTGATACGCGACATGATGGATGACATGAACGAGCATCGTGGCATATCGGTGATATTAACCCCTGGACGTTACAACTCGGCGTTTTTCGAACATTCGTATTTCGCCGAGAAGACAGGCGCCACGCTTGCCTATCCTGGCGACCTCTTTGTCGAGGACGACAAGGTTTATTATGGCGGTATGTATAAAGAGAAGATACGTGTGGGCTGCATTTATCGCCGCATAAGCGACGAGTATATGGATCCTCTCACCTTTGAGCCCTCTTCGCTTCTCGGCGTGCCCAACATCATGCAGGCATACCGCAAGGGCAATGTGGCTTTAGTCAATGCCATAGGCAACGGCGTGGCCGACGACAAGGGCATCTACTATTTTGTGCCTAAGATGGTGAAGTACTATCTCGGCGAGAACTCAATTTTGCAGAATGCTCCCACCTATCTGCCGTATTTCAAGGAAGACTATGACTATGTGATGGATAATATCGACAAATTGGTGATAAAGGACGTGAGCGAGGCGGGCGGATACGGCGTAGTATTCGGCTCTGACCTTGCTCCCGACAAACTCGAAGAGCTGCGCCAGCTGATAGTGAAGTATCCGCGCCGCTGGATAGCGCAGGAGGTCATCGATTTCAAGGACCTCGAGATTCTCGAAGGCGACAAGCTGGTATGGCGAAAAGCCGACCTTCGTGCTTTTGTTGTCACAGGCAAAGAGACAAAGGTGTGGAAAAGCGGTTTGACACGCTTTTCACGCAACCCATATTCCTTTGTCGTCAACTCGTCGCAGGGTGGTGGCTTCAAGGACACATGGGTGTTGACAGAGTGACAAGGATTGTAAAACGACGATGTAATAAATTGGATAACGAAAGAATAGCAACACAACAACAACAATGGTAAAAAGCGATATTATTTCAGCCGCAAAGGCAAACAGGCTATATTGGTTGGGCAGATATGTGTGCCGTGTATATCTCACACTTCACCAGCTCAACAAGTGTTTCGACGAGATGATCGACGGCGAACCCGAAAACTATGCCGACTTCTGGCTCAAGCTCGACTCGTCGGGAAGATACAAGACCGACGATGAGTTTACATACGGCATGCTCTACGACGAGGACAATCCCAGTTCGGTGCTCTCTGCCCTGAGGTTTGCCATAGACAATGCCATACTTCTTCGTGAGGACATCATGTCGGAGACGCTCAGCTATCTTGAGATGAGCGTGGCACACCTGAAGAAGTGTAAGCTCGAAGCAACGGTAAACATTAGCCATATGCAGCCCATCATCGACTGGTCGTTGGCATTCTGGGGATCATCAGAACAGCGTCTGCAAAACCACAAGGCACTGAACATAATGATGATAGGCCGCAACGTAGAGAATCTTGACATGCAGCTGCGCTTCGGCTATCCTTTCCGTAGGGTGGCATTGGCCTACGACTCGCTGAAACGCTACTGCCGCGAGATGAACGGAGCTCTCGACGACAATATTGGTGGGCAGCTCGACCAGCTCATCACTTCCGAGGCGTTCGATCTCTCCAACGAAGAGTATAAGATAAAATTGATAAAATATGTGAACCAACTGGTACGCGTATGAAACGATACCTTTACAATTATGAGACCATAGTCTCCTTCAGCCAACCCGTGACCGACCATCATATCCTGCTGCGGTGTCAACCCATGACGGGAACATATATGAGCATTGAGGAGGAACATCTCGTGGTGCCGCATGGATTCCACGTGTCGCACGGTGTGGATGCCTTCGGCAACCGTATCGTTTATGGTGGACAACGCGACGAACACAGCGCTTTGGCATACGTCAGCACTGGCATCGTCGATATGTCGCCTTATATGACCCGCACTCCGCTGGGCATCTCGTCGGCATATCTCATCCCGACCCCGCTCACGTTGCTCAGCCTGAAACAGGCTGAAAGGGAGTCGATAAACAAGTTCGATCCCGGGACGTCAGTGACCGACAAGGCGATGACCATCTGCCACGACGTATATCAATGCATGGAATACATGCCTCTCACCACGACCATCGACACGCCCGCAAGCGAGATATACGACAGTAGGCGTGGCGTGTGTCAGGACTATGCCCACCTCATGATAGCCCTCTGTCGACTGGAGAATATCCCGGCGAGGTATATTTCTGGATTTGTGGAAGGCACAGGCGAGACACATGCCTGGGTGGAGATACACGACGGCTATAGCTGGATAGGATTCGACCCCACCAACGACTGCCGTATAACATACGGATACGTGAAGATAGCACATGGTCGCGACGCAGCCGACTGCCCCGTAAACCGCGGCGTGTATATCGGCAACGCCATACAGCAAACTCAAATCAACGTGACACTTAAAGAACTATGATACAGACAGTAACATCAACAGAACTGCCCATCGACGAGCGGCTTGCGATAAAGAAAAATGTCATCGCCGGCTCAGAGCCAGGCAAACGACTGTGTATCGTTACCGGTACACACGGCGACGAACTCGAAGGACAAATGGTGTGCTACGAGATGGCACGCCGACTGAACGAGAGCATCGGGTCGCTCGATGGTGTTGTGGAGATCTATCCCGCACTAAACCCTCTCGGCATCGACACCATACAACGTGGAATACCCAATTTTGACCTCGACATGAACCGCATCTTCCCCGGCAATCCCGAGGGTTCGGTAGCCGAGCAGATGGCATTCTCCATCATCGAAGATCTAAAGGGTGCTGACCTCGTAATCGACATTCATTCAAGCAATCTCTATCTCCGTGAAACGCCACAGGCACGAATCAACGTCCTCGACGAAGACCGTCTCGTGCCTGTGGCAACACTTCTCAATCTCGACTTCGTGTGGATACACGACGCGGCGACGGTGCTTGAAGCCACACTCGCCCATTCGCTCAACTCCACGGGCACACCGTGTGTGGTGGTAGAGATGGGCGTGGGCCAGCGCATCAACCACAAGATGTGTTATCGTCTTGTGGATGGCATTTTCAACCTCATGCGCGAGATGGGCATGTGGAAGGGCATCGTAAACCGTAATGCCATCTCAAACCCTATAGTGTGCAAAGGCGACAACGTGGAATTTCTCAATGCCGCCACGTCGGGCATCTTCATCACCGAACTGAAATGTGGCGTGGTAGTGGCTGATGGTGAGGAGATAGGACAGATCGTCGAACCTCTCACAGGAGCCATCCTGAGCCGTGTGGTGTCGCCCGTAGAAGGCTATCTCTTCACCATCAGAGCTTACCCAATTGTGTATGAGGGATCGCTGATGGCGAGGATATACAGGATGGGAAGTTAAAGAAGTTAAAGAAGTTAAAGAAGTTAAAGAAGTTAAATAAGTTGAGGAAGTTAAGGGAACTTCAAAAGAATTAATTATGCAGACAACAAGATGAGAAAAGAAATATTGTTTGAGATGAAATCGCCCTATCGTGGCTCTTTCAAAATCGAAGGCTACTGGTTTGGCGAAGGAGAAAAGACAGTGGCTGTCGTCGGTGCCATGCGCGGCGACGAGATACAGCAGCAATACATCTGCGCACGCCTTGTGGCTGTGCTCAAGGACATAGAGCGCCGCGGAGGCATTGCCGACGGAAAGAGCATCCTTGTCATCCCATCGTGCAATCCCTTCTCTATGAACGTGTCGAAACGCTTCTGGGCAATGGACGGCACCGACATCAACCGTATGTTTCCTGGCTACGACAAGGGAGAGACCACGCAACGCATAGCTGCGGCGCTGTTTGAACAAATCAAAGACTTCGCTTACGGCATGCAGTTGGCAAGTTTCTACATGTCGGGCGACTTCGTGCCGCACGTGCGCATGCTCAGCACCGGCTATGAAGACGTGCAGACGGCTTGCCTCTTTGGCATGCCTTATGTCACCACACGAAAGCCGTTACCCTTCGACACCACACTCCTCAACTACAACTGGCAAATCTGGGGCACAAAGGCTTTCTCAATTTATGCCGGACAGACTTCACATATCGAACACCAAGCCGTCACACAGACCACCGACGCCATCCTCCGTTTTATGAAAAAGACGAAGATAATAAAATACCGCATACAGAATGCAGGTTATGAGTCTGTCGTTTTCGACGAATCGGAGCTGATCAACGTGAAGGCGCGCCGCGCCGGCATCTTCTACCGTGTGGCCAACGTGGGCGACCATGTCAAGGAAGGAGCGACGCTGGCACACATCCTCGATCCTTATGACAGCAGCGTGATAGAAGAAGTGAAAAGCCCTGCCGACGGCACCATCTTTTTCATGCACAACCGCCCGCTGACACTCGAGCACTCTATCCTCTTCCGCATACAGAAACTCGACTGCTAACGTGGAAAACACAATAAAATACGCGAAAACAGAAAAATATTTTGCTCGCCAAGCCTTTTTTTCATAAAAAAGCATTACCTTTGCCACCATTCATAAAAAAAACGGAAAAAAGCATGAAACGAGCACTATATGTCATCCTGTTTCTGTCGTGGTATCTCATATCCCTGCTGCCATTCTGGATATTGTATGGGATAAGCGACGCATTGTATGTCGTGGCATATCACATCTGGGGATACCGGAAAGCTCTCGTGAGAAAACAGCTGAGAGACAGCTTCCCCGAAAAGAGCGACAGCGAACTGCTGAAGATAGAAAAAGACTATTATCACTGGTTCTGCGACTATATCGTCGAGACCCTGAAGCTCTTCAGTATATCACGGCAAAACCTTATGAAGAGGATGCGTTTCGAAGGCGTAGAGAGAGTGAAACAGAGCTATAAGGAGGGCAGAAATGTGGCGGTGTATCTCGGCCATTACTGCAACTGGGAATGGGTTTCATCGACACCTCTCGTGTTTACCGAACATCTCGACCGCGTGGTGTTCGGACAGATTTACCATAAGCTCGAAAACGAGTCTATGGACCGCCTCTTCCTCTATCTCCGCGGACGCCATGGTGCGGAAAGCATCCCTATGGCAGAGACTCTACGCCGCCTCATCGGCATAAAGCGCGAGGGAAAGCTGTGGACCGTGGGTTTCATTGCCGACCAGGTACCTTTCTGGAATAATATCCATCTGTGGCTCGATTTCCTGCATCACGACACTCCTGTGCTGACAGGAGGAGAACGCATAGCAAGCAATTTCGACGCCGATGTCTATTATCTCGACATGCGACGCGAGAAGAGAGGATATTACGTGGGCAACTACATGCTGATGGCTGAACACGCCGCACACCAGCCTGAGACGGAGATCACACGCAGCTATTTCCATCTCCTCGAACAGAGCATATGCCGCCAGCCAGCTTTCTATCTCTGGACCCACAATCGATGGAAACGCACTCATGAGGAATTCAACATCCGCTACGACGCCGCCACAGGTCGCGTGGATCTTGGCGACCTTGAAGAGATAAAACGACGAAAGGGAATAAAAGGATAAGTGTTATGGACAAGAAGATATCGGTTGTAATCAACACCTACAATGCCGAAAGGCTGCTGAAAAAAGTGTTGGAGTCGGTGAAAGACTTCGACGAGATTGTCGTGTGCGACATGGAGAGCACTGATGCCACCGTGGAGATAGCATGCCAACACGGGGCGAAGGTGGTGACTTTTCCAAAGGCCGACCACAAAAGTGCTGAACCTGCCCGCACCTTTGCCATACAGTCAGCCCAGTCGCCTTGGGTTCTCGTTGTCGACGCAGACGAGTTGGTTACACCCGAGCTTCGAGACTATCTCTATTCACGCATCTCGCAGCCAGACTGTCCTGCAGGCCTTTACATACCGCGAAAGGACTACTTCATGCAACGTCTGTTTGACTATCCCGACTACCAGCTCCGCTTTTTCATAAAGGAAGGCACCACTTGGCCTCCTTATGTCCACACCTTTCCTCAAGTCAACGGGCCACTCGGCTACCTGCCAAAGGAGCGTAAGGAACTTGCCTTCATCCATTTGGCAGATGACACGATAAGCATGCGTCTAAAAAAGACCGACCTCTACACCGACAACGAGGTGAAGAAACGCTTTGGAAAACACTACGGCGCAACAGCCCTCCTGGTTTCGCCTCTTTGGCGTTTCATACGCAGCTATTTCTTCAAAGGGGGCATTAGAAGGGGTAAGGCTGGTTTTATTAACTCCGTGCTCTACGCTTTCTACAAGTTTATAACAGTGGCAAAAATTATTGAATACAACCAACGGAATGATATTCGTCAGAGACAAGGGTAGAATGTGTAACAACATTCTTCAGTTCGGACACGTTTATGCATGGGCAAGGGAGCACAACCGCTCCTGCATGTCAATGCGTTTTGCATATAAATACCAGTATTTTCACATCTGCCACACACGATGGCACAACTTCCTCACCTATGCTGTGGCAAAATACGCAGCAAAGATGGGGATGTTGCCTGTGGCTGGATTCCATAATGTGGGCGACAATCCAGAAGCGCAACAACTGCTCGAAAACCATCATAATATTGTAGTGGAAGGATGGGAAGTAAGATACTACGATCTCTTCCTGAAATACAAGCAAGAGATAATTAATCTTTTTGCCTTCAACCCTAATATAATAAATAAGGTGAAAGGCATGATGGGAAAGACTGACGCAACGAGACTGGGACTTCACATCAGGCGCGGCGACTACAAAACATGGCATGGCGGACGCTACTGGTATAGCGACACCCAATATGCCGAAGTAGTAAGACGCTTTGCCAACAGCCATAGCGGAAAACCTGTAGAACTATATGTTTGCGGCAACGACCCCAATCTTGACTCCATACGCTCAGTGGTTGATCCGAACATAAGAGTGATAATTCCTCACGGCAATCCTGCCGAAGACCTCTGCATGCTCTCAGAATGCGATTACATAATAGGAGCTCCCAGCACCTTCTCGCTCGTGGCCTCCATGTATCACAACCTGCCGTTGGCATGGATTATGTCAGCCGATGAAGAACTCAAATTCGACACTTTCGACAACCTCTTCAAGAGAATCATTTGAAAATGAATCATTACCTAAAATCCGCAACCAATATTGATGCTGACTAATTTTGCAATTCGCTTCTCCATCTGACGATAGTCTTGCCACTACAGACGTGATTATGCATGGGTCATGCCGACAAAGAACCCACAATCTCGCGCTTTGATAACCGAACGATGTGCACCGAAGTCCCAGGACTTTGTCGATTACCGGACCCACAAAACGGGAAAAATGCTCCCTTACATGAAATATTCCTCCAAAAGGAGTGATTTTCTCAGATTTTATTTGTACCTTTGCCATGCCATTGAAGTTTTTGCTTGTCTTGAAATGCAGCACTAAGGTAAGTGAAAAATCTGACATGGCAAAATTCTGAGCAACTTTTTGTTGCTCAGGCACTTATAAAAAAGGTAAACTAAAGTGCTGCGGAATTTAGAATTAACTTTAATTTTACAAACAAATGAAAGAAGTCAAAGACAATCAGTCAACTGGCAAGTACACATTCGTAGAGCCAGAACTTTCTGTCACAATCTTCTCGGACGACCTAATTCTCGCCAGCAGTGACAGATGCTGTGATGATCATGCGAACTTCGTAGGTTACACTTAAACACAAGTTATCCTCGAGCAAGTCTAAAGGATCCCTTGTGATTAAATACAAGGGGTCTTAAATGCTTTTCATATGTTTATAGTTCAGCTAGCAGGAATCAATATTCTTATCAAGCCTGTTTTTTCACAAACAGAAATTGCTTTCGTCGATTTCACAACCGACGAAAAGTATGATTATTGTATCAAAATCACAAAGCGAAGAATAGTTGCCGAAGAGAAACTTCTGCGTAGCAGCTATCCGCAAAAACATTTTAAGGATTTCGAAATAGAGGTTAATGCACTATATCGAGATATTCCAAAGATTCTTATTAATGAAAATATTGTGCTGTTTCATGGCGTACTGATTGAAATGGAGCATAAAGGCTATCTCTTTACAGCTCCCTCAGGAACTGGGAAAAGTACTCATGCTAAATTATGGACAGAACATTTCGGAGATAAAGTTAAAATAATCAATGGAGACAAACCATTGCTCAAACTTACAAAGGAGGGAATATTTGCGTTTGGCTCTCCATGGAAAGGCAAAGAACATATAGGTTCAAACGAATGTGTAAAACTCTTTGGAATATGTTATTTACAAAGGAGTTCAATAAATTCGATTGACCAAGTTAAGTTTGATACCGAATCATTGACATGGCTATTGGAACAATCCCAAATTAAAGGGCTTGAATCGTCAGTTATTAAACGTATTAGATGGTTCAAAGAGGCTTCACGATATATTTCTTTATATAATTTAAAATGTAATATAAGTGATAATGCCGTAAAAGTTGCTTATAATGGAATGAAGATATGACAATGAAAAAAGAAATAGTATCATCAATTGAAGATGTCCTTAACTCCTTTGGCAGTATAACCTATAAGGTTTCTGGGAAAAGCATGATGCCTATGATCGTTCCTAATAGAGATATAGTAACTGTCAAAAGGAAAACGGAAGATATGAAACTGAACATTAATGATATAGTATTATATCATCAAAAAGGTAAATTAATATTACATAGAATTGTTGAAGTTCTACCGAATAGCAGATATGTTATTCTAGGTGACAACTGCTCCAGGAAGGAGTACAACATCTTAGAGGAAGACATAATTGGAGTTCTCACAAGTTTTAAGCATAATGGCATACATTACGAAACGACAGACGAAAGATATGCTGAATATGTTAAAAGGCTAAGAAATTCTGAATTTATTAGAACCAAAAGTAAATTGATTTATGATATAATCGTTCAACATCTAACTATCTTACCTTCTCCATTTATCACGAAGGTTAAGACGTGTCTAAGAAAATTAATTGTATTTCAAATAGAGTTTGTATGACAATAGGTTATCGTATCGTCAAAGAAGCTGCACCTGCGTTAATCAGCATATTAGGCAAGCAAAAATTTGAGATGGGTGGAGAATATCGCATCTCGGATTTTACAATAATGGTCAACTGCGAAGAAGGAATCCTGTATCATTCCTGTCTAACGGGTGAACTCATTGTTGTTACAGACAGAGTCTGTGCATACCAATACCTGGTTGAGCATTGGTTTATTGTATCGTCTGATATTGATGAAAAATCAAAATTGCCAAACATAAAAAAGTTGCTAAGATGTCTATCCAAAAAAACAAAAAAAGGATATAAGACATTTGAAGTAATTACAACCACATCATGTAATGCACGATGCTACTATTGTTACGAATCCGGATTTAGGCATATGTCTTTAAGCCACGAAACTGCTGAAAAAGTAATAGATTTTATTCATCTGAACAGATGTTCAAATCGGATTAAACTAAAGTGGTATGGTGGCGAACCTCTCATGAACGTAAAAGCAATAGACGAAATCTGTGAAGGCTTATTAGCAAAAGAAATTACATTTAAATCCACAATGATTAGTAATGGTATCCTCTTTTCAGATGAGGTAATTGCTAAAGCCAAAAAATTATGGAATTTACAAAATGTTAGAATAACCTTGGATGGAACTGAAAATGTTTACAATACTACCAAGAACTACAAAAATTATGTTGGCAATCCATACCAAAAGGTATTGAATAATATTGATAATTTATTATCAAATGGAATTTCGGTTACAATACGCTTGAATATAGAAGATAAAAATATTCTGGATGTCAAAGTTTTGACAAGATTGCTATCAGACAAGTACAGAGGCAATAATCTTTTGGATTTTATGCTAAGACCACTAAATAATACATCCACGAACAACCAAATAGAAAGCATTGGCAGAAGTCGAGATAATATTCTCAAAGAAATTACTCTGATGAAGGATAAACTTTTTGAAGATGGCTTTCTTGTTAACTGTGGAAAATTAACTGGACTTACATTATGTAGCTGCATTGCGGATAGCGGAAAATATATTGCCATCAAGCCCAATGGGGAGTTGGCATACTGCTCGTCTGACTTTGACAGTAAAACGTTCGGGTCTGTATATAGCAAATCACCTGTTATTCCATTTCCTGAATTAAGCAAGCAGCCTTATGAAAAGCAAGCAATTTGTAATGATTGCCCGCTTTTCCCAATATGTTCGCCTAGTAAATTGTGCCCTGCATGTTTGAAACCTATTTGCAACGATATGCAAAAGACTTATAACATAGAGGATATAAAATTAACAATGAAAAAAGAATATAGAATTTCAAAAACAAAATTTTAAGATGAAGATTAAAGATATTTTTGAAGAAGAATTAATTGGCACGGATAAGGTAATGGTTTCTTTAGATAACAATGTGCTTAATGGAATTGTTAGAGCTAACGAGACTGCAAGTTATATTATTTCATGCCTGAAGCAAGACACAACGGAAGACAACATTGTATTTAATATATGTGAAAAATACAATGTTGGTATAGAACTAGCTAGAAAAGGAGTAGTAAAAATACTCTCACAGCTAAGAGAACTCAATCTTTTGGAGGAATAGTCCTATAGTTGTTTATGCTTTATGTGCGATAATTCTTTTGATATAGTCTTTGTTACGCCTTCGATGGCTCCGGAATTAAGACAAGAATCTATAGGCACTTTGATTCTTGCCCAGAAGGCCGTAGAAAGTAAATACAAAGTGGCTATTGTGCGCTTTTGGGAAGCCAACAGAACAGATTATAATACGTTCGCAAATGAGATATGTGAACGCATATTTTCATATATGCCAAAAATCGTTAGTTTCTATTGTAGAGAAAGCGAGTATCATATTCTTATTGACTTGGCTAAAAGAATAAAAAAAGTTTCACCAATAACAACAATTGTCTTTGGTGGCCCCCAAGCAGAATTAACTGCGGAAGACACTTTGATGTCTTTTTCGTGTGTGGACTATATTTGCTGTGGAGAAGGTGAAAATACGATAGTTCCACTTTTAGATATGATTCTAAATAAGAATAATTGCACAGAACATACGATACCAGGCTTAGTCTATCGAGATGCGGAATGTAATATTGTCAAAAACAGACTTCCAGAACTTTTACCTGATAATTATACGAGAAGTTTTTTATATTACGATTTAGTACCAAAGAATATAATTCGTAACTCAAAAAGTGTTACTATTGATGTCGGTAGAGGTTGCCCGTTTTCATGTACATTTTGTAGTACAAAGACATTCTGGAAACAAAAATTTAGACTAAGAGATTTGTCTGATACTATTTTCGAGATAAACTATGTGGTTAATCATTTTGGGAATAATTTATTCTCTTTCAGTCATGATCTTTTCACGGTTAATAAAAACAGAGTACTTGATTTCTGTTTCCAAATTAAGGAACTTGCTCATGATGTAAAATGGACTTGTTCTGCTCGCATTGATTGTGTAGACGAGGATTTGATTGAAAGCATGGCATCATCTGGATTGGTTGGAATATACTATGGCGTTGAGACAGGTTCAAGCAGAATGCAAAACTTAATCAATAAACGCTTAAATATCCAGCGTTGTGTTGAAATCGTTAAATGTTCGATTAAGAATAATGTATATGTTACGACATCTTTTATTTACGGTTTCCCAGATGAAACATACGATGACCTGAACAAAACATTAGGACTTATGCATCAATTAATGTCAATCGGAGCAAATGTACAGCTGCATTATTTGTCATTTGAGAAAGGATCAAAATTGTTCGAAAGTTATAAACAAGAGCTTTCGTATAATACCTCCGAACAAACCAACCTTTTAGGTGTCAAAGAATTATCGCAAGAAATACAGCAACATCCAGAGTTGTTTCCGACATTTTGGAATTATACAACCAAATTAAGAACCGAAATGAAATTTCTTAAAAATATTCATGAAATTGGCAGAGAATATCCAAGAACTTATCTTATATTAATCAGTATGTTAATCAAAAAAGGGTTGGATTATGTCGGAGCATATAAACTGTTAATTGAACTAATTCAGGATTCATTAGTTCGATTTGAACAAGACAATGTAGTGATTAAAAAATCCATCTGTTATTTCCTTTTCGAAAAAATCATATCAAGATTGTCGACACATTCCGAATATAGAATAACTGAAAGTGAAACATCCCTACTTAAGACGACCCTTTTGAATGGCAACTTATGAAACGATTCGAAGTTGTACATTAACTATCGATTAATAATTAGGGTGTCCAGTTTGTCGTTCCAAAAACGAGCTGGATTTACCCATTCGAATTGTAGATTTAACGCTCTGACATTTAACATATTAGTAACAAAAATAGTTCTTTTAAAATTTGCATATATCGTTGACTTTTAGTACCTTTGTATAGAATTACAAGTATCTAAAAACAATGAAAAAGTCAGAATCAACATCTCGTAAAGAGACTCCATAAGAGGAGTTAAAACGTCTTCATAAAGAGAACAACCTAAAATCCGCAACTAATATTGATGCTGACTAATTTTGCAGTTCGATTCTCCATCTGACGATAGTCTTGCCACTACAGACGTGATTATGCATGGGTCATGCCCAGCTTCCCCTTACCCCGTCAAGCATTACAGGGGCTTTATACTGCCGTTTACCCGCGAATTCGGTTTCTTAGCCGTCAGTGAATGCAAAAGGGTTCTGATATGATTTGTTGTCCGTGTAGATATTCAGCTGATAGTGCCTTGCCGTCCTTATCCTCTTTACTACGCCAAACAACAATGTCGGCTCGCGCCGCACCCTGACCACGTTGCGAATTAGATACTTGTATTTCTTGATCCATCTGGTCAAGGGAGTAGCCATAGCTATCAACTAAGCGGCAAATATATTTTTGTCGGACTTCCTATTCGGGCTTCATAACAAGCCATTTAGACTTTAGAGGAGCGTAAATCTCTTTATCGTTGTTTCTTTTTTGAATATCCATAAGTTATTCTTTTCTTAATGAGAAGATAGATTATTTCTTCTTGTTCTTCAGCATTTTCTTCTGCTCACTTACCAAACGGCGTTCTACCTTTTTGACATCCTCTGCAGGAGGAAGATTTTCTGGGATAATACCTCGCTCTGTGAGCATCTTACGTACTGCGGCATTATTGTCAACATGTTCCCGTGTGATGGATGCTTCACCTTGAAGGTCTTTGGCTTGCACATTGACACTTGTCATCTCTGCAGCGAAGTCTTTTGCCTTGATGCTTATAGTGGGAAGGAAATCGGCAAGAGGACGGCCTTGTGGCATCCCCAACTTGCGTTTCATCATGTTTGTGCTCAAACGGAAGAGTGCCTGATCCCCTTTGGAACGGATAACAGCGAAAGTCTGGTCATTTACTCCACGTTCATACAAGATGCCTGAAAGTTTTCGTTCTGTCTCCTG
>SAMEA3663036__coassemble_112_pt1 | contig 38425 bp, 28 predicted proteins | sample SAMEA3663036__metabat2_low_PE_037 | metagenome-assembled genome bin SAMEA3663036 (sample SAMEA3663036) | pig gut metagenome | biome: pig gut; feature: pig-associated habitat; material: faeces | place: France | collected 2012
AATATTTCGTGTGAAAAAGGGATTAATAGTCGTCGCGTTCAAGTACCAGAACCTTGAGCGTGGTGCCGTTCTGCCTGAAGGCGATGAAGAACGGAGCTTCGTCGGTCACCTTGTAGCTGAAGGTATAGGTGTCGTTCATGTCCATTGCTACCTCGGGAACAAGTGATGTGCCCCAGCTGCTAAGACCGAAGATGTCGCTGAGGTCCTGCGGCTCGTAGCTGGCGATGTTGGGTGTGATTGTGACATAGTCACCCACAGAGACTGTGGCCACATAGATCTCGTCGCCGCTGTATCCGAGATAGTTTGCCGCCACCTCGTTATAGATACCAGTGGTCTCTTTCTTGCAATCCACTTCCTTCCATCCGCCGACGAGCACCGTGGGAGCCTTAGAGTCGGCTTCGGTGCCGCTCTGCTCCTTCTGTACGAAGTGCATGAGGAAATAAGGGTTGTAGAGCCAGCTGACGTTGCCTTCCTCGTCGAACATATCGTAGAGGTTGGAAAGCGACTCATATACGGCCTTGGGCAAGGCATAGACATAACAGTCGCGCTCGCCGCCGTCAAGAGCATCGACGGTGATGCGGATGTCGCCATTCTCGCCCGATGCTTTTACAAAGTGGTCGTAACATGGTTCCACGCCCCACGACTCGGTCTGGAAGACGACGAGGGTGAAGTCGTCTGCTGCTGTCTTGAGCGTGAAAGGAACGAAATTGCTGAAAGTGAAGGTGTCGTTGCCTCCATCGCCAGTAATTCCCGTAGAACCAGTCTGTGAGAATGTCTTTCCGTCGAGTGATACGGTCCAGTCTGCCCATGGCGAAGAGGTGGGATAGACGATGTCCATGGTGTTTGTCGGCATGCCATTGAAGCGCACGGGAATGGTCTTCATGGCCTTACCATCTTGCGAGGCGATGGTGATGGTCTCGCCCTCGTCTATAGAGATGGCATACTTGGCGTTTCTCACGCCTTCCTTAAACATGGCTCCGCCAACGGTGAGCTCACCGGCACGTCCCACCATGAAGCCGCCTTCAAGTTCCACCCATTCAGGCGTATTGGTGACGGCAAAACGATAGTTGGCCTTTACCGAGAACTTCACATACTTGTCGTAGCCAACGACGATACCGGTAGAGGTGATGTCGTTGCCTGCCTCGTCAAAGACGCTGACGGAATAGCCTGATGCAGAACGCTGAACCTCGGCCACGGCCACTTTCTCGCCGCCCATGGTGAGATAGAGCTGTGTGACGGTGAGTTCTTTCGCCTCGTCGTCGGCAGTAAGCAGCACTTTGACGGTTTGTCGGCCCGGAGTGCCGTTGACCACAAACTGGCTGTCGGCATCGTCCGTCTGGAGCTTACACCAAATGGCGTTAGAAGAGAGGCTCCAGTTCTGGTTAGCCTCAAAGGTGAAATCGATAATATCGCCGGCTGCACCGGCAAGTTTCTGTACCTGTGGGAATACTGGTGTCACGGCGGCGTCATCGTCGTCGTCCGAACAGGCGGTGGTGAGGCAGAGCGAAAGTGTCGCCATCACGACAAACCAATATCTTGAAATCGTTGTTTTCATATCTTTATTTTTTTTCTTCAATTCTTCAATCTTTGACATTGTCAATTATATTTATTTTTCAATACCCTTCCTCCTTTAGTTTCTCCGCCTCGGCGTCGCTGATCCATTCCATGACGGTGACGTATGTGCCGACGGTGCCGAAGAGCGAGCCGTCTTTGTTTTGCACGCTCATGGTGATATATTGCAGGACGTAGTTCTGGCATGTATTATAATAGGAGGTGTAGATCGAGGGCTGGCTGATGCGCAACTTGCCGTCTCCGTATATGGTGCCAAAGGCTTCGCCCGTCTTGCCTGCCACCTGACTGTCCATCTCCACCTTCGGCTCAAGCACGTTGTCGGTGTTGAACTTCAGCTTCAGGTCGTAACCGTCGTAGTAGATGTCTTTCAGCAGGATGGTGTTTGGCTCGTCGGCCACCAACTCGGTGCGGATGAGACGGCTGGAGACATTGTTGAGATACTGGCTGTAATAGGTGGAGGTGACGATGCACCAACCAGTGAAGTTGTTGATGTCAAATGGACAGGCTTTCTGCATCACCACGTGGGCATAATCCTTGTATAGTTCCCACTGATACTCGTCGGGGATGACAAGACGGAGGGTGAAACCGAGCGAGTCGGTGGCTCCGATATTGTCGTAAACGCCCTGTACCACGACGTTGCCGACGGTCTCGCCAGCTTTGATAGTTACGGTATTGTCGAGGATGCGGTAGTGAAGGCCTTCAACGGCATTGCTCTGACGCTCGTCGATCTCTACAGCGAAAGTACGGTCGTAGTCGGTCGTCTCTGTTGCCGAAACCGGTACTGAGAAGATCTTGTTGTCTTGTTCCACGGCATACTGGTAGAGTGTGTCGGAGAACATGATATGGCTCGGTCCGTTATATACGATATGGTCCTGGGTACAGCCTACAAAGGCTGTGGCAATGGCCAGTGCGGCAACATATTTTTCGAGATATTTTTTCATTGTTGTATCTGATTAGTGTATGATTTTGTCACTTGTTGCTCTCATTCGGTTCGATTTCCGATCCAGGTGACTCTAATTCGTGCTGCGGTATTGGCCAGACAAAGAGAGGATCGTCTTTCTCCACCTTAAGGTCGCTCTGCACGAAAGTGGAGGCTGACTGCTCGGATGCCTTGCGCTCAAATCCTTTGTGCCAGCGCTTGAGGTCGTGCAGGCGGAATCCTTCCATATATAGTTCCTTCACACGCTCAGACTCGATAATGTCCATCGCATTGGTCTCGCTGAGCGAGGTATTGCCTCCGTATGACGAGTAGCGCGCCACGCGAATGGCAGAGATGTCCTTTCCAGCCTTGCTGTATTCCTTTTTGTTGGCATAAGCCTCGGCACGGATGAGATACTGTTCAGACAAGCGGAAGACCATGGGTTGGTGAACATGGAGGATATTGTTGCCAAGGAAAGTGGCGTCACCGAAATACTTACTCAGCAGCGGCCATTGCAGTCCGTGTTCGTATCCGGTGACACGGGTGGTGAAGATGGCGGCTGCACGGAGGTCGTTGCTGTTGTAGGAGTTGATAACCCACTTGGCGGGAACATAGTCGGGACGGTAGCTCACGTAGTTGTAGTTGTCGAAGATCGTGCCTAATGCTCCTCCATAACTGTTGACGGTGAATCCCACTTTCCAAATAGCCTCGCGCGAGTCGCCGTAGAGCCATATATATTTATAGTCGTTAACCGTAGTGCTATAGGTGTTGGAAGAGGCATTCTCAAGCACGTAATACTTGCTGCTGATGACCTTTGTGGCATACTTGATGGCATCGTCCCAGCGGTGCATGTACAACGACACGCGGGCACGAAGGGCGTAACACGTCATCTCGTTGAAATATATCTCGTTGTAGAGAGTGCCCGAGAAGTCGTCTTCGAGCTTCAGCAACTCTTGAGCCTTGTCGAGGTCGGCAAGAACAAACTCATACGACTTCTTGAGAGAGGCGCGACGTGTGGGTTCGTCGCCTTTATAGTGCTCGGTAAGCACCACGCCAAGTGTCTGGGCAGCCTGCTCGTCGCTGTCGTATGCCTTGCAGAAAAGCTTGATCAGCTCGGAGTAAGCTAAGGCACGCGCGAAATATGCCTCCCCGCAATACTGGTCGAGCCTATCGAGAAGATTGTCGTCGGTGGTGTTTGCTTTCACCTTCTCCACATTGTCGAGGAGGAAGTTGCAGCAGTTCACCACGTCATAGAGGGCGGCATAAACCGCCTCGATATCTGTGTTAGTGGCCTTGATGTCGTTCCAACGGAAAATGTCGCCATAGACGTTGGTATAGCCTTTGACGCAATACACAAAGTCGGCCTGAAGGTCGGGAAGGATGGTGAGATTGCCCGAATAGAGGGCGCTGCTCTTGAAACTGTCGTAGATGCCGATGACGAGTTTGTCGATGTCGCCAACGGTGGTCACGGCATCGTCCATGGGAATGGAGTCCTCGGGATATTTGTCGAGACACGAGGCGAGCGACAGCGCAGTCACCGCCGACAGCATATATGTCTTTATCTTGTTGATGTTCATCTTTTGTTTCTCCTTATGCATTATTAGAATGAGAGTTCCATTCCGAGGGTGAACTGCCGCGAAGCAGGATATTGTGCCTGATAGACGTTAGATGCCACCTCGGGGTCGAGACCGCTGAAACCGGTGAAGGTGAAGAGATTCTGTGCCTGTGCATAGACACGCGCCAGGGTGAAGAAATGCGTCTTACGCAACCACTCCTGAGGCAGCGAATAAGAGAGACTCACGTTTTTCAGACGAAGAAACGAGGCATTCTCGAGAAAACGGTCGTCAAGTTGTATCACCTCGCCCCAACGGGGAATGTCGGTGATATCGCCCGGCTGCTTCCAGCGGTCGTAGAGAAGACGGTTCGACTGGTTGTAGGCTGTGCCGAAGGTGATACCGCTCTCTTCGAAGTAGCGGTCGTTGTTGATGACATAACGTTCGCCTATCCAGCTGAACTGAACAGATAGCTGAAGGCCTTTCCATCTGACGCTCGTGCCGAAACCTCCCATCCACGGGGCGTCGTATGTCTTGCCTGTCATCACCTTGTCGCTCTCGCGGAACACGTTTGTCACGTTGCCGTACTTGTCGTACCACAGTTGTTCGCCGTTAGCCGGGTTGACGCCAGCGTAACGGTTCATGTAGAACTCGCTGACAGAATGATCCACGACGTATTTCAGTCCGGTGGTGGAGTTGACATATTCGGTGACACCGTTATACAATTCCTTCAGACGGTTGCGGTTGTAAGAGACGTTGGCGCTGACGTTCCATGTGAAGTCGCGGGTGCGGATGATGTCGCCGTCGGCACTCAGTTCGAGTCCTTTGTTTTCCATCACGCCTACGTTTTTCCAACGGTAGCCTTCGCCCGTGACGGTATATGACTCAGGCACGCGCATCAGCATGTTTGACGTGCGCTTGTAATAGGCTTCGACGCTGAAGTTAATACGGTCGAGGAATCCGAGGCGCAACGCTATATTGTTTGCCCAGGTGGATTCCCATCCCAACTCTTCGTTGCCGCTTTGAGAGGGATAGAAGCCGGCGGTGTCGTCGTAGTTGGCGCCGCCCGAGACGAGGGCAAGGTGGTAGTAATTGGGAATTTCGGAGTTTCCCGACGTTCCCGTACTTAACGATATCTGTGTAGTAGTCAACCAGTTGATATCCTTCAGCCAATTAGACTGTTTTGCGTTCCACATGAAGCCTAACGACCAGAATGTACCCCAACGATGGTCTTTTCCAAAACGTGACGAAGCATCGGTACGCAGGGAGAAGTCGGCGTAATAGAGTTCCTTGTAGTTATATTCGCCGCGCATGAAGAATGACATGTAGGAATAGTCGGACGAGGAGTCGCCCCAACGGCTTGCACGCGTTCCGGCCGACACGTTGGTGAGAAGGTCGCTTGTCTGCCCCTTGGAATAAACGCTGAATCCTTCCGAGTGGTAGTTGACAGCCTCTTGGCCGAGCATGACATTGAACGAGTGAATATCGTCGAGCGTGAAGCGGTAGTTGGCTGTCGTGGTCTCGGTAAGATTCAGCATGTCGCTGCTCTGACGCGCCGCCGTGCCCTGTCCGTTGTTTGACGAGAGACTCGGAAACGACTGGAGGAAGGCCGTGGAATGGGTAAAATCAACGCCAAACTGCGTCTTTATGGTGAGATTTTCAACTGGATAGATCTCGGCATACATCGTGGTGAGCAGCTTGTATTTCTTGTTTTTTATTGGATTGTTGGCCATATACACGATAGGATTCTCGCTGGTGCCGGCCCACTTGCCGTTGGAGAGCGATGCTAGCTTGCCGTCTGATGTGTATGGATTCCAATATGGCTGCATGAAACGGCATGCGGAGATGGGAGTGACGGTGGTGTATGTGCCATCGTCAGCCTGCTGAGCCTCCTCATAGGCCGCCATGGTGTTGGTGCCTATCTTCATCCAATTGCTTGCCTTCACATCGGCATTGGTGCGGATGTTGTATCGGGTGAAGGTGGAGTTTTGGGCGATACCGTCCTGATCATAATATCCGCCTGAGACATAGTAGTTAAGACGGTCGGTGGCGCGGTTGACCGACAGTTCGTAGCTCTGCAGCGGAGCGCGGTCGTTAAACACCTCGTCGAGCCAGTTGACATCGGTGCGAGACAGAAGCTCGTAATCTTTTCCTGCATCGAGCCCAACCTCTTTCTCAAACTGTATGCGCTCGGCAGTGTTCATCATCGTCCATTTGCCCTGTGCCAGTTCGGAAAAACCATATTGTGCACGCAACGTGACCTTGGCCTTGTCCATCGACAGTCCTCGCTTTGACGTGATCACCACCACGCCATTGGCCGCACGCGCACCATAAATAGAAGTGGAGGAAGCGTCTTTCAACACCGATATCGATTCTATGTCGTTAGGACTGAGGGTGTTGAAGTCGGAACTGGAGATGGGCACTCCGTCGAGGATAAACAGCGGCGATTTGCCGGAATTGATGGAGTTGGTACCTCGAATCTGGAACGTGGCGGCCTTGCTTGGCTCGCCAGAAGAAGAGATGACCTGCAGACCGGTGCTCTGTCCCTGAAGAGCTTGGTCAAAACTTGCCGCAGGCACGTTTTCAATCTTCTCAGATTTCACTGTCGATACCGAACCGGCTATCGTTCCCTTCTTTCTCACGCCATAAGCCACCACGACAACCTCGTCGATCATCTTTGAGTCGGGCTGCAGCGTGATGTTGAGCGTTTTTGTCTGTGTGTTGACCGAGTGTGTCTGTGGAGCCATTCCTATGTAGGAGAAGGTCAGTTTACCTTCCGTAGCTCCCTTGATCTCGATGGAGTAATTGCCATCGATGTCAGTCACCACACCATTGCCTGTCCCTTCTTGCTTGACAGTCACTCCAATCATCGGTTCATTGTCTTCTGACGACACAACGACTCCCCTCACACGGAAACTCTGTCCCAGCGAGGATTGGATAGACAGCAAGGCGAGAAAGACAAGTAAAAGAGTTAATCTTCTCATCCTTGGATATTTTCTATTGTTTTAAATAAATTATTATAAAAATTCATTCACTTATCGGTGCAAAAAAATGTACCAATTTGCAAAATTATCTCTTTTCTACCAAATAAACAAACATATTTGCTAATTATAACATTTTTTATCAACAGTTTTTTATTTTGTCGATAAAAAAAGCAATGTCACAGAGAAAAAGCCTTGATACTGTTTCCTGGCTTTTCCCCTGTGGCATAAGTATTTGTCTTTAGGTAAAAGAGTCTGTTGACTGACTATTTCTTGTCATAGGCATGGACAGGGTAGTCGATGGTATAATGCAATCCACGACATTCCTTTCGCTCTATTGCCCATCGGGTGATGAGATAACCCACGTTGATCATGTTGCGCAGTTCGCAAATGTCGCGGCTTGCCTTGACACGCTTGAATAGATTTTCTGTTTCCTCATACAGCATGTCGAGACGATCCCATGCGCGCTTCAGACGGAGGTCGCTACGCACAATGCCTACATAATTAGACATTATCTCTCCTACTTCCTTCACGCTCTGGGTGATAAGCACCTTTTCCTCGTTGGTCAGAGTGCCTTCGTCGTTCCATTCGGGCACCTTGTCGTTGAAGTCGTATAGTTCGATATGTTCAAGAGAATGCTTGGCGGCGGCGTCGGCATATACCACAGCCTCAATGAGCGAGTTGGAAGCCAAGCGGTTGCCGCCGTGAAGACCCGTACACGAGCATTCACCCAAGGCATAAAGACGGTCGATGCTTGAAAGGCCGTTGAGGTCAACCTTTATTCCACCACACATATAGTGGGCAGCAGGACGCACGGGAATATAGTCGCTGGTGATATCTATGCCCATCGACTTGCACTTCATATAGATATTGGGGAAATGGCGCTTCGTCTCCTCGGGATCCTTGTGCGTGACATCGAGACATACATGGTCGAGACCGTGGATCTTCATCTCCTTGTCGATGGCACGTGCCACAATGTCTCGGGGCGCAAGCGATAGACGTTCGTCGTATTTCTCCATAAATGTCTTTCCGTTAGGTAACTTGAGAATGCCGCCATAACCGCGCATAGCCTCCGTAATGAGGAAGGCGGGATGGGTCTCGCCAGGATGATAGAGTGCCGTGGGATGGAACTGTACAAACTCCATGTCTGCCACCGTTCCCTTGGCTCGATAGACCATGGCCTCGCCGTCGCCGGTGGCGATGACAGGATTGGTAGTAGTCTGATAGACCGCGCCACATCCGCCGGTACACATCACAGTGACTTTGCTGAGATATGTGTCAACCTTCTCTGTCTTGGGATTAAGCACGTATGCTCCGTAGCAATGGATATATGGAGTACGCCTCGTGACGCGCGCTCCCAGATGATGCTGAGTGATAATCTCCACAGCGAAATGATTCTCCTTCACGGTGATGTCGGGACAACTGCGCACTGCCTCCATCAGCCCGCGTTGGATCTCGGCTCCTGTGTCGTCCTTATGATGCAGTATGCGGAACTCAGAGTGTCCGCCCTCACGATGCAGGTCAAACTGTCCATCGTCCTTCTTGTCGAAGTTGACGCCCCAGTTAACCATCTCCTCAATTTGTCCGGGAGCATTCCTCACCACTTGCTCCACAGCCCGACGGTCGCTGATGAAGTCTCCGGCAATCATCGTGTCCTCGATATGCTTGTCGAAGTTATCAAGCTCTAAATTCGTGACCGAAGCCACACCACCTTGTGCAAACGACGTGTTGGCTTCGTCGAGTGAAGTCTTGCATATCATGCACACCTTACCTTTGTGCGCTCTTGCTACTTTAAGGGCGTAACTCATACCGGCAACACCTGCGCCGATAATCAAAAAGTCGTATTTGAATACCATACTATTCTACTTGAAATGTATTATTTTGGTGCAAAATTAGATATTTTTATTCATTTATGCAAAACGTTTGCCAAATTTTTTGTTTTTCAAGCGAAAATATCTAACTTTGCACTCACAATGAAGAATACATTATATATAATATACGCCTTCTTGGCCTCGATATGTGGTTATACAACTGTCGCGGCACAAGACGACTCGCTGACTGTTGACAGCCTTGTGACAACCGACCAATTGGCACACGAGATGACTCCATGGCCACAAAGTCTGCAACAAAGGCTCGACGCGCTTACCGGGCATGAGATGTTTGAGACATCTCAACTCGGACTCATGGTTTATGACCTTACTGCCGATAGCATTCTCTATACAAAAGGACACCGACAGCTGCTGAGACCCGCATCGACAATGAAACTGGTGACAGCCATAGCAGCCATCGACAAGCTCGGCGGATCGTACCAGTTCCGCACGTCGCTTTACTACACCGGCTACGTTGCCGACAGGACTCTTTCTGGCGATATATACTGCGTAGGAGGATTCGACCCACGATTTAATACCGACGACATGAAAGCCTTTGCCGACGGCATCAAGTCGATGGGAGTGGACACAATAAGAGGACGAATCCTTGCCGACAAAACCATGAAAAACGATGATGGGCTGGGAGAAGGATGGTGCTGGGACGACGACAATCCCACGCTGTCGCCTTTGCTGGTGTCGGGGAAAGACAAATTCATGGAACGATTCCTTCTCGAACTGAAAGAGAGCGGTATCACGGTGGAGGCAATCACCGGAGAAGGACGGCTGCCTAACGGGGCGTTCATCATCTGTACACGATTCCACAGCATCGACCAGATACTGATGAGAATGATGAAAGACAGCGACAACCTATACGCAGAGTCTATGTTTTACCAGGTTGCGGCTGCTGGCGGCGACCGACCTGCCGACGCCCGGCACGCCAGAAAGGTTATTGCACGGCTGATAGAACGCACCGGGCTGCAACCGTCAAGATACAAGATAGCCGACGGCAGCGGACTGTCGCTCTACAACTACGTAACTGCCGAAATGGAGGTGGCACTGCTGAGATATGCCTACCGCAACCCCGAGATATTCATTCATCTCTATCCTTCACTGCCCATAGCCGGACAGGATGGAACGCTGAAGAAGAGAATGAAAGGTGGATTCGCCTCAGGCAACGTTCACGCCAAAACGGGTACACTCACATGCATCACCTCTCTCGCTGGATATTGCACGGCTGCCAACGGGCACTTGCTCGCCTTCGCTATCATCAACCAAGGCGTGATGCACGACAACAACGGACGCAACTTCCAAAACCGCGTCTGTGAGGCAATGTGCAGGCCATAGGCATTGGATGATTGCAAGTCTTTGGCACCAGAGATTTGCCATAGGCATAGGAAAAATGCAAACAGTAGTAAAAAAAATGAAACGAAGAAAACAATATGACTATCATGCAACAAAACGACTCCACAAAGCGCAATAGGCTAATAATACGCACCAGCCGACATTCGCTGACCTTCGCCACACAATGTATCGACGAACCAGAAACGTCGGTGGTAATGCATCCCTTCATCACCAAGGGAACAATGTCCATTGCTGCTAACCTGCGTGAAGCTTTCAGGACAATGGAAATTTTCAGCGCAACATACCATAAGGTGGCTGTCGTCGCCGATACGCCAAAGATAATAATTCCTGTCGATCTGTTTAAAGAAAACGATGCACCGGCATTGTTCTCACATTCTTATTCCACCATCGACAACATGGTAGTGAAGTCGAACATCGTACCCGATCTGAACGTTGCCACCGTCTTCGGATTGACAAAAGACCTGCATACGGTGATCAACGACCGCTACCCTGAAGCCACACTATTCTGCGCCTCGACACCTGTATGGCGATACCTGTTCAAACGCAGTTTCCTTGGTACCAAAGGAAAGGTATATGCCTACTTCCACGACCAGCTTCTTGAAGTGCTAAACTACGGACAAAACAGATTCAGATACAACAACACGTTCGACATTTCCAACGCTCACGACGCTCTCTATTTCATACTGAATGTGTGGAAACAACTGTCGATGAACCAACAGCAAGATGAACTGCATCTCGTGGGCGACATTCCCGAACAGGAATGGTTGGAAAACGAGCTAAAGGGCTATATAGCAAAGGTTTATACCATCAAACCATCATCAGACTTCAACCGCTCTCCAATAGCTCAGATAAAAAGCATGCCATACGACATGATGACGTATCTGATAAAAGGACGATGAACGGTGAGCGTATAATACATAATAATGACGATGAAAGGCGGGTGTAAAACACATTTTTTAAGAAAACATGAGAATAATAACAGGACAATACAAGGGACGACATTTCGATATTCCCCGTTCGTTTAAGGCAAGGCCGACAACCGACTTTGCGAAAGAGAATATCTTCAACGTGCTCAACGCATATATTGACTTTGAGGATGCTATGGCACTCGACCTCTTCTCTGGCACAGGAAGCATATCGCTCGAACTGCTGTCAAGAGGTTGTAAAAACGTGGTGAGCGTGGAAGCTGACCGCGACCATTATGCCTTCATAAAACAATGTCTTGCAAAACTCGGCACCGACCGCTGTATCACCATCCGAGGCGACGTGTTCAGGTTTCTGAAAACATGCCACCAACAGTTTGACTTCATCTTTGCCGACCCGCCCTACGCCTTGAAACAACTGAAGGAAATACCCGACATAGTGCTCTCGGGCAATCTGCTCACCGATGATGGAATTTTCGTTTTCGAACATGGCAAGGACTATGACTTCTCGTCGCATCCACACTTTGTGGAGCATCGCAGCTATGGTAGCGTGAACTTCAGCCTGTTTACATCACGGGAGAGAGAAGGCGCACCAGACTGAGCCAAAGGCGCATGAAGAAACGATTGCGGCGGTCGTCAACCTCGTATGGCGTACACAACAACTGGTCGCACTCGAAGACGCGCCTGAAAGAGTCAGCTGTGCTGCTGTCGTAGAAAAAGACGTTTGCCTCAAAATTGTTTTCAAAGCTGCGGAAGTCGATGTTCGTCGAACCACATGAAGCCAACATGTCGTCAATCACCCAGAGCTTGCTGTGAAGGAACCCGCCATCATACTCCAACACCTTCACTCCAGCGGCGACCATCTCATCGAGATACGAGCGCGATGCCCAATAGACAAAATGCGAGTCGCAACGTTTGGGCACCATCACCCTGACATCCACGCCCTCAAGGGCAGCCGTCTTTAGCGCTACCGCCACAGGCTCGTTTGGCATTAAATATGGCGTCTCTATATAAATATATCTTTTTGCCCTCAACACTATGCCGAGTATGCCAAGCATAATCTCAGGTTGTGGCGTGACGGGCGTGCTCATGACGACTTGCGCCACACAAGAGTTTGACAAAGCACCGTCTGAAGGCGGATAATATTTGCGGTCGCTTATCAGCGTGCGGTCAACGAAATACCAGTCGAGCAGGAATGCCCGCTGCAAGCCATAGACACCGCCTCCTTTGACTCGCACCATTGTGTCGCGCCAATGACGTCCATCTCTTCCCTGCACATAACGCCTCGCCACATTCATACCTCCTATATATCCCGTTGTGCCGTCCACCACCACAATCTTTCTGTGGTTGCGGTAATTCACCTTGCTCGTGAAACTCCTGAACCTCACTGGCATGAAAGGCCACGCCTCTATGCCTTCGCGCCTCATTCGCTCGAAAAAACGGCGTTTCACTTTCCAACAACCCACATCGTCATACACCAGCCTTATCTCCACGCCCTGCCGGGCTTTGTCGATAAGCATGTCGGCAAGGAGTGTTCCCAACGCATCGTCCTCAAAGATATAGAAGTCCAAATGTATGCTGTGCCTCGCCTTGCCTATGGAATGGAAGAGGTCGAGGAAGAATGCATGTCCGTCTGTAAACACTTCCACCTCGTTGTCCTTGAAAGGCAAGAAGAAGCCTTGATTGACAAAGAGGTCAATCGTGGTTTTGTATTCATCTGGCACATGAAGGTCACGTTGTTCCACAAACTCAAACATCGCCCTTCGTGTAAGTTGCTGGAGACTACGCTCGCTCATTAGTTTCCCCCGCCGTGTGTTTACTCCGAAAAAGAAATAGAACAATAATCCAACTACGGGTACAAAGTAGATAACCAGCATCCACACCATGGTCTTGGCAGGCTGCCGGTTATCCATCAATACATGTATTATCGCCACTATGATGACAATCTCGTAAAGGGCGAATAACAAAAGATTCAGTCCATACATTTATTTGTTTTTATACCATCTGCTCCACCACCTGCATGATTTCCTTCCCTATAGCGTCAGCCTCTTCCGTTGTGGCGGCTTCGCTATAAACGCGGATGATAGGTTCGGTATTCGACTTGCGAAGGTGGACCCATTTGTCGGCAAAGTCAATCTTCACGCCGTCGATATCGGTAACTTGTTCGTCGGCATACATCGCCTTCACCTTGTCCAATATAGCGTCTATGTCGGTGTCGGGAGTGAGGTCGATACGGTTTTTTGCCATGTAATATTCAGGTAGGGTGGAGCGTAGTTGGGTCAGCGACACTCCACGTTCTGCCAGCAGCGAGAGGAAGAGGGCAATGCCCACAAGGGCATCACGTCCGTAGTGGCTCTCAGGATAGATCACGCCGCCGTTGCCTTCGCCGCCTATCACGGCATCTACGTCCTTCATTTTCGTCGTCACGTTGACCTCGCCTACGGCAGAAGCATGGTAAGTGCCGCCGTGGTGCAGTGTTACGTCGCGCAAGGCGCGTGTCGAACTGAGGTTACTCACGGTGTTACCCGGTGTATGGCTGAGCACGTAGTCAGCCACCGAGACGAGTGTATATTCCTCGCCAAACATTGTTCCGTCTTCGCTGATGAAGGCCAGTCGGTCAACATCTGGATCGACAACAATGCCAAGGTCGTACCCGCCCTCCTTTACCTTATTCATTATATCGTGCAGGTTCTTCTCCAGTGGCTCGGGGTTGTGGGCGAACTGTCCTGTTGGTTCGGCGTTAAGAATGGTGTATTCTACGCCCAGCTTGTCGAGTAGTCGTGGAAGAATGATGCTTCCCACACTATTGATGGCATCCACACACACACGGAAGTGCCTATCTTTGACAGCTTCCACGTTAACCAACTGCAGGGCGAGCACGTCGTCGATATGACACGAGTCGAAATCATCGTCGGCAGTGTAAGAGCCGAGATGATCAACGTCGGCATATTCAAACGCCTCGCGTGCCGCCATGTCGAGCACCTCAGCTCCATCTGCAGCCGTGAGGAATTCGCCGTCGGCATTGAGCAGTTTTAGGGCGTTCCACTGTTTGGGATTATGACTTGCTGTGATGATGATGCCGCCGTCTGCATTATGATGCCTTACTGCCAGTTCGGTTGTAGGAGTGGTGGCCATTCCCAGGTCAACGACGTCAAATCCCATTCCCATGAGTGTTCCGCATACGATGCTCCTCACCATCTCGCCCGAGATACGGGCGTCGCGTCCCACTACCACCTTCGGGTGTCCATCCCCTCCATGTCGCCTTGCGATGAACGAGGCGTAAGCTGAGGTAAACTTGACTATGTCGAGTGGGTTGAGAGTGTCGCCAGCGACGCCGCCAATGGTGCCTCTAATTCCTGATATAGACTTTATTAGTGTCATGATTTTTCCTTTCTAAAATATTGTTTTCGTATTACCTTTCTCTTTGGTAAGTAATTGTGTAGTGGCATGCATAAACGCTCTGCATGGCGTATGACTGCCCCTTGGAGTGCGGTACGATGAGGTTTACCTTTGCTATTTCCTCGTCGGCAGAGGTTTGTCTGCCTACGTTGATGTAAAGCAGCGGCACGAGCCATCCCTCAGGCACCGACGAGTCGTAGTAGCTCTTCATCATGCCCTGAGTGAACGATGCGGTGAGGTTCTGTCCTTTTCTTATGACGTTAAATTTGTCGGGTGATACGCTCGAATATAGATTACCTGTCTGATATACAGTGTCGTTGATGTTATATTCAGCATATCTGCAGAGGATGTTTACCTGCTTGTTTTCTTCGAGTTTGTCTCCGGCTCCCTTTCTCTCTATCTGCATATAGACGCCGCTTTTCTCGAGATAGACATATTCGTTGTTGTCCATCGAGGTCTGTTGTCCCTTCGCCTCAAACGTAGCCTCGTCGATCACCTTAATGCCATTTTTGGCTATGAAGGCCTCGATAGCATCCCTTTCCTTTTCCTTTTTCTCGCCGTATGTCTCGTAGTCGTCGCAGGAAGTGCACAAGATCATAGCCATCAGCGTCAGGATTGAAACAAGTGTATTCTTCATTGTGTAAATATATATATTATATTACAGTTTGTCTTCATAAGCCTTTATGGCCTTTCGTGTAATTTCTATAGCCTCGTTCATAGAGCAAAACAGTTTACCTCCAGATGCGTTTTTGTGTCCTCCGCCGTTGAAGAAGTCGCGTGCCACTTCGTTGGCAGGGAAGTCGTCCACCGATCTGAGCGAGACAAGGATATAGTTGTCGCGTTCGGTGTCTTCACGCAGCGAGATGCTCAGTCTCACTCCCTTTATCTGCAGCGGCATATTCACCACACCTTCGGTGTCGCCCTTCATATAGTGGAATCGTTCGAGGTCGGCACGTGTGAGCGGGAAGAAGGCTGCCTTCCCGTCGGCTGCCATCTCCAGCTTTTCGTAGAGAATATATCCCTGCAGTCGCAGACGGTCTTCGCTGAATGTGTGGAAGACGTTGCGGTATATCTTGTCTTTGTCGATGCCTTTGGACAGCAACAGGCAGATGATGTAGAATATCTCGGGCCTTGTGCTGGCGAACGTGAAACCTCCAGTATCGGTCATCATTCCGCAGTAGCAAGGATCGGCAAATTTCCTGTCGAGGCTTTCGAATAGTCCGAGTTGCCACGCCAGTCTAAAGACGATTTCGCATGTGGAGCAAACACTGGTGAAGGAGATGGTCATAGCTGTTGTCTTCATCGGGTTGAGATGATGATCAATGAGCACCAGCTTTGCGTGTGTGGCTTCGAGGGCTTTCTGCATGTTGTCGGTGCGCGACAATTCGTTGAAGTCGAGACAGAACACCACGTCTGCGTCGGCTATGAGTGCGTCTGCCTCGTCGCTGTGCTTGTCGTATCTCATGATGGTCTCCACTCCTGGCATCCATCTGAGGAAGTCTGGGAACATGTCGGGCACGATGATGCGAGGATTCTTTCCCATTTTTTTCAGGGCTTCGGCCCATGCCAGTGTTGAACCGATGGCGTCACCATCGGGACTGACATGGCAGCAGATAACGATGCTATCTGCTGCCACGATGACTTCCCGGAGCTGTTGTAGCTCCTGTTGTGATAATAAATCTATTTGCATTAATCAGTTGTATATGCCTATGCGATTAGAAAAGATGGTTGGGATAGACGCCTTCATCGACGAGTTGCTGTATGCGCGCCACTGTAGCGTCGCGGTCGGCAGCGTAAGTCACTCCAAACCATTTGCTGGTGGTGTCGAGCACCTGTACGGTAGATGTTCCGTCGTTGATGAGTTTGTTTACCATCAGCGGTATGAAGAACTCGGCCTTGAGGTTCTGCATAGTCTTCGGGTCGGCAAGGAACTCTTTGAAGTAAGCCTCGCTGTGCTCGAAGTAGTCTGGTGTGAATCCCCACATGTTCATCGACACGGGCGTGTTGTCATCTACTGCCACCCATTGTCCTTCCTCGTCCTTGTAACATACGGGTCCTTCGACTCTCATTATCTCTGTGCGTTCCACGACAGTGGTGAGGTTGCCATTCCCGTCTTTCGAGCAGATACCTCTTGCCACGGTGCCGTTTTCAGAGAGAGTGTTGCCAACTCGGAATCCCACCATGGCATACTTGTTGCGGCTACCTTCTGGCAGTTCGGCGAGGAACTTTCCAATGACCTGGAATGCGTCGCGGTTGTAGAAGTCATCGCAGTTGATGACACAGAAGGGCTCTTTGATGATGTCCTTTGCCATCATCACTGCATGGTTAGTGCCCCATGGCTTTACCCTGTCTTCAGGACAAGTGAATCCTTCGGGTAGAGCATCGAGGCTTTGAAAGCAGAGTTCGGCGGGCACGTGTCCCTCATACTTCTTAAGTATTTTTTCGCGGAAGTCTTGTTCAAAATCCTTTCTGATTACGAATACTATCTTGCCGAATCCAGCCTTTACGGCATCGTAGATGGAATAGTCCATGATGGTCTCGCCGTTGGGTCCGAGTCCGTCGAGTTGTTTCAAACCGCCGTAACGGCTTCCCATACCGGCAGCTAAGAGTAATAAAGTTGGTTTCATATTGTTGTTTTTATAAATAAATCCGTGTTATCGTTTATCTCGATGCAAAAGTAACAATATTTTTTCAAAAAGCATAGTTTTTGCCGAATTTTTTTTGTTTTTTTAGAACGGATAGCCTATTGCGAAATGCAATGTCTGATTGTCCTTGAAACTGTCGATGTTGTAGAATCCGCCCTTGCCTGTGTCGTAAGGCAGGTGGAGTCCGAGTCCCCAGTCGAGTCTGATGACGAGGAAGTCGAGGTCGTATCTTATGCCTACACCGGTTCCGACGGCTATCTGTCTGAGGAAGCGGTCGAAGCGGAAGATGCCTGGTTCGAAGAAGTCTTTCACGGCTTGTTCCTCACCCATGTTGACGTTATAGTTCCACACGTTGCCAGCGTCGAGGAAGAGAGCCGCCGAGAGGCTTCCGAAGAGGCGTCGCCTGTATTCGAGGTTGGCCACGAGTTTGATGTTTCCGTTGTTGAAGATGTAGTTGTACTGACTGTCGCCGAGATTGGGTGTTCCTCCCGGTCCGATGCCTCTTATGGGGAAGGCACGCAAGCTGTTGGCTCCGCCCACGTAGAATTGTTCGCTGAACGGGATATTGTCGCTGTTGCCGTAGTTGTAGATGATGCCTCCGTTGAAGTGTGCCACGAGTTGGGAGTTGAGGTCGAGTGTCCATGTCTTTGTGACATCGGCCTCAAGTTTGATAAACTGTGCGTAGCTGGTCTTGAAGAGTTTCTTTCCCACTTCATTCCAGTCCTTGCCTGCCGCCACGAGTCCTAACGAGAGTAGGTTACCTGCTTCTGCCACTGTCACTTCCCATGTCAGCGGATGCAGGTGTGATGCGGGGCTGGTGTGTGTGTAAGTGTATCGCATTTGCGGCACAAACATGTCGTCCATCATTCCGAGCAGGTAGGCATTTTCAAGCATCAGCGAGTCGAGGCGCGAAGAGAGGGTCTTGGTATATTGATATTTCACAGTTAGCGGCGAGAACTCGTGCTTGCTTGTTGGTGATGTCTGCCAGCGGTAAGTCCATTCTCCTGAGAGCACATTCATGCGGTAGTAGTCGGGTCGATAGACGGTGTTGGTGGAGAGTTTTGCCATGGTTGACGACTGCGACACGAATTTGCGTCGCACGGGCTTTCCGTTTTTGTCGCGTTTCACCTTAAAGTCGTCGAAGAACGGCGCCACGATGCGTGGGAACTCGAGCGAGATATCGGCACCATACTCGTAGTTGCTGCTCGACTTCCGCTTGTGTGTCTCCCAGGCATAGGAGCCGTGTATGTTGAGGTCGAGTTTCTCTGCTCCTCGGAAGGCGTTGCGTCGTGTCAGACCGGCCTTCACCTCCGGTCCTATTCGTCCTATGGTCTTGTTCTTGATGTTGCCTTCGAAGTACAGGTCGTAGGGGCGGTCGAGCACGAGGTCGAGGGTGAGGTCGAGTGTGTCGCAGACTGCGGCGGTATCGCGCGGTGTGAACTTAAAGTCCACCGCGCTGAAGAGTCCCATTGCGCTTAGCTTTGATGTCGTCTCCTGATAGTCGGAGTAGCTATAAGGCTTGCGGTGCCTCATCTTCATGTTGCGCATCACTACGCGCGGCCTGAGCGGCGGTTTTTTGCCGTTATACTTCATTGAGAAGAAACGGTAGGTAAGACTGTCGGTAAGTGGTTCAGTAAACAAGCGTTGCATATTGATATGGATATTGCCTATATGCCATTTGTGGAGTGCTGCAGGCGGCACGTCAGAGGCGAGTTGCAGTCGCAGTGCCGCCTTGTCGGGCTGGGCGATGGTGTCGGCGAGATAGGAAGCGAATCCCGCTTGGTAGTAATAATAACCGTGGTCGCGGAAGAGTGTATAGAGGCGCTGTCGCTCGCTGTCGAGAGCTGGCACGCTGAGTGGTGTTCCTTTCTTCACTTTCGCCTCCGAGACGGTTGCGGCGATAAGGCTGTCGGCTTCGTGTGGGAATCCCATGTATTCAAGTGTGTCAACAGTAAACACTTCTCCCACGTCCACCTTGTATGCTATCTTGCATTTCTTCGGATTTTTCTGCGTGACGTTCTCGTGTGTCACTTTCGAGTGCAAGTAGCCGTGGTTGCGCAGCACAGTTTGTGCCACCGACGCTCTCAGCGCTGGGTTCACCCAGCTCATCAGCACGGGCTGTTTGCCGAAACTTTTCACCATCCACTTGGCAAATCCGCTTTCCTTTCCGCTGAATGCGTCCCAAATCCAGAGTCCGTAGGGGAACGGCGTGCGGTAGTAGGAGCTGCCGAAGAGGGCTCCGTTTGGTGCTGTGGCGAGCGCCGCCTCCACTTCCTCCTGTGTCGTGATGAAGTGGTCAGAGTTTTTGTAGTTTTCGTACTTTATCTCCTTTAGCCCGACGAAGAGCTGGTCGTCGTCGGGTATGTTTCTTGTCGTCGAGCAGCCTGCGAGCGCCATTGCTGCCAAGAGTATTATGATGCCGTTTATTTTCAATGCCTTAACCTTATTTGTTGTTCATTTCTTCTGTGGTCTCTTCTTCGCTGCCAGCGTCTTCATTCTTGTCCTTGCTGATGTCGGCGTCGCCATGCTTCATCTTGGTGTTGTCGGCAGGCACTGACGAGTCGTCGTCCTTGCGGAAGATGTCCCTGAAGTTCTGTATTGTCTTTCTCCACACGAATCCCGCACCGTATTCCTGTGTATATCCGTCGAGCCAGTCGTAGGAGTTGTTGTTGTAGAAGAGGGTGACGTATTTGTTTGCCGTGTCGTCGAGACGGTATTCAAAGGTGACGTTGTCGAAGAACGAGCTGTTTTGCGCCGACTCCACTGACGCTCCCGTCGATACCTTTCCACCGACTGATATTTTCAGTCTGTTGTTCCAGAACCGTTTGGCGAATTGGAACGAGTAGTCGGTATGTATTCCGCCTTGTGCGTTGGTGGTGTTGTCGATGCCGAACGAGAGGTCGAGGGTTCGCAGTGCGCTTCCTGTTATATGGTTTATCTCCGAGTTGAGGAAGGAGCTGAGTGCGCTGTTCATTGAGAACGACTCGGTGTTTCCGTCGGCGAGATACATTCCCGTGGTGAGCATTGTGACGGCGAGTTTTCCTCTCTGTTCCACGCTCATCGCCTGGAGCTCGTTGTGCAGCGTGAGGTCTTCGGGTGCGTCGAGTGTGAACTCGAGTCCCATGTCCTGCAGTGTCTTTGTGATGACGATGCCAGAGATGAACTTCACGCTTCGTCCCACTCCGTTAGTTCCTGTCACCGTGGCCTTTGTCTCTTCCTCGGCGGTGATGTTGAGTTGCGGGTTCATTATGTCGCCGTGGAACTCGAGATAGCTACCGTCTTGTATGGAGAAGGTCTTGAGCGGAATGACGGGTAGCGAGTATTTCATCTTTCCGTTGTTTAGCGTGTATCGTCCATTGAGCATTATGCCATCCACCATATTGTATTGCATGCGCAGCATTCCTCCGCCCATGAGGTCGATATAGTTGGTGTGGTCGGCGTTGAGGTATGCCATGATGTGAGCTCCGTTTGACACGTAGAGCGACATGTCCATGGTGAAGCCGGTGATCTGCGGTCGTACGATCTCGACGGTGGTGGTGTCGCTGAAGTCGCAGAACTTCACGAGTTCGTCGAGGCGGTTGTCGGTGGTGATGGGGCTGTCGCGGAGGATGTAGCCCATGTCGGTCTTTCCGAGCACGTCGAGTTTTCCCCTCATCACGAGATTGTCTATCAGTCCCTTTATCGTTCCGTCGATGTTCACAAATGCCTTTCCGTATGCCACGCTCTTGTTGTTTTCCTTCTCGCCGATGATCTGATAGTCACGTGCTCTCATCTTCAGGTCAACCATGACGCGTTCGAGGTCGGAAAAGTCCACTTTTCCCATTATGTTGAGCGGGTTGTCGTTATGAGCATAGACGGTAAAGTTCTCGAGCAGGAGCTGGCTGCCCACTATGCGTACAGGGTCGTCGTCGAAGCGCAGTTTCATGCCGTAAGGCACGCTGACGAGTCGCGAGCTGTCAAGATACACCTCTCCGTCCACGACTGGGCTGTCTGTCTTCCCCTTGATGGCGAGTTTTCCCTCGGCATATCCCTCGAAGCCGAAGAGTTGGTCGGGAATGAATCCGTTTACGAGGTCGAGTGGTGTGCGGTTCATCTCAAACACGGCGTCTATTGCCGGCTCGTCGTCGTTGTAATACGTTCCTTTGAGCAGTCCAACTTCGTCGTTGTCTTTCATCAGCCTTGCCTCCACGATATGCGATGCTCCCTCGCCTTGCAGATACACCATTTCGGTGCCGAGATTGCCCATGGCATAGTTCTCGTAGCTCAGTCCCTTTACGTTGAGGTCAGACACCACTGAGAGCCTCTCGCCGTCATCGATCATCACGTGGAAGTCGCCATTGAGTTGTCCGCCGATGCGGGGCATGTACGGCATCACGCTCGACAGTCCTTCGAGGTCGAGGCGATTGACGCTCATGGTGATGTCCTGCAGCATGCCTGGATCGTCGTCCTCTGAGAAGATCTTTATACCTGTGCCGTCGTCGGCGATGAGGTCAATCTTCGTGCTCACCTTGTTGTTGCGCGCGAGGAAGAGGTAGTTGTCTTTGTTGATGTTAAACGACTTGTAGCCAAGCAGCTGGCGGTAAGGTTCGAGTCTTACATAGATGCCACTATCTTGCATTTCCGCATTGACGCCCGCGTCGAGTCCGAGGCGGTTTTTGGCGTCGTAGTAGCGCATGTTTAGTCCAGCCATGTTGCCGTCGAGATATCCGTCCATGACCGAACGGAACACGAACTGCGGATTGCGTTTGTTGTTTTGCACCATGAGGTTGAAGTTCACCCGTTCCTCGTCTTGGCTCACGCAGTAAGTGATCGTGTCTATTCTCACGCTGTCGTACACCATGGAATAGATGTGCCCCTTTCCTTGCACTCCGTCGGCGGGCGATGTGGAGAGGTCGCATGCGAGTGTGGCGAAGTCGATGCCCTTGAAGCGCATGAAGTTTGCCACGGGGTTGTCGTTGCCGCTCAGCACGTGGAGCGTCATCGTGGGCAGGAACTGGCGCAGGAGCTGTTCGTCGATGATTTTCTCCTTCTTGTGTCTTGCCAGCTCGTCGGCCATTTTGTTTATCTGGTTGAGCAGTGTCTCGTAGCCGCCCTTTGCCGTGAAGAGGAATTCGAGGTTGCCGCTGTATGCCTTTGCCCATGTGGTGTCGGGTGTGGTGTTCATGTCGATGACGAGGTCTTCGGGTCTGTACACTTTCTTCTCTGTTCTCACGGTGAAGTCGTTGAGCAATGCCTGCAGCTTATGGTCGCTCCTTAGGTTGGAGGCGATGTCGATATGTGCGCACATGCTTGCAGCGAGCGGTTTCTCGCTTACGCGAAGCAGCTGCATGTCGATCCATCTCAGGTCGGTGCTCAGCGTGGCTTGCAGTCGTTTTGTTGACATCAGCGCGTCGAATGCGATGGTTCCGTCGGCGAGTGCGTTTTCGCTCTCCACGGTCGCGTGTGCCATGCCGCCGGCAATCTTTGCCTTTGCCTTGAGGTTGTCGATGTTGAGATATCCGTAGCCGAACTGTTTCAGTGTGGCTTTGGCGTCGAGCCTTGTGTGTGGCGACAGTATGTCGTAGCCGCGTCCTTTCACGGTCAGCGCCGCGCTGAGCGTCTTCATAGAGTCGCGTGGCATGAAGTGCCTGATGTCGAGGCCTCTCACGTCGATGTCGGCTGCATAAGCCTCAGTTGGCAGGTCTATCTGTCCTTTCAGTTTCATCTGTCCGCGTCCCTCCCGCAGCGTCAGGTCGGCACCGTAGCGCTGTCCCTCGGCGTTGAGCGTGCCTTCAAGGGTCATGCGTGGTATCCTTATCTTCTTCCGAATCGACGGCTGCATCATGGCGTTGACGAAGCTCAAATTGCCAGTGGTGAGCTTCATGTTTGCCTTTGCCCTCATCTTCTCTGGCGAGGCGGGATTGATGGCATAGCCGTCAGCGGCGAGTGTAGCCATGCGCGGCAGGATCATCTTCAGTTCTTCTAACTCAGTGCGCCGCATGTTGCCTTTCACGCAGGTTCTCAGCGTCATGCCCTCGTTGGGCAGTGCCTTGGCGACGGCCTTTGGCATGTCGGCATAACGCAGCATGTCGGCTTTACCCACCTGTGCGTCGAGTCTTATGTCGAATGTTCCGGGATTGGTTTTGTCGAAAGCCGTGAGGTCGATGTTGCACCTGGCGGTCAGCGTCGATGCTGGAGTGGCGAGTGTAGCCACCATTCTCACGTCGGGGTCGGCAAAGGCTATCGAGTCGAGTTTCAGGCTAAGGCTGTCTATGGCGAGATGGTTGTAGTCGATGCCTTTGACGTGTGGCTGCATCATGTCGTCGTATGTCAGCCTCGAATTGCCGAGACTCATATTGCCCACGGAATAGCGTGCCTTTGCGAGGTCGATAGTGGTGTTGGTGATGTCCAGGTGGTTGAGAGTGGCTCCGAGGCGCAGCGAGTCGCCCATGGTGTGAAACATGACAGCAGTGTCATCTACCTTAGCTTTTGCTACGCGTACCACCCAGTTCACCTCGCTCTTGGTGGTGTCGGGCGGCAGTGTGTCGGGCAGCATGGCTATGTCTATCCGTGCGCCGCTGAGGGCGACGAGGTCGATGTCGGCCTCTTCCTTTTCTATCTCTATGCCTCGGCTTCTTAGCCTGATCTGCTCCACGCTGCCTTTCACGCGCATGGCAGCCACCATGCCGTCGGTGTCGAACTTCGCCCCGTCGATATCAAGCCTATCCACCACGACCCTTCCGTCTATCAAGGGCCTGAGCCTCACGTCGGCCACTATCTGGCTGACGTCGGCAATGGTGTCTCGCTGGGTGGCGATGCTGTCGTTAGGTTTGATAAACTTCACGTCGTCGATGCTGAGGTCGAGCGGGAATTTCAGTTCCACGTGTCTCACGCTCACTTCATATCCTGTCGATTCAGACACATAGTCAGCCACCTTCTGTACCACAAAATTCTGTACAGGAGGCAGGTATATAAGTATTGTCAAGACCACGAAGAGTATCACTGGGCTCAACAAGAATATGGTCGTCCACAATAAGAATTTCTTCATATTTGCAAATATTTCTGCAAATGTAGTGCATTTTTCTCAAATAAGAAAAGGTATTGTGGAAAAAAAATAAAAATCAGTCGCTATTTAGTATTTTTTTCCATAAAGGGTCAGAGGGTAGGGGAGCATCGACAGCAATGAGTTGCTTGCTGACGGGATGCAGAAACTCAGTATGACGCGACAGCAGCGAGATGCTTCCGTCGGCGTTGCTGCGCTGCGATCCGTATTTCAGGTCGCCCTTGATTGGGCATCCCATGGCTGCCAACTGGCAGCGTATCTGGTGATGTCGGCCCGTGTGAAGACGTATCTCAAGTATGTGGTATGTGTCGCCCGAGGCTATGAGCCGGTAGTCGAGCACCGCCTTCTTCGAGTCTTTCACCTCGTGATCGTAGGCGTAGCTCTTGTTCTGCTTCTCGTTGCGCACTATCCAACTGACGAGCGTAGCGGCGTCAGCCTTAGGCTTGTTCTTCACTATGGCCCAGTATGTCTTGTGCACCTCGCCCCTGCGGAACATCTCGTTGAGTCGCGACAGTGCTTTCGACGTGCGTGCGAACACCACCGCCCCGCTCACGGGACGGTCGAGGCGATGTACTACCCCGAGGAAGACGTTCCCCGGCTTCTGGTACTTCACCTTGATATAGTCCTTTACAATGTCAGAGAGCGGAGTGTCGCCAGTCTTGTCGCCCTGGACGATCTCTCCGCTTTCCTTGTTTACTACGATAATATGATTATCCTCGTACAGTACTTTCATCAGCGTTTCTTACATGTTCATACCGCCGTCAATCTGTATCACCTGTCCTGACACGTAGCTCGACATGTCGCTGGCGAGGAACAGACACACGTTGGCAATGTCTTCCACCTGACCGCCCCTGCGCAGAGGTATCTTCTTCATCCAGTCCTTGCGTATCTCCTCGGGCAGCTGTGCTGTCATGGCTGTCTCGATGAAGCCCGGAGCCACTGCGTTGGCACGTACGCCCTTCGGACCCAGCTCCTGTGCGATAGACTTGGCCAAACCGATCATGCCGGCCTTAGAGGCAGAGTAGTTGCACTGGCCTGCATTGCCGTGAACGCCCACCACGCTCGACATGTTGATGATCGAGCCGCCGCGCTGGCGCAGCATGATAGGAGCGCAAGCGTGTATGAAGTTGAATGCCGACTTTAGGTTGACGTTGAGCACAGCATCCCACTGCTGCTCCGACATGCGCAGCATCAGTCCGTCTTTGGTGATGCCAGCGTTGTTCACCAGCACGTCAATGGTGCCGAAGTCTTCCTTGATCTTAGCCACCACGGCCTCGGTCTCCGCGAAGTCGGCGGCGTTTCCTGCATATGCGTTACACTTTACGCCAAGGGCTTCTATTTCCTTGCGTGTAGCCTCGAGTCCGGCAGCCATGTCGTCGTTGAGCACGAGGTCTGTAAAAGCGATGTTAGCTCCTTCCTGAGCAAACTTGATAGCAACGGCCTTACCGATACCGCGCGCTGCACCAGTGATGAGTGCAGTCTTGCCTGATAATAATCCCATTTTTCTTTTATTATATTATTAATAATGTGTAAATACTGTCTTCTCACTTTATGAGGCTTTTGCCAAGGGCACCGTACACCACCTTAGCCACCAGGGGCTTGCTCATCTCCTCGGTCATGCCGTGGCCAAGCCTTCCGTAGATGTATGGCACTTCGAGGCCTTTGATGCAGTAGTGGGTGATGTCGGCCACGAGCTCGATGTTCTCGATGTCAAACTCGCCCTCTTCCTTTCCCTCGTAATACACGCGGCGGAAGAGCTCAATCTCGTCCTCGTCGAAGTTCTTGCGCACCTTTTCCACCATCCATATATTTCTGAAAAACTCGGCGCGGAGGTTGCCGTTGCGCACCACCGTCTCCTTTATCATGCTCAGATGGGTGTAGATGAGCTCGATGATCTTGTCTTGCGGACGTATCTTCTTCGCGGCCACCTCGTCCATCTTGTCTGACAGGCGCTCCAGTTCCGACTCAATCACCGCATAATATACCTCCTCCTTACTTTTAAAATAGGTGTAGAGCGTGCGGCGGCCTTTACCCGACGAGAGAGCGATGTCGTTCATCGTCGTGTTTTCCAAGCCGTTTTTGGCAAACAGCTGCCGGGCTACATCTATGAGTTTCTGTCTTGTCTTCGAAATGGACATTGGCGTTCCTCCTATGTATTTCTTTTATTGCACATATTGATTATCGTGTGCAAAAGTACGGATTATATTTTAAATAAACAAGAAAAATGGCGGAAAAAATGCCTAAAACACACCATTTTACCTACTTTTTTCAAAAAAAACGACTTTTTTCTTGCATAATACAAAAAAAAGTCGTACCTTTGCACCCGCAAATGAGAAATAACACCGCGGAGTGGAGCAGTTGGTAGCTCGCCAGGCTCATAACCTGGAGGTCGCATGTTCGAGTCCTGCCTCCGCAACAACGACTGGGTAACACGCTAATTGATAGCTTGTTGCCCAGTTCTTCGTTTCCAACTGGGACGAAAATGGACTTTATTATATGTTTGTGCAACGTTGTGTCTTCGGTAACAACGTTAAAAAAATGTGCTCTCAAGAAAGAAAACTCCAAATTTCAAAAGTAATAGTATATCCTTGGACATACCCTACGCTTCACAAAGCAAAGCGATGGTACGTGGACTTTTATATTCTCGACCCTTCAACGAACACGATGCGTCGCAAGAAGTTCATGCTTGGCAGATATAAGACAGCTAAAGCTCGGAATGAAATGGCGAAGCAGAAAATAGACTGGATCGTTAATGAGATAAAAAACGGTTGGAATCCTTTTGTCAGTGCCCGTACCTCCAAGGAGTTCACAAAATGGGAAGTTGCGCTTGAAAGATACAAGGATTATCTGAAGATAGCTGGCCGCAAAGGACTGCTGAAGGAGAAGACCGCATACGATTACCAGAGTCGAATCAAGAATCTCGAGCAGTTTCTTACTGAAACAGGAACTGACCTTATTTATATATATGAGTTTGATAGAAGTCTATGTGTCGAGTTTCTTGATTACCTTTACTTCGACAAAGACGTATCAGCGGTTACTCGCAACGGCTACAGGACATGGCTTTCCACCTTTGCCTCGTGGCTTATCGATAAAAACTATATTTCCAAGGACAACAACCCTGTTTCCGACATAAAGCAGATGCGCGAGGAGGAGAAGAAGCGTGAGCCCCTTTCGAAAACCGCCCTCACTGCAATGCGTGAATATCTATCGTCCCATAATCCGCATTTTCTACTCGCATGCTATATAATCTACTATGTGAACATAAGACCCGACGAGATGCGTTATCTAAAGATTGGATATATCGATGTGTCAAACTGTACAGTTACGCTTCCTGGCAAGTTCGCTAAGAACCGTAAACGACAGGAAGTGACAGTGCCGAAAAAAGTACTGAAGATGATGATTGAACTTGGTACATTCAATTCACCATCCAGCTACTACATCTTTGGCCCCGACCTCCGTCCTTCCCAAGATCAAATAGCCGTTAATAGGTTCAGACAGGAATGGGCAAAGATGAGGAAGGCACTCAACTGGCCTGCCAGTTACCAGTTCTACTCGCTTAAGGACACTGGTATAAGCGAGAACATCGACAAATACGGACTGCTTGCGGCACGTGATCAAGCAAGGCATAGCGATGCTGCTACGACAAACCGCTACGCCAAGACCAAGAGAACCGCCCATGTGGAGCTTCGAGAATGGGATGGCGACTTATGACAGTATTTCGTAGAAGTAGCCTGTCTTTACACTTTCAATTCCCTTTTCATCAAGCTGCAGCTCAATTTTTTCGCATACAAACCGCTTGTTTTTGAACATGAATATTTTGGTTGGATCAGGAATGTCATCTGAAATGAATTTGATACAACGCTGGTTCTTTCCGTTTATCCTGCTGCCTGCAGCATGCAGTTGTCCTATATGAACCACTCCTTCAGGTACTCTGTCAAGAGCAAACGATATTTTGTCTTTGAATCCGTTATCAATTGTCGGGTCAGTACCTACAGCTGCGAACTTCACGGTTTTTTCAAGAGCCGTGAAGTTTTTCACGCCAGTACCGAGAAAGAACACCTCCATTCTCTCAGACTCGCTCCTGGAATTGTTACCTGTTTCACCACTTTCCAATGCCTGCTGCACGGTGGGGAAATCATTTGCTGCTCCTTCCTCACTTTCACCAGATGGCATTACTATAGCTATTTCCTGTTCCTCTTTGGTCTTAAACGTCAAATCGAGGATATTGATTCCGCCCAATGCCACCTTTCTGAACTTGACATTCAAAGTTGTCATTGTTACAGGCACAATCCCCAATTCATCAGCATTGTCGTTATCAGCATCCCTGACAAGTTTATTAAATTGTCCAGCCCTCACGAGTTCATACTTACTTTCAGTGATATCATCCGTATGAGCATAGAAATAACCTGTAGGTGTCACGAAAATCGACTGTGCCTTTTCTGCATCGGTTAGAGAGGGGAAGGCTGCAAACATCTCACTTTCAGACTTATAATCCTTATGCGCAAAGGCCTCCATGACATTGTCAGGAATTTCCGTCTGTACTGTTTTTACTGCCGAATCATACAAGTTATAACGTAAGTTGCTTGTGCTGTTGCTTGAGAGACCCTCATCATCATAATCAGATGTGAACTCGTCAAGACACTCATACGAAACAGGCTCAGCGTCATAGTCAATCTTACCGAACTTTGCTATTTTTCCTTCAAAATGCAAAGATAGGCCGAACAATGCCTTAAACTCAGTAATAAACCTCTCGAGCGTCCAATGTGGCAGAATAAGTCCTGTATTTATTATATAGATGCTGTTCCAGGGGAATATATCGATCACACTGAGGTCAGCCACATATCCCATATCCAGTAGAGCTTTACGCATCACATACATCAGGTTCGGCTGACATTCCGGGTGTATCATCAACAGTGGGCCATCGTCAACACCCTTCACTATTTCATTCACTATTCTGCCATTCGTTTCGTCATTCACTGGTGTATATATACCGATAGATTTGTCACCAACATAGTTCTGAGATTGAATCGCCTCGTCGTAATTTATTGATGTTGGAGCGAAGAATATTGCTAAACCAATATCATACTTAGGCGGATTACCTGGCAGATATTTTGATCCAAGAATCTTCCGGTTCCAATCTGAGAACATATCGTCTATATAAACCTTGTCGAACCCACTTGCATACTTGAACTCACTGTTAGCGTCCATTATTTGCAGCTTGACCTCCGTATTGCTAACACTTGTCACCACACCTATGCCGCTGATGACGGCCATACTATTGACATAAAGCGTTGCTGACTCATAGTCATTGCTCACCATGCTAACGTCAATACGGTTTAGATGTCCGAACTTCTTCTTGTTCTCATACACGCTCAAAGGGAATGTAACATCGAGCGTGTAAGAACCCTTATCCTTCAGTTCTGGATTTTCACGCGTGATCTTTATATTTGACGATAATGAAGGGAATACCTTGTCCCCGTCCAATAAACAAAATATCATGGGCGATTATTCAATTTAAGGAAACGACTATATTGTTTATGTAGACCTTGCGGTCCGTCAATTGCTACCGTTGCGTTGATACCATTTGCAACCTGCTGATAAAGAATACCGATTGTCTCATTGACCTGAGCAAGTGTACCAATCAACTCCTCATTGTCTGTTTTGACGTTAACTATTGGCGCTACAACCTGTGCCGTCCCACTGGAACCCATCGAGCGTGATACATCTTGCATTGTCAGCGAACCTACAGTGTTGTTACGCTGCGCCTGATCGATGAAGTTTAGGAATGGTAATATATTCGGATTCTGTACTGCCTTATGGTTAGCAACGAACTCCCCTTCATGAACCACTCCAGCCTCACGTCGGTATCTACTACCTCCAGTGAAGCCACCCTCATAGTAACCTGCCTCCTGTGCTTGCTGCTGTTTTTTAATTGCAGCTACCTGCAGCATTCCAGCGGCTACTGCCGCCGCCGCTGCAATAGGAGCCAATATATATCCGATTACCGGAACTGCAGCAGCTGAAGAATATGCATTTATGGCACTCATGGCCGTCTGGGCCAAAGCCTGAGAAACCTGTATGGCAGCAGCCTTCTTGTTATATTTTGTCTTGATGGCAGCTTCCTCTTTCTGCTGCTGCTCCTGCAGTTTCTTCACCTTTTTCTGGTTGTTGCCCGCAGCATCTATTTGCTTCTCATATTTTTTCTGCACCATTGCAATTTCATACTCCTGCTGAGCGGAGAAATAGCTGCTTGCGGCAGACATCAGATTGGACACCGATTGGTAAGCCGCTTGCATCGTCGAGGCGAGATCCCCACAGAACTTTGATGTGGCCTGCTGCTTAGCTGCGAGATATTGTTCATGCGTAAGCTCGTCGTTCTTGTACATATCTTCAAGCTGCTCCATTGTTGACTTATACAGTACTATATCCCCGAGGACAGGAAGGTTTGCAGACTTCGACCCATCGTTATCGATTTTCCTTTTCGCGTTGTCAGCCGCCACCTTAACTGCGTTCGATGCAATCCTGCTGTCAGTCTCGCTCTTAGTCTCATATCCAGCATACTGAGCTTTTAGAGCCATCAAAGCCTCCTGATACTCTTTTTCTGACAAAAGCTTTGCATCGTGAAGCTCGTCCAGGTTCTTCAGCGCGAGTTCATATACTCTTTGATCAGCAATGCCAAGGTATTGCTCCCTCACCTGTATCAATCTCTGTTGATAGTTCTGCTCACGTTGCACTCTATATGCATTATCTTTCTCCTCAATCTCATGTTCGAGGTTTATTCTTTCGAGAGTGCCTTTATTGTACAGGATTCTCTGTTCGTCAAGGAACCTCATATCTTCCCTGAACACCATATCATTCTTCTCCTGTTCCGCAAGGTTTTCCTTCCATGCCTGTTCTTCGATTGCAGAGAGTCTATTTTCGTGTTCCTGCTTCATTTGTTCGAGTGTCAGTTTACGAGTTTCCTCAGACCCGTTTAGAAGCATTTCCTCTCTTTCCCTACTGAGTTTTTGATATTCAAGGCTTTCAGTCTTGTAAATGAGCATACGCCTTTCAATACCTTCAAGCTGAATACGTTCCTGCTCGTCGATGTAGTCACAATAAAGGATTCTTCCCATTGCATACCGATGTGTCAGCTCTGCCATCTGACGTTCCGTCTCAGCCTTCGCCGCATCATCAGCCTTTCTTTCTCTATTTTTCCTCTCCTTATCAGCATTCCTTAACTGCTTAGCCTGCCCTTTAGCATTAGTGAAAACCTCAATCTTAGCTTCAGCTTCCTTAACTCTCTTTGCCGCTTCCTCTACTGATGTAGCAGTAGCGTTTGCATCAGACCGCAGTGCAGCCAGTTCCTTTTTCCTTTCGTCCAACACTTTTCTCCAATAAGCAAGTGTATCGCCAGTACCAGACGACTCAACAGTTTTTCTGTCAGGCTTATCTCTGCTATCCTCACCTACCTTATTCATTATTTCTCTTTCCTTGAATTGAAGTTCCTTTATCTTTTCTCCAAGTTCCAAATGCTTCTTGTAGTCCTGCAGATTCTTAAAATAAGGAGACTTAGCTGTTTGGCCATTGAGATTATTTTCTCTATAACCAGCAATAAGGCTATCTTGTTTTTCCTTCAATTCTTCTTGAAGATTAATAATCTCCACTATTTTATCCTGATAGACCTTCAGAAGTATCTGTTTTCTAAAACTCTTAAGATAATTTTCAATGGCATCCCTATTGTCGTTTATCAATTTTCCTTCCTCAGAAAGCATGGCATTGTATCCTGGGATTATCTCCTTCAGTTTGCCGATGGCCTTCCGTCTTTCATCGATAGCTATCCTTTCGTCCCTCATCACCTTTTCCAATGTCCTGATTTTGGCTTCGGTCTCTACATATTCCTGTCTTGCCTTCTTCTGAGCATCCGCCAAATAATCTGTTGACTCTGCAGCCTCCTTAGCCTTTGTGTAATATGAAGCGAGGAAACCGACCACAGCAGTAAGACCAGATATAACCAATGCCCATGGATTACTCTTCATGGCCGTATTCAGTGCAAGCCATGCTATCCTTGCAGCCTTCAACGCATTGTTCTGCAATAGAGTCGCTGCTGTCAAGACCTTTGTTTTTATAGCCGCCAAGTTAGCTACCACTACATAAGCCGTTATTGTAGTGGTAAGAGTTAGTAATATCTTGTAGTTTTCCGTCAAAAATGTGATAAGCAAATTCAATACTCTCACAAACATACTTGTTGAGCTTATTGCCATACTTGCGACAGGCAGCAATTTCTCGCCAAGTTCTATTCTTAGATCCTGAAAAGCTTTCCGAGCTTTCTCGAGCTTTGCCTGATATGTTTCATTCTGCACTTCGAACTCGCTGATTACGCTTGTACCCTTCTCGTATGCTTCCGTCGCCAGTTCCTGATACTTTCTCACATCATCTATCTTGCTCGCAAGCGTTGACAGCACTGCGATGGCACGTGTACCGTCAAGCCCCATCTGTTCAAATAATGGAGCGAGTTCTGTAAAGCCGCCTTTTTTGTTCATCGACTCGAAGAACATCATCAGTGCTGAGTTCATATCATTTCGCACGAGTTTTGAGAACTCCTCGACGTTAGTGCCTGCAATACGTGCAAACATCTCCGAATCCGTAGTCATCTTCGTGATGATCTGCGAGAGGGCTGTAGCGGCCATCTCGTCCTTTTGCATGTTTTCGTCCATAGCAGCACCAAGTCCAAGAATTTGAGACTGTGTCATCCCAGCCTGTATTCCTACACCCGACAGGCGGGCAGCATACTCTACGAGATAACCAGCTTCAGCCGGCGAGTTCTGCGACAATTCGTTAATAGCCGATCCTGTCGCGAGCATCGCTCCTCGCAAGCCTTTCGTCTCATCTTCTCCGAAGGCCATAGCCAGCTTACCAATTTTGTCCACGGCATCCTTACCGAGATCATCGCCCAATGCTACTCCTATCTTGTCTGCAGCATCGACAAACTCCATAATATCTTCGGTAGCAGTGATACCGAGTCTTCCAGCACTACCCGCTAACTGATTGAGTTTCTCCCTCGGAGTTCTTGTGTCTATCTGTTTGAACGCATCATTCATTTTTTGGACTTCCTCAGTTGTCTGCCCAGTATATTTCCTGACGTTGTTCATTTCCTGATCCATTTCGGCAAATGCCTCTACGCTACCACGAACTATATCACGAGTTTCTGAAAAAATTGAAATAACCTGTGTTATCGCGCCCCAATTCTTGTTTAGGAAGTCTACTGAACGCGAGAAGATGTTACCTTTTTTTGTGTCAGGTTTTTGCACTTCCTGCACTTTATTAAGTTCCCCTTTCAGTCTCTTCAACTTTTCTGTAAGTTCTTCGACATTTTTTCCTGAGCGCTCTGTATCCCTTAACTGTTCATTAAGTATTTTAATGGAGTACTCTATATCTCTTATACTTGCTGAATTCAGCTTATCCATTGTACGGTTAACAAGCTCAGTGTCGTTCTTAACAATTTCAGCTTTTTTTCCAGCCTGTTCCAATTCTTTATTATATCTTTCTATGACAGTAACAACCTTTTTCTCGCTATCCTCAATTTCTTCAAGTCTTGCACGTATTTTTTCCAATGCCCCATTTGCTTGTACCCATTCGTCATCTCCCTGTTTACTCGCATTTTTTATGCCTTCAGCAGTACGTTGAGCCAACTGCAACTGCTTAACAGAAGCAGTTGCAGCATTGTCTGCAGTATGTTGCACGTAGTCCAATTCCTCTTTGAGCTGGGCAGCTGATTTCGTAGCTCCTTCTGCTTCCATTTTCATCTGCTCAAAGGTCTTCATGGCTTTTATATTCTCCATTTCACTTGTAACCATGTCAAGTTGTTCGTTGAGCTTGACATACAATTCGTCATCATGAGGCACTTCTGATGCAATTTTGCGCAGACTTTTCTGTGCTTTCTCAATTTGCTGTACCGAGGCGGATCCTATATTGTTCAAAGTGTCAATAGTTCGGGCCACCTCATTGTCGTACTTTTTAAGTTCTTTCTCAGCTGCCCTAAGCTCCTTTTGCATGGATGCAATGTAGCTTTTCCCCATTTTATTCTCCTTTGCATCAGCAATGTCACTCTTCCATTTCTCCACTTGTTTTCGCAGCTCTTCAAGGTTGCGTTTTGCCTGCTCAGAATTGAGTTCAATGATGGTTGTATATTTCTCTGTTGTTGCCATAATATAAAACGGGTATTAACTTTTTTGCAAAGTTAACACCCGTCATTATTTAGTAAAAATACGCTTATTCCTGCCTATGGTCGTAAAGCCAATTCCTATATCTAACACTTTCAGGCTCACGATCAATTTCCTTTTGCCTTAACCACTTATAGAATTCTTCATCTGAAGTTTTATCCTTGGTAAACTCTTTGAATTTCTCCCCAACGTCTTTAAGGCCGAAATAAATTAATAATCCGACAAATAATATTACTGAGAATATTGGGTCATATACAGGTAACATACTCAATCCTTTCTTTAATTGTTTTTGCAAAAATAGTAATTTTTCCGCAAAGTTCCAAATATTTTCGGGTAAATTTGCTAAGTAAAACCATTATTTAACATTAGCATACATTTAGGGGCTGAGACCATTGTCTCAACCCCTCGAATGCTTAATCTTATACAAACAACCTATAACTATTGATAAACTTACTAATAAAAAAAACGCTATATCTCCAAACAAAATCTTAAAAGCATCCATCTTACTGGGAGGCTTTTCCACTTCCTGAATAACATTGACCGTGTCGCGCTGCTGGAACGAGTCAACCACCAGTTTATATCTCCACCTGTCGCGGTAAAGAGTGTGATACTCCTTCTGAATAAAAGTGTCACCTCTGGCATCCAAATAGACGAAGTCACTCATATATATCGAGTCGTGTTGCGCCACAGTGTCACGTTTTATTGTGGTCACCTCGTGTATTTCCGGCACTGTCACCACACGTTCAGAAGCGCAGCTCGTGATAAGCATGAGTGACATACAAAGAACTATCACAATGCTGAAGCTTTTCCATTTACTCATCATATCTGTTCTATATATTTAGTTATACCATCTATATGGAGTTGAACGATGCCGTTTCGCCCCTTGTCACTCAACAGATACTCAACATCATCCACATTGTCCTGAAACAGGTTTTCAGTGAGCACGGCAGGGCACGCCGTGTCGTTGAGCACTGTCAGCTTCTGCTGCCAGTATTTCTGTTTCGGCAGTGGCTGTCGTGTTTGAAGTCCGAGAGACACTGCAGCGTCGAACAGGCATCCTGCAAGTAACTTACTCTTTGCCGATGCCTTTGTGCCAACCATGACCTGCCAACCTTTAGCCATATGCCACTGGCCATCTTTCCCGATGGCATTGACGTGTATGCTGACATACAAGACATTCTTTTTCTCCCTGCATATCCCGTTCACCGTCTGCACTCTCATCTTCAGTTCTCTCGACCTTTCATTGAGATAATTATCAGACTTCATATTAGACGGAAGGTCAAGCGGGTCATAGTCAATCACCGTCTGATACCCCATTTTTATTAGCCTTGATGCCAATTCCCTGACAATCTCGCGACTATAGACACATTCGCGCAGCCTACCGTCCGGGCTTGTCTTTCCTGGTTCTCTTAGCCTGTGTGCAGTGCCGAGAACTACTGTTATCTCATTTTTCCTCATAACGCTCAACCTCCTCTTTTTTCAACTGTTCGAGTTCACGCCTGACTTCAGTCTTGAACTGTGTCACCTGATTCACCATATATGCCGCCACTCCGAAGATGGCGAGACCTCCAGACACAGCTATGCCTATATACGTGTTAACGCCACCCGGCACGTCCTTGATTGTGAGGAATGCTGTGAATGCCAACACTATCGCTGATAGTATAAGTGCTATCGCACTGATGTACTGTATCCAGTCCTTCGTATTCTGTTTCATGATGCGAATAATTTTATCGATACAAAGGTAACAGGCAAAGCGTGCAAATAAAAATACGCTGCCACACCCTCATTCTGTACGGCAGCGTATTTAATAGACAATCTTAAAGACCCAGCCACATTTTCGCCTGAGCCTTGGCATTCTCACAGACCTCGTTGTAATTATGCCATTCTTCTTTATATGCTTCAGGGTCGTTGTTGTAGTGTCTTTGTATGGCCAGCTCCTCACTCTCCGAGATAGAGGCACGTATGATTGCGTTTGTGAGTTGACCGTAGTCCTTCGGATCACTACATGGCATCAGTGTGCCACCATCCCTCTCAGTACCCGTGTACTTATATCCTACCATAGGCTTTGCCTCTTTGTTCTCAGGCATATTATCCGGTACATATTCGGAGATTACCTCTTCATTAAGGTATCCAATGATGCGCCCTTGATCATATTTGTTGTATGTTCGGCGCGATGTGTAAATAGCAGAATGTTTGTCCATATTATGTAAATTTAGTGTAATCCTTACCATCCTTGCCCTTGAACTGCTGAATGACAGTAGGTACCGGCAGGTCTTCACGAGTGAAGTCCCTTGTAGCTTGGTCAATCATGATTTTGCTGCCAGTGAAAGTGTAGAACTCCGCATCCGTAGCTGTTGGCTGTCCGTGTTCGTCTCTCGTTTTTTCGAAGGTGTACATTTCCTGTTCTTCTCCATTGAAGTCGGTTGTGGTGAATGTCTGAATGATTTTCTTGAACCTTATAGCGAGAACCTTTCCCGGTACTTGCTTCGGTATTTCCTGTACTTTTCCGTTCGAATCAGCCATGCTCACCTGCACTGTCTGCTTCTCGATTTTCGAGTCCTGAATGACGTAGTCTTCAAGGAATAACTTAGTATGCGTTTTACCCCCCCCCCTGATTGGTTAACATTTGTTCGTACTTGTTTACTACAGACGAGAAAGGCACTTTCTGTTCCGGGTTCATGCCTTGGAAAGGTGGACGAACTCGTCGTTTCTTGATGATTTTTCCTAATGATTTTTCCATACCTAATGTTTTTAAAAAGTTGATACAATCGGCATGTTTCACGAAACCGAACAAACTCGCAAGAGATATCCTTATCTGCTCCTCGTCAAGTCCTTTCTTCCTCAGTTTTACGACCTGTTTTGCAAGCGACTTCTTGTTACGCTTGCCAATCTCCACCCGATCATTGTAGAAGACAAAGCCCAAGAGTCTGATGCCCATCCACGTAGGTCTAACCTGATAATCAGGGTTTATGACACAGTTATAGTCGCGATTTAGCACCATAATCATAATATCCCTGACAATTCTGAGAAAAGCCTTGTCTTCGTGCATCACCACAATATTGTCCACGAAACGATAATAATGCCTGAGTCCTTCCCTTGCGAAATTTTCGAAACGTCCAGCAAGCCATACGACACCTCTTCCAAGCTCCTTTTCATCATCTGCCGTCTCAGCCGTCAGTATCTTTTCAGACACATAGCGTTGAGTCCAATACGCCATTTTGTCTCTGTCTTCGGCTATATTGAAGAATGTCTCGGCGAGTCTGTCAAAATCGGCGAGATAAATCATTCCGAAAAATTGCGACATCTTAATGCCCAAAGGTGCACCCCATATATAGCTGTCTATCACCTTATATATGAGTCTTCGTAGTTTACCCTCTTTGAACTTGTTGTCAACCTTTGTCTTCAGAACACCGTGATCCATAAGCGGAAAGAAATGGTGTATGTCCATCGTGAGGTTATAATATACCTCACGTTGGGAAGACCTGTACAAGTCGTTACGGATAAAACGGAACATTGCATGATTACCAAGTCCAGGACGCACGGCAGGTGCGTGCCAAGATATGAAGTCATAAACCTGCTGTTCATAAGGTAGAATAGCAGCGGCCTCAGTAACGTGATCTTTTATTGGAGCCTTGGCAAGTTTCCTTGTCTTTTTCTCGAATATGATTTTTTCCTTATAGCCTTTCGGCTCGAAGGTCTCATTAATGATATCGTTGAGGACAAGACTAAGATTAGCTTCGAGGTTCTTTTCATACTCCTTGACTTCACGCCTTTTGTGTTTACCGTCGGCATATCTGTCAAATGCCTCTATAGCATTCTCCATCGTCTCGTTCTCCCTATCATCCCTGATGCGTCGCATACGGATTTGTTGGGTTAAAACGTGAAACATTAATTGGGCCTGTTGGGAATCGGTCTGTAGATCGTCCCGACGGTTATGACGCTCGGCATCATCCTACGAG
>SAMEA3663036__coassemble_130_pt1 | contig 36084 bp, 29 predicted proteins | sample SAMEA3663036__metabat2_low_PE_037 | metagenome-assembled genome bin SAMEA3663036 (sample SAMEA3663036) | pig gut metagenome | biome: pig gut; feature: pig-associated habitat; material: faeces | place: France | collected 2012
AATCTTGATTACAGCTTATCCAATCTTTGATTACAGCTTATCTAATAACTGTTTATTCAATCTTAGATACCGAGTTTCTTTCTGATATCCTTTGGTATGGCGTTTTTGTTTACCATGAAGTCCATGGTGTTGTCAGCGATGAAGGCTTTGGTCATGTACCAAATACCCTTATAGTCGCCGGTTTCGCCCCATGAGTTTTTCACCATATAGTATTCTTTGCCGTTTTGGTCTTTGGCGATGCCGTAGATGAGCATGCCGTGGTCGTCGGTGAGTTCCCAGTTGTCGTAGCGTTGCTGGCGGCGTTCCTGTGTAGGAGTGATTTCAGGCACGGTGCATCCGAGCGAGTCGATGAGAGCTGTCTTTTTGGATTTCTCCAGTCTCATCCATTTTGCCATGTCGCTGCCCTGCAAGCTTTCCATTTCCTTCACGTCGTAGGCATAAGCGAGTCCCTTGCGTGTGAATCCTTCTTCGCTCACGTCGCCTCCCCATGCGATGGTGTAGCCCTCGTTGATGGCGTTGTCAATCACGCGCATCATCTCGTCCATTGGCAGGTTCCAAGATAGTGGGTTGCGCCAGTTGTCCTGCACTTCCACAGCGAAGCGTGTGTAGAATGGGTGGTGAGTGTAAGAGGTGATGGTCACATAGTCGTCGAGGTTGATGCCGAGGCTTTGCACGAACGACTGTGGGGTGTACTGTTTGCCTTCGTAGGTGAATGTGTCAGGGCACTTGCCGAGGTAAGCGTCGAGGATGCCCTGCAGTCCCACCTTCCACTGTGACGACAGTTTCTTGTGGTCGCCCTTAGCTACGGCAGCCACGTATGGTTCCATGAGGGCGAAGAACTCGTTGAAGTTGTTGAGCGAGTCGCCGTAAAGCGAGCCTGGGAAAGGCATTGCGTCTTCTGGGCAGATGCCGTAGTGCTGCATGCAGTAGAGTGGGTCGTAGCAAGAGCCTCCTTGCGAGAACTGGCAGTCGCCGTGCAGGCGGACTACCTGTACTGCGCGATCCATATAAGTCTTGTTGGCTACAAACGACTCGCAGAGGTCGTATGTCTTGCCGGTTTTCTTGAGTATCTCAGCTTCGAAGTAGCTGAGTGTGGAGTAGTCCCAGCACGTGCCGCTCCTGTTTTGGTCTTTGATACTTGTGATTTTGTTTTCTTTTATGGTGGTGAACACGGGCTTGTTTTTGTTCTCACCATTTTTCTTTTCTTCTGCGCTTGCTCCCAGTGTAAGAAGGGCAGCGAGCGAAAGCAACATGATTTTCTTCATTTTTAATAATGTAATTTAATAATGTAATTTTTATTGTTTTGATCGGTTTTTTTCCGGGTTTTCCGGAGTTTCCGGGGCTTCCGGGTTTCCCGGGTTTTCTGGAGTTTCCGGGTTTTCCGGGTTTTCTGGAGTTTCCGGGGCTTCCGGAAGTATTACTCTCTATATTCCTCTATATACGCTTCCACGTCTTTTGGGTGGTAAGGGATGCGTTTGTTTCCTAAGAAGCGGCAGCCGTTGGGGGTGATGAGGATATCGTCTTCAAGGCGGATGCCACCGAAGTCCTTATAGGTCTCGATCTTATCGAAGTTAAGGAAGTCGGCGCAGTGTCCGCTGGCTCGCCATTCGTCGATGAGCGAGGGGATGAAGTAGATACCTGGTTCGTCGGTCATCACGAAGTTTTCTTGCAGTCGGCGTCCCATGCGTAGGCAGTTGGTGCCAAACTGTTCGAGGTTTGGCTGTGTCTCCTCGTCAAATCCCACGTAAGTCTGTCCAAGGCCTTCCATGTCATGTACGTCCATACCCATCATGTGTCCCAGTCCGTGAGGCATGAACATGGCGTGAGCGCCAGCCTTTACGGCCTCTTCGGTGTCGCCCTTCATCAGTCCGAGTTCCTTGAGTTTGTCTGTCATCATACGGCATACGTTGAGATGCACGTCCATCCATTTCACTCCGGGCTTAGCCACCTCAATGGTGTAGTCGTGACATGCTTCTACGATGGAGTATATCTCCAGTTGCCGTTGTGTGAACTTTTTTGCTACGGGGAATGTTCGAGTGTTGTCAGAGCAGTAGTCGTTGAGTTCGCATCCGCAGTCGCAGAGTGCCAGTCTGCCCTCTTGCAGCACGTCGAGTCGTGGTATGCCGTGCATTATTTCTCCATGCTGGCTGAAGATGGTGGGGAAGCTGTTTTTTGACGCGTGTGAGAGTGCGACGCTGTCGATGATGCCTCCCACGTATTTCTCTGTCAGTCCGGCCTTTGTCACTCTCATGGCTGTGGTGTGCATGAGATATCCCACGTCGCACGCTTTCTCTATGGCCTCTATTTCTTGAGGTTCTTTAGTGGCGCGTTGTTTCACTACAGCCATTATCAGCTCGAGCGATGCCTCCTTGCGCTGTTTGCTTGGGTGTATGCCGGTGAGGTCCATTATCTGTATCATTGTGTCGTGGCGGTATGGAGGCAGGAAGTGTATCTTGCGTCCTTTGCTGGCCGCCTCGTCACAGATGTTTTTCAGTTCTTTCATTGGCGCAGAGTCAGCGACGCCTACTTCTGCGGCGAGTTCAGCCACGCTGTCAACGGATCCGTACCATACGATGTCTTCTATGTCGATGTCGTTGCCGATAAGCATCTCGCGGTTGTTGTCAACATCGACAACTCCTACGAGGCCCTCTCTATGCTGTCCGAAATAATAGAGAAACGACGAGTCTTGACGGAATGGATAGTAAGTGTTGTTTGGATAGTTCATCGGCGACTCGTTGTTGCCGAAGAACAGGATGACGCCGCTTTTGACGAGTTTTTTTAACTCGGCGCGACGGTTAATATAGGTTTCTCTGCTAAACATATTTGTTAATTTTTAGTGAATTATTATTCATTTTGAAGCAAAGGTAGTGGTTTTTTGTGAAAAAGCAGTATCTTTGCACTGTTTTTTTAATATTTATAGGCTATAATTATGGTAATTAACAGAAAAACGGGGCTTGTACTTGAGGGTGGAGGCATGAGAGGCGTGTTTACGAGTGGTGTTCTCGACGCGTTTATGAAGCATCAGCTGTACTTCCGTTATGTGGTGGCGGTGTCGGCTGGGGCTTGCAATGGTCTGTCGTATGCCAGCCATCAGCCGCGTCGTGCCCGTTTGTCGAATATCGACATGCTTGTGAAGTATGACTATCTCAGTTTGAAGCATCTCATCCGTCAGGGTTGTATCTTTGATCCCGAACTGCTATACGACCGTTTTCCCAACGAGCTTATTCCATACGACTATGATACATATTTCTCTAACGATATGACTTTCGAGATGGTCGTGACCAACTGTCTTACTGGTCGTGCCGAGTATCTGGAGGAGCACGAGGGCAATCGCCAGCGTCTTCTCGACATCTGCCGTGCGAGCAGCAGTCTGCCTTATGTCAGCAAGATAATCGATGTTGATGGGTCGCTTTATCTCGACGGAGGCATTGTCGATAGCATTCCCGTGATGCGTGCCATAGAGACTGGGCATGAGCGCAATGTGCTTGTGCTTACTCGCAACCGCGGTTATCGCAAGACGGGTCGCGACCTTAAGATTCCACCTTTTATATATAGGCGTTATCCCCGCTTGCGAGTGGTGCTCAGCAGGCGTATCAAGGAGTATAACCGCCAGTTGGAGATGGTGGAGCAGATGGAAGCTCGCGGCGAGGTGTTGTGCATACGTCCCGAGCGTCCGTTGGAGGTGGACCGTATAGAGAAAGACCCCGTGAAGCTCGAAGCCCTTTATGAGGAAGGTTTCCGTCTGGGCGACGAGTTCTGCGAGAGTTACCTGTCAGAGTGAATCTGCTGGCAGGTAATTTTTTTTATGACAAAGTTAGCAGTTGTTTTTTTTATGACAAAGTCAGCAGTTGTTTTTTTATGACAAAGTCAGCAGTTATTCTTTGAGCAGGTCGGGTCTGAGTCGCTTGGTGCGTTCCATGGCCTGGTCAAACTCCCATTGCTTTATTTTTGCCTCGTTGCCGCTGAGCAGAATCTCCGGCACCTTCCATCCTTTGTAGTCTGCGGGGCGTGTATAGATAGGAGCTGAGAGCATATCGTCCTGGAAGCAGTCAGACAGTGCACTTTGTTCGTCGCCTATCACTCCCGGCACCACGCGCACTATGGCGTCAGCCATCACCGCGGCTGCCAGTTCGCCTCCCGTGAGCACGTAGTCGCCTATGCTTATCTCCCTTGTTATGAGGTGTTCTCGTATGCGGTGGTCGATGCCCTTATAGTGTCCGCAGAGTATTATCAGGTTTCCCTTCAGTGAGAGGTCGTTGGCAATATGTTGGTCAAACTTCTCTCCGTCGGGCGAGGTATATATCACCTCGTCGTATTCGCGTTCAGCTTTCAAGGCTGAGATGCAACGGTCGATAGGTTCGCATTGCATCACCATACCTGCAAATCCGCCGTAAGGATAGTCGTCCACGCGACGCCATTTGTCGAGTGTGTAGTCGCGGAGGTTGTGCAGGTGGATCTCCGCCAATCCTTTTTTCTGTGCCCTTGCGAGTATCGACTCGTGTACGAATCCCTCTATCATTTCGGGCAAAACTGATATAATGTCTATTCTCATGTGTGCAAAAGTACAAAAAAAATGCATACCTCACCTCTTCTTTGATGCTAAAAAATATTAAACGTGGTGTCATACCGTCATATCCCCCTGTTAGGAAAGCAGCAGAACGGCTGGTTAGTTGCCGTCATATCGCTTGGGTGAAGAGGCTTCAGAAGGCCCAATCAGCCGACTGCTGAATACCCGTTTCAGAAGACAAGTGGATACTCGTGTGTCACGGTCGTACCACAGCTATGGAACAGTCGTGATAATAGCTATGGAACAGTCGTGATAATAGGTGTGGAACAGTCGTGACACTATCCGTGGTACTACCATGACTCACGAAGTCTTTTTTTTATAGCAACGTTGAGGAAGCGGTAAGTGGAAGACTGTAACTGGCATAAAAAAGACGGCGCTGAGGCAATTGCATTGGCGCCGCTATGTTTATATCATGTTCTTTAGCATCGACAGGTTTTTCTTTAGCATCAGAAGCCAGGGAAGGATGTGGTGACGGGCTTTATTGCCATACACTCCATCTCGATGAGCCATCCCGGCCTGCATACGGGAGCAAGTAGGATGACCTTTGGGATGTCGGGGAATCGCTCGCTGATGATGCTGTTGACTATGGTGTAGTCGGCCGTGTCGCGTATATATATAATAAGGTGGCAGACATCTGAGAAATCGCAACCGGCTTCAGCAAGCAACACCTCAACATTCTCCGTCATGCGATGTGCCTGACTGACTATGTCGCCAGGATGCATGATGCGGCCTTTGTTGTCGATGCTTGCGGTGCCAGAGATAAACACGTGGCGACGGTCGCCGTAGTCAACCATGGTGCCTCGCTCGAAGCTCACACCGTAGTCGCTGGTGCGGTTGAGATGAGTGGGTGCATAGAGCCACGACACCTGTTCGGGCAGGATGCCGCTGATGGCATAGGAATCCATAAGTACGAGTACGTCGCTCTCAGCTCCCCGTCCGCCGATGCCAGTGCTGGCGATGAAGTGGGTGTCGGAGGTGAGTCCCTGGGTGAAGAAAGCCCTGTTGCGGGCATTGACCACACCGGCATAGTTCAGGTCAACATCGTTGACGAAGAACCATGTGCGTATGCAGTTGTCGCGTAGCGTACACTGTTCTTTAGCGAGTTGCGTGACATACTCGTTGAAGAGCAGTCGCGTCTGATATTCTGAGTTTTTCGCCGTGTTGCGTGCTCCTCCGCCCCACAGGTGTCTGTAGGCAGAGTGGCTAACGGCATACAGTCCGCTCTCTGACGTGGTGACGGTGATGTCGGTAGCGAGGTAGCACCATAGTGCTACTTTGGTGCCATCGAGAGGTGGTTGCTGTACGGCGGAGACTGCACAGTGTGACGCTTCCGTCTCGGTGGCATGTACGAGGTCGGCCTGGTTGGCGGCGTCGCTGAGGAAGTAGCGTTTGAATACGGGCACGAACGACGGCAGTTCGCTTGACGTGACGAAGGCGAAGGCCTTTGTCAGCGCATCGAGCTGTAGATGATATGGCAGGGGGGGGCATGAGACGTGAATCATCACGTGTGCTTCCTTTACCCCTTTGCCGTCGTCGTAGATAAATGTCTCTATGACGGTGTCGTTATAAGTGATTTTTTGAGTCATTAGCAATAGTTTCGTTACTTGTTCTTCCGCGCAAGGCACTTGTTACTTATTCTTCCGCGCAAGGCACTTGTTACTTATTCTTCCGCGATAAGTCCTTTCAGCTTAGGCAATGAGAGATGGTATCTTACTGCGAGGAACCTGATGAGGCATGTGATGGAGAAGCTGACGATCACCGAGAGTTCGATGCTGTTGTCGAGATGCATGGTGATCCAGTAAGCCAGTCCTCCCATGAGACTTGCCATGGCGTAGATCTCCTTTCGGAAGATGACGGGTTCGTTGTTGAGCAGCACGTCGCGTATCACGCCACCCGCAGCACCGGTGATGCATCCCATGATGATAGCCACCCAGTAAGGTTGTCCCATGATGATGCTTTTTTGTATGCCGGCGATGGTGAAGAGCGCGAGTCCGAGTGTGTCGAAGACAAACCATGCGTTTTTCAGCGGTTCGATGTGTTTGGCGAATGTCACCACGAAGAGCAGTGCCAGGGCTGTGCAAAGCATGTAGAACGGGCTGGTCATCCAGAATGGTGTGGTGCCGAGCATGACGTCGCGTATGGTACCGCCCCCTATGGCCACGGCAATGCCGCAGACATATCCACCAAACCAGTCGAAGTTTTTCGCTGCAGCGTGTCTTATTCCCGAGATGGCAAAGGCGAATGTACCGAGGAACTCTATGACCTGTTGTATGGAGATATCCCAAAGAGATGTTAGCATCGTCGTCCTCTATTATTTGTTTACGACGTTGATGGGTGTTCCTTCGAGGAATGCCTTGACGTTGTTGACGGCGGTGCTCATCAGCCGTCGTCTTGCCTCAAGGCTCGCCCAGGCGATATGAGGTGTGATGAAGACATTGGGTGCGGAGAGTAGCGGGTTGTCGGCTGCTGGCGGTTCCTCGCACATCACGTCGGCGCAGTATCCTCCGAGTTGTCCGCTGTGCAGAGCCTCTGCCACATCGTTTTCGTTGACGAGTGGTCCACGTCCTGTGTTGATGATTACCGTCCCTTGTTTCATCTTGCTTATTGTCGCTGCATTGATCATCTCGGTGGTCTGTTTCAGGAGTGGGCAATGGAGCGAGATGAAGTCGCAGTTGGCATACATATTCTCCATGGTGCATTTGTGGATGCCGTCGGGCAGTTCGATAGCGCTCTTGCTTGTGACTGCATATACATTCATACCCATGGCGTGAGCTATCTCGGCCACTTTCATTCCGATTCTTCCGAGGCCAACGATGCCGAGGTTTTTTCCTGCCAGTTCGAAGAGCGGAGTGTCCCAGTAGGTGAAGTCAGGGTTGGTGCTCCACCGTCCCTTTTTGTTGAGTTCGGTGTAGTGTTCCACGCGGTTGGCGATGGCGAGCATGTGTGCGATAGTGTTTTGCGCCACGCTCTCGGTGCTGTATGCGGGGATGTTGGTGACGACGATGCCGCGGTCGCTTGCCGCCTGTGTGTCGATGACGTTATATCCGGTGGCGAGCACTCCTATGTATTTCAGGTTTTGCAGTTCCCAGATGAGTTCTGCGTTGAATACCACCTTGTTGGTGAGTATGATATCGGCCTTTTGGCATCTCAAATATACCTCGTCTTCTGCCGTACGGTCGTAGATGGTGACATCACCCAGTTGTCGTAGAGCGTCCCACGAGAGGTCGCCAGGGTTCATGCCGTAGCCATCCACTACTACTATTTTAATGTCTTTATTCATAATGCTGAGAATTTATCTTATTCAAATTTCCTTATTCCAATAGTTTTTCATTCTCTGTGCCAGGACGTCCTCGGCGGGCGAGTGTTGCGGAGTCCACAACTGTTGTCCTTGCAGTTCGTCGGGCATGTACTGTTGTGGAGTGAAGTGTCCTGGGTAGTCGTGAGGGTATTTATATCCGTCGTGGTAGCCGAGTTCTGCCATTAGTTTGGTAGGCGCGTTGCGAAGGTGTAGCGGTACCGGTTGGTTGCCTGTCTGCCTTACTACTTCGAGGGCCTTGTCTATGGCGAGGTAAGCCGAGTTGCTCTTGGGGCTGGTGGCGAGATATACGGTGGCCTCGGCCAGTGGTATGCGTCCCTCGGGCCATCCTATTTTGTTGACGGCATCAAATGCGGTGTTGGCCAGCAACAGAGCGTTAGGGTTTGCCAGTCCAATATCTTCCGCTGCGCTGATGACCAGTCGGCGGGCGATGAATTTCGGGTCTTCGCCTCCTTCTATCATCCTTGCGAGCCAGTAGAGGGCGGCATCGGGGTCGCTGCCTCTAATGCTTTTGATGAACGCCGAGATGATGTCGTAGTGCATCTCACCTCCCTTGTCGTAGGCAAGAGGGTTCTGCTGCAGTCGTTGTGCCACGAGGTCGTCGGTGATGACGACCTCGCCTTCTCCTTCAGAGTCGATGACGAGTTCGAGGATGTTGAGCAGTTTGCGTGCGTCGCCCCCGCTATATCTTAGCAGGGCATCGGTCTCCTTTAGTTCCACGCGTCGGTGTTTCAGTTCCACGTCTGTTGTCAGTGCCCTGTGGAGCAGGTCGAGGAGGTCGTCTTTCTCGAGCGATTTGAGGACGAAGGTCTGGCATCTCGACAGTAGTGGACGTATCACCTCAAACGACGGGTTTTCGGTTGTTGCTCCGATGAGTGTGACAATGCCCCGTTCTACGGCTCCGAGGAGCGAGTCCTGTTGCGACTTGCTGAAGCGGTGGATCTCGTCGATGAAGAGAATTGGTGAGGCCGTGTTGAAGAATCGGTTTTTCTGTGCTTTCTCTATCACTTCCCTCACGTCTTTCACTCCGCTGGTCACGGCCGAGAGTGTAAAGAACGGCACTTCGAGTTTGTTGGCTACGATTTGTGCGAGTGTGGTTTTTCCCACTCCCGGTGGTCCCCATAATATAAAAGAGGTGATGTGCCGCGAGTCGATCATCTTGCGCAGCACAGCCCCTTCGCCTACCAGGTGTCGTTGTCCTATATATTCGTCGAGCGTTCTTGGTCTCAGTCTTTCTGCCAGTGGTTGTGACATGTTTTTTAAGTTTTTGTTTACAAAGATTATGCTAAACTTTATGCTAAACTTTATGCAAAGGTTTTGCAAATGAGCGCAATGAGAGTTCACTCTCAAATTGCCGAGTGCAGCTAAACTTTATGCAAAGGTTTTGCAAATGAGCGCAATGAGAGTTCACTCTCAAATTGCCGAGTGCAGCTAAACTTTATGCAAAGGTAATATAAGTTTTGAAGAATACAAAATTATTATCCCGTTTTTTTTCGTTTTTTATTGTTTGAAGGATAATAGGTGGATGCCAGTGGCGGATAAATGGTATCGAATGTTGCGGAAAAGAGAAAAAAGAGTGTGTTTTATAAAATTTATGGGTGAAAATCTTGTATATATAAAATAAAGTATATACATTTGCACGGAAAAAAAGAAATAACAAGAAAAAACTATTGCATGAAAGAAGATTCAAACAATAAGGCATTGTCCTTGAAGACACTCACAAAGAGCAACGTGTGGGACATTCAGGAGAACGATATCTTCCGCATGTTGGAAGGTGCAGAGAAAGATACAGAGGTGATTGAAAACTTGCGTCGTTATACGGATATCATCAAGGCTGCTTTCCTCCTCGAAGACCTGAAAGACGACAGCAATATTGTGAGAGGAAAATATGAGAAGATGGGCTATAAGATAGCCACGGTGGCACTCGACGAGAACACGAAGTTGACATGGGCCGTGAAGAAACGTCCCATCATGCGTGTGAGCGACCTCACCTACGAGAACATCCAGCACATCTCGGCTGCAAAGCTCGTAGAAGTGCTTGAACGCAACTTCGGCGGTGGTTGGGACTCGTTGCCACAGAGCATACAAGACATCATTGAGAGCGGATTTGACGTATCCACCACTACGCTTCCCCAGAACCGTCTGCACAAGCCGGGCGGCATGTATGAAAAGAAAGTAGCTGACGGATTCGACGTCCTCGAGGTGCCGAAGGGCACATGGGTTGAGGCTATCTTCGTAAAGGTGAAACCGCAGAAGGAGAAGCTGCGTATGCAGTTTCAGAGTCACAGCGACAACGAAGAGGAAGACGACCTGCCTATCGACGACTATAAGAACCACGATGACGACGACGAGATTGTCGAGCCGACCGACTTCAGCGATGAGGATCTCAACGAGGACAACTATCGCACCACGTTTGTCATCGAATCCGATCCCGATGAGGAGGCAGGGTCGCTTGAAGACTATGTGGATGAAGAATAGTGACGAGTTTGAGCTGACGAGTTTGAGAGTTGACGAGTTTGAGAGCTCGAAGACAAACTAATTGTTTTGTTGTCAACTATCACTTGACGGTCATATGGAAGCAACCTTGCTTCACCTCATATTTAATAAGGCAGCGATTATCCTGACGGAAGTCGCGTAGAACCTCGGAGAGAACCCATTTGAGAGTGTCGTTTCTTACGGCGCGTCGTAGGGGACCTTCGGGGTCTTCTATTGTCATATAGCGGTTGTAGCACACATCGATGGTGGTGCCATAGAGATGGCAGCTGTTTTCGGTGGCGTTTTGGTTGCGGTTGCGGAGTTTCACCACGTCGTCTTTTGTGCGCATCACGCTCGTTACGATGATCTTATGTAGCGGTATGCCCTTGACATAGAGGCTGTCGAAAAAAGCCGCCCCGATGTCGTGGAGCAGCAATGCCGCCTTTGGCACGAGATAAGGAATGCTGCTATTGAGCTTGTCGATATGGAAATATGGACTGGCTCCCACATACACCAGCTCTTTCATCCTCTTTTCCGCCTCCTCGCGGTTTTTCACAGGCGACACGCCATGCTTGGTGGCAGCCACCATCTGCACGTCGTTCATGTCGGGAAATGTGTTCTTGAAAGAGGGGACGCTGTAAATGGGGTGGGGAGTGGTGGTTGAGGGGAGCGGGTTTCTCGGGAGGGCCGGATTTTCCGGATTGTCTGGGTTGTCCGGGTTTTCCGGATTGTCCGGGTTGTCCGGGTTGTCCGGATTGTCCGGGTTGTCCGGATTGTCCGGAGATACTGTAGATGCGGTAGTGGTTTCGGAAGGGCTGTCGGCCCCGATGTCGTTGCCGCCGATCTTAAATCCGAATCTAACTGCTGCGAGCACTGCTACGATGGCAAAAAAGCCCTTAATATATGTGTTCTTTTTCATTGATGCTACTTTTTTGTGCAAAATTACAAAAAAACATCGTAATTAGAGCACTTTATTGAAAAAGTTTCTGTAATTTTGCACGTGAATTTTAAAAAAAGATAGTAATTGACATAGAAACATATCTGGAAAGAGATAGAAATTGACATATAAACATATCTGGAAGGAGATAGAAATTGACATAGAAACATATCTGGAAGTAGATAGTAATTGACATAAAACATATATAAAAAAGTAGAAATTGACAGAGAAACATATAGTACTTGAGGACATAGACCCCGTGATTTTCTACGGTGCAAACAATGTCCACTTGCAGATGATAAAGGCATTGTATCCTAAGTTGAGGATAGTGGCACGTGGAAATGTCGTCAAGGTTCTTGGCGACGAGGAACAGATGTGTGCCTTTGAAGACAATATAGAGATGCTGAGAAAGCATGTACTGAAATTCAACTCGCTAAAAGAGGAAGACATTCTCGACATAGTGAAGGGGAAACGCACCAAGGACGAGCTGCCCGAGGGAGTGCTCCTCTACAGCATGGCAGGACGGCCCGTGAAGCCACGTACTGAAAACCAGCTACAACTCGTAAATGCCTTTAACAACAACGACATGGTTTTTGCCGTAGGACCGGCAGGCACGGGAAAGACCTATCTGAGCATAGCCCTTGCCGTGAAGGCATTGAAGGAAAAGACCATAAAGAAGATTATACTCAGCCGTCCGGCAGTGGAAGCAGGCGAGAAGCTCGGCTTCCTCCCCGGCGACATGAAAGACAAGATAGACCCATATCTCCAACCACTCTACGATGCTCTTGAGGATATGTTGCCACAGGCCAAGCTGCAGGAGATGATGGAGAAGCACGTCATCCAGATAGCCCCGTTGGCATTCATGAGAGGACGCACGCTGAGCGACGCTGTGGTGATTCTCGACGAGGCTCAAAACACCACCTGTGCCCAGATACGAATGTTTCTCACCCGCATGGGTTGGAACACGAAGATGATCATCACCGGCGACATGACACAGATAGACCTTCCGAGGGAACAGAAGAGTGGTCTGAAAGAAGCCCTCGGCATCCTCACCGGAATAGAAGGTATAGGAGTGGTGGAGCTGACGAGAAAGGACATTGTGAGACACAAGCTCGTGACGCGTATCGTCAATGCGTTTGAGAGACATGACAAAGAGGTAATGAAAATAAATACATAAGATATGAAAACGTTAACAAAGACAGAATTCAATTTCGAAGGACAGAAAAGCGTTTACCACGGAAAGGTACGCGACGTGTACAACATCAACGACGACGTCATGGTGATGGTCGCAACAGACCGCATCTCAGCCTTTGACGTCATCTTGCCAAAGGGAATCCCATTCAAGGGACAGGTGCTCAATCAGATAGCGGCAAAGTTTCTCGATGCTACGAGCGACATTTGTCCTAACTGGAAACTCGCCACTCCCGACCCGATGGTGACAGTGGGTCTGAAGTGCGAGGGCTTCCGTGTGGAGATGATCATCCGCGGTTATCTCACCGGTTCGGCATGGCGCGACTATCAGAAAGGATGCCGCGAGATATGTGGCGTAGCTCTGCCTGAAGGAATGCGCGAGAACGAGCGTTTTCCAGAACCCATCATCACCCCGACGACCAAGGCCGATGAAGGTCACGACCTGAACATCTCAAAGGAAGAGATCATTGCCCAGGGTCTCGTCAGCGCAGAGGACTATGCCGTGATGGAAGACTACACACGCCGTCTTTTCGCCCGCGGACAGGAGATTGCAGCAAAGCGTGGCCTTATCCTTGTAGATACCAAGTATGAGTTTGGCAAGCGTGACGGCAAGGTATATCTCATCGACGAAATACACACACCAGACTCCAGCCGCTACTTCTACGCTGAAGGCTATGAAGAGAGATTTGAGAAGGGCGAGGCACAGCGCCAGCTCTCGAAAGAGTTTGTGCGCCAGTGGCTTATAGAGCACAACTTCATGAACGAGCCCGGACAGCAGATGCCAGAGATCACCGACGAATATGCTGAGAGCGTGAGCGAGCGCTACATTGAACTCTATGAGCATATCACCGGCGAGAAGTTTAACAAGGCTGAGGTAGAAGGAGATATCGCTTCACGTATAGAGAAAAACGTGTCGGAATATCTGAAAAAATGAGTTGACAAGTTGACAAGTTGACGAATTGACAAGTTGACGAATTGACAAGTTGACGAATTGATTCTGTTCAGTTGACGAGTGGACGAGTTGTTTGTATTGGATGGAAAAACTCGTATAGTTGTCAACAAAGAAAAAAGAACACTAAACATATATTGTAGATATGATAAAAATAACTTTTCCCGACGGATCTGTTCGCGAATACGAACAGGGCGTCACAGGACTCCAGATTGCCGAAAGCATCTCACCGGCTTTGGCACGCGACGTCATTGCTTGCGGAGTGAATGGTGAGACCGTTGAACTCAATCGCCCTATTAATGAAGACTCGAAAGTGCAGCTTTACAAATGGGATGACGAAGAAGGCAAGCACGCCTTCTGGCACACATCAGCCCACCTCCTTGCCGAGGCACTGCAGGAGTTGTATCCTGGCATCCAGTTCGGCTTTGGACCAGCCATCGAGAACGGATTCTTCTACGACGTGCTGCTCAAGGATGGCGAGTCGATAAAAGAGGCCGACTTCCCTAAGATTGAGGCAAAGATGAAAGAGCTTGCCGGTAAGAAAGAGCCCGTGGTACGCAAAGAGGTGTCGAAGGCCGACGCGCTGAAGGAGTTTGGCGCAGCCGGACAGACCTACAAGTGCGAACACATAGACCAGGATCTTGAGGACGGCACTATCACCACCTATACACAGGGTGCGTTTACCGACCTCTGTAAGGGTCCGCACTTGCTCAACACTGGTGCCATCAAGGCTATCAAGCTCACCAATGTGGCCGGTGCTTTCTGGCGTGGCGATGCCACCCGCGAGCAGATGCAGCGTCTTTATGGCATCACATTCCCCAAGAAGAAGATGCTCGACGAGTATCTCGTCATGATTGAAGAGGCAAAGAAGCGCGACCACCGAAAGATAGGCAAGGATATGGAGCTCTTCATGTTCTCAGACAAGGTGGGCAAGGGTCTGCCAATCTGGCTGCCGAAGGGCACCGAGCTTCGCCTTCGCCTCATGGACCATCTGCGCAAGGTGCAGAAGCGTTTTGGATACCAGGAAGTGATCACCCCGCATATAGGCTCGAAAAACCTCTATGTCACCTCAGGTCATTACGCACACTATGGCAAGGACTCGTTCCAGCCTATCCATACTCCCGAGGAGGACGAGGAATACATGCTCAAACCGATGAACTGTCCTCACCACTGCGAGATTTTCGCATGGAAGCCACGTTCGTATAAAGACCTGCCACTGCGTATCGCAGAGTTCGGTACGGTATATCGCTATGAGCAGAGCGGCGAGCTACACGGCCTCACCCGTGTGCGTTCGTTCACTCAGGACGACGCCCATCTCTTCTGCCGTCCCGACCAGGTGAAGCAGGAGTTCCTCAACGTGATGGACATCATCAATATCGTGCTCAAGGCCTTCGGCTTCAACTTCGAGGCACAGATCTCTCTCCGCGACCCTAACGACACAGAGAAATACGTGGGTAGCGACGAAGACTGGGCACGCTCAGAGGCAGCCATCGTGGAGGCATGTCAAGAGAAGGGTCTCAACGCAAAGGTAGAATATGGCGAGGCCGCTTTCTACGGCCCGAAGCTCGACTTCATGATCAAAGACGCCATTGGCCGTCGTTGGCAGTTGGGCACCATCCAGGTGGACTACAACCTTCCTAAGCGTTTCAAGCTCGAATATACCGACGAGGACAACACGAAGAAGACGCCGGTGATGATACACCGTGCTCCGTTCGGTTCGCTCGAGCGTTTCGTGGCTGTGCTCATCGAGCATACCAGCGGTCATTTCCCACTCTGGCTCACCCCTGACCAGGTAGCCATCCTTCCTATCTCAGAGAAGTATAACGACTATGCCGCCAAGGTGGCTAAGTATTTCGATACCGTTGGCGTGCGTGCCACCATCGACGCCCGCAACGAGAAGATTGGCCGTAAGGTGCGCGACAACGAGCTGAAGCGCATTCCATACATGCTCATCGTGGGTGAGAAGGAACAGGCAGACGGCACCGTGGCCGTACGTCCACAGGGCGGCGGCGAACAGTCGATCATGTCTATGGAAGACTTTGCGAAGTTTATCAACGACCAAGTAGCAGAAATGACGAAAGAGTTCTAAGCTCTTTCGATATAGAATAGTTGACGAGTTGACAAGTTGACGAGTTGACGAGTAAACAAGTTGGCGAATTTGCCAACTTGTTTTCTTGTCAGCATTTTTATTATCCCTTTTTCTTTGGAATCTCAAACCAGAACGTGGAGCCTTTTCCTACCTCGCTATCCACGCCTATCACGCCACCCATGCGTGTCACCAACTCCTTGCTTATCTGCAACCCCAAGCCAGTGCCTTGCACGAAGCTGTTGAGTTTGACGAAGCGATTGAAGATCTTCTGTCTCTTTTCCGGTTCGATGCCGACGCCAGTGTCGGCGACAAAGAAGCGTATTCTGTCAGCCGTAGGGCATGAGTAGCCAATGGTGATAGAGCCATGGGAAGTGAACTTCGCCGCATTGGTGCCGAAGTTGATAAGCACCTGTTTCAGGCGGTTAGAGTCGCACACTATCTCGCATTTCTCAGCTTCGCAGTCGAGAACGATCTCCACGCCTTCCTTCACCCTCATCTTTATAGACTGTGCTACAGAGTGGCAAGAGTGTGTGGCGTCTGTCGTCTTGTCCTCGAATGTCATCGTGCCCGACTCCAGCTTAGCCAAGTCGAGGATGTCGGAGATGATCTGCAGCAGCAGTTCGTTGTTTTCGTTCACCACCCTCATCATGTCTGTCCGTTCGTCGTGGTCCCATCCGTCTTGGCAGAGCAGTTGCGAGAAGCCTACGATGGCGTTCAGCGGAGTACGTATTTCGTGACTCATGTTTGCGAGGAAAGCCGACTTCAGTTTGTCAGTCTCCTCAGCCTTTTCCTTTGCCGCTACGAGGTTCTGTTCCAGTTCCACCTGTCGGCTGACGTTCTGCGTGATGGTGCTTATCTCCACGCATCCCTCTTGTGGTTCGTATCTCGTCACCACTGAATACACCTGCAGCCAGTCCCATTCCTTTCCTTCCTCATCTTTTCTCACTCTGACCCTATGGTTAAACGTGCGTTGCAGTCCGTATAGGGCGGCATTGCGATAGTCTTGGCTTAGCTTGCGGTCGTCGGGATGTAGCTGTTTGGTGAAGTCGGAGATGTTGCTCTTTGCACCGTGCATGTTCATGTTCTTATACCACTGTCGGGTGGCATAGCCAGTGTTAGTCACCGCGTTGATGCGAGCATACCCTAACTGTGCGAAGTCGGCGGTCATGGATATTATCTCGTCGAGTTCGCGTATTCTCATCGCGTTGTTTAGTTCGTGAGTCTTGTCGATATAAGCCACGAGATACGACTTCAGCATGCCATCGTTGTCGTAAATCTTGCTGTATCTCGCCATGATATTTATCACCTTGTATCGTTTGTCGTCGTCAGCCATTTGTTGCATGAAAGGCAGCTGTCCGTACTTGTAGGTGAACGATGCGTCCACCATCTCCTCCTCCCTGATGCGTCGTTTCTCGTCGTCGCTCAGCAGTGTGCTTTTGAAGAGGTTGAACTGTCGTGCTTCGTCTATCGACTTCACGCCAAACATCTTCAGTGCCTTGTCGTTGGCAAAGGAAATGTATCCCGTCGTGTCGTAGAGGCAAAGGCCTATAGGCATGTCGGTCAGCACCTTATGCAGTTTGTTGCGTTCGAGGGCGATATTCTCCCGTTTCAGTTGCAGGCGTCGCCATAGCATCAGCAGATTGGAGAGGTCTTTTATCCATAGCAGGTCTTCGTCTGTCCAGTGGTATGGCCGGTCGATGATGTCGATGGCGAGGAATCCCATAGTTTCCTTGTTGCTTTTGATGGGTACGCCGAGATGCGACCTCACGTTGAGGCTTTCGAGCAGCTGTCGTGCCGTGGGGTCGTCCCATGTCATTGTCTCGATGTCGTCCACCACCACACACTCATCCCTCTCCAGCTTGTCATACCACCATCTGTGTTTCGGGAAGCACTCCTCGCGTCCGGTCATCGACGATGTGATTCCCTCTGCCACCACCTCGAAGACGCAAAACTGCAGGTCGTTGTTGCTGTGGTCTGAGGCCATGATAGAGACACGTCCGGCGTTGAAGTAGTTCAGCACGTCGTGTAGTACGTCGCTGAAGGCCTCCTCGATGTCGTCTGTGTGTTGGATGCGTTCCAGGGCATTGGATATAGTCCTTTGATAAATGCTATTTCTGATAGTATTATTTTTCATATTCGTTTTATCTCGTGGCAGGAGAGATAAGCCTGCTATGCGATGCAAAGATACGATATTTTTTTGAAACTAACATAAAAAATATGCTTTTTTTATGCCATTTTTCATTCATTTTCTAAAAAAGTAGTATCTTTGCAGAAGATAAGCTGCATCTCGGCAGAAGATAAGCTGCATCTCGGCAGAAGATGAGCTGCATCTCGGCAAAAGATAAAAGGAACAAACAAATAAAATCGGAAAAAACAATTATGAACAAACTAACAACATTGCTTTTATTGTCAGCATTTTCTTCATCGCTCTCGGCTCAACCAAAGTTAGAGAGGGTGGGGAGCGCTGCGCATATCGTGGCAAACAACAGACCCATGCTCATGATAGGAGGAGAGATGGGAAACTCGTCGGCTTCGACACTCGACGACGTGTCACGACACTTCACACATCTCGAACGCCTCGGACTGAACACCGTGCTCGCGCCAGTGTCGTGGGAACTCATCGAACCAGAGGAAGGCCGTTTCGACATGACCACGCTCGACCATCTCCTCAACGAAGCCCGACGTCACAACATGAAACTCGTGCTGCTATGGTTTGGCGCATGGAAAAACTCCATGAGCTGCTATGCTCCGGAATGGTTTAAACGCGACACAAAACGATTCCCGAGAGCCATGACACACGAAGGCAAACCCGTGGAAGAGGCCAGCTCGCTGAGCGACAACGTGCTTGAAGCCGACAAGAAGGCGTTCTGCAAGATAATGGAATACCTGCGCGACAACGACAAGGAAGAGACCGTAGTGATGGTACAGGTGGAAAACGAGATAGGCATGGTGAACGTGCCACGCGACTATGCTCCTGACGCCACCAAGCTCTACCGCTCGGCCGTCCCGAAGTCGCTGACCGACTATCTCGACAAACACAAGAAGACCCTTCACCCCTATATGGCGCAACGCTACCGCCACGACGGTGGACGGAAGACATGGAGCGAGGTGTTTGGCGACGACATCTATGGCGAAGAGATCTTCCAGACATGGACCTATGCCACTTACACACAGCAGATTGCCGCTGCCGGACGCGCTATTTACGACATACCGATGTATGTCAACGTGGCGCTGAACAGTCGCGGACGAAAGCCCGGCGAATATCCCTCGGGCGGTCCATTGGCTCATCTCATCGACATCTGGCATGCTGCAGCGCCAGCCATCGACGTGCTCGGGGTGGACATCTACGACAAGGGATATAAGGACTGGGTGGCAAAATATCACTTGGCTAACAACCCGCTCTTCGTGCCCGAGATAAGACTCGAAGACAAGGACGCCATGTATGCGCTCTACGCCTTCGGACATCACGACGCCATGGGCTTCTGTCCGTTCAGCATCGAGGACTATCCGCTCTACTCCAATGCCAAGGGCGACGACTGGAAGAATATAGACCTGTCTAAGGACGACCAGCTCAACGCCTTCTCGGCAAAGACCGCCGACCTCTCGCCCCTCGCCGCCTGCTACCGTCTGTTGCGACAAGCCGAACCGCTCATCGTGGCACGACAGAATACCGCCGACATGGAGGGCGTGCTGCTGACCAACGAAGAGAGAGAACAAGACATAGTCACTCCCGACGGCATCCGCCTCACCGTGCGACACAGCTACTCGTTAGGATGGGAGCCGGGAGCGAAGGAAGAGGTGTGGCCCGAAGCGGCATGCATCATACTGAGACTCGGCAAGGCCGACTATCTCGTGATAGGTAGCGGAGTGGTGGTGACCTATACCGACGCTAAGTCCGGGAAGACATGGAAGAAAGGCGACCCATGCATCGGACTCGCACTGTGTGAGGCGGTGAACATCGAACGGGGAGCACTCAAACCCTTCAGACGCCTCAATGGCGACCAGACACATCAGGGCCGCCACGTGCGTATTCCCGCCGGTCTGTTTGAGATTCAACACTTCAAGTTGTATCGATACTAACTCAGCTTTCTGTAGTAATTGTATAGATACTAACTCAGCTTTCTGTAGTAATTCTATAGATACTAACTCAGCTTTCTGTAGTAATGGGAAGCATGAGAGCAGATTGGAAGAAAAAAACAAAAGGGCGACTCATCACGAGCCACCCTTAATTAACCATTAATATTTCTTATAAATTTACATGCATATGTAAATCTGCTGCAAAGGTAGGCGCTTTTTCAAGTTTTTCCAAGGAAATTAACATTTTTAACTCTCCAAACTCCCCAAAATACGTCCTGCTTCAAGAAAAACTTCCCTTCAGTTTGGACGATTGACATATTTTGACTACCTTTGCAGCATGATTAAGAATCTGATATTCGATTTTGGAAAAGTGCTGGTGGATTACGACTTCGTGTCGTTTTTCTCGAAGTATATCCCCGACGCTGAGAGGTGTAAGGCTTTTACACCTGTGATATATAACGAAAGGCTTCAGCTCCTCCTCGACCGTGAGGAACGTCCGTTTGACGAAATCATGGAGGACATAGTGAACGAAAACAAGGAATACGAGAAGGAGATACGCTTCTTCATAGAGCGATATCCTGAACTGGTGACGAAGGAGATAGACGGCATGGGCGACCTGCTCAGGCGTCTGAAGGCTGAGGGCTACAAGCTCTATGGCCTGACCAACTGGTGCAGCAAGGTGCACATCACCATCAGCCAGTTTGACATCTTCACGCTTCTTGACGGATGGGTGATATCGTCGGAGGAGAAGGTGGTGAAGCCCGAGCCGGAGATCTACCAAAGGCTGTTTGACAGATACGGTCTCGAGCCGTCAGAATGTGTGTTTACCGACGACCGCGAGGAAAATATCGAAGGAGCGAGACGCATGGGCATGGACGGCATCGTCTTTGTCGATGCCAAGCAGTATGAGGAAGAGCTGAGACGACGTTTCTTATCTTAGGATCTGCTTCTGAAAACATAAAAGAACAAATATTTTGATATGACACAGGTATGGATAAGTGCCGCCGGACTGTGCGGTGCAACGGTGATAGGCAGTGTGATAGGATTCTTTATCAAGGAGTTGCCACACAAATGGAACGACATGATACTGGGCTATTGTGCCGGAATAATGCTTGCGGCATCAACCCTCGGACTGATAGTGCCCGCTTTCGAGATGGGAATGTCTGAGATGGGAATGAGCTGGTGGGTGATATCGTTGGGAATGATGGCGGGAGCGTTGTTTCTTAACGTGCTCGACTACGTCACGCCCCATCTGCACCATATCACTGGTCTCGGCGAGACGGAACATCACCATAATGCCAAGCTCAACAACGTGCTCCTCTTCGTGATGGCCATAGCCATACATAAGCTACCCGAAGGCATAGCGGCTGGAGTGAGCATGAGCGACTTCGACTCGGGCGGCTGGACCGTGAGCCTTGGCATTGCCCTGCAGAACGTGCCAGAGGGAATGGTCATCATCGCGCCTCTCATCATGGCCGGAGTGAAGCCGTTGCGCACCTTCGTCATCTCCATGGGCATAGGCTTGCTCGAGGTGGTGGGCGTGTGGATAGGCTTTGCCTTAGGTGCGGTGTCAGAGGTGCTGCTGCCCGTCATGCTCAGTTTTGCCGGTGGAGCCATGCTCTACGTGACCAGCGACGAGATGATCCCCGAGACGCATGCCCATGGCTACCAGAAGCAAGCTACTTACGCCTTGCTTTTAGGCTTCTTGACCTTGCTCCTGATAGAGAAATGTATTGAATAAATGGGGGACACCCGTTTTTTTCCTCCTGTGCTGAAAGAGGTTGACGCAAGTCGTTATGCCTCAGAGCACTCCCTTAGTCTTGCTATATACTTGCCAAGGATGTCGAACTCGATGTTCACCTTCGTTCCCACTGTGATGTCGCGGAAGTTGGTGTGCTCGAAGGTATAGGGGATGATGGCCACCTGGAACGAGTCGAGCGTGGGGTTGCATACCGTCAGCGACACGCCGTTGACGGTGACGCTGCCCTTATCTACGGTGAAGTATCCCCTGTTTGCCATTGTCTTGTCGAAGTCGTATTTGAAAGTGAAATACTTGCTGCCATTGGCGTCGGTGACCTCCGTGCAAACGGCAGTCTGATCGACATGTCCTTGCACTATATGTCCGTCGAGCCTTCCGTTCATGATCATCGACCGCTCCACGTTCACCTTGTCGCCCGGCTTGAGCAGTCCGAGGTTGCTTCGGTCGAGGGTTTCCTTCATGGCGGTCACCACATATTCGTCGCCTTCAATCTTCACTACGGTGAGGCATACGCCGTTGTGGGCTACGCTTTGGTCTATCTTCAGCTCGCCTACAAACGAGCATGTGAGCGTGAGGTCGATATTGTCTCTGTCGTGCGTCACGGCTCTGACGGTTGCAAATTCTTCAATTATTCCAGAAAACATGATTGTCGTTGTCTATATATATAAATAAGGTGTAAAAAAAAGAAGGACCGCATTCGAAGATGATGAAAACTCCTTATTGAATAAGGTTTGGACTCCTCCTTGCTTTTGTAATCCACCGGCCTGACGGCTATCTTTCGAATGTGGCCCGCCATTGGCAAAGGAAGTAAGTCCGGGTTTTCTGAATTATTTGATGAGTATCCTTATCTTTCAAACACGGTCCTATGTCTTTTTTCTAATGCAAAGTTACGCATATTATCTTAATCATGCAAGAAAAGCTTTATTTTTTAGCTTTTATTTGCATCTTCGTCTTCCACTACTATTATGTCGTCGGCATCTATGACGATCACGTCGTCGTCGGCGGCTCCCGTCTCTTGAGTAGCGCCGTCGCCGTCTGCAGCTGATGCGTCGCCGTCTGCAGCTGATGCGTTGCCGTCGCTGTCTGCAGCTGATGCGTTGCCGTCTGCAGCTGATGCATTGCCGTCTGCAGCTGATGCATTGCCGTTGTCGTTTCTGTCAGCAGTGTTGTGGCCATTGGCGTCGAATTCTTCAGCCAGTCGCTTCTGTTTCCACAGCAGGTAAGCCACGCCGCCCAGTACCACAAGGACGATGTAGATCCAGATGGCTGAGGTTGACAGGAGGAATGTAGGCGGGATGACGACGGTGATGACCCTCTCGTCGAATTTCTCGGGCGACTCGATGAGCGACGCCCTCACCCTGAACTTGTAAGTGCCCGTAGGTATGTTTTCGTAGGTGGCCATGCGCTCCTTTGTAGCCGTCTGCCAGTGCGAGTCGTAGCCTTCGAGGAGGTACTGGTAGTGGACGCGGTGCTGCAGCTGGTAGTTGAGCGAGGCGAAGCGGAATGCGAACCGGCACGAGTGGTCGGGCATGCGCACCTCTTTCGAGTCGGGGACGTAGTGGCTGAACTTGTCGGAGAAGCGTGGCGACTGCAGTTCGTCGTTGTAGTAGAAGTCGGTGAGTTGCAGTTTGAGGAATAAGCCTCCTGCGCCGGTGAGTTTCTTCTTATCTACGACGTAGTATCCCTTTTGCGTGCCGAAGATGATGTTTCCCCTTGCTGTGGTGATGGCGGCGCCTTCAGAGCAGATGCAGTCGTCAACGCCGTCTTGTATGGTGTATGTGCTGAGTACCTTCCGTTGCTTGTCGTAGGAGCAGAGCACGTGGTCGGTGGCAAACCATAGGTTGTCGTTTTTCTCGAACGTGATGCTCTTTATCTCTTCTGACGGCAATCCCTCTGCGTTGCCGAGGGTCTCGAAGTGGTAGTCTTCGTTGGCGTCGGTGTTCAGGCAGTGGCTTAGTCCGCCTCCGTTAGTGCCCACCCACATGGTGCCTTTGCTGTCGCATTTCAGCACAATGATGTCCTTGCTGTTGAGGTTGTATTCCACCTCTTCGTTGTCTTCCACGCGTTGGAAGTTGATGCGGTTGCCGTTTTTCCACATGATGATGATACCGTCGGTGGTGCCAGCCCATACGCGTCCCCGCTTGTCGAGTGCGAGGGTGCGCACCTTCTGGTATTCGTTGTTAGGGTAGTGGCGTATGGAGTTGTTGCAGTTGACGATCACCTCCCGTCCCTTAGCGTCTTTCGTGAGGATGTTGACACCGCCTCCGTAGGTGGCAATCCAGATGTTGCCTTGCTTGTCTTCCACGGTGCAATAGACGTTTTCGTTGTTGAGCCACATGGGGTGGTTAGCTATCGTGCGGTAGCGCTTGTACTGGTAGCCGTTGGCCGTAGGCGTCATGCGTATCAGTCCTGTTCCCTTGGTGCTGATCCAGTAGTTGCCCTTGCTGTCGCGGTCGATGCCATAGACGCGTCCGAAGTCGCCCGTTCCGCCCACGTCGTTGATATAATGGTGGTTGAATCCGTCGGTAATCTTCAGGCATCCCTTTTTGTTGCCCATGATGGTTATTTTGCGCTTTGCGTCGTGATACAATGCTCGGGTCTCGTTGATGCTCTGGTCGCCTCCGGTCTCGAAGAACGGGAAGTGGCGTATGGTCTTTTTCAGTATCTCGAGTTTGTCGAGTCCCTTTCGGCTTGTAGCCTCCCATATCACTCCCTCCTGCAGGGCGAGAAACGAGGTGAGGGTGTTAGACAGTTCCCAGGTGTTGAGTGGGTTGTTGTGGAAATACTCTATCTCGTCGGTCTCGCGGTTGTAGTAGCCGAAGCCTCCGTGGTTCATGTTCACCCAGATGCGTCCGCCTATCTCTGTCACCATGGCTGTGTGCTGGTCGTATTCTGGCACGGTGACCACCTGTTGGTAGTCTTTTATCAGTCCTGTCGTGGCGTCGAGTCGCGAGATGCCCTGCTTGTCGGTGGCAAACCACAGGTGTCCGTTAGAGTCTTTGTATATGGTGCGCAGCGACACACCGGTGTCGAGCAGTATGTTTGGGTCTTCGCCGTAGGCACATTCCACCACCTTTCCCGACTCTGTTCCGGCATAGATGTTGTATCCGTTAGAGAACATGCAGGTGATGCTCTCGTTTTCCATTATGCCCACGTTGTCTATCTGTTCGTTGCTGGTGTTGAGCTGGTGTATGCCTTTGTTGGTGCCCACCCACATGTCGTCCTTATATCCCTCGACGATCGAGGTGACATTATATTTTTCGGTAGAGATGAGTCGTTTCGATATGCTGTCGCGGGTGCTGTGCATGCGGTAGATGCCCACGCCGTCCATGATGATGAGGATGTCGCCGTTGTGTGTGGCTGTGAGCTTGTGCGACGAGCGCAGCTCTTTGTATCCCGACACGTCTTTGAAGGGGTTGATGATGCGGTCGGTGGAGCGTTGCAGCACGAAGACGCGGTTGTCGTACATCCTCATCCATACGTTCTGCATACCGTCAATCTTCATGTCGAGGATGCGGTTGTGGAGTAGGGGTACGCGGCTTTGTCCGCCCGTCTTGTAGTTGTAGAACGAGAACCCGTCGAAACGCGACAGGCCGTTCCATGTGGCCACCCAGATATATCCGTATCCGTCTTGCTGAATGTCTGACACGGCGTTTGAGCACAGTCCGTCGTCGGTGGAGTAGTGCGAGAGGGCTGCCCTTATCTGCTGGGCCTCGGCTGGCAGTGAGCTGGCGAGAGTCACGGCGAGCGCAAGTACTGTATTTTTGATTATGTATCGTAGGTGTTGTTTCATAGGGGGATGTAGGATGTGTGTGTGATAGGAGTGAGAGGTGTGGGTGGGGTAGAGCGTGAAGAGGTTAGACGGGCGGGGTAGTGCAGCCCTGCCTGCTAACCTCTACATTATTTATTTGGCTTTAATAGCTTCTTGCTATGATCACCCTGCATTTAGCGGGCTTTCCGCTGACCATATCTACGCCCGGAGTCTGCTCGTAGGCGAAGGGGACGCAGCGTATGGTGGCCTGTGTCTCTTCCTTTATCTTGGCCTCGGTCTCGGCAGTGCCGTCCCAGTGGCAGAGGAAGAAGCCGCCGTCTTTGATCTTCTCCTTGAACTCCTCGTAGTTGTCGCACTCATACACTCGCTCGTCGCGGTATTTGCGTGCCTTCTCGAAGATGTTGTCCTGTATGGTGTCGAGGAGCTTCTCCACGTAGTCGGCAATGCCTTCGAGGGCGACGGTCTCTTTCTCGAGTGTGTCGCGACGCATCACCTCGATGGTGCCGTTCTCCAGGTCGCGTGCTCCCAAGACGAGGCGCACTGGCACGCCCTTGAGCTCGTAGTCGGCAAACTTGAATCCCGGACGCTTGTTCTCGGCGTTGTCGTACTTCACGCTGATGCCCTTCTGCTTCAGTGTATCTACTATGGGCTGCACCTTTGCGTCGATGGCCTGCAGCTGCTCGCCGCCCTTCGAGATAGGAATGATCACCACCTGGATAGGAGCCAGACGTGGAGGAAGCACGAGTCCGTTGTCGTCAGAGTGGGTCATGATGAGGGCGCCGATGAGTCGTGTTGACACGCCCCACGAGGTGGCCCATACATACTCGGGCTTGTTCTCCTTGTTGAGATAAGTCACGTCGAAGGCCTTGGCGAAATTCTGTCCGAGGAAGTGGCTTGTGCCGCTCTGCAGCGCCTTGCCGTCCTGCATCATCGCCTCGATGGTGTATGTGTCGAGGGCACCGGCAAAACGCTCGGTCTCGCTCTTCACGCCCTGTAGCACTGGCACTGCCATCCATTTCTCGGCAAAGTCGGCATAGACGTGCAGCATCTTCTGTGCCTCGGCCTCGGCCTCCTCGCGTGTGGCGTGGGCAGTGTGTCCCTCCTGCCAGAGGAACTCGCTTGTGCGCAGGAAAGGGCGGGTGCGCATCTCCCAGCGCATGACGTTACACCACTGGTTGCACATCAGTGGCAGGTCGCGCCACGACTGTATCCAGTTCTTGTAGGTGTTCCATATTATGGTCTCAGAAGTGGGTCGTATGATGAGCTCTTCCTCGAGCTTTGCGTTGGGGTCAACCTCCACACCACTCTTGTCTTCCTTAGCCTTGAGCCTGTAGTGTGTCACCACGGCACACTCCTTGGCAAAGCCCTCCACGTGTTCTGCCTCCCTCGACAGGAACGACTTCGGGATGAGCATGGGGAAATAAGCGTTCTGCACACCAGTCTCCTTAAACATTGCGTCGAGCTGACGTTGCATCTTCTCCCAGATAGCGTAGCCGTATGGCTTTATCACCATGCAGCCTCTGACGGCAGACTGTTCTGCCAGGTCGGCCTTCACCACGAGGTCATTATACCACTGACTGTAGTTGTCGGCCCTCTTTGTCAAATCCTTTAATTCTTTAGCCATTTTTTGTTTTGCTGTTAAATGTATATTTCTATGGTGCAAAGGTACAAAAAAAATATTTAATCGAGCGTGTTTATCGACAATTATTTCTCTTTTGTGCGTTTATAATTCAAAAAAACAAAAAAAGATGGGGCTTTTTTTTCGCCAAATCAGATTTTCTTACTAACTTTGCACCCCGAAATCAGTTGTATCTTTATACAAATGCGAAAAAATCATTAACAAATTAAATTTATAGTAGTAAACATGAAAAAAATCAAGACATTCTCGTTCGCTCTTTGCCTCGGAATCATCATGGCAGGATGTAACAACACTCAGAAAGGTGCTCTCATCGGTACCGGTGGCGGAGCTCTGCTCGGCGCAATAGTAGGCAAGATCGCCGGCAACACTGCCGTCGGAGCTGCTGTGGGCGGTGCTGTAGGCGCTGGCGCTGGCGCACTCATCGGCAAGAAGATGGACAAGGCTAAGGCTGAGGCTGAGGCTGTGAAAAACGCACAGGTGGAGTCTGTTACCGACGCTAACGGCCTCCAGGCAGTTAAGGTCACCTTCGACTCTGGTATCCTCTTCACCACCGGCTCGTCAACTCTCGCCGCTTCTGCCAAGAACTCGCTCCAGCAGTTCTCTCAGGTGCTGAAGAACAACGCCGCCTGCGACGTGGCCATCCAGGGCTATACCGACAATGCCGGCTGGAAGAACTCTACACCAGCTCAGAGCGTAGAGAAGAACAAGGCCCTCTCGCTCGACCGTGCAGTGTCTGTATCTACATACCTGAAGAACCTCGGCGTTCCATCGTCACAGATCAAGAGCGTGGATGGTTTTGGCGAGGAGAACCCCGTAGCCGACAACTCTACTGCTGCCGGCAAGGCACAGAACCGTCGCGTGGAGATCTACATGTACGCCAGCGAGGACATGATCAAGGCTGCAGAAAACGGAACTCTCAACTAATACTCCAACATTTTTTCTGTTAGCAATGATAGTGACTAAATTCCTTCTGGGAAGAGTAAAGTCTATAATACAATGGGTGGTGGTAGCCTTCTTCGGCTCCACCATTCTTGCTGTTGTGGCGCTACGTTTCGTGCCCGTGTATTTCACTCCGCTGATGTTCATACGTCTGGCACAGCAGGCGGGCGACGGCAAGCAACTCAAGATGCACCACCACTGGGTGCCGCTCGAACAGATCTCGCCATCGCTTCCCGTGGCTGTCATGGCAAGCGAGGACCAGCGCTTCATGGATCATCACGGCTTCGACTTCAAGGCCATCGAGTATGCCGCCAAGCGCAACAAACAGAAAGACAAACCCCGTCTCGGTGCCAGCACCATCTCACAGCAGACCGCCAAGAACGTCTTCCTCTGGCCCGGACGCACGTGGGTGAGAAAAGGCCTTGAGGCGTATTTCACCAGTCTCATCGAATTGATGTGGAGCAAGCAGAGAATCATGGAGGTCTATCTCAACTCGATAGAGATGGGCGACGGCATCTATGGAGCTGACGCCGTGGCAGAATACCACTTCGACTGCGAGGCCAAAGACCTCACGCGAGCCCAGTGCGCCCTGATAGCCGCCACACTGCCCAATCCGCGCAAGTTCAACTCTGCAGCACCATCGGCCTATATGCTTAAACGGCAGACACGCATCATGCGCGAGATGCGACACATACCCGTATTCCCGAAGGAAGGGGAGGACAAACCGTCTAAAGGCAAATAAGCGTCAAAATAGGCAAAATAGACCGGAGAATAGGCGCGGTTAAGAAAAATTAACGTGCAGTATCTTGCATTGTTCGCTCATTTTTCATAACTTTGCAGTCTAAAAACATACGTTACCATGGGGTTGACTGGATTTGACAGCGGGCAGAAATGGTACGTAAGCATGCGGAGTCTCGTCGGCTAACTCCATAATCATAGTGGACAAGAATTTAATTGGCGAAAACAACTACGCTCTCGCTGCCTAATCGAAGTACAGTAGATTACTGGCTTTATCCCGTCACAAGGTGACAGGACGAGACATCGCTCAGCTGGATGTTGTTCCGAATCAGGCTGGTCAAGCGGTGCAGGAAAATCGGAAATAGTCTGCCGTAGCCTCGTGCGGCTGATGAAATCTTAGAGGATAAGGCGACGATTGGTGGTCCAGGTCTTGTCGGCGCTCGAAAACCAAAGGCTGGAATAAGCATGTAGAAAGCGTATGGTTTCCCTGTTTGGACGAGGGTTCGACTCCCTCCAGCTCCACAACTATTTTAAATAACTCACTGGTTTCCAGTGGGTTATTTTTTTTGTTTTAAGGGCATCGCTCCCCCAAGGTGCTCGGTGTTTTCTGGTATTAGATTATTTATTCTCATCTACCTAAAAATTGCAGTTCTATGTTGAACTTACGCCATACAACCCATAATAACAGGTTGTATGGCATTATTAATAATATAAGTATTAATTACTTATACCAATTCTTGTCCTTTGTACCGGTGCTTTCTACCCATGACTTGTACTTTGGATATACTTCGTCTTCGTCGATAGCTCTTGTCTCATTGGCAGCGTCAAACAACTTCGTCATGTCTCTCTCTGTGGCACCATTGAGGAAGATTCCGAATGGATAGTTTCCGCTGCGCACATAGTAGATGTCCTTGTCGGGCTGCGAAGCGTCATCCTCTGTACCGAAGAATGACCTGTCTGCCACTTTTGTAGGAGCTTCCTGAGCGATGTGTATCTCAAGTCGCTTGCCATCCACATCACGATAGATGAACGGTTTGATAGTCACCTTCTTCTCCTTGTAGAGCGTACCAAGAGCCTCGTCGTGCTTCACGTTGAACATATACTCTGTGCCAATATTGCTCTTTGCGTTGTCGGTCAGATAGATGATGTTGTTTCTTGTGTCACGCTCGAAGGTGGCGGCAGTGAACTCTGTTTTACCTGGTTTCTTCACGAAGAACTCAATCTGGTCGGTGGCTTTCAATCCCTCAACCTTCACTGCCACTCCGCTCTTGAGTTTCTCAGCCTTGGCGGCATTGGTGTAGGTCTTGAAGGTGTAACCCTCTTCATAGATGGCATTGTTGGTAGTGGAATATACCTTTGTGTATGTTGCATTGAAGATGACATCGTTCAAGTCGTAGTCACCCTTCGAAGGCCACTGGTCCTCGAAGATATAGAAACCAACGTTCTCTGTTGTTTTTCTGAATTCGTACTTAGGATCAGGAGTCTCTCCAGGGGCATCCACTGGGTTGGTCTGGAATGTCATCACGAGGTCGCTGTAGTTGTGGTCGTAGTTGTTGTCATCCTCGAATGACACAAGCACCTGTCCGTCGATGTTATACACAGCACTCATTGGCTTGCTGTATGCCTTGCCGCGAGAATCCTTGCTCATGTCGGCAGATGTGGCGGAACGCTGCTTTCTGTCGTGTGTCCATTTGCCAAATCTTTTCGACCATGCATTTGCAGCAAGAACGAATCCTATGCGATAGTTTGCGGGGAATATGTCTGTAGCACCGCTCTTGTCACCGTTGTTGGCGATATTGGGATAGTACTTCAGTTTTACGCAGTTACCATTGCTCACACCGGCAGAAGAAGCCGAGCCGGCGTATGTTCCATTCTGAGTGTTTGGGAAGAGAAGGATGACATTTGCCTCGTCCAATGATGCGGGCTTCTGTCCTTCTGGATAATAGTAGTAACCCATACTGCTGTTCCAACATGTGTTTCCGCCAATGATTGTCACAGCAACTTCAGCTGGTTTGGTGATGGTGATATCTGCCTGCTTTATATAATCCTCAGGGAACGACTTATTGTCAACAGGGAATATGGCGAGGTGGGTCTTCAAATAATTATCCAGTTTGTCCTGAGGGATAAGTGGAAGATTTTCCTCCCCCTTGAATAATTCACTGAGGCGTCCGTTTGCGTCATAATCCACGTCGCTGTCATACCAACGCTTTTCCGAGGCATAGCTACTGAGATTATTAGGTATCTCGTTTGTAGGGCAAACCATATAGCTCTTTTCGCCTCCAGTTGCCCCCCTTGTCAGAGCTCGGGTGGAATACTCCTTGTTGTCAACGAATGTGGCGGTGTTGCCCTCCATGGTTGTCTCAAGTATAGGGGTGGCGATGAAATACGGTGTGTAGGCATAGAGCTTAGACACGTATGAGGGCAGTGAGATATTTGACTTAAACTGTCCGTTCTCGTCGGTGAATCCCGAATAGATAGGCAATATGCCCTCTTTCTTATAGTATTTACCGTTGTCAGCCCATTCTCCTGGCTCTTTGTCAAAAAGTTCAAAGTAGATGTTGGTCTTCACGTCTGCATTGTACGACAAGTTGACGTAAGACTGTGAGTTCTCTGTCGAGAAGTTGAATGTGTTGTACTCCTTCTCAACCACCTCCGGCTTTTCAGGTTCCGGAGCAATGTAGTCGCCTAAGTTGGATGAACATCCTGCAAGCAGGACAGCGACTGATGCGATGGTTAAATGTTGGAAACGCATAATTACTAATATTTTTATTGGTTCAACCTAATACGTTATTTTTTTCACTGCAAATTTACTTCATTTTCATTTATGTAGCAACAAAGAGTATTAAAACAAACTGAATATTCTGCACAATCGTTTGCACAACTAGTGTTTTAAACAGCCTGTTACAGCTCCCATGTTTTCGGAAGCAAAATTAGGCAATAATTTCATAAGTTGTATAATTATTGCCTAATTTTTATTTTTTTTTTGCATTTCATTCTTCATTCTTCCGAAAGCCATTGGATAAACAAACTTTCATATAATAATGACTCTCGAAGAATAATGCCCCCATTAATATGAGTTATAAAGTATTGATTACGTCGATTACCGTAGGAGTGAGAAGGGCGGTAAGGATGCCATTGAGGGTAAGACCAAGACTGGCGTATGCACCAACAAACTGGTCGCGGTCCATGGCGGCAGATGTTCCGAGAGCATGTGAGGCGGCTCCCATGGACAGACCGCGAGCCATGGGATTATGGACATGACCTACAGAAAGCGTCTTGAAACCAATGATGGCACCAATGAGACCTGTTATCACCACAATGGCAGCAGTGAGCGATGGTATTCCGCCCAGCACCTGTGTCACTTCCATGGCAATGGGAGTGGTGACCGACTTGCTTGCGAGCGACATGATAACAGAGTCGCTTGCACCGAGCACCTTGGCTATTATCACCACACTCACTATACCCGCGATACATCCCATCATCTGCGAAGCCAATATAGGCAAGAACTGGCGTTTGATAGATGAGAGCTGAAGATAGAGAGGCACCCCAAGGGCTACAACTGCGGGCTTAAGCCAGAACTCTATCAACTTCGCTCCGTCATGATAAGTCTCGTAGGGTATGTCCATCACAAGAAGAAAGGCTATAATGATAGCTATAGCTACAAGTATGGGATTGAAAAGCACCCAACCAAGACGTCGTTGTATGGTCTTGGCTGCATAAAACACGCCGAAGGTAAGGGCGAGCATAAAATATTCGTTGCTGATAATCTCTTTCATAATGTCATTTATGTTTCTTTATACGTATTTTCTCACGCACTTTGTTTTCTCCCTTGCTCACTGTTTGATGAGTCTGACCGGTGATAAGCAGTACGATGATGGTGCTCAAAAGTGTTGCCAAGGCGATAGGAACTATTTCAGCCTTTATCAAGTCGAAATAGAGCATTAGTGCCACTCCTGGCGGCACGAAGAAAAAGCCGAGATTGGCTATGAGAAAATCCGTTAGGCCACGCACCCATTCCAGTTTGATGACCTTCAGTTTCAACAAAAGCGTAAGTATTAGCATGCCGACGATACTCGCCGGCAGCTTCACCCCCGTCAACCTTACTATCAGTTCGCCCAAAGCCAGGCAACCGAATAGAATAAAACATTGTCTTACCATATTATTCTGAAAACTGTGTCTATATTGATGAGTGCAAAGGTATAGAATCTTTCGCAAACAATACAATATTCAAGTTTGAATTATCTCAACAGTGCCCATTTCTTGATTTGTGCGAAGAAAAAGTTGCCAGTTAACCGTTAACAAGTTAACCTTTTATGTCCCATCTCCTTCCAGTACTCGCCGTAGTCCTTAAATCCCGCGGGCAACTGGTGCCTCACCAAACTGGGGAAGACGGCCTTTAGGTCGAGATAGAGACATTCGCCGGGACGGTCGCAGTCGGGACAGATATGACAGTTGGTATGAAACGACCTAAACCGTCTCAGCAGAGCCACGTCGTCCTGTTTCAGCATCGTCGCGCTCGGTATGGCTATAGCCTTATGTCCAGCCGAGAGCATGGCGAGACAGTCTGTCGTCCCTTCGGTAATGAATATCGGTTCGTCGTCGCCCAAGTCCCTCAGCACCTGCAGGTTAAAAATCCCGCAGCGGCTTCCTCTCGGAAACAGAAACCTCGGTTTGCCCTTCTCCCTTCCCAAATACCTCGCCTGCACACTCAGCAGGTTGCCGTCGATGTCGGTGTAAGGTATGAGCAGCGAGGGAGCGATAAACCATCCCCCGTTCACGTTTCGGCTCATGGGCACAGGACTGCTGATACTGCTTATCCCCACCCTTTCCACCACCTCGCGGCTTATCTTTCTCTCGTCGAAGAGAAAGCGTCGTGCGTCGTCGTTGAGCACCTTTTTCTCCATCAGCCGGTTCAGATGCACTACGTCGGTCGTCACCATGCTGTCGGTCGCCTGCGCCCTCTGCCGGTGTTGTTGGGCTATTATCACGTTGTTCTCGTCGGCAAGCCATCGGCAGGCGTCAACAAACGACTTGTTCAGACACCCCATCACGAGGTCGATGGGTCCTCCGCCCTTAGCCCCACACACGAAACAATGGTATGAATTTCGCGCCTTGTTGAGCGTCAGCGACGGATGTTTGTCGTCGTGAAACGGGCATCTGCACTTGCCCCGTCCTGGATTAAGACCGAGACGCTCCGCCACGTCCCGTATTGGAATGTCGCGGAGCCTTTGAATGTCACATTGTGGAATCATCTTTTTCATTCTTTTTATATACGTCTTTACTCACTTTCATTATCCATCCCTTGGCCTTCCACTTCGAGAGGAACACCTTGGCAGAAGTCGTCAGTTCGTTACGTGTAAGGAGTTCCTTGAGCTGGTCGGTAGTGAAGGTACCTGACAGCTGGTCGAACACCGGCAGCCTCACATTGCTGTCGCCAGCCACGCGGTTTTGCATCAGGTCGTTATATTTCTTTCCCCATTTCCCCAGCATCTGGTCGAGTATATACTGTGCGGCGAAGAGATAGATGCGTTTCACGCGTCGTTTCAATCCGTTAGGCAGCTCCTTCGTCCCGCACTCCAGTCCGTAGAGGTAGGCGCATAGTGTGGCAATGCGGAAGGCCGACACCGACGAGCGTTTGTAGAACGTGTTATGAGCCCTGCTGCCCGAGCGCAGCACCAGCTTGTTTTGGTCTCTACACCAGTCCGTCACGGTCTTGTCCAGCCAGCTCATGTCGATAAACATCTCAGGCATCACCTGGTCATTCCCCTCTCCATACACGTCCTTGTCCATCAAGTCAAGTATGCGGTTGATCACCTCCCTCTGCTTGTCGGTGAGGATCTTGAAGACGGGAGCTTCCTCGCCGAGGTTGTCGTTCAGAGGCACGAGTATGGTGCGTGTCACGCCACCCCCCTCTACAAAGTCCTTGTCGGCATACTTGTCCAAGGCGTTGGGTGTAGAGAGGTAAAGCGAGCACTGCAGTATATCCACCGTGGCCGAGTACGAGTTGTCTGAGAGGTAGTCCACACCATATTCGCTGTGCAGGTCGTAGCTTGTGCGAGCTATCGACTTGATGTTCGAGAACGCCCTTTTGTTGCTCTCCACGGCCGTGCTCAGCTCGTCGGTAAACGTCCACAACGTCATCGGAGTTCCGTAGTATCGCATTGGCGCGTCGGCACGTTTTATTAGCTGCGCTATCGATATCGACACGGGGCAGGTCCTTATCACCGTATGAGGTGGTTCGGGCAGTTTTTCGTTTTTCGGTGCCGTCATCTTCATCTCGCGGTAAGCCTGTTCCTGGCGTCTCTGCTGGTCGTCGCGTTCCTTCATCCTCGTCATTATTATTCTCTCCACATTGTTTCGTGCAAACGACTTTCCCGAGCTCTGTTCGCCCATTATCACCGTCTGCAGCAGCAGTGCGTGCTCGTTCATGCCGTCGAAGATGTAATACACCCTCACCCTTGTGGCGAGACAAGCCAAGCATGTGGCAGCAGCGAAAAACGTAGGTTGCTTAAACGCCTCCGGAGCTATCTGTATCAGCTCGCGTATCACGGGAGGCAGGTCTGAGTCCCTTGGCAGCGGGTACAACGGTCTCTTCACCGTCTCTTCCTCTTCCGTGTCCTCTGGCTCTGACAGCCCGTAGTTAGCCGTCGCCTTGTCGGCGTCATTTCCTTGGTCAGTCTCCTGAGAGGCAAGGCCTTGCGCCCCCGCCTCTTCAGAAAACAATATTGGAATTTCGTTCTGTGTCATCTCCTTACTGTTTTTTGTATGGTTCATAATCCGTCTGTCTTTACATTATTATTACATTGTCGTCGTCCCTATTCAGAAGATGGAGCCCTCGGTTAGTTTCACTATGTCCTGCACCATGCAGTCCATGTATGTCTGCCCATTATAGTCACGCGCCGTGAATCTTAACACTGCATACACCAGATCATTCTGCGAAAGCTTCATCTGTGCGAGATTTCCGAGGAGCGTAGCCACGAAGCAGTTCTCATACTTTCCCCCCATCTCCTGCATCACTAACTGGCATTTCTGCGTCTGTGTGCCGTCCTGTCGCTGTATGTTTACCACAGCGCTCTGGTTTACTACTCTAAAAATATTCTTCATATTCGAAATATGTTTTTTTTAAAATGTTACTTTATCGTCAAGAAAATTCTTTTTTCATTCTCTATTAGTCTCATTAGTTTCTCAAGGGTGAGCCTGCTCAGCAGCACCTTTCCTTTTATCAGGTTTTGTCCCACGAGAATACATCCTTCGGTATCGTTGACCGTGTTCCCCGAGTGAATTCTAATGCCCTCAAATCCAGGCACCCCAACGAGCAGAGGCAGATACTTGCCAAACTTCTTCGACTTTGTTACCACCACGGGGTAAGTGCCCTCAGGCACGGCCGATTTTCGCGGCACCTTAAGTTCACCACCCTTGAAGTCACGCCATGTGGGTTCCAGCGTGTCGCAGATCTTTACCCCATTCTCGTCCTCCAGTCTGCCGATAGTGTAATCAGCTCGTTTGGCAATTCTTGTCAACGTGAGTGTTTTCATATCATTCTATTTTTTTTATATTAAGTAAATAATTAAAAGCGCCGTAACCCCCGCCCCCCCCCGCCGTTGTAGGGTCTTACCTCGTGTAAGACCGCCCGCCT
>SAMEA3663036__coassemble_156_pt1 | contig 33995 bp, 32 predicted proteins | sample SAMEA3663036__metabat2_low_PE_037 | metagenome-assembled genome bin SAMEA3663036 (sample SAMEA3663036) | pig gut metagenome | biome: pig gut; feature: pig-associated habitat; material: faeces | place: France | collected 2012
TGTTGCTCAGGTACTTATAAAATAAGTTAAACTAAAATGCTGCGGAATTTAGGGTATTTACAAAGTCTCTATGCGATTATATGAATGGTGGCAGAAAGCAACTTGGGCTTACTCAACAGTTCTTCTATCATTGGCATTGGAAAAATCGCTTGAATATGTCTAAGGCAGATTACATAATTGTTGATGAGATACAAGACTTTACAAAAGAAGAGATTCAAGAATTTATTGATGCAACGAATAAGAATTTCTTTTTCTTCGGTGATACAGGACAATCGATTTTTACTGGGCTAAAAGATACCATTCCCGTAGAAAACATTCGATCAATGTGCCCTTCATCAAAAGAGTTCCCTCTCTACTACAACTATCGTCTCCCTAAACCGATTGCAAAGATCACACAAGATTATGTGGGGGTCGATGTTGATTCATATGGAGATGGATCTGTATATAAAAGCCAAGAAAACAAAATCCCATGTTTTATCGGTTACAATAGCCTTGCAGAACAAATTTCAGCTATTGCAAGAGTCATAAAGAGAGATTCTCTTACAGATGTTGGTATTTTGGTTCCGTCGAACGATATGATACCAGAAATCAGTAAAATGCTGAACAGCGAAGGAATAAATCATGAAATTCGCTATAATGATAGAGAAGACTGGAGACAAAGTAAAGATACTCTTGACTTTAGCACCTCTAATCCCAAGCTAATGACCTATCATAGTGCGAAAGGTCTTCAGTTTGAAACCGTATTTATCCCTGGCGTTACAGAAGCATACGACGATGGTGCTCGTAAGTCACTTTATGTTGCTATGACAAGAACCTATCGAGGCTTGTATGTTATGTACAGTGGAATTCTTCCTAAACCATTATCAAACGTACCCAAAGAGCTTTATCAAGCAACTGAGGTAGAAACAATAGAAGACATTTAATATGAGAACAATATTTATACCAACAACCACTCTCAATTTTAATAATATAATGTCAAGCGAGAGCATCTCGCCAAAGGCATTTTATTCGATGAGAGAATTCGGATATAAAACGTGGCATAGTGTTGACGAGAACCCTCTTGAAAATAGTATGCTTCTGTATGAAGAAATGCCTGCCGTTAAAAGAGAAGTTAGCGATTATGACGATTATCCGATGGTAATTGCCATTACCGTATCAGAAGAAGTGTTTGGAGATTTCTCATTTACAAACACCCCTGGAGTATTGCAATGCGATAAGACTTTATATCTTAACCCTTCCAACACAACGATTTTCTTTGATACAGAGGAGCATAAACGCATAGCCTTGTCTAAATCGGAAAGTAGTGCAGAAACAAAGATGGTAGCATTGTATCAATCAAGAATGCTCTGTGCCCAAATGTCAAAACACTACGATGTTTCCTCTTGCAAGGATGTTGATTTGTGTACGGAAGCAGTTACCAAGGATCAAAAAATCAACAAATTCAAAGGATTCTTGTATGGCTATTATATTGGTGCAGCATTGTCTATGAACGATAATGATGTTAAGAAGCTAAACATTCTCAATGAAATAAAGAATGTTTTTGCTGCTATCTTGGCAAGTCTTGACGGGATTGCGACCAAAGACCAGATTTCGCAACTCCAAAACATGTTCGCTCAACTAAAGCAATTCGATCCTTTAAGATTAGAGTTGTCTAAAATAGTAGAAGCTGCTGAATTTTCAACAACAGAAAAGGTAGATAGGATTGTTTCTTTAATGAACAACTCTTATTTCCGCAATTCATATTCTAACGATTTTCAGTATTTACTTAGAGAGATTCAGAGCGGAAAGCCTGAATACGGAGAGAATCAGGCCATTGCATGGATCAACAAGACCATAGATGGACATATTGCAGATTCAAAATCTCATAAATCACTTTTATCTCCAGAAAGTGAAGAGGTTCTTATATCGGCATTAACGCTTTCTTCAGTTAAAACAAGAACTATTAAGGTCGGCAAGCCGCAGGAACTCTTTATTGCCATTGTCAACGACGTTCTTACAACCAACAAGTACAATGGCAAGATAAGTACATTTAAATTGGATTTGGCTACTGAAATTACGTATAAGGCTAAAGATGTGTTTGCAGAAGAATGGAACGAAAGTTGCACCGCAAAAACATACCTCAATGCTTTACGCAAACATATTGGTGGAGAACCTTTCAGTAAGTCGTGGAATTCTGGTATTCTAGGCTCCATCGCTTCTGTCATTTTGAAGGGTGATGATTGGGAGAAGCTCTTGGATTTCCTACAGAGTAAAGGTATTGCTGATTACCGTCTTGCTTTTGCGTTTTATGGAGCCCTAAATGGTTTTGCAAATATTACTAGAGATTTCTCTGATATAATCCTCAAGGAAAACAAGGAGTATGTTCAGGCAGTATACCAACACTTCCATAAGCAAATTCATGGAGCAGAAGCTTGTGTTGCCAATATTCCTGAATACGATAAACCTATAGTTAATACAAGTCTTCGCTCTGGAGTACAAGATGTTTTCAATACGTTAACTCCTAGGCAGAAGGAAACTAATGCGCCACGTATTGAGCTGGCTTTACAACTTGAGGCAGCTCAAGGTGATTTTGATGCATATTTGTATATTTTGAATAATTTAGTGAATACTCGAACAAAACTCTACAAGGAGATGGTGCGAGTTCTAAAATTGCCTGAGTCACAAGGGGTTCCATTAAAGTCATTAGTTAATAATGTTTTGGGAGGTTTTACAAAGAAAAATGATCAGGAATACTGTCAAAAGGCTAGAATTGCTCTTGAATTAGAAGACAAAATCGGTGATCCTGTATCTTTCTGCTACATGCTTGACGACTTTAATGTACCTAAAGACATCCGTGATAAGTTCTTCAAATATTTTGGAATAGAACAGCAGGAACAAAGCATGTTTAGTTCCTTGAAGAAGTTTGGAGAAAGGGCTGGCAATTTTATTGGCGAATTATTCAGTAGTGAAGAGAACGTAGAAGAACAAGAACCGTTAAAGCAGAAGAATACGCAAAACGAGAACAATCGCAGGATTCGCTTCACTTTAGAAAATACGGAATTAATAGCCGAGTTCATTCGTTCTTTGAATCCAGGTCTAAATGATTTTGCCTTTAAGCAAATAGTAAATGATTTAAAATGGGTGCTTGATCCAAAGTATTCTTCTGATAAAAGTGAAGAAGAACTCCTTGAAACATTCCGACTTAATCTCATATCTGGTCAAAGAGACCCTTTCAGCAAGAATGGTAAAGATATGAGATGGAAGAATGAGGCTTATAGGCCTTTGGATGTTGAGAAAACAATTAAGGCATTGAGACAACTCAAATAAAATGAACGAAAAGATTCTAATTACGAACGATGCTGGCGAACAAGTAGAGGCTACTGCTCCTGTCATTATCTCAGCCAGCCGTTCAACCGATATTCCTGCCTTTTATGCCAAGTGGTTCTTCAACCGCTTGGATAAAGGGTATTGTGCTTGGTACAATCCGTTCAACCAGCAGAAGATGTACATTTCCTTCAAGAACTGCAAGGTGGTGGTGTTCTGGACAAAGAATCCCAAACCAATATTGCCTTATCTGCATGAGTTGGACGAAAGAGGCATCCACTACTATTTCCAAGTTACTCTTAACGACTATGTAAAGGAAGGCTTTGAACCTAATGTTTCTTCTGTAGATGATCGTGTCGAGACATTTAAGAAGTTGTCGGAAATGATTGGCAAGGAGAGAGTAATCTGGCGTTTCGACCCTCTGATTATTACTCCTAATATTACCCCTCGCGATTTGCTGACTCGTATCTGGAATGTTGGTAACAAATTGAAGGGTTACACAGACAAATTGGTTTTCAGTTTCGTTGACGTTAAAGCATACAGAAAGGTTCAGAACAATCTTGTGAAGGAAACCATGTTCTTCACCAAAAATGATGTGGAAAATGCTGAAGCTAATCATGCTCAACGTATGGAAATAGTGCAAGGACTTCAAAAGATTCGTGAAGCTTGGCACAAAGATGGTTGGGACGTTGAGATTGCCACATGTGCAGAAGACATTGACCTCGAGTCATACGGTATAGAGCACAACCGTTGCATCGATGGCGAACTGATGAAGCGCATCTTTGCCGACGACGAGGAACTTGTTTATTACCTACACACCCTCAAATGGCCGGAGCGTGACATGTTCGGACAACTTCCGCCTATCCCCGAGAAGACACGAAAGGTGAAAGATGCTGGTCAACGCAAGATTTGTGGTTGTATGGTAAGCAAGGACATCGGAATGTACAACACCTGCCGCCACTTCTGCGTATATTGTTACGCCAATACAAGTAAAGAATGTGTTCTCAACAACAAGGCAAAGCATAACGACGAACGCGAAAGCATCATAGAATAGCAACCAAGGCACCAGCGACTCTGAAGTTGGTGCCTTTTTTCGATTTGGTAACAGAAAAACACCATCCTCACCACCCACATCATCGAGCGTCACGACAGCATCCCCTATGAAGAATGCAATAAGCGTAAGCAAACTCACATGAAACCTAAGCTCAAAGAATGGACCGCCATCCTTTCTGCCCTCGGCTTCACGGTTGGCTAACGAGATTGTGCGTTGCATCCCTTTGGGACTCCCTTACGGTCGCGACTGGCCTTCGGCAAGTTCTCCACACTTTTTTCAAGCGTAGGGTCAGACCCCGCGCGTGACGATTCTCCACAATTTTCTAGCATTCATCAAGCCTCAGCATCCCAATCGACGCTGAGGTTTTTCCGTTTATGAATTTGTTAAAGCGTTCTATTCCCTTGACGTTCATCCGTTTGTGCATAATAAAAAATGCTACGGCTGGCTCTCGCCCTCCACATATTCACTCATGAACAGATGGTCGCCATCGAATACGACATAAGTGAACTGGTCAATCCAGTCGCCAAGGATAATCATCCTTGCCTTTTTCGTCAACTGAAGGTCAAGCTCTATGTGACGATGACCGTAGATGAAGCAATCGACATTTGGATGAGTCTGTATATACTTCTTGGTGAACAGCACGAGATGCTCGCGGTTCTCACCCATATAGGCAGGTTCCTCACGCCTCATGTGCTTCAAACGGCTGTGCTTTGCCCAGTGCAGGCCGAACCATACGCTCCATCGCGGATGGATGGCGGAGAACATCACCTGGCAGAAGCGGTTGTGGAACACGGCACGCAGCAACCTGAACTTCCTGTCAGGGTCGCCAAGGCCGTCACCATGGGCAAGGAAGAACACCTTGCCGTAGATCTCAGTGGCGAGAGGTTTCTTGTGCAATATCACGCCACACTCTTGTTCGAGATAGTTATATGCCCAAATATCGTGGTTGCCGGTGAAATAATGAATCTCGACCCCCATGTCGGCCAGTTCCGACAGCTTGCCGAGGAAACGCGTGTAACCTCGCGGCACTACATACTTGTACTCGTACCAGAAGTCGAACATGTCGCCAAGCAAATATATTGCCGCCGCCTTGTGCTTTATGCTATCAAGAAAGCGCACTATACGCCTCTCATGCATACGGCTGTGATCGATGGCAAGCGAGCCGAGATGTGCATCGGAAAGAAAATAGACGTTTTTCATAATCGAAGCATCTGTATTTAAGCCTTTCAACTTATTCAAATCCCAGTTCAACACGTGCCTCCTCGGTCATCATGCTTTGATCCCATACCGGCTCAAAAACGAGGTTGACCGTGGTGTTTATCACACCCTCAATACTATCCACTTTTTGCCTGACATCCTCAAGGATAAAATCAGCGGCCGGACACGAAGGAGCCGTGAACGTCATATCGAGCTCAACCTCGCCATCGTCCTTCACATCCACCTTGTAGATCAATCCCAAGTCGTAAATGTTCACCGGTATCTCAGGATCATATACCGTCTTCAGCACATCAACTATTCGTTCTTCTATTTTTGTCTTTTCTTCTGTAGTCATAATAATTATCGTTTTTATGTTTGCAAAATTACAGATAAAACGCCAAAGTGCCAAATGTTTCGTAGATTTTTCTACTTTTATTTTGTTTTGTCTCCTTTTTGACGTACCTTTGCACCCAAAAATAGAAAAAACAGAAAGAAAATATACATGGAAAAGATTATCCTTACAGGCGACCGCCCCACTGGGAAGCTCCATCTTGGACACTATGTGGGGTCGTTGCGCAGAAGAGTCGAACTGCAGAACGCGGGCGACTTCAAGAAAATGTTTGTATTCATGGCCGATGTGCAAGCCCTCACTGACAACGCTGACAATCCAGAGAAGATACGTCAGAACATCATTGAGGTGGCACTCGACTATCTGGCTGCCGGACTTGACCCGGAGAAATGCATTCTATTTATTCAAAGCCAGATTCCCGAATTGGCAGAACTTACCACTTATCTCATGAATCTCATCACAGTGAGTCGTGTACAGCGTAACCCTACTGTAAAGACAGAGATAAAGATGCGCAATTTCGAGGCGAACATCCCTCTTGGCTTCTTCTGTTATCCAGTCAGCCAAGCTGCCGACATCACCCTTTTCAAGGCCACCACAGTACCCGCTGGCGAAGACCAGGAGCCAATGTTGGAGGTGACACGCGAACTTGTAAGACGCTTTAACCAGACATACTCTCCTGTACTTGTGGAGCCAGAGATTATGCTGCCCGAAAACGCCACTGCACGCCGTCTGCCTGGTACCGACGGCAAGGAGAAGATGAGCAAAAGCCTTGGCAACTGCATCTATCTTAGCGACTCGGCCGCCGACGTATGGAAGAAAGTGAAAAAGATGTCGAACGGCGAACCACGTATGAGTATGGACGAGCCAGGACACCTGGAAGGCAATGCCGTATTCACCTATCTGGAAGCCTTCAGTACCGACGATGACTTTGCTGAGTTCTGGCCTGAGTTCAAGACCCTTGACGAGCTCAAGGAGCACTACGTACACGGCGGCATCGGCGACGGCACCTGCAAGAAGTTCCTCAACAACGTGCTCAACAAGTTTATGGAACCTATGCGTCAACGCCGTCACGAATTCGAGCAAGACATTCCCGAAATATACAATATCCTAAAGCGTGGAACAGAGAAAGCCCGCGAGACGGCCGCACAGACCATGGACGAAGTACGCCGCGCCATGCAGATAAACTATTTTGAGGATATCGACCTCATCAATAGCCAAGCAGAGAAATACCGGGCAAAATAAAGGTAAAGAATAGGGAGAAGGAGGAGTGTGGTTAACTCCTCACCTGTCCTTCTCCCTCTATCAACCACTTGTAGGTGGTGATTTCTTCAAGTCCCATAGGACCGCGTGGGCCGAGTTTTTGGGTACTTATTCCTATTTCAGCTCCAAGTCCGAACTGGGCGCCGTCAGTGAAACTCGTCGGCACATTCCAATACACACAGGCAGCATCCACCATTTGTTGGAAGCGGCGGGCATTGTCTTCGTTTTGGGTGATTATACACTCACTATGGCCAGAACCATATCGGGTGATATGAGCGATGGCATCATCGAGCGAGTCAACCACCTTTACCGACATCTTGTAATCCATAAACTCCGTACCCCAATAATCTTCGTTGTCGATATACACCTCTACCCTATCTTTCATAGGTTCAAGCAGACGTGGCAAATCGGCAAGCCGCGAACGATGGATGATAAGACAATCGAGAGCATTGCACACACTAACGCGACGAGTCTTGGCATTGTTGATAATACGTGCTCCCATTTCAACGTCACCATATTCGTCGAAATAAGCATGCACCACACCAGCGCCAGTCTCAATAACCGGCACCTTGGCATTGTCGCGAACGAAATCTATGAGTTTCCTGCCTCCGCGTGGTATGCACACGTCGATATAGCCTACGGCATTGAGCATAGCGGCGGTAGCATCATGGGTGGCAGGCAACAGGGTTACCACATCAGGACTGACTCCATAGCGTTCAAGTGTCTCATGTATCAGAGCCACTTCCTCACGATTGCTACAGTCGGCATCCTTGCCACCCTTGAGCACACAGGCATTACCGCTCTTGAAGCACAGCGAGAAGACATCGAAAGTGACGTTAGGACGAGCTTCGTATATCATACCTATCACACCAAAGGGCACGCTGACACGCTTCAGACGCATGCCATTGGGCAAAGTACGCTCACAGAGCACACGGTGAAGCGGCGAAGGCAGTGATGCCACATTGCGCATGTCGGAGGCGATGCCATCAAGACGACCGGGTGTGAGCTGCAGACGGTCGTAAAGAGGGTTGGCCTTATCCATTCGACAGAGGTCTTTAGCGTTAGCGGCAAGGATGCGTTCCTTCTGCGAACAGATGGCATCAGCAACCGCCGATAGTATTTCGTTACGGCGCTCGTCAGATATTGTGGCAAGCATACGGCTTGCCGTCTTTGTATTTTCAAACAGTTGTTTCATATTTCAAACTCCGTATGTGGAGTATTTTCTTTATTTGATATTAAATCTACGAGGATATTCTCCCGCTCACCATTGGCTATTACCACCCTAATGCCAGCCTCTTGCACGCGCGAAGCAGTGGTATATTTTGATACCATGCCACCACGTCCGGCCGAGCTCTTAGTGGATTGTATATACTCGCTCAGGTCGCGACCAAGAGCCACACGAGGAATAAGTTCAGACTGAGGGTCAGTGGGGTTGCCAGTATAGATGCCATCGATATTGCTCAACAAGACAAGCATGTCGGCCTCCATCATTTGCGCTATGAGTCCCGAGAGTTCATCGTTGTCGGTGAACATCAGTTCGGTAACACTGACAGTGTCGTTCTCGTTCACTATAGGAATAACATCGTTTTCGAGCATCACACGCATACAGGCACGCTGGTTCTCGAACTGCTCTCCAGGTTCAAAGTTTTCCTTCATTGTAAGTATCTGTCCTATGTGCATATTATGCTCCCGGAAAAGGTCATAATATAATCCTATTAGCTTCACCTGACCCAAGGCAGAGAAGAGCTGACGCTGTTCCACTGTATCAAGATCATGATCAACCATCAGCTCACGACGTCCGCAAGCCACCGCTCCTGACGACACGAGTATCACCTCGTGGTTCTGTCTCTTAAGCCATGCTATCTGGTCGATGATGGCAGACATGCGGGTGATGTCGAGATGACCATCATGCCGTGTGAGCACATTGCTGCCCACCTTTACAACTATTCTCATTTCTTATTGTCTTTTTCTCTTATTTCCACTCGTCTAATCTTGCCGCTGATGGTCTTTGGCAACTCCTCGACGAACTCAATGATTCGTGGATATTTATATGGTGCGGTGACATGCTTGACATGTTCCTGCAGTTCTTTTACAAGAGAGTCTCCAGCCTTTGATTTCCAATCGTTATGAAGCACTACGGTAGCCTTTACCACCATGCCGCGGATTTCGTCAGGAACACCCGTGATAGCACACTCCACCACTGCAGGATGAGTCATGAGGGCGCTCTCTACCTCAAACGGGCCTATGCGGTAGCCACTTGACTTGATGACATCGTCGATGCGTCCTTCAAACCAATAATAGCCATCCTCGTCGCGCCAAGCCACGTCGCCGGTATGGTAAAGTCCGTCGTGCCATACGTTGTGGGTGAGTTCCTCGTCGCGATAGTAATACTTGAAAAGACCGACGGGTTTGTCATTGCCTACACGCACCACAATCTCACCCTTCTCGCCGTCTTCACAAGGTGTGCCGTCGGGCTTGATTAGGTCTATGTCATACTGTGGGTTGGGCAGTCCCATCGAGCCTGGCTTGGGTGTGGTCCAAGGCATGGTGCCAAGAGTCATGGTAGTCTCGGTCTGTCCAAAACCCTCCATGAGCGAAATGCCCGTAAGCTGTTTGAACTTGTCGAAAACAGCGGGATTGAGAGCTTCACCGGCTGTGCAACAATAGCGAAGCGACGAGAGGTCGTAATGTGAAAAGTCCTCGTGGATAAGGAAACGATATACAGTAGGCGGAGCACAGAACGACGTGATGCGATAACGCTCTATCTGACGAAGTATCTTGTCGGCAGTGAACTTTTCATGGTCGAAGACAAAGACTGCAGCACCTGCAAACCACTGTCCGTAGAACTTTCCCCATACTGCCTTACCCCAGCCGGTGTCAGCCACGGTGAGATGGATGCTGTCTTCGCTGAGATTGTGCCAATAAACTCCTGTGGTGAGGTGTCCCAAAGCGTAGAGGAAGTCATGCGCCACCATCTTAGGTTCGCCGCTGGTGCCTGATGTGAAATACATGAGCATGGTATCGTCGTTGTCGTTCTTTTCAGGACGGACAAATGCTGGTGCATCGTTCCATTCCTTATGCCAGTCATGGAAGCCATCCTCCTGCTTAGGGCCTACGGATAGGAGAGTCTCAAGCGTGGGACTATCAACCAGAGAGCCCTTCACCTGTTGCATTATATACTCCTCACCGGCGCAGATGATAGCCTTTACTCCGGCGCGGTTGTTACGATATACGATGTCGTGAGTAGTAAGCATGTGGGTGGCAGGTATTGCCACGGCACCAATCTTGTGCAGTGCAAGCATGGCAAGCCAGAACTCATAACGACGCTTGAGTATGAGCATCACCATGTCTCCACGACCGATGCCGAGGCTCATGAAATAGGCAGCTGCACGATCGCTTTGCTCCTTGATGTCCTTGAATGAAAAGCGGATACACTCTCCCTCGTCGTTTGTCCATAGCAGGGCAAGTTTTTCTGGTTTTTCCTTCGTCCACTCGTCCATCACGTCGTAGGCGAAGTTGAAATGTTCAGGAATGATGAATTTGAGGTTTTTCTCGTAGTCCTCCTGAGAAACGAATGTCGTCTGTTTTAGGAATCTTTCGATCATGGTTTTTTCTGTGTTAAAAGATAATGGCGAGGAATTTCACTGGAGCATTGTCAAGAGCACGCATACAGTGAGGCTGTGTGGCATTGAAATAGATGCTGTCACCGGGATTCAATACGAGAGTCTTCTTGCCAATGGTGAGTTCGAGTCTGCCTTCAGTCACGAAGTTGAACTCCTGTCCCTGGTGGGAATTGGCATGCAACGTATGATTGTCTGGCTTGGGCTCCACCGTCACCATAAACGGGTCGGCTGTGCGTCCACGGAATCCGCTGGCAAGACTCTGGTATTTGTACTCCTTGCAACGTTCCACGCTCATGCCCTGTCCGTTGCGGGTTAGGAAATATTGGCTCATGTGTGGTTCTTCGCCAAAGAGCAGCACATCGAGGGCTATGCCATACTGCTTTGATATTTTTTGCAAGTTGCTGATTGACAGCTCTCCCTCGCCCTCTTCCATCTTCAGATATGTGTCAATATCTAAATCGCATAGCTGCGCGATATCCTCGACAGGTATGTCGAGAACATCGCGCAGTCCACGAAGTCTTTCTCCTATTTGTTGAATTGCATCGTTCATATTGTATGATATTTCAAGTTTTATATCACTCACATTGTTATTTACTTGACAATCCCGCCTTGAGGCCACGGATGACTGCGCTGGTAAAACCGGCATGTTCCATCTCGTTGAGACCACGAATGGTGACGCCGCCTGGTGTTGTCACCTTGTCGATGGCCGCCTCAGGATGTTCGCCAGTAGCTTGCAACAGTTCTACGGCACCCTTTATGGTCTGCAGCACGATGTTCTTTGCATCGTCTGCCTTGAAGCCGATTTCCACGCCACCCTCCGATGCTGCACGCACATAGCGCATGGCATAGGCGATGCCACAAGAGGCTAAGGTGGTTCCAGCAGCAAGATGTTGTTCATCCACGACAAGCACTTCGCCCATACTGCCATACATCTCCTTTATGAGGGCGGTATTTCCCGGTTTTGCGTTGGCAGGTACTATGAAAGTCATTGAACTAAGCAGTGCAATGGCAATGTTCGGTATCACGAGGAAGAAAGGAATCATCTCTTCGCCGTCTTTCGCAAGCCATTCCTTAATATTCGCAGAAGCCACTCCTGCAGCCACTACCACGAGAACTTGTTTCTTATAGTTTAGCGAGTTTTTTATGTCTCGCAACACCTTTTCTACAAGCCATGGTTTTACCACCACATTAACTATATCGGCCGACTCTGCAGCAATGCTGTTGTCTGTGGTGACGCTGACTCCGGCCTCGGCGAAATGGTCAATGACCTTTTGCGAGGGGTCGGCAACAGTGATGTCTGAGTTCTTAGCGAAATCGCTCTTCAGCAGTCCTTCTACTATGGCACCTCCCATGGCGCCTGCACCAATAACAGATACTTTCATAATAAATGTATATTAATTAAACCCTGTATTCACTATTTTTCATTCCATTTCGGCCTTAGATTCTTTTCAGTTCCCCTGCCAGTTTCTCCACGAAGATGTCTGCCATTTCCTTTGAGAAACAGAGTGGAGGCAGCAGTCGCAGGATGTTTGTGGATGCGCATCCAGTGAAGATGTGGTCGTCGAAAAGGAGGCGAGAACGTATATCCTTATGCGGCATGTCGAGCTCGATACCAATCATGAGGCCACGTCCACGGACGTCGGTGATATGCTTCTCTCTCTGTTGCAACTCGATGAGTTTCTTGAGCAAATATTCGCCTACTTCGTGCACATTGTTGACGAGATCTTCCTGCTCCATCACGTCGAGCACTGCCAGGGCAGCGGTACATGCAAGATGGTTGCCGCCGAAGGTGGTACCAAGCTGTCCGTATTCCGGTTTGAAGTCGGGCGAGATGAGAACGGCACCCATTGGGAATCCGTTGCCTATGCCCTTTGCGCAAGTGATGATATCTGGACGGATGTCGAGCCACTGATGAGCAAAGAACTTTCCGCTGCGTCCATATCCGCATTGTATCTCGTCGCAGACGAGCACTGTTCCATATTTCTTGCAGGCAGCCTGCAGGCCTTGTGCAAACTCTTTTGTCGCCAGTTTTATACCTCCCACTCCCTGTATGCACTCGATGATGCAGGCGCAGACATCACCCTTGGCGAGTTCCTTCTCCCATGCCTCGAGGTCGTTGAGCGGAAGATAGGTCACATGGCCACCATCGTTAATGGGGGCAATAATCTTTGGATTGTTGGTCACCTCGACAGCCAAAGATGTGCGTCCGTGGAATGCTTTCACAGCAGAGAGCACACGCTTGCGACCATTTGTGAATGAAGCTAATTTCAGTGCGTTCTCGTTTGCCTCCGCACCACTATTAATGAGGAAGAGCTGGTAGTCGTCGTAGCCGCAAGCCTTTCCGAGTCTCTCAGCCAGCTGTTGCTGCAACTTATTGACGACTGAGTTAGAGTAGAATCCAAGCATGTTCATCTGCTTGGTCATCATGTCAACATAATGCGGATGGCAATGGCCAATGCTTATCACTGCATGTCCTCCATAGAGGTCAAGATATTCCTGGCCTTTGTCGTCCCATACATTGCAGCCTTTGCCTTTAACGATGTTTATGTCAAATAATGGATATACGTCGAATAAATTCATTTTCAATATTTATTAGAATGCAGATGATTTGAGGTTCAGGCCAGTAGCCTCATCAAGACCAAACATGATGTTCATATTCTGCACGGCTTGGCCCACGGCACCCTTCAGCAGATTGTCGATAGTAGAGGTGACGAGGAGTTTATCGCCATACTTGTCGCAATGAACAAGGGCCTTGTTGGTGTTGACCACTTGCTTCATGTCTATTGCCTTGTCAACATAATGCGTGAAGCGTGCATCGCGATAGAAGGCCTTGTAGGCCTCGACTATCTCTTCCAACGGGCGGTCGGTCTTAATCACTTCCGTAGCGAATATGCCGCGTGAGAAGTCGCCTCGATATGGAATAAAATCTATGTCGGCATCAAGATGTCCCTGCACTTGCCTTAGACTCTGTCTTATCTCTGGCACATGCTGATGGGTGAACGCCTTGTAGATGCTCATATTATTGTTTCGCCACGAGAAGTGAATGGTGGCAGTAGCTTTCTGACCTGCTCCCGTACTTCCTGTGATGGCGTTTACTGCCACTGAGCCCTTAATGAGTCCCATGCTTGCAGCAGGAAGGAGGCCGAGCTGTATGCAAGTGGCGAAACACCCGGGATTGGCCACATGCTGTGCTTTCGCAATTCGTTCCTTGTTGATTTCGGGAAGGCCATACACATAATCGTGATCTGGGGCTTCCAGGCGGAAGTCTTGCGCAAGATCGACTATCTTCACATTCTCCGGTATGGAATGTTCCTTGAGAAATGCCTCGCTCTTGCCATGTCCAAAACAGAAGAACACGACATCGACACTGTCAAAGGGCATCTCTGACGTGAAACACAATTCTGTATCTCCATAGAGTCCCTCATGAACATCGGCAACGGGATTGCCTGCGTTGCTCTCCGAATTGGCAAACACTATCTCAGCCTCGGGGTGGTTGAGCAGCAGGCGGATGAGTTCACCGCCCGTATATCCCGCTGCTCCCAATATTCCTACTCGTACCATTTTTACAGTATTCCCTTCTTTGGTGCAAGAACCCACAACAACAGATAAAGCAGTAAGCCTGAGCCCCATCCGAGGATGAGGGCAACAAAGGCAAGTCTCATGATAAGAGAATCAATACCGAAATACTCCGCGAGGCCACCGCATACGCCGCCTATCTTCTTGTCAGTGTCTGACAAATAAAATTTCTTGTTCATAAACATATTTATTTTAGTTTATTGTTCTTTCCTAATTTTATGGTATTACCCTCTCCCCAGGTATTATCTCTCATTCGGATGAATGCCGTAATAAACCCTGAGCGGTGTGCTCGACACCTTGATAAAGCCTTTAGCCTCATCAGCGGTCCAGCCGGTCTGTGTCTCGCCATATTCGCCAAGCTTTGACTTGGTGAGATCGTTGTCGGAGTCAATACCCACGGTTTCGAATCCATAAGGACGGAGCTTGAGGATTGCCGTTCCTGTGACATTGCGCTGCGAAGAGGTGAGCATAGCCTCGATATCCGGCATCACTGGTTCCAGATACTGACTCTCGTGGAGGAACATGCCATACCAGTTTGCCACCTGGTCTTTCCAGTATTGCTGCCACTTGCTGAGGGTCGATTTCTCAAGCAGACGATGGGCCTCGATGATGAGCTTCGGTGCCGCTGCCTCAAAGCCCACGCGTCCCTTTATGCCGATAATGGTGTCGCCCACATTAGCATCACGGCCGATGGCGTAAGACGCTCCTATCTCCTCAATCTTCTGGATAGCAGCCACCTTGTCGTCAAACTTCTCGCCATTGACGGCCACTATCTCGCCCTTGTCAAAAGTAATCTTCAGTGTAGCTTCTTTCTCCTCGGCGGTGACATGCTTCAAGTATGCCTCCTCAGGCAAGCCCTGTGTCGGGTCGAGCAGCTCGCCGCCACAGATACTTGTTCCCCATATACCCACATTATATGAGTACTTCAACTTGGTGAAGTCGGCAAAGAAGCCATGTTCGTTGAGATAGTCCACCTCTTCCTTACGGGTAAGTTTCTTGTCGCGAGTAAGGGTGATAATCTCCACGCCCGGAGCCATCACGAGGAATGTCATGTCAAAACGTATCTGGTCGTTACCTGCACCCGTAGAACCATGTGCTATGGCATCGGCACCTATCTCCTTGGCATAGCGTGCGATGGCTATAGCCTGGAAGATGCGCTCTGACGATACCGAGATGGGATAGCAATTGTTGCGGAGCACATTTCCGAAGATCATGTATTTCAACGATTTCTCATAATATTCATGAGTGACATCGAGGGTGACGTAAGCCACGGCGCCGAGCTTATAGGCATTCTCCTCGTTTTTCTTCAACTGTTCTGCGCTGAATCCGCCAGTGTTGGCACATGCAGCAAAAACATCATAACCATCCTCCTTCAGTTTCATCACTGTATAGGAGGTGTCCAATCCGCCTGAGAAGGCGACCACTACTTTCTTGTTTGCCATATATTGTATTGTTTTGTCTTTCTATTTGTTTACTAATCTTTATTGTCAGGGGCCTCAAGGGTTTTTATCCTGTCAAGCACCTCTTGAGGAATCTTTGCAGGCAAATGCTCGTCTGGATCATAGAGCATGGCTGTACAGATACAATACTTCCTGCCCGTACGATGCAGCACATCCACATTGATACATCCTTCGCATCCGCGCCAGAACGCCTCGTCGTCGGTAAGATCCGCAAAGGTGACGGGCTGATAGCCTAACTGTGTGTTCATCGCCATCACTGCCGCACCGCTGGTGAGTGAGAAGATCTTCGCATGTGGCCAACGGGTACGTGCCAACGTAAACGTCATGTCCTTTATCTTCTTTGCCACACCGAGATGACGATAGTCTGGATGGACAATAAGTCCTGACGTGGTGACATATTGTTTGTTTCCCCATGTCTCGATATAGCTAAAACCTGCGAAGTTCTCGCCTTCAAGGGCTATCACCGCCTTTGCCTCCTTCATCTTGGTGGCAAGATATTCGTGTGTTCGTTTTGCAATTCCTGTTCCGCGAACCTTTGCCGCATCGGCTATAGTCTGCAAAATGGTATCAACATACTTCTCGTGCGAAGAGTCTGCTACCAACACTTTAATTTCTTCCATTGCTGTTTGAAGATATACTTTTTGTTTACTTTATTGTTTATTCGTCTTGTTTAAAACATATTTGGCACCACCTTGCTCAAAGCCGACACTACATCGTGCTCTGACGCGGCCTCGCTTATCACGATAAAGATCGTGTCGTCGCCCGCTATGGTACCTAATATATAAGGTATATTACTATTGTCTATGTTATACGCTATGCTACTGGCATATCCCGGACGAGTCTTTATCACACCCATATTGCCCGAGAACTGAATGGAAAGAAACCCTGGCACCTGCATCATCTCCTTCACCTGTGCAGGACTGCTTATACGCTTATACATTGCCACATTAGGCAACACATAGACATAATTTCCTCCCATGCTGGCAGCTTTTGCCACCTTTAGCTGTTTCAAGTCTCGGCTCAACGTTGCCTGCGTCAGCTGGAATCCTTCTTTCTGCAGAGCCACAAGCAGTTCTTCTTGACTGCCCATTTCCCTACTCGAGATTATCATCCTAAGAGTCTCAAGTCTATCTTTCTTTGTCTTCATTGCTGCATGTTTATACGTTTTCAGCCGCAAAGGTATTAATATTTATGCAAATATCCAAATTATTTCCCACTTTTTTGAAGAGAAACAACAAAAAAATGCCTTAAAGCAATATTTTGGCATTTTTTCAGTTATGTGGTGACTGGCAGTTGCCAACTACAGAGGTTTGGCAGAACTTGAATAATAGTTCTAAATACGTTTGGCTGCCTGACTTGCATTAGTTGATAGTAAACAGACTATACTAATGATGTATGGATAAGTGTTCATGCGCTGTCAGGACGCACGTCCTAATGGTGTCAGGAAGTACGTCCTTGTGGCGTTAGGACGACCGACTTGGTCGTGCCTTGCCAGTTGTCAAACGATCTTGTGAAAGCTGGCAAATGAACTTTTGCTAACTGGCAAAAGATCTTGCGGGAGCTTACGAATTTGTCCCCGACATTTGCAAGTCGCCTCAACACGATTGGGCTACTGAGCCTAAATAAGGGATAAAAAAGAAGGCGGGGAATCTCTCCTCGCCTCTTTTTTCGTTTCAACGTCAGTAACTTCTGACGGAATGCGGAATTACTTTCCGTGATGCTCGTCAGAAACTGTTAACTTCTTGCGGCCCTTGGCACGACGAGAAGCCAATACTCGACGTCCGTTCTTAGTAGCCATTCTCTCGCGGAAGCCGTGCTTGTTCACTCTTCTTCTGTTGTGTGGCTGAAATGTTCTTTTCATTGCTATTAAATATTTAATTTTTTGTTATTTCCGTTCTTTTGGCGTGCAAAAGTACTCATAATTTTCGAAATAACCAAGAAATATGTCATTTTTAGCTAAAACTTTTATGTTTTTTTCGAGAAAAACGACAAAAATCCAATTTTTTGCAGTAACTTTGCACCGAAAAATGAAAAAATAACATATTTATTAGTTACATAAAGTATATGATTAATTCACAAGACATTAAGAAGGGTACAGCTATCCGCATGGACGGCGGCATTTGGGTTTGTATCGATTTCCAGCACAGGAAGCCAGGTAAGGGCAACACTGTAATGAACACTAAACTGAAGAACGTGACCGACGGACGTGTGCTTGACCGCACATTCCAGGTTGGTTTTAAACTCGAGGACGTGATCATCGAGCGTCGTCCTTATCAGTATCTCTACGAAGATGCAACAGGCCGTATCTTCATGAATCAGGAGACATTCGAACAGATTCCTATCGCCAACGACCTCGTTATCGGTCATGAGTACATGAAGGAGAGCGACATCGTTGAAGTTGTCACCGACACAACTGACGGAACAATCCTCTATGCAGAAATGCCTGTAAAGACCTACCTCCGTGTTACTCACAGCGAGCCAGGTGTAAAGGGCGATACTGCAACAAACGCCACAAAGCCTGCCATTCTTGAGACAGGCGTGGAAATCCGCGTGCCTCTGTTTATCAACGAGGGCGACCTCATCCAGGTTGACACCCGCGATGGTAGCTATCTCCAGAGAGTAAAGGAATAACTCACAAAGCAACGAGTGTGGGGTGATAAAAGACTTCACTCCACACCCATCAATCCTCACTCCACAATAAAGCAATGACCTACTCCATCATCGTTCCTGTTTTCAATCGTCCAGACGAAATCGACGAGCTCCTTGAAAGCCTCTGTCGTCAGACATATAGCGACTTTGAAGTGATAATAGTCGAGGACGGCTCTGACAAACCGTGCAAAGACGTGTGCGACAAATATCAGGAACTGTTGGACTTAAAATACTTCAAGAAGGGAAATTCCGGACCAGGACAGAGCCGCAATTATGGAGCGGAACGTTCAAAAGGCGACTATCTCATAGTGCTCGACTCTGACGTCGTGCTGCCCGAAGATTATCTAAAGACTATTAACGAAGAGCTGAAACGAGAACCTGCAGAGGCTTTTGGAGGTCCCGACCGCTCGCACGACTCGTTTACCGAGACGCAAAAGGCGATAAGCTATTCGATGACATCATTCTTCACTACCGGTGGCATCAGAGGAGGCAAAAAGAAACTCGACAAGTTCTATCCGAGATCGTTCAACATGGGCATTCGCCGCGACATCTATCTCCAGCTCGGAGGATTCTCAAAGATGCGTTTCGGTGAAGACATCGACTTTTCAATCAGAATCTTTAAGGCAGGCTGTCGTTGCCGTCTCTTTCCCGAAGCATGGGTGTGGCATAAGCGTCGCACCGACATGCGAAAATTTTTCCGCCAAGTATATAACAGCGGCATCGCACGCATCAACCTCTACAAGCTCTACCCCGAGTCGCTGAAAATCGTACACCTGTTGCCGATGGTGTTCACCATAGGCGTCATCGCTCTCTTCCTCGTAGCTTGTGCGGCACGAGTGATGATGGTGTATGGCAATCCACAAGACTTCTTCACATGGTACTACGTGGTATTAGCATCCCTTACACCTATTATTATATATTCTTTGATAATATTCACCGACTCTGCCATAAAGAACAGAAGCCTACCAATTGGATTCATTTCCATTGGAGCAGCTTTCGTACAACTCATGGGCTACGGATTTGGATTCATAGAGGCATGGTGGAAACGATGCGTACTAAAAAAAGACATATTCCAAGCTTTCGAAAAATCGTTCTATGACTAAACTATCCATTAAAGACTGGGACGAGGCGGACATGCCACGCGAGAAACTCGAGAGACTGGGGGCAGAGGCACTGAGCAACGCCGAACTTCTCGCCATACTTATCGGCTCCGGCTCTGCCGAAGAAAGCGCCGTTGACCTCATGAAGCGAGTGTTGCACGGCTGTAAAAACAATCTCAACACATTAGGCAAAAGGACCATCAACGAACTTTGTGCATACAAGGGAATAGGACCGGCAAAGGCTATAACCATTCTCGCGGCATGCGAACTCGGCAAAAGACGACAGCTCGAAAAGGCTGAGGAACGCGATAACCTCAATTCCGCATCAGCTATATACGAACACATGCACCCAATAATGCAAGATCTTGACGTGGAAGAAGCATGGATATTGCTGATGAACCAGAATTTCAAGCTGATAAAGAAAATACGCATTTCGCATGGAGGCTTCAGTGAAACCGCAGTAGATGTGCGCGTAATAATGAAAAACGCATTGCTATCCAACGCTACCGTTCTTGCACTATGCCACAATCATCCAAGCAACAACATCCGCCCAAGTAACGACGATGACCGTATCACCAAACGCATAAAAGACGCATGCCAACTGATGCGCGTCTTTTTCCTCGATCACCTCATCATCACCGACGGCAAATACTATTCGTATAGTGAAGAAGGCAGGCTATAAGCTTGCAGTCAGCCAACCTACTGGCATATTTAACATTTTTTCTCTGCTACCGACGCAAGTTTTTCCAAAATACTTTGTTTATATGACGTAAACAATAAAAAAAGAAAAACATGAAAAGAACAAGAACATTTATCTATGCCATGGTGGCACTACTGTCTGCGGCATTCACACTGCAGTCATGCCTTGACGATGACGACGACAATTATATCAGCATCGATCCAGACACTGCAGTTGGTATTGTAACCCTGAAGCCATCTCAGTCAAACGATGGCAGCTGGCTAATACAATTGACCGACTCCTCGTTCGCCCAATGTTCAAATATCAAGAAATATCCATACGGCGACAAGGAATACAGAGCGTATATCTACTTCAAGTATGATTCCGAGCCAAACTTGACATGCGTGTTGCCGTCGATAACAATCACACATATCGACACCCTGCTCACCAAGCCTCTTGCACCAGCTCTCGAATCAGCAGAAGCTAACGACATGGCTTACGGCAACGACCCTGTTGAAATCGTTAAAAGCTGGGAGACCAGTGCAGAAGACGGATATATGAACATCAGGTTCCGCACAAACTGGCTGCCTGGAAGCCGACACAGAGTAAGCCTCGTGCGCATTGCCGACGAAGACGGGATGCCCACATTTGTGTTCCATCACGATGCACAAGGACAGACTGGAGGTCAGACTGGAGACGGCATGGTGGCATTCTTCCTCGACCTGCCTATAGACACCGACAGGGTGCCAGGCAACATCAAGATTAAGTGGAAATCATTTACAGGCGAGAAGTCACAGACTTTCAAATACATTCCAAGAAGCAACTAAATGAACATCTTCGGACACACAGACGAAAAAGACATGGCAGAAGGTATTCGCAAGGGCAACAACCGTGCGATGCGCTCCTTCTATGCCTCTTTCGGCAGCCAACTGACAGCTGTGTGTTCAAGATACATCTCGGACGAAGACGACGTAAAAGACGTTATGCAGGATGCTATGATTAGCATCATACAACATATCGACAACTTTACATACCATGGAAAAGGCTCGTTGAGAGCTTGGGCAACACGCATCGTCGTGAACCAAGCTCTCAACTTTATTAAATCAAGACAACGCTTTGACGAGACCTTCACCGACGATGACATCAATTCAATAGCTCATACATCGGACGCCAACGATGAACCCGACATAGGCGATATTCCGGCAGAAGTCATCCACAAGATGATCAGCCTTCTGCCAGAAGGATACAGAACGGTATTTAACCTCTACGCCATAGAGGGGAAAAGCCACAAAGAGATCGCAGATATCCTCGGTATCAAGGCAGATTCGTCAGCATCGCAGCTACATCGTGCAAAAAACATACTGGCGCGGGAAATAAACAAATATAAAAAAGAAAAAAACAGAATACAATCATGACAGAAAAGTGGAGAAAACAGATTCAAGACAAGATTGACGGCTTGCAAAAACCGGCTGTTGAGCTGTCGTGGTTGGACATTGACAAGGCTCTTGAAGCACGACAGACAGCAAGCAAGACTACCACCGTACAGTTATGGACCCGCAGGATTGCCATTGCCGCGTCTATCGCCTTACTCGTCGTAGGTGGCGGCAAACTTGCTTTCATGAACGACAGCGAGACGTCGCCGACACCATCCACGATGATAGCATCGAGAAGTAAGAATATCGACGGAGACAAGTCATCCACACTATCAGCAAAGGAGAGCCTGAAGCACAAGGCATCGTCAAGCTTTGAGCATATTGCAAAAGTAAACGCCTCGACTTATGCAGCCACACCTACTCCGACGTATGTGTCGGCGACAGCAGCTGCTCTTTCCCAAAACATTGAGACTAAAGACATTTACGAGGAGAGAGAGAATAGCAAGGCTGTCACACGGCAGATAGCTGAAAAGAGGGAGACACAACAGATAGCTGAAAAGGGTAAGACACGACAGAGAGCCGAGCAGAGGGAGACACTACAAAAGGCGAATGAGAAACAGTCATTCGATCTCCTTGCGACATCATTCGACAACCAGCAGCAGTATGCCAAGACAAAGAAACGCTCGAGTGGCTTTGCAGCAGAGCTTCACGCACAAGGACTGCTGGCAACAAACAATACGGTCAACGGCGACATGGCGTTCATTAAGTCGCATACCATAAGCTACGCCCCTGCGTATGGCAACGGAGAGATGCAAATGGCAGGACTCGCCTATCCTCTCATTAACTACACGACTAACGAGCAACCTGGTCTCGATTATGAACACGACATACCCATTCGTGCAGGTCTCAGCGTCCGCTATAACATCAACGACCGCTGGAGCATCACTACTGGAGTAAACTATACTTACCTCCACTCGTCAACATCCATAAATGACAAACGGTATGGAGATCAGCGCCTGCATTATATTGGCATACCACTATCGGCAGGATATAACGTCTGGAGCAACAAACATCTGACGCTATATGTGTCGGCAGGAGGTACCATGGAGAAGCTTGTCAAGGGCGAACAAACATTCAATGACGACAAGACCAAGATAGAAGAGAGCCGTCTCCAATGGTCGCTACAAGCGGCAGCTGGTGCAGAATATAACGTGAACAAGACGTTGGGACTGTTTCTTGAGCCGGGAATAAACCATTATTTCGACAATCACTCTGACGTAGAGAACATTTACAAAGACAAGCCTTGGAGCTTTAGCCTGAACTTCGGTGTCAGAATAAATATGGGTCGTTAGTCGATGTCGATAGCCTCAACACTCATCACATTGTCAGCAGTTATTCCCGAAGAACATCTTATCTCAATATGGTCGGTCGCAACTGGCGATATGGTAAAACGTCGGCAAGCCTGTTCGTCAATGTCACCATTGCAAATATAGTCAAATCCATTAACAGACAGCGTCGCTCCGCGTTTCATTCCCCGCAAGGTGACACGCACCCATCCGCAGAACGGGGAAGGAGACAAATAGGTAAGCGACGTAGGTGTGGCTGATATCTTCTTGCAGGAATATATATGGCGGATGTATTGTGGCGTATATGGCTCAGACGGTTCGTAATATGATCCTGACGACACCCTGACTGGCAACAACATCGGAGCTGGAAGCTCATCGATATTCCATTTATCATACATCGCCAACGAATTAAAGCACTCGTCATTCCCGTTTGTCTCAGCAGGAGCCATCACCCACGACCAATTACTGTCAGACACATAAGACTGTCGTTGACCATCTGGATATCTACACCAGACGGTCAACGACAGATGCTTACTCTTTATCTCTCTCAAAAAAGGAGAATACCACACGGCTATCCTACATGTGTCATCTGTAATATAAGGCAAGATGTCGCAGCCAATGCTTTTCAACACCTTGTCACCTTGCTTATAAGGGGCAAGTATGTCGGTCGTGGCATTATATCCATTGACATATATGCACACACGACCGCCACTAATTGCCTCAAGACGAGCTTCTACTGGCTGTGACGGCAAGATTAAGGTACGAAGAAACCACAGTTGACTGTCGCCAACGGAATCTGCACTTATCCATTGACGACACCAACCACCTGCACTCATTACAGCCGGCCAGCAGATAAGGAAGAGAAGCGAAAACAGAAGCCTTATCATAATACGCGTGATACCTGTCCCGCCTTGACCTTTATCGTCGTCTCCTTACCGTTGAACCGAATAGTTACCTTACCATCATTCACAGCTTTCAGAGTCAGAGTAACGACCTTGCCTTCTGACCATGTCATGCTGACTGTATAGCCTCCTCTTGCACAAATGCCTGATACGCTACCCTCATTCCACTGTTCAGGCAGTGCGGGAAGCAGGTCAATAGTGGTGCCATCACTTTGTAACAACATCTCACAGACGCCGGCCGTTCCACCGAAGTTTCCGTCAATCTGGAATGGCGGATGAGCATCAAACAAGTTTGGATATGTGCCACCCGAGCGGCGACGGTCCTCGCCCTCATAGCCATCTGGTGATACGTATGTCAGGAGTTTCTGATATATATGGTATGCCTGGTCGGCCTTGCCTAATCGGGCCCAGAGGTTGATACGCCATCCCGTGCTCCATCCTGTGGTATTGTATCCCTTTATCTCAAGCGACTTCTGGCAAGCTGCCATCAGGTCGGGCTGACACGAAGTGATGTGAGTGCCTGGATAGAGACCTATCAGGTGTGACTGATGACGATGCTGCCAATCCCAGTCGTCCCAGTCGTGATACCACTCTTGTATGTTGCCGCGTTTGCCTATGGTGTATGGATGCAACCGTGCCATTGCCTCCTCCATTTCCTTACGCAAGGCATCGTCCTGTCCAAGCAGTTTAGCCGCTTCTATCGTATTCTTAAACAGTTCGCGTATTATGGCAAGATCGGCTGTACCGCCATAACATGTCATTCCGTGATAACCCTTGTCGGTCTTATACTCATTCTCAGGCGATGTTGAAGGAGCAGTTATCAGCTCTTGTGGATTATTCGGATTTTCCACGAGCCAGGCAAGACAAAATTCAGCAGCGCCTTTCATCAGAGGATATGCTGTAGTCTTCAGGTAGTCAATATCCATAGTGTATTGATACTTGTCCCATAAGGCATTGACAAGCCATGCGCCTCCCATATTCCAGTTTGCCCATTCCGGCTTCTCGTTTTTCTCTCCCACAGGATTGGTCATAGCCCATATATCACTATTGTGACTTGAACACCATCCACGTTCAATACCATAATAATTCCTTGCTGTGTGCTTGCCGTTAGCCGCTAACGAGGCAATGAAGTCGTCGAGCGGCATTGTCATTTCCGGAAGGTTTGACGGACATGCCGGCCAGTAGTTCTCCTCTAAATTGATGTTTACTGTGTAATTTCCTCTCCACGGCGAATACAGATGCGGTGTCCACAGTCCTTGGAGGTTGGCAGGGACGCCCTTTGTACGTGAGCAACTGATCAACAGGTATCTTCCATATTGTGCGTAAAGGGTTTCAAGATATGGATTACCGCCCTTGTTGTCAGTGTATTCTAATAATTGTTGATTTGTAGGACGCTTGTTGTCAAACACAGGCTTACCTAATCGCAAACGAAATCGTCCGAATAATTCGACATAATCGGAGATGTGTCTATTGCGCAACGCGTCGTAGGAGAAATTGACAAGATGCCATGCGTCGTCTGCAGCATTTGCAAGATAGTCAGCTCCTTGGCTTACCGGATGCTTGTCGCTGCCGCTAAAGCTCGTCTCATTAACGAAAAATAATGTTGCCGTAGTAGCACCAGAAATGGTGATCGTAGAATCTGAGGCATGGATCACTCCATCATCTGACAAAGCCTTCAAGATAGAGCAGAAGTGTATTGAATGTAGCTCATCGCCAGTAGCATGTCCTATGACGGTAACCTGATTATCAGAGGCTTTCGAGTGGTGTGGCACTTGTCCCGTCAGACTAACCTTTACATTGAGCATTCCCTTGACATTTGCCTTTAGTCTTATGGCTATCACCTTGTCTGGATTAGAAGCGAAATACTCTCGTTCGTAGGTCACACCTCGTCTTGTATATCTGTCGCGGCATATCGCATTGTTAATATCGAGTTCACGATAATAGTCTGTGACAGTCTTATCGAGATTATGGTCATACATCGCGTCATTGTCCTCAATATTCATAGTCAGCAGAGGCTGATAGAAACGTGAGTTATGTCCCTGAACATGCAGTTGTAGAGAATCGGCGAGAGCATAGTCCTCATTAAACAAGGCCTTCCTTATCTCTGGTATCCACTTATGGGCTCCTGCATCCTCGTTGATGTCAACAGGTTCGCCTGTCCACAGTGTGATATCATTCAGATATATTGTATTCACATCAGTTCCGCCATAAACGAGTGCGCCCATCTTGCCATTTCCTATCGGCAACGACTCCTCGAAATATTGTGCTGGACGATCATACCATAATTTTAACGGAAGTGTTTGGGCTTTTGCGGCAGTAGCAAGAAGCAATAGAATCAGCAATACATTATTTTTCATTGTTTATAAAAGTAATAGTTGTTATGGTTTGTATGGAAAAAATTGTCCCGAATGTTCGTTCTTTCGAATATTCGGGACAACATATTAAGAGTTACTAAGCATCAATATTTGCGTAAGTGGCGTTCTTTTCGATAAACTCGCGACGTGGTTCCACGTCATCACCCATCAACATGGAGAATATCTCGTCAGCCTCAGCAGCATTCTCTATGGTCACCTGCTTAAGCAGACGTGTCTGCGGGTTCATGGTGGTCTCCCAAAGCTGTTCGGGGTTCATTTCACCAAGACCCTTATAACGCTGGGTGTGAATGGTCTTTCCGTCATCTATACCGTTACTCCATTTATCGAGGAAAGCCTGCCGCTGCTGTTCGGTATAGCAGTATTCCTTTGCCTTGTTCTTATATGTACACAAGTACAATGGAGGAGTTGCGATATACAAATGTCCCTCTTGTATCACCTTTGGCATGAAGCGGTAGAAGAGTGTCATGATGAGTGTGTCGATGTGTGAGCCATCGACGTCGGCGTCGGTCATGATGATAATCTTGTCGTAGCGCAGCTTGTCGATATTTGCCTCTTTGTCTCCCTCGCCTTCTACTCCAAAGCGAACGCCAATACTCTGTATGATGTTCATAACAGACTCACTCTCAAACACCTTATGCCACATCACCTTCTCCACGTTGAGGATTTTTCCTCTTAGGGGAAGTATGGCCTGTGTATAACGGTCGCGACCCTGCTTTGCCGATCCACCGGCAGAATCACCCTCGACAAGGAATATCTCACATGCTTTCGGGTCTTTGTTTGAACAGTCAGCGAGTTTGCCTGGCAGTCCGCCACCTGTCATGGGGTTCTTTCGCTGTACGCTCTCGCGGGCCTTGCGTGCGGCGATACGTGCTGTAGCGGCCAAGATCACCTTATCGCAAATCTGCTTTGCCTCTTTTGGATGTTCCTCCAAGTAGTATGTCAAAGCCTCGCCTACAGCCTGCTGTACAGCACCTGTAACCTCAGAGTTTCCGAGTTTTGTCTTTGTTTGTCCCTCAAACTGTGGCTCAGCCACCTTTATAGAGATAACGGCGGTCAGTCCCTCACGGAAGTCCTCACCGGCAATCTCAATCTTTGCCTTCTCAATTTGTTTTGAAATGGCAGGATCTGAGTCTGCATACTTTTTCAGAGTACGGGTGAGAGCCATACGGAAGCCCACGAGATGTGTACCACCCTCAATGGTGTTAATGTTATTGACATAAGAGTGAATATTCTCCGAATAGTCGGTATTATACATCACTGCCACCTCGATAGGAATGCCCTGTTTCTCTGTCTTCAGATAGATGACATCGTCAAACAGATGCGTGCGATGACGATCTACATAACGCACAAATTCCTTCAGTCCGTCTTTTGCATGGAACACCTCCTGACGCACCTTACCTTCCTCGTCAGGACGCATGTCGGTGAGCGTTATGGTGATGCCAGCATTCAGATATGCCAGTTCCCTCATTCGCTTTGCAATGATGTCATACTTGTATGTTGTTGTGGTAAACACGGTAGGGTCTGGCCAGAACTGCTGTCTTGTACCACGCAAGTCGGTAGTACCTACCACCTTCACCGGATAGAGAGGCTTACCCTTCTCATATTCCTGCTGATATATCTTCCCGTCCCTGAAGACTTGAGACAACATTCGGGTAGAAAGGGCGTTAACGCAACTTACACCCACACCATGCAATCCACCGCTGACCTTGTACGAACCCTTGTCGAACTTTCCACCAGCGTGCAGCACTGTCATCACGACTTCAAGAGCCGACTTATGCAGTTTCTCGTGCTCATCCACGGGAATACCACGTCCATTGTCCTGTACGGTTATTGATTCATCTTCGTTTATAGTGACTTCTATATGCGTACAGTATCCTGCCATAGCCTCGTCGATAGAGTTATCGACAGTCTCATTGACAAGATGATGAAGACCTTTTTCGCTTATGTCTCCTATATACATTGCCGGTCGTTTTCTGACGGCCTCAAGTCCCTCGAGTACCTGTATATTACTCGCGGAATAATTACTTTCTTTAGTTATATCTTCTGCCATTTCTTTTACAGTCAAATTTCACAGCGCAAAGTTACACAAAATTTATGAGATAGAGAAATATTTAAAGGTAAAAAATGTATAAAAAACAAAAACAGGTTGCATCCTATTAAGACACAACCTGCATGTATGCGGTAATTTAATAATTATCCCAGCTTATTGATATGAAGGGCAAGGCTTGACTTGATATTAGCAGCCTTGTTCTTGTGTATGATGTTGGTCTTTGAAAGCTTGTCCAGCATCTTCTGTACACTAGGATACAACTTCACAGCTTCTTCCTTGTCTGTGAGAGCGCGCAACTTGCGAACAGCGTTGCGCATTGTCTTTGCATAATACTTGTTATGCAGCGCCTTTTTCTTGTCCTGGCGGATTCTCTTGATTGATGATTTGTGATTTGCCATCTTTTTAATTATCTTTTTTATTTAGTAGTCCCTAGGAGAGTCGAACTCCTCTTTAGAGAATGAAAATCTCTCGTCCTAACCGATAGACGAAGGGACCATTATCGATTTGCGGGTGCAAAGTTACTGCTTTTATTTCAATCTCACAAATATTTTCAGTAAAAAATGCAATAATTTTATGTTTTTTGTACTTTTTGGCCATTTAAATCCTGTTTTAATTAGTTTTTCTGTATCTTTGCACTGCAAATATCTAATTCTCATTCGATATATGTTAGTAAAAACTAAGGCCATTGTACTACATTCGTTCAAGTATTCAGACAGCCGTCTGATTGTTGACCTTTTTACCCGCGAAAGTGGGCGAATGGCCATAGCCGTCACTATTTCTTCCAGCAGGAAGGGCAAGTTCACCAAGATGTTATTCCAACCACTGACCTTGCTCGACATAGAGGTTGACATACGTCAGAACGCCCAGTTGCAAAAGATCAAGGAGGCCACGGTATTTTTCCCGATGACGTCAATACCTTTCGAGCAGCACAAGTTGTCTATCGCCCTCTTTGTAGCGGAGTTTCTCTACCATGCGCTTAAAGGCGAACAAGCCAACGCCCACCTCTTCGACTACATTGAAGATAGCATAAGATGGCTCGACTATGCTGCTGGCGATTATGCTAACTTCCATATAGTCTTTCTCTTACGCTTGACTCTTTTCCTTGGTTTCATGCCAAATCTGGAGGGATATGCAGCGGGCGACCTTTTCGACTTGCGCAACAGTTCGTTTGTCAGCGTCATACCTCCTCACAGGGATTATCTCGCCTCTGACGAGGCTTCACTTGTCAACACCATGACGAGAATGAACTATCGCACCATGACACTCTTTCAAATGTCACACAACGAGCGCAACCGCCTCCTTGACATCCTTATTCTATATTATAGGCTTCATCTTCCTGACTTTCCCGAGCTACGGTCGTTATCCGTGCTTCGCGAGATATATTCATAGCAAAGTCCTAATTCTTCTCTTTCCCCGAGAACTTCCTGGGCTGGGCGTCTCTTAGTAGCCTGCGTACATCAGCAGCTGTAAACGGCAACTTACCGCGGCCCAATTCCGGAGCATTAAACGACTTCAGACTGTTGTCATAAAAACGGGGATTTGACTGAGGGAGTACAAATGGTTTGTGGGCTTTGCCTTCTCGGTCAACGTAACAGAAATATGGTTTGCCGTACAATCCGTCGTCACGTTTGCTGGCAAAGACAAACCAGCGGCTGTTGCTGCTCCAGCTGTGATAAGTATCGCTTCGTGGACTGTTCACCGTCGAAAGGCTGTCAACCTTTAGCGTCTTGAGATCTATCATCCGAAGGTCGGCCTCACGGTGCCAGATAGGGAAAGTGCCATAGTCTTGAACAGAATAAAGCAGGCGTTTCCCATCGGGCGACACACGCGGATGACACACGCTTGTCCCAGCTTCGAGAAGAGTGTCAACGGCTGAACCGAATGTCTCTCCTGAGACATCAAAACTGATTTTGCAAAGCTTATATTGAAGACTCTTGACAGCCGTCTCCGGATCCAGGTTCTCTTCTCCTGCAACAAATGGGCTTCGTGCAGTACAGAAGTATATCTCTTTCCCGTCAGGCGAGAAGGTAGGGAATGTCTCAAGCCACATAGAGTCAGACAGCTCCTTGCAACTTTTCACGCGGCCGTCAACAATGTCAGCCACATACACATCAGACTTTGTGTCAAACACTTCCAAGCGCTTACTGCCTGAGGAATGGAAAGCTGGAATGATCTTGTTTGCCGAGAAGACTATATGACGCCCGTCAGGATGAAACGAGAAATATACACTCCCCGAGGGCATGCTATCGGTCTTTATGTCAAGAAGCGACAAATTGCCATCGCGGTTGAGCACAGCGCCGCCTCCCTTTCCCCTTACATAAAACATACTTAGGCGCGAGTCTTGCTGGCTATAAGTGTGACAATTCATACATCTATTCCCCACCCTCTCATAGTCGCAGAAGTTCCTTGTCTCAAAGTTTTCCACACAACGCTCTTGCAATTGCAGGTTGCTATACACCTCATAGTCGGGTTCTATCAGGCGGTAGGTGAGATAGGGGTCTAAACTATCTGGAACGACGGTCCACGTGAATGGTCTGTATTCGACCCACTCCTTCTCTTGTCCCACATGGACGTTGACCTCGATGGTCTTACCAACTTTTTTTGATAGCATTTCCTTCCAAGCGTCATCATCGAACACCACCTCGTCGCCTCTACTCTCCACCATCAGTTCCCCATCTACAAACACGCGAACATCCCTTGCCTTATCATTACGTATAACAAAGTTGAGAGGTGCTATGTTTACCGGTATGGTGACGTTGGCATAGTCAGGATAGATAGGGGCATCCATATCTGCAGCCACCTCTACCCTATTGTCGCAAGCAGCAAAAAGCATCACTGCCGCCAATATATAAAAAAACTTTCTTTTCATTTTCTGTCCTTCGCTTTATACAATTCTCGATACATTGGCACCACGGGATTCCCGTAATAAGGGATGTAATATTGCTGCATATCATCAACAAACAGGTCACGTGCCCCGACCAGATAATCCGTACATAACAGATAGTCGAGCGCCATGCGATTTCTCGGATTAGCCTTCAGGAGCGTTGTCAAGATATCACGACAGTTAGTGCTTACACGAATGGTGTCATCCTTAACCACATACTGTTGCATACTCCTTAGCCGTGGGCTGAAATGTCCCGGTCTGTTTGCCTTCGACCATCTGCTATAAGCGAGAGTGTTGTCGAGAATACGCAGATATTTCATTGCCGCTTCATCATCGCCTGCTACAAGATTGGCTTCCGCCAGACGTTTTATCATACGCACATTGCGGTTGTCGCGCGAGAAGACACACGACAGCAGAGCCTCTCGTTCAGCCATCGTCATGTCGCCAAGTGCGAAGTACAATTCCGCTACCATCTTTATCTCTACCGTCGAAGACTCAGGGCCAATGTTATAGAGAGTGCCGAGATTGACGGGCTTGACGCTGTTTATTGAATACGGCAGTTCTCCTCGTCTTGCCTTTGCAAGATAATAGAAGAACGACACCTCCCGTGAAGGATTATCCATCTTGCTCACCTTCTCTATCAGTTCGTCATACCTGCCAAAGTAATACAGGTTGTCGGCTTCAAGATAATCCTCAAGGTCAGAGCGCGGCATTATGGGTTTCCCTAATCCCGGGTAGGTACGGCATGTGTCGGGATTTACGGGATAAAAGATGTCTGACTTCAGATAGACGGCAATCAGCATGACTGCTACAATAAGCGGTCCTGACACGCGCCTTACCTTTCTTGACAAATATGCCGAGATGGCCTCTCCCGTCAACACCATCAACAGGAATACTACCACTCCCCAATTAAACATCCACAACGCCAATACTCCCAGGACAAAGAGGGAGACGCTTCTTGAAAATGGCGACAACCCTGACACCATCGTGTAGATAAGTGCCATAAGCACACCGCCTTGCAAGCAGAGCATCGAAGACATGAGGTATTGCGGGTCAAAATTGCACGATGCCACATATCCCATCACGCCGACTGTCAGAAGCAAGGCGACCCATCTGTTGTACCCCAACTTCTTCATCGTGAAGCAAGTAGAAGCACCCAGCGTAAGCACCAGAAGGGCGAAGACGGCCGCTCCTGCATACATATAGAAGAATAGCTGAGTCAGGAAATCTCCGACCAGACAGGCTGCCCATGCAGGACGGGAGAAGTATGACATCACGTAGTCTGACGTAAGCAGAAACAGTTGGTTCTGCTCCTTATAATAAAAGGTATAAGAGTAATAGAACTGAAAGAATGCCCATATTTGTAGCGCAAAGCACACCACAACCAAATATGAAAGCCATGAATATTTTACTTGCTGTTTCATGCGCTTATCTTATTTTCGTTTCCACTCGTTGGCCTGACAAGATATTAGCTCCCACTTCCCTACTGTCTATCTCCACTGGTCCTGAGATGAAGTCGGGCGTGTTGAAGGAGTAAAGGGACGATGAATAATAGTCAAGCGGATTCTTCTGGGGCAATAGGAATGCCTTCGTCGCTTTCCCTCGATCGTCGATACACGACAGATAGAGATGGGAGTACAGCCCATCTACACGTCGGCTGGTAAACACAAACCAGTGCGAGCCGATGCTCCAGTTATGGAAGCTGTCCGCATCGTTGCTGTTGGCATTATCAAGAGGCCATGCCTTCAAGGTCTTTAAGTCGAGTAGATACAAGTCGCTTTCCTTGTGCCAAATGGAGAAATAGCCATAGTCCATCTTGGTGAACATGAGGTATCTGCCATCATATGAGGGGCGTGGCCAGGTGACAGTCTTTCCTTCCCGCACAGCATTGTAGATCGTATCGACCTTATTGCCGTATCTACCGGTATTAGGGTCGAAGTCTATGCGGCAAAGATTGTATTTCTCTTCTTTAAAATGCAACGGGTAGTCTTGTTGCAGACATGTGAGATAGTAGAGTGAACGCCCGTCAGCGGAGAACACCGGTGAGTTTTCCGAATACAGTTTTGTGGAAAGAAGCGTATCGAGGATGAGTTCATGCCTCTCCACATCATAGACAAAGACATCCGAGGAGAGATCAAACACTTCCACCCTCTCGTCCTTCACCACATGAAAGCCCTGGCGAGTCTGGTTGGTGGAGAAGGCGCAATACTTTCCTGTTGGGTGCCAATAGGGATACACCATCGAGCCTTTTATGGAGTCGTTCTTCGCCTTCAAGATCTCTGTCTTGTCGCCCGTCTTAAACAGAGTGCCTCCATGGTCGCCACGGATATGAAACACATAGTTATCGGGATTTGTCTTGCAAGACGTATGGCAGTTGACACACATTCCCGGCACTTGGGTGTTCTCTATCAGAGGTCGTTCGTCAAAATTGTCTATGCGGCGCTCATAGAGCCCCATCTTGCTATACACTTCATACCCTGGCGCAATACGCCTATAGGTAAGTCCGTAGTCAGTCATCTCATACTGGCTGACCTCCATTGTGAAATCCTTATACCTATACCATCGGCCGTCTTTTTTTGTGCAGACAGAGAATGTCAGCATTCCTCCCTTGTTTCTGCCTACGAGGTCATGCCACTCGTCGATATCAAAGTCGGCATAGTCGCCTTGATGGTGTATCATGCCTTCTTTGCTTCCCTTTACGGTCACGTCAACCTTGTCCACGTTGTCTGTGACGTTAAAGTTCATTGGCGCGATGTTGGCTGGGATAGCCACTCCACAATAGTCGGGAAAGATAGCCGGCAGCTTGTTCACTTCC
>SAMEA3663036__coassemble_191_pt1 | contig 30311 bp, 21 predicted proteins | sample SAMEA3663036__metabat2_low_PE_037 | metagenome-assembled genome bin SAMEA3663036 (sample SAMEA3663036) | pig gut metagenome | biome: pig gut; feature: pig-associated habitat; material: faeces | place: France | collected 2012
GGCGGTCTGCCTATCGCAAAGTGGACAAACTTGCGTACTAACCTCGTTGACAAGGTGGTGACAGGTCTTCACTGCGGTATCAACCTCCGTCTGATGCGCTACTCTGACGTGCTGCTACGTGCCGCTGAATGCGAGAACGAGGTGAACGGACCTACACAGCAGGCTATTGACTGGATTAACGAGGTGCGCCGTCGTGCAAACCTTAACGACCTGAAGCTCGCCGACTTCTCTTCTGCCGACAAACTGTTTGAGCAGATTGCAAACGTGGAGCGTCCAAAAGAGTTCGGCTGTGAAACCGGTCGTGGCTTCGACCTCCTCCGCTGGGGATTCTTCTATTCTGCAGACCGTCTGCAGCAGCTGAAGGAACACGGAACATTCCGCAAGACACTTGACGACCCGAAGGCTCCTGTAAGCTACTCTGAGGTAGGCACCGACCCAATGGTTAAGTCTTCATACGACAGCTGGCTCCCAGGTCACGAGTACTTGCCAATCTATCAGGGTACACTCAACGCCAATCCAAACCTCAAGGGCAACTCTGCCAACGATGGTATCGACAACTCAACCGACTTCTTCGGCCGCGGCTGGAAAGTACGTCCGGTGGTTGACTTGAGCAAATAACAATATAAGGTAAATAACTTATAGATACGTTAACCTGACAACAAACAACTTATGTAGTTGTCAACTCGTTAACTAGTCAACAAAAAAAATATAAAAACATTATGAAATATCTAAATAAATTATCATCCGTATTCTGCACAGCGGCCCTTGGGCTGCTTGTGCTCACGGGATGTGAGGGCGGCGACCTTTACAGCGTCAACTCGCCCGACTGGATCTCCGAGAAGATTGACTCCATCGAGAACGCCAAGAACCAGAATAAGCAAGAGGAAGTGCTCGAAGGCATGGAAGAAGATGTTTACACCGTCGGTGCCACCGATTTCTCCTCAGGCTGGTGGTCTGAATTTTCAAAATACTATGTTATACCCGACGGAAAGAAGTTCCACCTTCAGTTTAACCTGAATATCAACCCAAGTGCTACAAACACTTACAAGAACTTCGCCATGATCCTCACCAACGATGTTGACCGTGGCGGTGCAGGTTATCTTGAGTATGGTGCCATGCGTTACGACAACCAGCCTTCAGGTAACTCTGAGTGGGGCGATTATATCGACCGCAGCTGCGTTGAGAGTACACTCACTTTCAACACCGACACTGATGCTGGTGTTGACAAGCTTGGCGGCAAGGTAACAATCACTATCGACCGTACTGACCCTTCAGCGTTTAATGTAACAATGTCGAACGGTACTGTAGTGAAGACCTACAAGCAGAAAACCCCGCTCGCAAACCTCAACGAGGACCAGTCGAACACCAATATGCGCATATTCCTCGTGCCAGAGGGTTCGTATATCAACGTTCTCGCTGCAAACATAGAGCCTATCGGCGGCTTCACTTCTGCACTCGACAAGAACCCTGTATCTATGGTGCTCAACAACGTTCCTGAGAAGGTTGACGCAGGCACCACACTCGAAGACGCTGTAGCTGGCGTGACTGCCACAGTGACCTTCGAAGAGGGCGTGACAAAGGTTATTCCTGCTGCTGAGCTTTACTTCTCTGCCATCAACGATATGGATGTGCCGGGCGACAAGCAGCTCATCGTCATCTACAACAAGACCTTCAAGGGCGAAAACTCTGCTGTGCCTGTAGTTGCAACCACAACATTCAAGGTTGTTCCTGCCATCGCCTCCATCGAGGTGACATCTGCTCCTTATCAGATGGACTATGTGGTATATACTTCAGAAAAGACCGCTTCTATGGGCTTCCCATTGAACACCAACGGTTTGCAGGTGACTGCTACTTATGTCAACGGCGACCAGGCTGTTCTCAATCTCAGCGAACTCCAGATTGGTACAATCAAGACCGAGATTGGCCAGCAGAAGGTAAGAATCTTCTCTGAAAACGGCAAGCAGACTTCGCTCACTGTCAACGTGACAGAAGTGAAGACAGCAACCGACGTTTGTCCTGATCCTAACATCGTAGGTGCCGAGGACAACTCAACTGGATGGTGGGGAGCTCATGCACAGGACATCAACGTTCCTGCCGGTTCTACCTGCGCATGGTACTTCACCAACTACGGTTCGGGTGCCAACAACTGGAACAACTGGGTTGCCATACTCCGTGGAGCCGCTCTCAACGAGTATGCTGTAGTACGTGCCGACAACTATGGTTGGGGAGCCGGCTATGATGGAAATGCAGACCTTATCACATCCGGCGGACAGGCTGACTGGGCTATATGGAACGCTGCAATCAACGGAGGTAAGGTAGCTGTATATGTGGAGAACAAGGGCGATGGCTTCGCTGACATCACTGCAGTGATGAAGGGAACCAACGGCATGTCATATCTCCAGTATTACCAGAATATCATTGTTAATGCCGACGACCTGAACGTTTCGTTCACCGTCGATTCTTCACACATGGTATTCGAGTAAGAATCAGAAAAAGGCTATGGAGAACGAGGAGTGAGCTCATCTCACTCCTCTCTCCATCCCCTTCCACTCAACTGGAACAAACTTAATTAACACTATATGATGAGAAAATATTTTATTGCACTGGCTTTGGCTTCCTTCCTTGCCGCTGGCGCAGCCGACTACAAGTGGGCTTTGGTTACGCAGAACGGAGAAACCGTATTAATGAGCGACGTAGGATACATCCTCAATAGCGACAACAGACCGACATTTACGATTGTCAAGAAAGACAATAGCACTATTGATGATGTAACCAAGATGACATTCGCCAAGATTGATGTCGCTGGCATCGACGCTCCACAGACCATCACTGATGACGCTGTCTATGCAAAGGTGATCGAGGGCACATTGTCCATCAGCGGATGCAAGGCTGGCACTGCGGTAGAGATATTCTCCGCTAACGGTCAACTATGTCGTCGGGCAACAGTACAAGGAGAACATACCGACATCAACGTGTCTCAACTCGCGTCTGGCATCTATCTGCTCAGAGTGGGTAAGACGACTATCAAATTCCAAAAGCAATAAAGTCAATAACTATGTAAATACCACTACCTTATGATTAAACATATTTTCTCAATATTTACTCTGTCGATAGCTCTTGCAATGTCGGCTGAGGCACAGGTCGTTGTCAAAAAGACCGATGCCACTGGCTCGTTAATGACTGGCGACATTTACTTCAAACAAGACAGCGACAAGGACTCCTGGGCAGCCACTACCGACCCAAACGCGTCGTTTGCCAATGGCGTTAACATAGCTAATATCCAGAGCATCCAAGCCACCACAACGGGATCTGAGCTTTACAATTGGGCTACTTACTCTTCTCCACGCTACGTTGACTATTACATCAATAGCAGCACTTGGGCTAATCGCGCCAACTGGAACCTCGCCAATATCCACGACCCGTCGGTGATGCTCGCCGAAGACGGATATTTCTATATGTATTGTACTGATGCCGGATATGGTAATCCACATAACGAGGACGTGAAGGATGGGAAACACGGACACTTCCAGTGCCGCCGCTCAAAGGACCTCGTCAACTGGGAGTATATGGGAGCTACCATGTACGGACTGCCTTCATGGGTGCAACCTAAGCTCAACGAGATACGCAATGCTATGGGACTTGCCAACTCTACTACAAACTTCAGCGATGATCTCCAGTTTGGCTATTGGGCTCCTTGCGCACGTAAAGTGAGAGACGGACTCTACCGTATGTACTATTGCATTGTATGTCCAGGCTATATCGACCCAACAAGAACTTCTTGGGGAGAAAGAGCTTTCATCGGACTGATGGAGACTACAGACCCTTCAGACCTTACAAAATGGGAAGACAAGGGATATGTCATAACCAATTACTCCGACCGTGACCTCTCTAAGATTTATGTTTCTCCAACTACTTGGGAGAGTTGCTACTATAAGTATAACGCCATCGACCCGTCATATATTATCACACCCGAAGGCGAACACTGGCTTATCTACGGTTCGTGGCATAGTGGCTTTGCCGCTGTAGAGCTCGACGCAGCCACAGGAAAGACCAAAGTCGCACAGGGCAACCCATGGGGTGCAGGCAACGAGGCCGCCTACGGAAAGCGTATCTATACCAGAGTCAAGTCGAGCCGTTGGCAAGGATCAGAAGCTCCTGAAGTGGTATATCACGACGGCTACTACTATCTCTTCATGGCTTACGATGGTCTCGACGTGCCTTACAACACACGTGTGGTGCGCTCAGAGAATATCGATGGTCCGTACTATAACATCAATGGTACAAATGTGACAGATAATGGAGGCGACGCATTTCCTATCATGACTCATCCTTACAAATTCGGCACCGACCATGGCTGGGTGGGAATAAGCCACTGTGCAGTATTCGACGACGGTAATGGCAACTGGTACTACGCCTCGCAGCAACGTTATCCCGCCAACTATAACGGTAACGCTTATAGCAATGCAGTGATGTTAGGCGGCATACGTTCCATACGTTGGAGAGAAAACGGATGGCCGGTGGTGATGCCAGAACGTTATGGCGCGGTGCCTCAGGCAGAGATAGAGGAAAGCGACATTCCTGGAGCATGGGAGAATATTTCGCTTTTTTACAAATATGGCGAGATGCGTACATCTGAAACTACCGTACTTGGCACCGACCATAAGGTGACAGAAGGATGGAAGAAAGGCTCAACATGGAGTTTCGACAGTTCTACAAACACGCTTACCATAGGCGGCGTGAAATTGTTGCTTCAGCGTGAGGTTGACTGGGAGGCTTCGCCACGCAAGACCACTATCGTGTATTCTGGTTTCAATGGTTCTACATCCTATTGGGGCAAGAAGACCGCAGGACTTACTGTCAGCGAACCGTCAGACTTCACTGTCGTGGGTAATACCGACTTCTCTTCTACATGGTGGACAGCCTTCTCTGACTATTACACCATCCCCGCCAACAACATGCTGACACTGCGTTTCGTCAATCACTCGTCTCAAAACGAGAACTGGAACAACTGGTCGGTTGTAGTTACCTCCGACGCTGATCGTGGCGATGCGGCATACAAGGAGTATTTCGTGCTGCGAGCAGACAACTTCGCATGGTTCAACGGAGATTTCAACAACAATACTGGCACTAACACCAGTGTGAAATATACGCTCAAGAGCGACTATTCATGGCTGACATTCATTGAGGACATGGACGGAGCCACGATAGATATGACCGTGACGCGCAGCGGAGCTACCGTTAGCGTCAATGCCGATATCACCACCACAACAGGCAAGAAACTCAACGAGTCGTTCTCCATGCAGAATTGCGGAGACGGCACACAGAAGGTACGTGCCTTCCTCGTGTGCGATGGCTCTTGGTATGAGATAGACAATTCGGCGCTGTCAATAGCGCCTGCTAACTAATGACCTAACGATGACGGGAGCTGAACGAGAGTTTGGCTCCCGTATTTTTTCGGAAACTATCCAATAATACGCTTCAAAAAGCATATCAAGATATAAATTTATCATCACTTAATATATTTTTTGAATAAAAATTATAGCCAATTCAAAAAAATGTAGTACCTTTGCACCCAATAAGATTGGCATACAACATCATTTTTTTATAATAATTTGGTTCAAATCACGGATAATGAGACTGGGAAGTCTGAAAGAATTCCGCTGTTTCGGACGCCAAAGTGATTTGGGAAGCCGAAGCAAACTAACTTTACGTCTGGGGCGCACTCTCTCATCGGGATGCTCCCCAGACTTTTTTTGCCGTAAATTATAATAGTTTAGATAAAATAAAAAAGCATCACCCGTTGTGGATGATGCTTTTTTATGCTTAAGCCTTAGCAGTGTTAACTCGCTTCTCCTTGATGCGGGCCTTCTTACCGGTGAGCTTGCGCAGGTAGTACAGCTTAGCGCGACGTACCTTACCAATCTTGTTCACCTCGATGCTGTCAATGTTTGGAGACTCGATAGGGAAGATACGCTCTACACCTACTGTTCCTGACATCTTACGAACGGTGAAACGCTTCTTGTCGCCATGACCAGCGATCTTGATTACTACACCGCGGTAGAGCTGAATACGCTCCTTAGAACCCTCGATAATTTTGTAAGCGACTGTTACAGTGTCACCAGACTTGAACTCTGGGAACTTCTTGCCGGTTGCAAATGCTTCCTCAGCAACTTTAATTAAATCCATTGTGTGTATTAAATTAAATTTGTTTTATCGTTCCAACGCAACATAACAGGCAACACGTGACTTCCTGCCAGCGATTACGCCGAAAAGCGGGTGCAAAGGTACTACATTTTCTTGAATTACAGCACTTTTCTCAAGATTTTTTTGCTTAATAACGTCATTTTTTGTAATTTTGCACGCAAAATCATACGTTTTATGAAGCATATATCATCTTTTTTGCTCCTTCTTGCCCTCACCTTGTCGCTGACGGCTTGTAAGAGCCAACACTCGGTAAGCTCTGTATCGCGGAGCGTCATCGTCGTCGATTCTCACTACGACTCCATCCCGAATGTCGATGCAGTCAAGTTCCTCTCGTCATATAAGGCAAAGGTTGACAGTATTATGAGTCCGGTGGTGGGACATAGCGCAAAGGTGATGATAGCCGAGCGTCCAGAGAGCCCGCTATCAAACCTTCTCAGCGACATCCTCGTATGGGCGGGAAACAAATACGGCGAACGGCCTGACTTTGGCATATATAATATAGGTGGCATGCGTGCTTCGCTGCCACAGGGCGAGGTCACCTTTGGTCATATTCTTGAGGTGGCTCCCTTTGAAAACAAGATTTGCTTCTTCACCATGCAAGGCTCGGACGTGATGGGACTGTTTCGCGAGATTGCCGCCCTGAAAGGCGAGGGCGTGAGCCACAGCGTGAAGCTGAAGGTCAGTGCAGAAGGCAAGCTCCTGTCAGCATCCATCAACGACATTCCCGTTGACGAGTCGAAGACTTATCGTGTGGCTTCTATCGACTATCTTGCTGAGGGCAACGACCACATGCCCTCGTTCAAGCGCCATACCGACTTGAATTCACCTAAGGGCAGCGAAAACGACATGCGCAACATTATCAGCAGCTATTTCCGCGAGAAAGAACAGCAAGGCATCATCGTTGACTCTGACGTGGAAGGGAGAATAGATATTCTGGGAATGATGAGTGTCGCTGAGACCAATAGTGGAGACAGAGCCACCTCCCGTCCCTCTCCGCTTCTTGCTGACATCACCCACGCAAATAACACGTTAGTCATTCTTCATACTAACGACACCCACAGCACCATAGAGCCGGTAAGCAAATTCACGAAAGACAAGCGAGTGGCTGACCGGGGCGGCTTCGTACGCCGGGCTGCTGTGGTCGAAGAGCAACGCTCCCTGTCGCCCGACCTTCTTCTCTTCGACAGCGGCGACTTCTCACAAGGCTCTACCTACTACACCTTGTTTAAGGGCGACGTGGAGGTGGGACTGATGAACATAATGCGATACGATGCCGCCACATTAGGCAACCATGAGTTTGACTTCGGTCTCGACAATCTCGCCCGTCTCGCCCGTCTCGCCACGTTCCCCATAGTCTGCACCAACTGCGACTTCTCTGGCACTCCCGCCGAGGGACTTATCAAGCCTTACGCCATAGTGCGTCGTCACGGCATGAAGATAGGAGTGATAGGTCTCTGCCCGAAGATCGACGGCCTCATAATGCGTGAGAACCACGAGGGTGTGACTTATCTCGACCCGATAGAGTCTGCTCGCACCACGGCTAAGATGCTGAAGCAAAAGGAGAAATGCGACCTCGTAGTCTGTCTTTCCCATCTGGGATGGAAGCTCGCTCCCGACATGGACGACAACCAGCTCATCCCTTCCATCACCGACATCGACATCGTTCTCGGCGGCCATTCCCACACTTACTTCAAACAACTTGAATACGTCAACGACGCCGACGGCAAGCCTGTGGCAGTGAATCAAAACGGCAAGCACGGTGCTTTCGTGGGACGATTGGAAATGGAGTTAAAGGCAAAATAATCTTACTTGCAAAAATAGTGCTTTTTTGCGTAACGTTGCGTTTCCCGAAGCGTAACGTTGCGTTTCCTGAAGCGTAACGTTGCGTTTCCCGAAGCATGAGGTTGCGTTTATGGAAGCGTGACATTGCGTTATTTTATGCGACGCCATGCTTTTTTCAGCCTGTATATTTCGTTTATTTTCAGCAACTTTACGGAAAATATGGAACAAAAGACAGAAATGAAGTAAAAAAACCTTTGCAGTTAGACATTTTTTTTGTACATTTGCAGCCGAATGATTAACCTCAAGAAAAACGTAAGATGAAAAAAACTATTATCGCAATCGTGATGGCAATGATGACGATAGCATCATTCGCCAAGAAAGAGACCTCGCCCGTAGAACAGTGGGGACAACTGAAAGTGGTGGGAACACAGTTATGTGACCAGAACGGCAACCCCGTGACGCTGCGCGGTGCAAGCTTAGGATGGCACAACCTCTGGCCCCGATTCTACAACGCCAAAGCCGTAAAGTGGCTTGCCGACGACTGGAATGCCAAGGTGGTTCGCGCTGCCATGGGAATAATGATAGAAGACAACTACCTCGAAAACCCGAGCTTCGCCCTCGACTGTATGGAACCCGTTATCAAGCAAGCCATTAAGCAAGGTACATACGTCATCATCGACTGGCACTCACACAAGCTGCTGACCCGCGACGCCGTGAAGTTCTTCGGAAAGATGGCGAAGAAATACGGACATCATCCTAACGTCATCTACGAGATATACAACGAACCGGTAGAAGACTCATGGACCGACCTGAAGGAATATGCCAAGGCCGTGATAGACGAGATAAGGAAGTACGACCCAGACAACATCGTCCTCGTGGGATGCCCACACTGGGATCAGGACATACACCTCGTGGCAGAAAGTCCCCTCGAAGGCTACGACAATATCATGTACACCGTACACTTCTATGCCGCCACACACAAGCAGTGGCTGCGCGACCGCATTGCCGACGCTATGCAGAAAGGCATACCTGTGTTCGTGTCCGAATGTGCCTCGATGGATGCCTCGGGCGACGGCAAGATAGACAAGACAGAATGGCAGAGCTGGATAGACTTTATGGAAGCCAAGAAGATTAGCTGGGTGTGCTGGTCGGTGAGCGACAAGAACGAGACCTGCTCCATGCTGCTGCCAAGGGCAAAGGCTACTGGTGGATGGACAAAAGACCTCATCAAGCCATGGGGAAAGATGGTGAAAGAATCGCTCATCAACGTGCCGCTGAAAGCCGCTGAAGGGAAATAAACGACGTCAATCTCACTGTGACTACGAAGAAAATAAGCCGTTTTCTTTGTAGTCTCAGCAAAAAGCAGTACCTTTGCCGCCGATTTCGAAATTTGTAATAGACACTATAGTAATATCAATAGAATGAAGATTGAAAGCATTATCAGCAATGCTGTCATCGACGCTGTGAAGGCTCTCTACGGCCAGGAGATAGCGGAGACGATGGTACAACTACAGACTACAAAGCGGGAGTTTGAGGGCAACCTGACGCTCGTGGTGTTCCCGTTCCTTAAGATTTCAAAGAAGAAACCCGAAGACACGGCACAAGAGATAGGACAGTATCTGGCAGACAACTGTGAGGCTGTTGCCGCATTCAACGTGGTGAAGGGATTCCTCAACCTCGTGATAGCACAGGAGGCATGGCTCAAGTTGCTCGCCGCCATCGACAGCGATGAGAAGTTCGGCGAGAAGAAAACTGACGACACCTCTCCTCTCGTAATGATAGAGTACTCTTCGCCCAACACCAACAAGCCACTGCATCTCGGACACGTGCGCAACAATCTCCTCGGATGGTCGTTGGCACAGATCATGGAGGCTAACGGCAACCGCGTGGTGAAGACAAACATCGTGAACGACCGCGGAATACACATCTGCAAGTCGATGTTGGCATGGCTGAAATACGGTAACGGCGAGACTCCTGAGACCAGCGGAAAGAAAGGCGACCACCTCATCGGCGACTACTACGTAGCTTTCGACAAGCACTATCGCGAAGAGGTGAAGCAGCTCACTGCCGAATATGTCAGCAACGGCATGGGCGAGGAGGAAGCCGAGAAGAAGGCAAAGGAAGAGGCTCCACTGATAAAAGAGGCTCACGAGATGCTCGTGAAATGGGAGCAGAACGACCCCGAGGTACGCGCCCTGTGGGAGAAGATGAACTCATGGGTGTATGCCGGCTTTGACGAGACCTACAAGGCTCTCGGCGTGGCATTCGACAAGATATACTACGAGTCGCAGACTTACCTCAAGGGCAAGGCAAAGGTAGAAGAAGGACTGGCGAAGGGACTCTTTGAGCGTCACGCCGACAACTCTGTCTGGGCCGACCTCACCGCCGAGGGCCTCGACCAGAAGCTGCTGCTGCGTTCAGACGGTACATCGGTATATATGACACAAGACATCGGCACGGCAGAGATGCGCTTCAAGGACTTCCCTATCGACAAGATGATTTACGTGGTGGGCAACGAGCAGAACTACCACTTCCAGGTGCTCTCCATACTTCTCGACCGTCTTGGCTTCAAATGGGGTAAGGAACTGGTTCACTTCTCGTATGGCATGGTAGAACTGCCTAACGGAAAGATGAAGAGCCGCGAAGGCACCGTGGTGGATGCCGACGACCTGATAGCCACAATGATTGCAGACGCAAAACAGACAAGCGAGGAGTTAGGCAAGTTTGACGACATGACTGAAGAGGAACGCAACGAGATAGCCCGCGTGGTAGGTCTCGGCGCATTGAAATACTTCATACTCAAGGTTGACGCACGCAAGAACATGCTCTTCAACCCCGAGGAGTCTATCGACTTCAACGGCAACACAGGTCCGTTTATTCAATACACCTACGCCCGCATACGCTCTATCATGCGCAAGGCTGGCGAGACGGCAACTGGCAGCAGCCTTATCTCCAAGGAGCTGAGCAACGACCTGCTGTCTCAGAAGGAAATCGACCTCATACAGAAGCTCAACGCATACGGAGCTGCAGTAGAACAAGCCGGAAAGGACTACAGCCCAAGCGGCATTGCCAACTACTGCTACGAACTGACAAAGGAGTTCAACCAGTTCTACCACGACTTCTCGATACTCAAAGAGGAGGACAACGACAAGCGAACCCTACGTCTTGTGTTGGCTCAGAACGTGGCAAAGGTGATAAAGAACGGAATGGCTCTGCTGGGCATAGAAGTGCCTGAGAGAATGTAAAAGGTTCGAAAACAAAGACGTCACCACCTTATTAGAATGATAAACCCACCTGACTATAGACACGACACGGTGTTGCCACTGCCCATGGAGGTTACTGCCGACGCATGGGCAGTGGACGCCGCATGTTCGGGCAATCCCGGACCGATGGAATACCAGTGCATTGACCTCGCTACGGGCGCACAGGTATTTCATTTCGGACCGTTGCATGGCACAAACAACATAGGTGAGTTTCTTGCCATAGTGCATGCCCTCGCCTTGCTCGACAAGATGGGCAACACTACAAAGACCATTTACTCTGACAGTTACAACGCCATGCTCTGGGTAAGCAAGAGACAATGCAAGACCAAACTGGAACGCACGCCACAGACCGAACAGTTATACCAGATAGTGGCTCGTGCCGAGAGATGGCTACAGACTCACAGATACCAGAACCCCATAATAAAATGGGACACTAAGAGTTGGGGAGAGGTGCCTGCCGACTTCGGAAGAAAAAAATGATTACTCAACATTCAACGTAAACAGGAATCTTGCACCTCCAGTGTATGTAGAGTCAACACCCACCGTACCGCCGAGCTTCTCTGCAATAAGGTTACAGATGTTCAGTCCGAGACCGGTGCCTTGGTGGAAATTGTCGAGCTTGGAGAAGCGCTCGAATATCTCTTTCTGCTTCTCAAGAGGTATGCCCTGACCTGTATCGGTAACAGAGAATGTTACCGTTTTTTTGTCCCTGTCGTAATCGCAACCGAGTGTGATACTGCCCTTCTGCGTATATTTGATGGCATTGGTGAGATAGTTTATCAGCACCTGTTCCACTCGACGCGTATCGGTCTTTATTACAAACGAATTGTCCACATTCGTCTCAAATCGCAAATCCACATCCCTACGGCGCTTGTGTTCCACGGTCTTCAGAGCCAGGAGACAGAGGCCGTTGACATTGGTGTCGCTGAGCTGAATCTCGTATCGTCCGCTTTCGAGTTCAGAGAGCGAGATGATGTCGCCCACGAGTGTGGTAAGAAGCTCCGAGTTATGCCGTATAGTCCTGGCAAACTCCTGACGCTCGTCGTCGTCAAGTTCGATGTCTGGCGAGAGCATGAGCTGCGAGAAGCCCACGATAGCGTTCAGCGGAGTGCGTATCTCGTGACTCATGTTCTGTATAAACATCGTCTTCATGCGGTCGGAATGTTCGGCATGAACCTTTGCCTCTTTTATCTCTTTGTTTTTCTTCTCAAGATGATGGGCATAGCGCAGCGACAGCACGAGATATATGACCACAAACAAAAACAGCAATATGGCGAGCGCCACGACGACAACGACGAAGACCGACGTCTGCAGTTCCTGCACCTTCCGCTGTTCGAGTGTCATCTTCGACTTCTTGTAGCTGGCACTGTCGAGACTTCCTTCCGCCATCAGTCGAGATAGCGTAAGCCTGTTGTTGGCGTTGAGCAGTTCCTGTTTTTCAGTCAGCGACTTTTCCAGCTCCGCCCGTGCCTTGTTTTCTACTATATCTAACCTGGCAGCCTCAAGACGCAGTCGAAGGTTATCTGCCTCAAGGCTGTTGATGCCGATGATGTCGTTCATCTCTGCCCTGTCGCGCTCGAAGGTACGCACTTCTTCGAGCATCCTATAGCCTTTCTCCGCCTTTGCTGTTTCGCAAGCCTCTTTCCACTCTTCTCTATTGATGTGCATGGTGACGAGCAAGTGGGCAAACTGATAAGGACTGAATGCCTCTTTTGCTATGCTTATGGCTTTGTCGCGTTCGCCGTCTATCAGCATACGGTAGATCTCCATTTTCTGTTCCTTGTCGGGATATCGGTATCCATGTTTCTCTTTCATGTCAGCCACCTTGTCGTACATGCGGTTGAATGTCGATGTGTCGTTGACATGGAATGCGATAAACGCCTCTTCCATGTCGGCGAGATATACATAGCGGTTGACGCGTATGTGCTTACGTGCCTCGTTGAGATAATCGCGGCAAGCGTCGTAGTCGCGGTCGCAGAGACACATGTCACAGAGACGGAGGAAGGTCATCGTGGGGTCATGAGTGATGTGGTTGATCCTGAAAAGACCTATCGCCTTGTCGTAACAAACGCGCGACATGTGATAGTTTTTTCTTACTCGATAAATATCGCCAAGCGAGCGGTTGCATGTATATTCACCATATTTATCGCCTTTCCGCTGGGCGTGGTCGCGCTCTTGCGTACAGCGTTTCAGTGCGGTGAGAGTCTTGTGATTGTTAAGATGGATGGCTATCTCGTTGCTGAAAGCCATATAATAATATATGGTGTCGTGTATCTGTGAGGCCAGGTCTTGCAACCTTGCTATCGTGGAGAAAGCCTCCGTGTCGTTGCCATTCATGACGTGGTGCTGCAGTTCCACGCCCAGACCGACACACTGCACATACTTGTTTCCGCGGCTCTCGCCGAGGCGGTATAGCGCGCGTGCCTTGTCAAGTCCTTCTTTCAGGTCGCGTTTGTTCTGTGCCTCGATGTATATCTTGTATGTCTCGGGATCGAGGCGGTCTTTGGTAAACTGCGCCCTTGTTGTCTGTGGCATGCCCGACGAGAGGAGCACGACGACAAGTGCCGTCACAAGACGCAGCGGATGTGTCACCAACAACTTCGCGAATCCCTCTGCAGCCTTTACAAACCTCACGCTACCTCCGAGACGGGAGATGGCGGCGCGTGCCACAGAGAGAGTACGCTTGTATGGCTCCATGTCTTCGTTACAATATTGCGTTGCATTGAACATCGTCTCGCCACATTCTGCCCATTCTGTTGTCTTGTATGTGATGCTGACGCCGGCAGAGTGTCCGTCGGCCAGTTCGTGTTCCACGTTGACGAGGCGGTCGTCGGTATGGTGTGTGGCAAAGGTAAGCAATCGGTTCATCGCCGTATTGAAGATATGCTTGTCGGTGTTTATCGTCAACGTCTCATTCCCTTTCTCGGCATATCGGACAGTCACTCCCGGCTTATAGTCGCCTTGGGTGCTGCTTGTGGCAGCGAGCAATAGCTGTGGAAGGTTTTCCTCGGCTTTCTCTACCTTCTGTCTGCCGCTTTCGATATACGAGAGGTTCAGTATATCGCCCAAGAGTGTCGTCAGTGTGGTGGAGCTCTGTTCTATCTTGCGCTTTATCACGTCCTTATCATCCTCAGAGAGCTCATTGCCTGGAGTAAGCAAGATGTCGGAAAAGCCCACCACTGCATTCAGCGGCGTGCGGATGTCGTAACTGATATTTTTTACGAATCCCGACTTCAATCTCTCGGCTTCCTTGGCATGGTCGAGAGCCTCGGCAAGGGTTGTCTGGTTGCTCTTCAGTCTCTTGATATATCTTCGGTTGAGCCACAGGGCGAGCAGGGCGAAGCTAAACAGCAACAGCACAGCTGCTCCCAATCCGTAGGCGAGCATTATCTTTTGCTCGCGTCTCGAATTGACAATTGCCATCTCCGAGAGCTCCGATTCCTTCTCCACGGCGAGTTTCATGCTGTCTGCTTTCATCTTCTCTATGGCGAGCGAGTCGTTGGCGAGCTGCATCATCATATTCTCGTGAAGTTTGTTTTCCAGTTCCGCCTCAGCCTTTACCTTCAGCAGTTGCTGTTCAGCCATCTGAAATTCGAGCAAGGCATTGTCGCGTTGTAGCTTGCTTTGAGCAAACGAGGCGTTGAATTCAGCCACCTGATATACGGGCGACTCATTGCGGTCGGTGTAGATGCTCTTCTGGTTGAATTTCCAATATAGCTCGTATGCCTTCTTATAGTCACCCTTATGTTTTGCCAACAGTATCTTGGCGTTTGACAAGGTCTCGCCTGTCGCTCCCTCAACAATCTTCTCTGCCGTAGCCACATCGTCTTCCAACAATGCTTTCAGCACCATGACATATTCTTTTGAAATGGCATTATGTCTTGGTGTGTTGAGTATGACTTGCTCGTATTTCTTATACGTATCGAAAAACTCTTGCCGATAGAGTGCCTGTTTTTCGTAATAGGCTATGAGAAGACCATAGACCACAGTGAAGGTGTTCTCGGGATTCATTATACATCCTAACGCCTCTTTACTGTATCTTATCGACTCTTCCACTTTGTTGTTTTGCAGCAGCGTCATCGACAGTCGTGAATACAAGGGGGCAAGGTCTTGGTCTTTCACGTGTTCCTTCATATATTCAAGTGCCTCCCTCAATCGCACCTCAGCCTCCTTGTAGTCGCATTGTATATAAAACAGATTTGCCCTGCCGCGCAGCGCAAGGACAATGCCATAGGGGAAGTTGTCGGCTGTAGCCTTGCGATACATGTCTTCCACTCGTTGCAAGGCAATGAGATACTGGTATTTGTTGAGTGCTATGGTGCATCGCGACGACAATGCGTAATAGGCATACTGCAAAAGTCCACACTGTCTTGCATAGTGTTCCATCCTGGCACACTCCTTGGCGTGTTCCTCTTCATTCTTGGCATAGAGATAATAGGTAATCTTAGGAATAAAGGAAAGGCAGACAGCCTTATGGTCGCCTTGGGTCATCGCCTTATGATACATGGAGTCTGCCACTGCCAGACATTTTGGCGTGGCTCGCAGGCGTTGTGCTCTCTGATAATAATCAAAGAGATTATCCGCTATCTTGTACTGGTTGTTCTGGGCTGCAGACACTAATGGCAAGAAGAGCAGAATAATGGCGATTGCCAATTCTATGGCATGGTTATTCTTTCTTTTTGACATATAACACAATATTCCCATCAATTTGGTCTCTTTTCATGACCTCTGCCGCTTTCGGGAGAGCAGGAGCCGGTGTTCCTTTGCCGAGGAGCACTGGCGAGATCTCTATGCGCATTTCGTCCCATAGGCCACTGTCGATGAAGTGTCGGAGCGTCGTCGCTCCACCTTCCACCAGCAGCGACTGTATCTTCCTTTCGTATAGTGCATCCATGAGTTGCTGCAATACCGGAAGAGAGAAGTCGATGCCAAGACATGGGCGGCTACTGTCCAACACGATACGCATCGGAGACCGGCCCGACCAATGACGCACATCGAGAAGGGGATGCTCACGTTCGTCGGTGACACGCCCCACGAGGATGGCGTCGGTCTCTGACCTTAGCTTGTGGACAAGCATACGGGTAAACGGTGTGGAGAAGGCATAGGCTTTCCCGTCGTGGTCGATAAAGCCGTCAGCCGACTGTGCCCACTTCAGCGTGACATAAGGCCGACGGAGCTGGTTAAAAGTTATAAAATGGCGATTAAGACGCTTGCACTCTTCTTCCAGCACCCCCACAGTGACCTCAATGCCAGCCTCGCGCAGTATGGCTATTCCCCGTCCGCTGACCTTGGCAAACGGGTCAACACATCCCACCACACACCGTCTGACGCCTTTCCTCACAATCAGTTCGGCACAAGGCGGAGTCTTGCCGTAGTGAGCGCAAGGCTCAAGGCTGACATAGATGGTGGCGTCTTTCAGCAGATAGCTGTCAGCGTCTTTCACCGAAGCGAAAGCATTCACCTCGGCATGACCCTCACCACACCTCACATGATAGCCCTCGCCGATGATGCGTCCTTCGGCGACGATGACAGCTCCGACCATTGGGTTCGGGCGTGCGTTCTGCAATCCGTTTGCCGCCAGTTGCAGGCAGCGTCTCATGTATCTCTCGTCTGTTGTCATATTATATCTGGTGGTGGGGGGGTATGGATTTCCACCTAAATTGCTGCAAAGTTACAAAATATACATTAAAATGACAAAAAACATAGCAGAAAGTTTTGTCTTTCGGCAATATTATTGTAATTTTGCCGCGTAGAACGTGTAAAAAGACATTCTAATGAGGGTACTTATTGTAAATACAAGCGAAAGAACAGGAGGAGCGGCTGTTGCGGCCAACAGAATCATGGAAGCTCTAAACAACAATGGAGTAAAGGCCAAGATGCTCGTACGCGACAAGGAGACCGAACAGATCACCGTGGCAAGCATAGGCAACCACATGCTCCAGCAGTGGCGCTTCCTGTGGGAACGCTTTGTTGTGTTCTGCCACCTGCATTTCTCAAGAAAACATCTTTTCGATATCGACATCGCCAACACCGGAGCCGACATCACCACGACAAGGGAATTCAAGGAGGCAGACCTCATTCACATTCACTGGATAAACCAGGGATTCCTCTCCCTACGGTCAATAAGAAAGATACTCGACAGCGGCAAACCAGTAGTATGGACCATGCACGACGTGTGGCCTGCCACCGCCATCTGCCATCTCACGATGAACTGCAGACGCTTCGTCAGCCGATGCCAAGGATGCAGGCTCCTGCCAGACAACGGCGGCGACAACGACTTGGCGTCGAAGATATGGCAGCGCAAAAAGGAAATCTACGACACGCACGACATCTCGTTTGTAGCTTGCAGCAAATGGCTTGCATCTGAGGCAAAAAAGAGTGCGCTCCTCACCGGACATCCCGTGGCTGCCATACCCAATCCGATAGACACACACGTGTTCTGTCCCGGCGACCGCCAGCTGGCTGCAAGGGCCTCATCGCTGCCTGCCGACAAGCGCATCATACTCTTTGTATCTCAACGCACCACCAACCCATACAAGGGCATGGACTATCTCGTCGAGGCTTGCGACAAGTTGGCAAGCCAATATCCTGAGATGAGGGAGAACACCATCGTGGCCGTACTTGGAGGACACTCTGAGGACGTGGTGGAGAAACTGCCCTTCAAGTCTTTCCCACTGGGATATGTCAACGATCCGCGACGTATCGTCGATATTTATCGTGCCGCGGATGTCTTCGTCTTGCCTTCGCTGTCAGAAAACCTCCCGAACACTATCATGGAAGCCATGGCATGCGGAGTGCCGTCAGTAGGGTTTAAGGTGGGAGGAATACCAGAGATGATCGACCACAAGCGCAACGGCTATGTAGCCAACTACTGCGACTCCACCGACCTTGCAGCCGGCATACACTGGGTGCTCGACGAGGCTGACTCACAGCAGACCAAGGAAGAGTGTCTGCGCAAGGTGAGCCAATGCTATTCGCAACATAGCGTGGCAATGAAATATATAGAGGTGTATAACCAAGCCATTGCCTTCAAACGGTACAAGATATGATAAAGTTTACGATCGTCACCATCACATTCAATGCTGAAGGAGTGCTGAAGCGCACTCTCGACAGTGTCCTCGCGCAACACTTCCCTCACGTGGAGCACCTGATAATCGACGGGGCTTCGACCGATAGCACCCTACAGATAGCCAACGACTACAAGAGCCTTTCAGACAATGCGCACCTCGGACACGATATCCGAATAATGAGCGAACCCGACAAGGGCATATACGACGCAATGAACAAAGGACTCAGGATGGCAACAGGCGACTACATCTGCTTTCTCAACGCCGGCGACTTCTTCCCCACTCCACACACCCTTGACACCATCGTGGAGAAAAGCTGTCTCGAGAGCGTAGCATCTACACAATGGCCTGCTGTGATATACGGCAATACCGACATCGTTGACTCTCATGGCCACTTCCTTCGCCACCGCCGGCTGACTCCGCCAAAGAAGCTCTCATGGCGTTCGTTCCGCAAAGGCATGCTTGTTTGTCATCAGGCATTCTATGCAAGGACAGACATTGCCCGACATACTCCCTACGACACCCGCTACCGTTTTTCAGCCGACGTTGACTGGTGTATAAGGGTGATGAAAGAGGCTAAGCGACGAGAACTACAGCTGCGGTATGTGGAAGATGTGGTGGCAAACTACACTATGGAAGGCCAAACGACACTGCATCACAAGGAGTCGCTACGCGAACGTTTCGACGTGATGAGGTCTCACTATGGCATCGTGGTCACCATCGTCATGCACTTATGGTTTGTAGTCAGGCAGATAATAAAGAAGTAAGGTAATCTTGGGAAGTTAAGGAAGTTAAGGAAGTTAAGGAAGTTAACTTCCAAAAGCTGAGCCATCATCATAGTTATATGAAAAGAGGGGCTGTTTCTCAACAGCCCCTCTTTCAAATCTTAAAAAACTAACTCACTACATTATCCTACATATCTAAATTACCTCAAATAAAAGTACTAACAACCTATTTTATTATGAATGATTTTCTCCTTTTAGATGTAAACCTACATTATTTCTTATGACGGTGCAAAGGTACGACGATTTTCCTATACCTGCAATCTTTTTATGCATTTTTCTGCATCATCATATGTGCAAACGTTTGCACATAGCACATTATTCTTCATTCACCACAATCTTCTGACCATTAACAATATACATGCCGGCAGGCAGTCCTCTTACAGCCCTACGGCTATCTGTGTCAGCATCATACTTTCTAAGGAGAACGCCAGACAGGCTATACACCTTCACCATCTTGTTGCCTACTGGCACATCGGCCTCGATGCCTTCTACGCCCGACGTCGTCATGTCGCCAAGCAGTCCGAACCTGTCATAGAATCCGCCTTCCACATAATCCAAGTCGCCCGTCTGGGGCGAGCCTTTGACAGAGAAGATGATTCCCGTGGGCTGTCCCTCGGTATTGGCCGGTCCTACCCATTTCCATACCTCAAGTCCTCTCTCACTAACGCCAACCTTCGTACACTGGACGCCAGGCCAGGAGCCGCCCGTATAGTTCTTTTCATTGTCCCAACACCAGCAATATATGCCATTAGTCGTGTTCCAATTATTTGGCACTTCAAAGAAAGCATACATCTTTCCTTCCTCAGGCGTACAGAATTCCGGCATCTTAAACTCCGGTGCCTCCTGGTCGTTCAGTCCGTCGAGGGCTGATATGTCGAGAGCATTATCCACATAGATCTTGTATTTCTCGCCTTCGAGAGCCAGTTTCATGCCTTCGGTGTCTGCTCCGGTAGTATTGCCTAATAGTAGTAGCGCCGAACCGTTGTCGCCTTTCACCTTCACACTATAGCCCGCGGAGTATGCTTTCTTATCAGAGATGAGGCTTTGGTTACTTATTCCTACTATATTTCTAATGTAGATCATCTTCTTGATGGCTCTCTTGTATCTACTCCAGTGTTCAAGGAACACGCATGGTGTGCCTGGCATCATGAGAATATAGGCATTGGCTGTCTCAAGGTTTGCCACACATTTGTTGTTGTCTCTATAAGTGTCGTGATTGTCAACAAAAGTCACCGAGTAGCGGTTGTAGGTGGCGTCAGAAGCGAGGCTGCTGCCGTCAAGACGGCTCCACTGTCCCTTGCCGATGGCATCGTTGATATAATACTTTAGTGCAAAGTCGAAAGCCGCACTTTGTATCACACCATCCACCTTAGTACCGTTTATCCAGTTTTTCAAAGCGTTGACATTTCCGTCCCAGTATTCGCCGACAGAGTATTTTACTCCTACCTTGGCATTATACTGGCCGGTATATTTCGCCGAATATCCCTTGACAAAGTCATAACGGAATCCCTCATAGCCGATATCGTTTCTGAGGAAGTCGAGATAAGCGTTGACATTCTCTTGTACGTTGGCACTCGTATGGTCGAGGTCGCGTGCGCCATCCCATCCCTCACCGGTGTCGCGTGCACCCGTAGGCTTATATCCCTTGTTGGCACACTCGTCGTTGCTGCAGATGTCAGAAAGTCCGAGCTGATATGTCTTTCCCTTATACGTCTCGGCAGGGAAATCTACCCACGAGCCTCCCACTCCTACACCATTGCGATGGTTGATGACAATGTCGGCAACAAATCCCACACCCAGCTCCTTGTAGGTATTTATCATCGAGCGCAGCTCTGTCTCAGTACCGAAAGCACAGTCTTGTTTAAACCAATAGACAGGATGATAGCCCATGTTCATCGTCATCGAACCGGCATAAGCTGAGTTTGGCACCCATATCAGGTCGAAGAACTCTGATATCTCATGTGCCTGACTCTCGAGCATGCTCCAACTCGACTCGGAATACGAATCCCATGCAAAACCCTGCAACATCACTCCTTTGTATCTCTCCGGCCATCCCTGGGCCGAGACATTAAGCACCACAAAAAGCAGTGCCAAAACTGTTGAATGAATCTTTTTCATCTCTTGCGGTCTTTAATCATCTAAGTAGGTCTGCGGGGTTTCCCCCGCTTTCCCCTTCAAGAACCGTGCATGCGACTTTCACCGCACACGGCTCGTGTAATTCTGTTAATTATCTCTCGTTCTAAATAATCGGCTCTATGTGCTGTCATGCACTGCATTTGAGCGGGCGTGTACGGCTTTTTGTTTCTTGCCGTTGCTTGAAGTATTCGTCGTATCGTGGGTCAAACGGATTGGCTTTCGACCTTATCTTCGTGTAGCGGAGTATCGGTGTGTGGGTCAGTTGGATAAGGCGATAGATTTTCTCCTTGCCTTTCTTATCCTTGCCCTTTGTTCCAAATATCCATCCACGTTTCCCGTCGTGTTGCCAATACTTCTTCTCTATCCACTTCAACGACTTGTCATGGTGTCTTCTTATCGACCATCTCCTCAGTTGGAGGAAGATTATGTGGTCGAGCTTGGAGAACACCTCCTTCGAGGACACATATCTGTAATAGTTCGCCCAACCGCTTATCTTGGGGTTGAGTTTGCCAATTACATCCGTCTGCTTGGCTGAGCGCATTTTGTATATTACTTCATGCGTCGTCTCCGCAAACTTCTTCTGATTCTTCTTGCTCGGTTTAATCAGCAACATGCCGTTGCCATACTTCCGTATGTTGAAACCGAGGAAGTCAAAACCATCCTTGATATGTGTTATCAGCGTCTTTTCCTCTGAGAGTTCCAAACCTCTGTCCTTTAGGAATACGATTAGCTCTGACTTTATCTCTTCAAGTACCTCCTTCGTATCGCCAGTGACGATGAAGTCGTCTGCGTAGCGTACGAGGTTTACCTTGTTGGAGTAGGTCTTGCCGTTGTCCCTTCGGGTTGAGTGTTTGGCTACCAATGCCTCCATCCCATCAAGTGTGATGTTCGCCAATGTCGGGGAGATTATTCCGCCTTGGGGTGTCCCCTCGTCGGTCATGTGGAACACATTCTTTTCTATCACTCCCGCCTTAAGCCACTTGCGGAGCATTTCCTTGTCGATTATGACATTGTCAAGCAACCATTCGTGGCTGATATGGTCGAAGCATCCCTTTATGTCACCCTCAAGCACCCATTGAGCCGAGGTCTTCTTGTGAAGGCACTTGTATATCTGGTCTATCGCATCCGCACATGAGCGGTATTTGCGAAAACCATAGGAGTTGCCGTCAGCAAGTGTCTCTGCTATGGGTTCAAGTGCCATTAGGAAGAGGGCTTGCATAGCCCTGTCCTTGATGGTAGGGATTCCGAGCGGGCGCATCTTGCCGTTTTTCTTCGGGATGAAGACACGGCGAAGAGGCTTTGGCTTGTAACCCCTCGTTGTCAAAGAGCTGATGGCTTTGTAGCGTCTTATGGGAGTGAGCCAGGTTTCCTTGTCAACCCCAGCAGTGCTACCGCCCGAGTTTGATGTCACGCGTCTCACTGCCAATGCCTTGGCGGAGAACGAGCTAATCAAGATGCGTTGGAGAGATTTCACCTTTCCAATGCGGTTTGCCTTTAGAGCCTCTACTATTCTGACTTGCAGCTTGCGTACCTCCTTCTCACACGACACCCAGTTGATGGTCTGCCATGCGGTCAGTGCGGCTGAGGATGCACACTCGGCTTGCGCCTCGTCCAATTGTCGTTTCTTCATTTACACAAGTTCTACATTTCATTTCGTAGCGAATTACCTGATGGAAGTCTGCCCGCTTTCGCGTGGGGTGATGTCCCAACCCCTATCCCCGCCATTACAGAGGGGCATTCGCTTTCTCCATCGTCATTTACCTACAAGCCGTTCGGTCGCTCTTGCGATTGACTTACCTGTTCCCATAATGAGATGAGGAGACCTATAGGCTTACCATGTTCCGTACGGATAACTTCGACTGATTTAGGACCCGCCTATCCACCGGTGGAGCGACATCCGTGTGGCTATTACATAAACATAGCCAACCTATCCACTTGCCGTTTTGGCATGGCTCATAAACATCCGTGAGCCAATTCTTTGTTACGATGGTTGGTAACGGCGGTTACTTTACGTTGTCCTTGTCAGTCAGCCTAACAGCTGCGCCTTGTGATGTTCAAGACCTCGCCATATTGTCCCGAAGGCTTCGCACCCAGTCGTTGCCAACTACGCACGCTTCGGTAGGCTACTCTTAACGGAATAAGAGGTTCATTAGTTTCAAAGAACAATTATCTGTACGACTTCATGTCGCAATTATGGTGCAAAGTTAACACCTTTTATTTAACGAGTGACAAGAAAGGAAGTCTTTTATACTATTTATAATGTGCAAACGATTGCACGACATGGTGCCAGTCATATACAAAACAAAAAACGTCACTACTCATCAACGAGCAGTGACGTTAAAAGCCTATGTTTAACTAAAAAATCCTTTTATTACAATCATAATTGTTGGCTTAGTCTCGGTGTTTAGTCTGAGTCCCGAAGCTATTAGTATAGCTCGGGGCGTCATAACTAAAACCTAATACTAATTGAAAGTTTTAAAAGGGAGCCTCGCGGCGGCCTCTGCTATCCACATTAAAAAACTTTCTTTCTACCAATAACTAAAAACCTAAAACTATAAATATTACTACTAACCTAAAACAATCTATTAACCTTTTGACGGTGCAAAGTTACAACTATTTTCTCTCCGTGTCAATAGAAAAGTGTTATTACTTTCATTTTTTATATAATTCTTGACGTAAATCAATATTTGTTTGCGCACACAATGCATTTTCTCCCGATTAATATTCATTTTTATCCGCCTTCTGTTTCCAAAGTTCGAAGGCTTCTATAGCCTCGTCTGCCATAAACACCTCAACGGCCTTACGGCGCTGACCCACTGGCAGTTCGAGTTCCTGATAAATGAAATCATCGTCAAAGCCAATGGCAGCCGCATCCTTACGGTCGTTGGCGAAATATATCTTATCTATATGTGCCCAATATATTGCGCCAAGGCACATTGGGCATGGTTCGCACGAAGAGTATATCTCACATCCGCTCAAGTCGAATGTGCCCAACCGGCGTGTAGCCTTACGTATGGCGTTCACTTCGGCATGTGCCGTAGGGTCGTTGTCTATAGTAACACTATTTGAGGCCTCTGCTATTATCTCGCCGTCGCGTGCCACGACTGCCCCGAATGGTCCTCCGCCCGCTTTCACACTCTCTATCGAAAGCGCGATAGCCCTTCTCATCAGTTCTCTTTTGTCCATATATAGTTTATCAGGTTTCATGAAGTAATACATCAAATTCAACTTCATTCTCGCTTATATTCAACTCTTAGGAGTTAAGGATTTTGTGTTTAGTACCTGAAAAATTGTTCTCATTCTGAAACAGCTTTAAGATAATCCTCAAATGTATCGCATACTGTAACATTACGTTTTTCCTTGGAATCTTTTATAGCTTTCAAAGTTTTCTTTCTTGTATTAGACTCGTATGTTTCAACTTTAAAGACACCAAGAGAAAGCAAAAAATTATCTTCTGACTTTAGCATATTACAATGCCCTCATTTTGAATATTCTCATAAAAGTTATCTCCCTTTCTTTTCTCCCAATCTCGTTTTGTATATAAGATAGGATGAATCATTGAATTGGTTTTCCAACCAAGTTCCCAAAATGGATAGGTATATTTGTCATGGTCTAAAATATCTGCTTTTTCCTTATCCAATAAGATAAGCAGATCCCAATCAGAATCTTCTTTATTGTCTCCACGGGCTCTCGACCCAAACAAGATCACGTTTGAGTTTTGGGGCATGATAGTCTTTGCAGTGTCATATATTGCATCCACTACATTGCCTGATAAACTATGGTTTGAAAGCAATGTCATATTCACAATTTTATATTTCACGCCGCAAATATACGAAGAAATATCGAAACCTCCAAACATTTCGGGGGATTATTCACTAAAATAAAGGGAGGCGACAGCTTTGCCGTCGCCTCCCTCGATTAAATGAAAAGTATTTAATTTTGATAAAGGGGACTCATCTTACTTGAACTCACATGTTCCATTTGCAAAGTTGATATATGCTTTCTGACCTGCAGAAACGTTGACGCGAGCCTGATCGCCACCACGACCTCGGAATTCGAGTTTGCCATCGAAAGCAACGAACTCTGTCATCCACCAATCGAAGCCCTCAAACTTCACACACATACGCACTTCGCCATCGCTGCCAAATGCGGGAGAAACGAACTCACCGTTCTCATCAGCAGGAATAGAGAAGAGGTTGCTTGAATTAACAGACCAGTCATTAACAGGAGCAACAGAGCCAATCAAATAAACCTCAGGCTTATAGACATTGACCTTACGCTCATCGCCATTTACAATGTGGAGAAGATACCAACCTGCCTTGCCTGCAACGAGGTTCGTTCCATCAACGGTAATGTTAGCACCGGCAGCATCATTCACAGCGGCTTCGCCACCAAAATCTCCGCCCCAGTCTGCCTGTGGAGCAAACTTGAACTGTTCACCTTCATGTAGATAGATAACTGTCCAGAAATCAGAATCTGATCCATAACATGGAGTCATCGGCAACCATGTAGCACCCCAGCCGTAGTTATTGCCGGTCATATAGAGTTCCAATGGCTGCTTTGTTATGCTATAGGTACCAGCCATCATATCTATCGTCATGATATATTTTCCTGGCTCCTCAATCTTTCCAGCTTGTGCATTTTCAGTTACGAGGAAACCAGACATTGAAGCATCACCATCAACAGCTACACCAACAACTCCTGGATTTGCCCAAAATTCACCATTGTCAATATTCTTTTGAGGAATAATCTTCCAATATTGGTTGGCGGCAGTGGTAGTGAATTTGATTGTGAATATAGGATCGTCGTAGATATTCACATCGCTGTGGCTAAACTTCAACATGCTTGCCTCATCCCATCCACAGAAGTCACCTACGAGATAATAGTTCTGTGAAATGTCGGGTGTGATGAGAGTAACCTTGACATCAACAAAGTTAGAGTGAGCATAGAATGATTCGCCATCTTTTGACAAATAAATTGTTGAAGCAGCCTTAAGAGTCCTCTCTACCGGAGCCTTTCCATAGATTGACTCTACCAAAGACACAAGTTCTGCGGCAGCTATTGAACCATTGGCATCAGAAGGCAATACGTCAACATCCTCTTCTGTAGCTCCCACTTCCAGTTCATAGCCTGTAACAGTGAATCCTTCAGGTGCTTCAAAAGTTGTAGAGAACAGGTTTACTGTTTCTCCAGTAACATTATTTATGTCAATTGTCGCACCATTGGAAGCTGTGAGGGACACGTTTTGTGCCTCCTCTGCATCGTAGCCCTGCGGAGCTGCCCAGTCGTCGTAGTCGCCCTTGCAACTGCTCATGAGAGCAGTCGCAAGAACCATACCATATATTAATGACTTTTTCATATAATTCTAATTTTTGAAAATTATTACTTGTTAAAGAAGTGATAGTAACCAGTGATATCGTTGAAGATTACTCTGTAGTCACCTGCACCAACCGGAATGTTTGGTCCATTGCCAACACCCCAACCGTATGGGAATGTGCTGCTACCCCAGTTAGGATTCCATGAACTGTCAACGAGGAACTTGAGTTCTGTACCGTCTGTTGTACTGATGTCGTACATCCAAACGTGTGGACGAGCTCCTGCATAGGTGTCGCATGGAGTCATTTGAACGTCTGTTGCCCAACCGTTGAAACCACCGGAAACCAACATCTGTGAATATTCCTTCGGATCTTCCTCAAGAGCAGTAAACTTCAGCTCGTTGGTGTTGGTGTTGAGGTCGATGCGATAGTAACCGGCTACAGGAACCTTAAAGTCGCCACCTTCACCAGAGTCGTCCTTTCTCTTAGGATTGTCGATGCTTCCATCGACACCACCCCACTGATCAGCCCATTCGCCAGGAACACGAACAATCTTGAAGCCAAGGCCTGGTGTGAAGTAGCCTGTGAAAGTAAGAGGTCCACGGCCTGTCTCGTCGTTAAAGTCACCGCCTTCAACAGGAGACATTGGATAAACGGCAGTACCAATTGCAGAGCCCCAAGAGCCATCTCCGACACAAGCTCCAATAAGATACCACAATTCAGGATCAGCAGCAACAAGCACTGCAAAGAAAGGCTTTACTGTTGTCTGAATGGTGTTGGAATAGCATGTCAAGCCTGAAGCCAACTTAGCCCTGAGCCTAATATACAGAGGTGTGGTCTCTGGCATTTCCTCCTCGGCGGCATATCCTCCCATCTGCATGATGGCTTTGTTGATATCCTTGGCGTTAGCCTTCAACTTTGCGGAAGTGGAATAGTTCTCCAACTCCATCATCTTCGGGTTTCCTACGACCTTGCCTTCTTCATCAAGTTCGTTCTCCCAAACGTCGGTGAGCGAAATCTGCATATAATATGTGACAGCTGCAGTATAGCCGTAGTCAGGCTGCTTGCATGTGAACACTAGAGAATCTGAGTTCTCAAGGTCGTAAATGTTGCCGGCAAGGGCTGGCTCATTGAGGACGAAACTTTCGGGAGTGTTCAATGTTGGATTTGAATCCCTGTCATCCTCACACGATGTCAGTCCGAAGAAAGCGACACCGGCAAACAATGAAGCTAAAATATATTTTTTCATGTTTATTGTCCTTTATTAAATTAGTTATAACCTTCGTTCTGTTTGATGTTAGGATTGTTTGAAATCTCATTAACAGGCAGAGGGAAGATGTTCATGTATGCTGGGAACTGGCTTCCTTCATAGACGCCTCCCATCCATTCCCATTTGTAGTCAGACTGGCCTCCAAACTTACCGAAGCGCACCAAATCCATGCGGCGACGGCCTTCGAACCAGAACTCACGGCTCCACTCATCGCAGACATCGTCGAGAGTGTATGTGCTCTTTGGAGTAGCATGAGCACGACTACGGAGAAGGTCGAGTTTTGCCTTGGCATCGGAGTTGCCTGCCACGCCATTCTTGCGGATTGAAGCCTCGGCGTATGTCAGATAAGCCTCAGCGACACGCATTATAGGAAGATCTGAATTAACAAACTCAATCACATCGTTGTTTGAACCGTCTGAATTTACATTACGGAACTTCACACAGTTATAGCCAATGGCCTCATCGGTACCCTCATCGCTTATTGCAGGCTTAATACCCTTGTTGTAGAACAGGGCACGGTCGTCACCTGCTGCAGCTATGAATTCTGCCAAAGTGTTATACTCGGCTGGTGTTTCTTTGAAGAACTTCTCGACAAGGTTCTTACGTATGCGCAAGCACTTTCCCCAACTGTTGTTTGCTCCAGATGGTGCGTATGTATCGGTAAGATAATCTGTCTTATTGGAATATGAGGCTTGAATAAGGAAGTTCATACCTCCGTAACTCTGCGTCTTGACACCATCTGACAATCCAACAAGAATGTTCTCATACTGAGCTCCATTTCTGTCGTTGTCGGCGAGGAAGAGCATCTGGTAAGGAGTATATACTTCACCTGTAGTTGGATTAACAGCACTCTTATCGTTCAGCTTATAGTAACCATTATTAATTACCTTGTCTGCATAAGCCATTGCGTCATCCCAACGTGCCTTACCAGTATATACTTCAGCATTTAGATAGATTCTTGACAACAAGTTCCATGCAGCCACACGATCGGCACGTCCGTATGTTGCCTGACCAGGCTGAGCCATCTCTTCAGAACACTCGAGCAATTCCTTCTCTATATATTCAAAGAACTCCGGACGGGTGTATCTGACAGCATAATCTGCTGATACACTCTCTGTAAATGCCGCATTGCCATAAAGGTCCATAATCTGAGCGTAGTTGTAGGCACGGATGAACCTTACCTCAGCATTTCTTTGAGCCTGATCGGCAGCATTTCCTTCCTGCGACAGATAGAAATTACACAGGGTTATTGTGAAATAGAAGCGATAATAGAGGGCAGCAGAGAAAATACAGCTCTCACCCCATGAGTTGTGGAGAAGTTCAGGAAGTCCGGCGTCAGTGGCCCAAACCCAGTGTGCTTCATCAGCTGTAAACTCGTTCAGATAGAACGCCATGCGGAACAAGTCGGAACGTCCCTCGTCAACATCGTCCAAGTCGCCATTTCCGCTTGGTCCTGTCTGTCCAGTCAAGCTGAAGCTGGCATATATTTTATTGAAAACGGCATCGTTGTCGAATTCCATAGTTTGCTGCGGGTTGATTGGATCAACATCCAAATCACCAACGCAAGATGTCAGGCCGACTGTCAATGCCAGTGCCGCAGCAGGTATAATTGATTTAAACATTCTTATTTTCATAATACTCATTGTTTAAAGATTTAGAAATTAAGGTTAAGACCAAGAACACCTGTGAATGGACGTGGATAGATGTTGCCATCGTAACCTCCGTTTATTTCCGGGTCAATTCCCTTATATTTTGTAATGGTGAACACATTCTGTGCTGTTGCATAGATACGTCCGCTGATAGGCAACTTGAAAAGTTTCTCAAAGCTATATCCAACAGTGATGTTGTCACACTTCAAGAATGATGCGTTCTGGATGAAATAGTCTGAAAGACCATCCTCTGTTGAAACATAATTCCATTTCTTCTCCAAAACCATTGTTGGAACATTGTGCCAAGAACTACCATTATAGAGGCGCTCTACTTCTACATTTGAGTTGCCTGCATCTACGGCATTGTAAGCATAGTTGCCAAGACTTGCGCGAAGTGAGAAACTGAAGTCCCAATTCTTATAGATAAGCTTTGAGGTGAAGCCCATAAGCACGTCTGCATCTGCCTTCTTGTAGAAGTAACGGTCGTTGGAGTTGATGATACCATCACCGTTGCGGTCAACGAATTCTCCCTCTATTGGCAAACCGTTCTGGTCATAAACCTGCTGATATGTATAGTAAGCAGAAACAGGATGACCTACAGCCCATGCTTGGATACCGTCAGAACCTGAGTCACCTACTGCAAGTCCGCCGTGCAGAATCTTATAGTTAGGATCGTCGCTTGCTACAAGTTTGTCTATCTTGTTGTCGTTGTAGGTCAAGTTGTAACCAACCTCCCAACGCCAATCCTTTGTTACGATAGGACGATAAGTGAGCGAGAACTCAAGCCCCTGGTTGTGGAGCTCACCGACGTTGCTTGTAACCTTGTTGCGGAAGTTAGAA
>SAMEA3663036__coassemble_194_pt1 | contig 30064 bp, 24 predicted proteins | sample SAMEA3663036__metabat2_low_PE_037 | metagenome-assembled genome bin SAMEA3663036 (sample SAMEA3663036) | pig gut metagenome | biome: pig gut; feature: pig-associated habitat; material: faeces | place: France | collected 2012
ACTAAGGCTCAACCGCTTGTACTAACTCCTTAATTCTTTTTTTATTCCATTATTAACACTATCACAGTCTCTGTTTTCTCACCCACTCTGCATTTCTCGCTCGTTCTCTCTCCCACGAGCCATACGATGAGTCCGGTAGCGTCTTCCACCACCAGTTGTCGGCGACGTTGGAAAAAGTTTAGTTTGCAGTCGGTAAGATAGTCGCTTACCAGTTTTGTTCCACGCATACCAAACGGAGCGAAGCGGTCGCCGCTTTTCCACGGGCGGACCACGAGAGGAAACGTCACTGTCTTTGCGTCGAGACAAGCCACCGACTTTGATTTCACAACAGCGAAACCGTCAGCTTTCTTTCGCTCAATGCGCAGCCGTCTGCCGTTCATAACATACAAGCCTTCGATAGGCATTCTCACGGGTTGTGGCATTTCTTCTTTCCGTGCCACGAGCAATAGATTGTGTTCTGATGCCATCTCGTATTCCGTCGAGGCGACGGTCTTTCCTTTCTCCCCGTGTTCCATCATCGCCCACACCACGTTACTTTGCTGTGGCAAGAATCCGTATTGTCGGCAAATCTCAAACAGCACATATCTCGGGGCGGGCAGCTGTCGGAGTAGTGTAGTGTCAATCCTTACGACACCGTCGTCGCCCTCTTCCATCACGTCGGCTTTCATCTTTTCCAAAGCCCACTCCACTATCTCGTCAGCATCCTGCAGATGTCGTGCCGTAGTGTCTATCGCTCGCGCCACGCTCGGGTTAATCTCCTTCAGTGCAGGTATCACCTCCAGACGATACTTGTTGCGTGTGGCGTCAGTCTCAAGGTTGGTGCTATCGGTGACAAAACTCTCACCTCTTTTATATATATAAGCTTCGATATCCTCTCGCGTCATGTCGAGCAGCGGTCTTATCACACGTCCGTTCACTGGTCTTATTCCCGCCAGTCCCTTCAGTCCCGTGCCACGCACAAGGTTCATCAGCACCGTTTCCACGTTGTCGTCACGGTGATGCGCCACAACGATAGCCTCAGCCCCGATATCCTCTCGCAGTCGTTCGAAATAGCCGTATCGCAGGTCGCGTGCAGCAGTCTCTATGCTCAGCTTATGCAACGCAGCATATCCACGAGTGTCGAAATGCACGCGGTGCAACGCCACGCCAAACCTCTCACACAGACTAGCCACAAACGCCTCGTCGCGGTCGGCCTCCTCGCCACGCAGATGGAAGTTGCAGTGAACGGCCTCCACGCGGTATCCCTCGTCGAGCATCATCATCAGTAGGGCCACGCTGTCTGCCCCTCCGCTGATAGCCACGAGGTAGAGTTTGTCGCGATCTAATATCTTCTTATTCAACATAAAGCACCAATCCCTTTAGATATTCACCCTCAGGATGGAAAATGTTTATCGGATGGTCGGCAGGCTGATGCAGCTGATGCAGGATGCGCACCTTCCTTCCTGCGATGGCGGCAGCCGTGAAGACAGCGTTACGGAAATTGTCTTTTGTCACCACCTGCGAGCAGGAGAAGGTGAAGAGTATTCCTCCCTTTTGTATCTTCTCGAAAGCCTTGGTGTTCAGACGGGTATAGCCCTTCAGCGCGTTATGCAGCGCTCCTCTGTGCTTGGCGAAGGCAGGAGGGTCGAGAATGACCAGGTCGTAGCGGTCGCCCATGCGGTCGAGATATTTGAATGCGTCCTCACAGAAAGCCTCGTGTCGGGTGTCGCCTGGGAAGTTCATATCCACATTGCGTGTGGTGAGCTCAATTGCCTTTGCGCTACTATCGACAGAATGTACCAGTTCGGCTCCTCCTCGCATGGCATAGAAGGAGAATCCGCCTGTATAGCAGAACATGTTCAGCACCTTCTTTCCCTTGGCGAAGCGTTCAAGCAGCGAGCGGTTCTCACGCTGGTCAACAAAGAATCCTGTCTTCTGTCCCTTCAGCCAGTCAACGTGGAACTTCAGTCCGTTTTCCATCGCCAAGTTGTCGTCGCTACCTCCGATAATGAATCCGTCTTCCTGTCCTAGTTCGGCCTTGTATGGCAGCGTTGTCTCGCTTTTGTAATACACGTTGGCTATTCTGTCTCCTGCCACCTCAACGAGGGCTTTCGCTATTGCCATTCGTTCCTGGTGTATTCCCACGCTATGCGCCTGCATCACGGCCGTGTTTCCATAAATATCGATGACGAGTCCTGGGATGTTGTCGCCCTCGCCATGCACCAGACGGTATGTATTGTTATGCGGGTCGTCCACGATGCCGATGCTGCGTCTCATCTGGAAGGCAGACTCGAGTCGGCTCTGCCAGAACATGTCGTCGATATCGACGTCGCTAAACGAGAGCACTCTCACGGCTATCGATCCTATCTGATAGTGTCCCACAGCGATGAAGTCACCTTCTGAGGTGATCACCCTTACCACCTCTCCTTCTTCCAGTCCGCCGTCAGCCTTTTGTATGGCACCTGAGAAGATCCAGGGATGGAAACGTTTCAGACTCTCTTCCTTTCCCCTTTTGAGATAAACTTTCTTATACATAATATTATTGGTTGTTCTGCTGTTCAGCTTGTTTTATGAGTTTATAATCGCCAGTCGTCTCAAGTCTCATTAGTTCCTCGTATATCCTTATGCAGCTCCATGCGTCAGTGGCGGCATACACTTTCTGTTTGTCGGAGAGGATGTCGGCTTCCCAGTTGGTGAGCCGTTGTCCCTTGCTTATCTTTCCGCCGAAGAGGTTGGCGTAGATCTTCTGCAGGCTGAGATCCTCGATACCTATTTCCTTCACGTGTTTCTGCAGGTCGAAGAAGTTTCCGGGTGTGAAAGGCTCGAGCTTGTTGAGAGCCGCCACATCGTCGTGGAGCGACAGTCCCACCTTCAGCACCTTCTTGTCTTCAAGCAGCCGCTTCACGGGCTCACACATCTTTATGTGGTTTAGACGGAAGAGGAAGCACACCTCGCGCGACGACACCTGCAACAGTGCCACCGTGTAGTTTGTACCTCTACGGAACGACGGTCTTGTCTCCGTGTCGATGCCAACGATATCCTGCGAGAGCAGGTAATCGACCGCTCTACCGGCTTCCGATTCTGATACCACGACGACTATCTTCCCGTCGAAAACGGCACGTGGCAAATCGGCTATTTTTGCCTTGTCAAACTTGTCGTATAATAGCTTTTCCATTACTTTTTTGATTTCGAGATGCAAAAATACAAAAAAAATGGAACATTTATGGTATTTTCTGACTTTTTTCAGTTACTTTTGCACAAGATTTCATATAACACACCAAAAAATGGCAAAGAAAAAGAAGATAAACAACAATAAATCGTTTAATAAGATACTCGGATTCGACTTCATTCAGAACGAGAAGGTCATCTTTGTGTTCAGCATTATACTGCTCGCCGTGGCCATATTCTTCGTCGCGTCGTTCGTGTCGTTTCTCACCAGCGGCAACATCGACCAGAGCATGATAGAATCGCCGCGCGAAGGGGAGATTATGAACCAGAACGGGGAGTTTACCAACTCCTGTGGATCGCTCGGTGCACACCTCTCTCATTTCTTCATCAAGAACTGTTTCGGTCTCTCGGCATTCCTCATTCCCGTGTTCATCGGAGCCATGGCGTTCCATTTCATGCGGGCATACTCCATCAGCCTCCTGAAATGGTTTCTCTCTCTCTCCATCGTGATGATATGGTCGAGCGTCACCTTCGCAAAGTTTCTCTCGCCCTTGTTCATCGACAGCTTCTACAATCCCGGCGGCGACCACGGACAGTTTGTTTGCCAATGGATAGAGAACCTCGTGGGTGCTCCCGGACTCCTCGGCATCCTCTGCGTCATAGCCATAGCCTTCCTCACCTATCTCAGTGCCGAGACGATCTATATGATTCGCAAGATGCTCAATCCCGTGAAGTTCTTCACCGACAGGGTGAAGTTTGACGTCAGCGTGGGAGGCAAACACGACGAAACGGCAACGGCTATAGTCGCCGACGACATCGTCGAGGATCCTGACGTGTTCGACAACCCCGAGACTCAGACCGTAGAGTTTGCAGTCAACAGCGACGTGCATATTATAAACAATGTAGAGACCGATAGCGGCGACGAAGCTACGACAGCAGAAAAGGCAACGATAAAAGCCGCAGTCAGCGACCCTAACAGTCAGATCGACATGGAGGTGAGCGCGGCTCAGGACGAGGAGAAGGCTAAGAGCAAGCAGCTCGTCAATGTCGGCGAGCGTCAGTTAGAGGCTTACGACCCTAAGCTCGACCTCGAAAACTACCACTACCCCACCCTCGACCTGCTGAAGAAATACGAGAACGACGGCAAGCCGTTTATCGACATGGCCGAACAGACAGCCAACAAAAACCGCATCATAGAGGTGCTGCGTAACTTCAACATCGAGATAAGCAGCATCAAGGCCACCGTCGGTCCTACCATCACGCTCTACGAGATCACACCCGCACAGGGAGTGCGCATAGCAAAGATACGCAACCTCGAAGACGACATAGCCCTCTCGCTGAAGGCTCTCGGCATACGTATCATAGCTCCTATCCCTGGCAAAGGCACCATTGGTATTGAAGTGCCTAACGCCAAGCCCAACATCGTGTCGATGGAGTCCATCCTCAACTCGAAGAAGTTCCAGGAGTCGGAGATGGAACTGCCCTGCGCCGTAGGAAAGACCATCACCAACGAGGTATTTATGTTCGACCTCGCCAAGATTCCCCACCTCCTCGTGGCAGGTGCCACCGGACAGGGAAAGTCTGTTGGTCTTAACGCCATCCTCACCTCGCTCCTCTACAAGAAGCATCCAGCCGAACTCAAGATCGTGCTCATCGACCCTAAGAAGGTGGAGTTCAGCATCTACGGACCTATAGCCAACCACTTCCTTGCCAAGGTGCCTGACGAGGACGCCGAACCCATCATCACCGATGTCACCAAGGTGGTGCGCACGCTCAACAGCCTCTGTAAGGAGATGGACACACGCTACGACCTCCTCAAGAGTGCTGGCACACGCAACATAAAGGAATACAACAAGAAGTTTGTCTCGCGTATGCTCAACCCCGAGAACGGACACCGCTACATGCCGTATATCGTAGTGGTAATAGACGAGTTTGGAGACCTTATCATGACTGCCGGCAAGGAGATAGAGATGCCTATAGCACGCATCGCCCAGCTGGCGCGTGCCGTCGGCATACACATGATCATCGCCACTCAGCGACCCACCACGACCATCATCACTGGAAATATCAAGGCCAACTTCCCTGGTCGCATAGCATTCAAGGTGTCGGCAATGATCGACTCTAAGACCATTCTCGACCGTCCCGGTGCCAACCAGCTCATTGGCCGTGGCGACATGCTCTTCCTCAACGGAGCCGAACCAGTGCGCGTGCAGTGTGCCTTTGTCGATACTCCCGAGGTGGAAAGCATCAACAAGTTTATCGCCAAGCAACAGGGATATGTCACTCCGTTTGAGCTGCCTGAGCCTGACATGGCCGACGGCGAGGTGGGCAGCGCCAACGATGTCGATATGCAACATCTCGACCCTCTGTTTGAAGACACGGCACGTCTCATCGTGGCAAGCCAGTCGGGTTCGACGAGTCTCATCCAGCGCAAGTTCTCCATCGGCTACAACCGTGCCGGACGCATCATGGACCAGATGGAGAAGGCGGGCATCGTCGGCGCAGCCAGTGGCAGCAAGCCACGCGAGGTGCTCATTCAAGACGAGGTGAGTCTTAACAATCTCCTGAGCAACTTCAGGTAGTAATGTGTCGTAATGTGTCGCCACGACACCTTATAATATATATAGGAAGGCCATTTCAGAAGACATCGATTTTAGAAGACATTCATTTTAGAAGACATACATTCATTTCAGACAACGTAACTATGAAGAAACTTTTTTCCATACTCACCGCTATGCTGATAGCCATCTGCGCCGAGGCCCAGACCGCTCGTCAGGTGCTCGACCGCACGGCAGCCAACCTCAGCAACAAGGGCGGTGTCACCGCTTCTTTCTCCATCAAGGGTGGAGCCTCGGGCACCATAAAGGTCAAGGGACGCAAGTTTCAGGCCACCACTCCGCAAGGCATCGTATGGTTTGACGGGAAGACACAGTGGACCTACGTGAAACAGAACGGCGAGGTCAACGTGAGCAATCCCACCGAAGCACAGCTTCAGTCTATCAATCCCTATAACTTCATCAACATGTACAAGAAGGGATACAAGGCCGAGCTGAAAGACGTCGGTCAACTCTATCAGGTGTATCTCAAAGCCACCGACAAGAAACTTGGCGTGCAGGAGATATTCATCCGTGTTGACAAATCTTCATACACGCCGACCATCCTGTCCATGCGCCAGGGAAAGAAGTGGACCACGTTCACCATCACCGACTTCAAGAAGGGCAACATCCCCGACGGCGTGTTCCGTTTCAACTCAAAAGATTTTCCACAAGCAGAAGTTATTGACCTACGATGAATAAGTTACAACTCTTCCTCATGCTGAGACGCAACATGAAACTCAGCAACCGCCGCCATCCCATGTTTGAACAGAACAAGGTGGCCATCGTCTTCACCATGATAGGCGTCGGCTTCATGTCTATATATTTCATAGCCATCGGCACCATGATGGGCTGGGGAGCGCGTGGTGGTGCGGAGGACATGATCTTCGCCGTTCTCCCCATCTTCCTCATCCTCGACTTCTTCATGCGCTTCGGCGGACAGCAGCTTCCCATGCTAATGATCAAGCCATATCTGCTCATGCCCATCAAGCGTAACGACATCACCGACTGCTTCATCATCATGTCGATGCTCAGTTCCTACAACCTACTGTGGTTGCTGGTGTTCGTGCCTTATTTCTTCATCGTATGTTGCGGCGGACTGCCTTTCTCCACCACCATGGGCATGCTCTTGGTGTGCGAATGGCTCTTTGTGATCAACGCCCTCTGGTATATGCTCGTGCGCACGCTCATCAACCAGTCGCTCTGGTGGATAGCCCTGCCTATAGTTGTCTATTGTCTGCCTCTCACACCCCTGCTCATTATGGGTCCGGAGAAAGGCTTCGAGAAACTGTGCGAATTCTTCTTCGACCATGCCTACTCGCTGGTAGGCGTAGCCGTCTATGCTGTGCTCACCGCAGTGCTCTTCATCGTCAACAGCCGTCTGCAGAAGCGTCTGGCCGCGTCTGAGGTGGCAGCAGAGGAGAAGAAAGACTTCCAGAACACTGCCGACATAGCGTTCCTCAACCGCTATGGCCTCACTGGCGAATATCTCAAGCTTGAGATCAAGAGCGCCATACGCAACAAGGCATTGCGCCAGCGCTATATCCAGGGCCTGTTTATCATCACGATGTTCTCGCTGATACTGGCCTTCACCGACACCTACGACGGCCGCTTCACGGTCAACATGTGGTGCCTCTATTGTTTCGTCTTCTTCGGCGCTGTCAACCTCGTGAAGATCATGGCTCCCGAAGGCAACTATATCGACCTGCTGATGACCCACAAGGAAAACATCCTGCAGATTCTCAAGGCGAAGTATTACTTCTTCTGCTTGGTGCTCGTCATACCTGCGCTGCTGCTCATCCCACCAGTGGTGTCAGGCCGTTTCTCGGTGCTCATGGTGATTGCCTATATCCTCGTCACCACGGGTATTTGCTATTTCCTGCTGTTCCAGTTGGCGGTGTATAACAAAAGCTCGCTGCCTCTTAACGAGAAGGTGACGGCTAAGGGCAACTTCGAGAACACACTCCAGTTAGTCATCGAAATGATGGTGTTCTTTGTTCCCGTCATCATCGGCGTTATCCTCACTACGCTTTTCGGCGATACCATGGGCTACATCATCCTCATCGCCATCGGAGCAGGCTTCACGTTCACCCACAACATCTGGCTACGTAACATCTACAACCGGTTTATGGAGCGCCATTACGAGAATATCGAGGGCTTCCATGCCACACGTTAGTATTTTCACAAAAATAAAAGTATCAGCTTATCATGCATTTGACAGGTATATTCATAGCCATAGGCACATTTGTCATCATAGGCATTTTTCACCCCATAGTCATCAAGTGTGAGTATTATTTCGGTACCCGACAGTGGTGGCTCTTCCTTGCCGTGGGCATAGCCACGCTCGTAGCAGCACTCTTCATCGACGACGTCCTCACCTCGTCGCTGCTTAGCGTCTTCGGTGCTTCCTGCCTGTGGTCGATAGGCGAACTCTTCGAACAGAAAAAGCGTGTGGAGAAGGGATGGTTTCCTAAAAATCCACGTCGCGCCAAGGAATATAAGTCACGATGAAGACCGTACTCATCCTCGTGGGTAAGACCACCGACAAGCATTTCGCCGCCGGCATCGACGACTATGCCAGTCGCATCAGCCATTATATGCCGTTCGAGATCGTCGTCATCCCCGAACTGCGCAACACCAAAAGCCTTGGCGAGCATCAACAGAAAGCCGCTGAGGGCGAGCTCATACTGCGCCAAATCCAACCGTCAGACACCGTGGTGCTGCTCGACGAGCACGGCAAGGAACGGCGTAGCGTGGAGTATGCCAGATGGCTTGAGCAGCGCTCGATGAACGCCCGCCGCCTGGTTTTCGTCATCGGCGGTCCCTACGGCTTCTCGCCCGAGGTCTATCAGCGTGCCGACGAGAAGCTCTCTCTCTCGCTGATGACCTTCTCACACCAAATGGTCCGCCTTATATTCACCGAACAGCTCTACAGGGCATGTACGATAATAAAAGGCGAACCATATCATCACGAGTGATTTTTTCGTTTACTTGTCTATTGGTTTCAACTGCTTCACCAGCTCCTTGGCATACCGCTTGGGATAGCCTGGACGCACGGGACGCTCGCCGATGCCGTGTTTCGACAGTTGGAACGTGCCGTCGGCATTCTCTTTCTTCACCACCATGTCGTTATACTTCACAATGAGGTAGGTGGCAAGCTGTCGCCAGCGTGCTATCATCTCGTCGCCCTTCTGGCACGAGTAGTCATTGAGATACTTCACTGCTGCCTCGCTGCCCTGTTGTGTCATCAGCTCCGCTGCCTTTGCCTCAACAGCTGCCTGGTTGGCAAGCCATGAGTTGTCGAGCGAGTCGCGCACTGCCTCTAAGCTGACGAACATCTGCGCATAGCGCGGATAAACCATGTTGCTCACCCAGTTGCACACCCAGAAGGCGTTGTCCATGCTGAAGTGGATGGCGTCGGCTCCGGGGGTGTTGAAACAGTTTGGAATGCGTGTGGCGGAGCAATAGACTGGATTATACGACACCATGTTGGCGTCGTCGTTGCCAAACCACAGCACACCGCCAATCTCGCGTGGCAACCACGAGCGCATCTGACTCACATAGACGAAACCTGACTGCTGCGTGCTCACGGGACGCTCGTTGAAGTATGTCTTGCCGTCAACCTCAAACTTCAGTGGAGTGGGACGGTATGGCATCTCCCATATACCGCCACCGATGTCGCCGTCAAGTGCGAACGGCGTTCCCTCGTAGTGGTCGCGCATGGCCATCTCAAGGTCTTTCACACTCAACTTGCGGTTGGGCACAATCCATAGCGGCATAGGCTCGGCTCCATCTACCTCGCCCGAGGCATATCCCACATAGCGGTCCATGTAGTCGCAATACTTGTTGAAGAAGGTCCACACGCGCGCCTCGCAGAAGCGTCGGCCACCGAAGTCGGGTGCAGCGTAGGTGTCGCAAAAGCTGAAGTCAGCGTCCTTACCGCTATACCAGCCTTTCTCGCGCGCAAACTTCACCACGTTTTTCGATGCCATGCAGTTTGCCTTATCCTTAACGTTGAAGGTCCTGATGCGGCTCTGGTTGGCATGTGCGCAGATGGCATCGTCAGGCACTCGCAGTGCCACCCATACCACTCCTTTGCTGCCTGCGCCGCAGCCCATCATCTCCATGATCCACGCCTCCTCAGGGTCGCAGATGGTGAAGGTCTCTCCCTCGCTGTTATATCCGTAGGTCTCGGCGAGAGTGGTCATCACCTTTATCGCCTCGCGCGCTGTCTTCGAGCGCTGCAGAGCAATATAGATGAGCGATCCATAGTCGAGTGTACCCGTCGAATCCACCATCTCCTCGCGACCGCCAAAGGTGGTCTCGCCAATTGTCACCTGCCATTCGTTGATGTTTCCCACCACGTTGTAGGTCTCTTCCGCTTCAGGTATCTGTCCGTGATACTCATTAGAGTCCCAGTCGCGTATGTCTCTCATCGTGCCCTTCGGGTGCTTGCCTGCAGGGAAGTGGCAGAGGGGTTGAAACATGCCGTAGTCGTCGGCGCTGTAGGTACACATCACAGAACCATCTACACTGGCTTTCTTTCCAACAATGTAGTTGGTACATGCCATGGCGTAAGTGCCAGCCATGAGCATGAGAGAGAAAAATACTGTTTTCTTCATTCTTACCTTATTTATATTATATATATATCTTTGGCACAAAGGTACAACATTTCATCTACATTTCAAAACTAAACACCTATAAGAAATCAAAAAAATGCGCAAAAGAGCTTATTTGTGCATAAATCGATTTTAGTATAGATTTTTTAACATTTGCTTAATCACTGATTTTCAATATCTTACAAAAATGTTACAAAAACACTGAAAAAAAAATCATAAAAATATGAACGACATATCAAAAAAATGACTACCTTTGCAGCGTTTTAATAAACAAATGATTGTTTTACAGATTTAAAAAAGCAAAGAAATGAAGAAATTAGTATTTATGTTCGTAGCTGTTGCAGCTATCTCTTTCGCATCATGTGGTAACAACACAAATCAGGCTGCTCCTGTAGATTCTGATTCTGTAGCTACTGTTGACAGTGCAGTTGTTGATTCTGCTGCTGCTGATAGCGCTGCTGCTCCTGCTGATTCAGCTGTTGCCGAGTAATATTGCAACACCGAACCTAAAGAGAGAAAATTCCGCTGAGCCAAGCTCAGCGGTTTTTTTATCTCCATACACGTGATCGACTAAACATTCGGAAGAAAAAACTGCCGCAATACCAGCCGCAAATATGCTGCAAATACGCAGCAAATACGCAGCAAATCGGGTTGCGGTCTTACATAAAGTAAGACCCTACGGCGACATTACCGCCAACAACTTGAAATAACACTTCAACTTAAAATAACACTTCAACTTGAAAAAGTTACCAGTTAACCGGTAACAAGTTAACTTTTTTATCCTGTAGCCAGAGCTGATAACTATTCCAAAGCCTGTGAATATTAAATTACGGATTCTATGGGGTGACAGCATTTCCGTCTTTGTCCGTTACTGTGGTATTTTCAGAGCCAGCTTTCCAATTGGCAGGTAGATTATTCTTTATTCCAAAATACACAGTTTTACTGGATAATTTCAGCGTTTTTGAGGTTGCTTGCGTTCCTGCATCTTGGAGCCAATTTAAAAGACAATATCCAGCACTCACATCATCTGCTAACATTGTTACAGATGAGAGCTTTGAGCAATCATAGAACATTAAACTATAACAGTTATTTACCAATGTAGATGCTTTAAGTTCAGGAGCTGTAGTCAAACTCGTACAGCCCTGGAACATACCTCTGTAACAATTATTTTCTAATGACGTCGCAGGAAGCTTTGGTGAAGCATTTAACGACGTGCAATTCATAAACATATACGAATAACAACATGTAGCTAATGTCGTTGCCGGTAGTTCAGAAGGCACTTCTGTCAATTTAGAGCAGCCCTCGAACATACATTGATAACAATATTCAGCTAATTCCGTAGCTGGCAACTTTGGAGCTATAGTTAGTGAGGCGCAACCCTTGAACATGTTAGTATAACAATAAGCAGCTAATTTCATAGCTGGCAATTCTGGGGTTATGACTGCTATAAAAAGCAAAAATTTTGATTTTTCTCATTGTTTATGGTATTTTTGTTTTTACTATTCTATCCAAATGCAAGGATACATTATTAATTTCAAATAAGCAACAATACGATTGAAAATCTATCTGCATTTTTAATTGTTTAACAGATTCCGTCTTTGAACCATAGGCACAGTTTCCACTCTCAAATACCACAAGAGGAAGGGGGACTGTGGGGTGGCGTTTTGCTACCACGCGAGGAAAAAATAAATTCCACGCGTGGAAACAAATTTTTGGTCGTGAGAGGGGAAAAGGAATCACCACAACAAATCCGCCGAAAATCGAGCTGCGGTCTTACATAAAGTAAGACCCTACAACGGCGATTTTCGGCGGAATACGACAGTTTTCGTTATCGTTAAACTGTTATCGTTAAACTGTCGTCGATAAACTGTTCTCGTTATCGTTAAACTGTTTTCGTTTTTCTATTCTATCGTCACCACCAACGGCGAGGCGACGGCATCGGCTGCTTCTGCAGTGCGCTGCTGCCACTCAGCCATGGAACGGCAGTCGTACTTGCTCCACGACGAACCGAAATAGTAGGTGAAGGGCTGGTTGGCTTCAACGCCACTCTTCACTCCAAGGGCATGGCCTGCATTGCCGCTGAACGGCTTGTCGAACATCTTTTTCATAGTCTTCACACCATCGGGGAAGAAGGCTCCGACATAGATCTGGAAGTTCTGACCCTTAGGGTTGTCGGTAGGATCGGCATAGAGCACGCTGTTAGCACCTAAAACGACGCTCTCGGTGTCCTCGCTGTGGATAACCACGCCCGACGCCACGTCGATGGGCTGAGTGATGCCGCTGTAGCTGACGGTCATCTTGTTGAAGTTAGAGCCTTTGTCGATGCTCAGCAGACGGTGTTCCACTGCCTTGTCGCCATTCTTCAGCGCGGTCTCGCCATAGGTGAGGCTGACGGCGAAGCGTAGCGGTCCGTTGTCGAGTATCTCGTATGATGTGTAACAATAGGGGAAGACGATCTCGCCACCATCGATGATAGCCGGTGTACCGCATCCTAAGGTCGGTCCCACCTTGTAGCAGTCGAGTCCGTTGCCACGGTCGTAGTGGTAGCTGGTCTTCATCTCGTAAGCCTTGGCAGCCTTCTCGTCCTTCTTCTTGAGGGCGGCGATGACGGGTTTGGCATTGTCTTCGACAAAGTAACGTTTCTCAACCACGAGGTCGGGAGTGTTTTTCAGCCACACGTCGTTGCCGAAGGCACGTTCGCCACTGCGCTGCAAGGCAGGTCCGTAGCAGCGGTAGGCACCGCGGTCGTTCTCCCATGCTATGTCATCCACACGTTCAGGATACATGCGTCCGTAGCAAGTGTTCTTGAAGAGCTGTGGCTCGCCCTTGGCGATGGTAAAGACGGTCTTTCCACCGGGACGCACAGCAGCGTCGATGAGCAGTTTGCCGTCGTGGGTGAGCTGATAAGCCACCTGCTGTCCGAGGGCGTTGGTCACCACAAACTGTCGGCCTCCGCTGATGCCCAGACGCGCAAAGACGTCGGCTGCAGAAATCTCAACCACCTCCTGACGCTGACGTGAGGAAGGATTGCTCACGCTGACGTTGAACGCACGGCTGTCAGCAGGCATCACCGAGCTGTCCTCGTTTCTCACCCTCTCGCATGCGGCGAGGAGGAAGGCACCTGTACCGAAGTTGGTGACGTTAGCTGCAAAGAGCGTCTGTCCCTTTATGGCGCGGTCGCCGATGGGCTGCACGAAGCCCACGGTGCCGTCGGCCTGCAATGCTGTCTCAGAGAGGTAGCGCCATGCCAGGTCGGCCACAGGCTGGTAGGTGTCGGCTGGGAGCAGCTGGTGGTTGATACCCCAGTAGAGGGCGTAGGCGAAGAATGCCGTACCACTGGTCTCGTAGCCCTCAGCCTGCTGTGGGTCGAGCATGGAGCGGGTCCAGTGTCCCTCTTTCTGCTGGCATGCGGCCACGGCCTCAGCCAGCTGGCGATAGCGTGTGAGGAAGAAGTCGCGATGCCGGTAGCACTCAGGCATGTCGGCGAGCACCTTTGCCAGTCCTGCCATCACCCATCCGTTGCCTCTTGCCCAGAAGTCTTTCTTTCCCTGTTCGGTCTTGTGTGCGGGATAGACATAGCGTCCGTCGCGATAATAGAGCTTTGCCTCGGCGTCGAACATGAGACTGTCGGCATAGCGGAAGTTGTAGTAGAGTTTGTCGAGATACTTCACATCCTCGGTGGCCTTATAGAGTTTGGTGAACACTGGCATGACCATATAGAGGGCGTCGGCCCACCACCAGTAGTCGTTAGTCTTCTGGCTCACCATATAGTCCATCACCTCTTTTGCCCTACGGATCTTATAGTCGTCGGGGTTCATCTCATACATGTCGAGATAGGTCTGGAAGCAAATCTGCCAGTCGCCGAAGAGCACATGCTGCATCGACTCGCCATACTGTTTGTAGAGCCATTTCGAGCGGTCGGTCTCCGTCGCCCCACTCCACTTGTTGTGACGAGCCCATTTGTCGCTATACTCGAGGTATCGAGCGCATCCGGTGAGTTTGTAAGCCTCCATGTTTCCGGTGAAATACGCAGCGTCGTCCCAGAACGAGCGTACCTCAGGGGCATTAGTAGATTGCCACTTGTCGTTGACTTTTTTCAAGATGTCCATAGTTGGCAGTGGCATTGCCTTTGTCTTTTTCTTTGCCTTTGCCGCGATGGTGGCTGGCACCATGAGCAGCATGAGGGCAATGATAGCAATAGTTTTTTTCATTGTTTGTAGTTTAAAGAATTATATTTAGTTGACGAGTTGACAAGTTGACAAGTTGACGAGTTGTCATCATTTCATTTCACTGTCAAACCAGTTGATGATCTGTCGGTAAAGATGATTGCGGGTGTTGCCGCCACTGATGCCGTGGTTGCGGTTGACGTAGATATTCTCCTTGAAGTCCTTGTCGGCCTGCACGAGAGCCTCAGAGTATTCGGCAGTATTCTGGAAGTGGACGTTGTCGTCGGCAAGTCCGTGACAGATGAGCAGCGAACCATGGAGTTTCTGAGCTCGCGCTATGGGGTTCACCTCGTCGTAGCCAGCCTTGTTCTCTTTCGGTGTGCGCATGTAACGCTCGGTATAGACGGTGTCGTAGTAGCGCCAGCAGGTGGGCGGTGCCACTGCCACGCCAGCACGGAACACCGGTCGTCCCTCGCTCATGCTCATGAGAGTGTTCCATCCGCCGTAGCTCCATCCCCACATGCCTATGCGGTTTTTATCGACGTAGGTCTGACGGCCGAGCCACAGGGCTGTCTCCACCTGGTCGAATGCTTCTTTCTCGCCGAGACGCAGGTAAGTACACTTCTCGAATTCGGCTCCGCGTCCGCCTGTACCGCGGTTATCTACACACACCACTATATACCCTTTCTGCGCCATATACTGTTCGAGCAGCGCTCCCTGTCCGGCCGCACCTATCCTCCACGAGTTGAGCACCTGCTGGCTGCCTGGACCGCCATACTGGTACATGATGACGGGATAGCGTCGCGAGGCGTCGAAGCCGGCCGGCTTCACCATCCATCCGTTGAGCTTCACTCCTTCTGAGGTGGTGAAGGAGAAGAGTTCCTTGGTGCCCTGGCACGCCTCGTCGTATTTCTGCTTGAGAGCCTTGTTGTCGATCATGGTGTGGAGTGTGCGTCCACGGCTGTCGTTGAGCGTATAAACAGAGGGGTTGTTGATGTCGTTCCAGACGTTGATGAAGTAGGTGAAGTTACTACTGAAGACGGCGCTGTTCTGTCCCTCCTTGGAGGTGAGACGTTCGGTCTTGCCATTGGCATGCGCCACATAAACCTGCTTGTCCTGCGGTCCGAGTTCGTTGGCTGCATAGAAGACGTCGCCCGTCTTGTCGTTCATGCCATAGACGTCGGTCACCTCACAGTTGCCCTTGCCCACCTGTCGCTTCAGCTGTCCGTTGAGGTTGTAGATATAGAGTCGTGTGAATCCGTCGCGGTCGCTGGGGACGATGATGTGCGAGTCGGTGAAGGTGACGGCGCACATGGCTTCCTGTCTGACATACTTCTCCACCTTGTCCTGCACTACGAGCTTTGCCACGGTAGAGAGCGGGTTGACCATATATATACGCATGTCGTCCTGATGGCGGTTCATGGTAAACACAGCCACCTTTGTCGGGTCGGCTGTCATGGCTATGCGAGGAATATATCCGTCGGCGTCGAGCGGGATGTCCATCTTGCGTGTCTGTCGCGACTTGATGTCGAAGCTATAGACAGCCACCTTTGAGTTGTCCTCGCCTGCCTTCGGGTATTTATAGACGTAGCTGCCTGGATAGGCGAGATAGTCGTCGAGCGAGGGGTTAGAGCCTCTGAACCATTGGAACGAGTATTCCTTGACGGCGCTCTCGTCGTATTTTATCCAAACGAGCTGTCGGCTGTCGGCAGAGAACACCATGCTGCGGTTGGTGGAGAACTCCTCCTCATACACCCAGTCGGGTATGCCGTTGATGATCTTATTGCGCTCGCCGTCGGTGGTGACCTGGCTCTCGGCGTTGTCGTAGAGGAGTTTCACGAGGAAGATATTGTTATCGCGCACGTAGGCTATCATATTGCCGTCGGGCGAGAATAGCGGAGTCTGCTGTGCACCGCCGACCGAGAGCGGAGCCATCTTGTTGTTGTCCACCTCATATATATAATAGGTGGCGGTGAACGAGCGTCGATAGACGTATCGTGTGTCGGTCTGTATAAGCATTCGCTTGCCGTCGGGCGAGAAGATATATCCGTCGATGCGGTCAATGCGTATCTTCGGTCCGCGCACGTTGTTGAGATCGAAGAGCACTCCGGTCTGTTTTCCCGTCTTGAACGAGAACTTGAGAATCTTCGTTCCGTCGGTGCTGACCTGCGAGTACGACTCGCCGTCGGCCATTGGTTTAAGACTTGCCATGGTCTCTTCGCGGAAGTCTCCGCTGGTGATGCTCTTCAGGTCGAGCTTGGCTGCAGACATCTGTGTGGTGATCATCATGATAGCAGCAAAAAGAATGAATGTTTTTCTTATCATAGGTAATTAAACTAACAAATATTGTCTCACATGTATTTTCCCATTCTCGCTCCTTATCTCCTCAACATCCTCATTTCCTCGTTTTCCTCAAGGAACCGGTCGAGAATCTCTATTCCTTCTTTCGTGCAGAATCCGCGAAGGAAGACGAAGATGAGGTTATATAGCACACGGTCCAGAGCGGTGCCGAGGGTCTCATTGTGGTCGAGCACATAACGGTTGGAGGCGTCGAAGAGTTCGAGCACCAAGGGATAATCGACGTCGGTGCGGAAATAGCCCTCGCGGATGCCGCGCTCCACAAACTCCATATTGTGCTTGCGCTTCTCCTCGTCTTTGCTCTGGAGATATTCCAGCACATCGGGATATTTAGTCAGTTCGACATAAAAAAGAGGATGGGTCTGACGCAGCGCCTCCATCCTCAGGCGATAGATGCGAATAAGGAGGTCCATCACGTTCTCCGACTTCTCCACAGCCTCTATCGTCTTACGTTCAGACTCCTCCAGACGCGTCTTCACACACTCGAAGAGCAAGAGCTCCTTATTGTCGTAAATCTCATAGAGTGTACGTTTGGAAATAGAGAGCTCGTTGGAGATGTCGTCCATCTTCACCGCCTTTATTCCATGTTTGGCAAAAAGAGAGGCTGCCGTAGTAAGAATTTTCTGTTTTAACGACCTTCTATAGGACGTGTTATATCTGATTACATTCATTTTCATAGCTTTTTGTGCACAAAGGTACTAAATAATTTAAAAAAATGCACCTTTTAGGAACTTTTTTATTAACTTTGCGCTCAAATTTAAGTAAAACTAAGCAAACACACTGGTTTTTTTGCAAAAAAAAGCAATGAAGCATAGAAATATTTATAACACAATAAACAACTGAAAAACGTATGGTTAAGATTTCGAAAGAGGCCGCTCTCGAATACCACGAGAATGGAAGGCCTGGAAAAATTGAGGTAAAGCCAACCAAGCCTTACCGCACGCAGACAGACTTGAGCTTGGCATACTCGCCTGGAGTAGCTTATCCCTGCCTGGAGATTCAGGATAACCCTGATGCCGCTTACAAGTACACCGACAAAGGCAACCTCGTGGCTGTGATCAGCAACGGCACTGCTGTGCTCGGACTGGGCGACATAGGCGCACTGAGCGGAAAGCCCGTCATGGAGGGTAAGGGACTGCTGTTTAAGATCTACGGCGGCATCGACGTCTTCGACATTGAGGTGGCTGAGAAAGACCCGGAGAAATTCTGCGAGGCAGTGGAGAAGATAGCACCTACCTTCGGCGGTATCAACCTTGAGGACATCAAGGCTCCTGAGTGCTTCTATATCGAGGACCGTCTGAAGAAGACTCTCGACATTCCCGTGATGCACGACGACCAGCATGGCACAGCCATCATCTCGGCCGCCGGACTGAAGAACGCCCTCGAGGTGAACGGAAAGGATATTAAGAAGGTGAAGATCGTGGTCAACGGTGCCGGAGCCGCTGCCATATCATGCACCAAACTATATATGGCACTCGGAGCACAGCGCGAGAATATCGTGATGCTCGACTCGAAGGGAGTGATCACGTCAGACCGTCCAAACCTCACGGAACAGAAGAAATTCTTCGCTACCGACAGACGCGACGTTCACACTCTGGAAGAGGCTGTGAAGGGAGCCGACGTCTTCGTGGGACTCTCTAAAGGCAACGTGCTCACCAAGGACATGATACGCTCGATGGCCGACCAGCCCATCGTCTTCGCCCTCGCCAACCCTGTACCGGAGATCAGCTACGAGGACGCTATGGACAGCCGCCCCGACGTGCTGATGTCAACCGGACGCAGCGACTATCCTAACCAGATAAACAACGTCATCGGATTCCCTTACATCTTCCGCGGAGCACTCGACGTGAACGCCACCGCCATCAACGAGGAGATGAAGATGGCTGCAGTCCACGCCATCGCCGACCTCGCCAAGCAACCCGTTCCCGACGTGGTCAACGACGTTTATCACGTCAACAACCTCTCGTTCGGACCCGACTACTTCATTCCGAAGCCCGTCGATCCACGACTCATCACCGAGGTGTCGGCAGCTGTGGCAAAGGCCGCTATTGACAGCGGTGTGGCAAGAAAGAACATCACCAACTGGGCTGAATACAAAAACCGCCTGCGCGAGATGCTCGGACAGGAGACAAAGCTCACACAGAAGCTCTACGACACAGCTCGCAGCCACCCACAGAGAGTGGTGTTTGCCGAGGGCATACATCCCACTATGCTCAAGGCGGCCGTACAGGCAAAGGCTGAAGGACTATGCTACCCTATACTCCTCGGCAACGACGAGCGCATAGAGAAACTCGCCAAGGAACTCGACCTAAGCCTCGAAGGTATAGAGGTGATCAACCTGCGCCACGACCGCGAGGCTGAACGACGCGAACGCTACGCACGCATCCTCACACAGAAACGCCAGCGCGACGGATACACCTATCAGGAGGCCAACGACAAGATGTTTGAGCGCAACTACTTCGGAATGATGATGGTGGAGACAGGAGAGGCTGACGCCTTCATCACAGGTCTCTACACGAAATACTCAAACACCATCAAGGTGGCAAAGGAGATTATCGGCATACGTCCGGAATACAACAACTTCGGCACCATGCACATCATCAACTCAGCACGCGGACCGCTCTTCATTGCCGACACACTGATAAACCAGAACCCGACAACCGACGTGCTCGTCGATCTGGCCAAGATCAGCGCAACGGCGGTACGCTTCTTCAACGAGAAACCCGTCGTGGCGATGATAAGCCACTCAAACTTCGGCTCAGACAACACTGAAGGCACACTGAAAGTGCGCCGAGCCGTGGCACGACTGCAGCAGGAAGACCCATCGATGCTTATCGACGGCGAACTGCAGATAGGCTCCGCACTCAACAAGGAGATGCGCGACAACATGTATCCGTTCAACAAACTCTATGGCGAGGACGTCAACACACTCGTGTTCCCTAACCTCACCAGCGCACGCTCGTCGTACAAGATGCTGCAAGCCATGAACTCCGACGTGGAAATCATCGGCCCGATACAGATGGGACTCAACAAGCCTATCCACTTCATCGACTTCGGCAGCAGCGTGAGAGAGGTGGTAAACATCACCGCCGTGGCAGTCATCGACGCTTACGTGGACAAGGTGAAAGGACGCATCACCGCACAAATGAAATGACAAAATAGCAACAGCTGACAGAGCTGATACTTTGCCGATTTCACCGCCACGCATATATATATAAATATGTGTAGGCGGTGAAAACGACAAAAAAAATGGTGTTTTCGGGACAATAATCAACTTTTTTCAAAAAAAAAGCAAAATATATTTCCGTTTATCACTGAAAATCAGTATATTTGCAGTCCGAAAGTAAACATTAAAATAATTTTTTTAAACAAAATCATATTAACAGACAATGACAAAAGCAGAAATGATCGACAAGATCGCAACAGACACCGGTCTTGACAAGAAAGCTGTTTCAGCAACTGTTGAAGCCTTCATGGAAGAAGTAAGACAGAGCCTCGCCGTGAGAAAAGAAGACGTGTATCTTCGTGGATTCGGTAGCTTCATTGTAAAGCACCGCGCTCAGAAGACCGCACGCAACATCTCGAAGCAGACCACCATCATCATCGAGGCACACGACTTCCCTGCATTCAAGCCCTCAAAGAGCTTCATCGAAAAGATGCAGCAGAACTAATGCGTGACAGACTCAAAAATCAGAGGAATCAAACAGCGCAAAAAAAGGAAATCATCAAGGAAATAACAACATTCATCAATAATTTAATTTCTTAAGCAATGCCAAACGGAAAAAAGAAGAAGGGCCACAAGATGGCTACTCACAAGCGTAAAAAGAGACTGAGAAAGAACAGACATAAGAGCAAGTAAGCCTCTGTCTGGATCTTTTCAGAAAAAAGATGAGAGGAGTGTACTGACCGTCTCCCAAACACTAAGAGAGAGAAAGGTCGGTGCACCCTTTTTTGTATCACTCACTATTTTGAAAACCCAAAACGGATATGACAAGCGAAGTTATCATCGACGTACAGCCGAAAAAGATCTCCATCGCACTGCTCGAAGACAAGAGTCTTGTCGAATATCAGGACGAACCAAGGACAGCGTCTTTCTCGGTGGGAAACATTTATGTGGCAAAGGTGAAAAAACTTATGCCAGGACTCAACGCGTGCTTCGTGGACGTAGGCTTCGAAAGGGACGCGTTCCTACACTATCTCGACCTGGGTACTCAATTTAGCTCTTACGAAAAGTATCTTAAACAGGTACAAAGCGACAGAAAAAAACTCTTCCCCTTCAACAAGGCCACACGACTGCCCGACCTCAAGAAGGACGGCAGCGTGCAAAACACACTCAAGGTGGGACAGGAAGTGCTGGTGCAAATAGTTAAAGAACCCATTTCCACCAAAGGACCACGACTGACTTGCGACCTGAGTTTTGCAGGAAGATACATGGTGCTGATACCTTTCTACGACAAGGTGTCGGTGTCGTCGAAAATAAAAAAAGGTGAGGAAAGAACACGACTGAAACAACTCATACAGAGCATCACACCGAAAAACTTCGGAGTAATCGTACGCACGTCGGCAGAAGGAAAAAGAGTGGCCGAACTCGATGCGGAAATGAAGGTGCTACTCAGCAGATGGGACGAGGCCATCAAACAAGTGCAGAAAACGACTGCAAGACCTCAGTTGGTGTTCGAGGAAACCAGTAGGGCGGTGGCTCTCCTAAGAGATCTGTTCAACCCTTCATACGACGGCATCTACGTCAACGACGATGATATCCTCAAGCAGATAAAGGACTATGTGGGAATCATCGCACCCGACAAAGTAGGTATAGTAAAGAAATACACTGGCACAGTGCCTATCTTCGACAACTTCAACGTCACAAAACAGATAAAGTCGTCGTTCGGAAAGACTGTAAACTACAAACGTGGAGCTTACCTCATCATCGAACATACCGAGGCGCTGCACGTGGTAGATGTGAACAGCGGAAACAGGACTCGGTCGGAAAACGGACAAGAACAAAACGCACTCGAGGTGAACCTCGGGGCTGCCGACGAACTGGCAAGACAACTCAGACTGCGGGATATGGGAGGAATCATCGTAGTCGATTTCATCGACATGAACCTTGCCGAAGACCGACAAATGCTCTATGAACGCATGTGCAAAAACATGCAGAAAGACCGCGCACGACACAACATACTGCCACTGAGCAAGTTCGGACTGATGCAGATAACACGACAAAGGGTCAGGCCGGCAATGGACGTCAACGTCGAGGAGACTTGTCCGACGTGTTTCGGCAAGGGAAAAATAAAGTCGAGCATCCTGTTTACCGATCAACTGGAAAGCAAGATTGACCGATTGGTCAACAAAATTGGCATATCGAAGTTCAAACTCCACGTACACCCTTACGTGGCGGCGTATATCAACAGCGGTTTCGTCTCCATAAAAAGACAATGGCAGATGAAATATGGCTTCGGCGTGAGGATCGTTGCCTCAGAAAAACTGGCTTTCCTGCAATACGAATTCTATGACCGGGAAGGTAACTTCATCGATATGAAAGAGGAGATTGAGACCAAATAAAAGAAGTGGATAGTGGAAAGGAGTTAAGGCATCACGTCTTAACTCCTTTATCTCCCTATAAACAAAGCACTTACCACATTTACTTAAATTACTTCATTAACTTTTACAACTTCTACAATCCCAAACTAAAAAAAACGAATCATTATGGAAATAGCTTTCTGGTGCTGCCTGTTCATCGTCTTCTACACGTATCTCGGATACGGCATGCTGCTCTACATACTCGTAAGGATAAAACGGGCATTGTGCAAAAGCAAGACTCACGACCACGACCCATCGTTCACTCCCGACATAACACTCATGATATGCGCCTACAACGAAGAGGATATCGTGGACGAGAAAATGGCTAACACACGACAGATAGACTACCCGAAAGACAAACTCCACGTGATGTGGGTGACCGACGGAAGCTCTGACAAGACCAACGAACGACTCTCACTCTACGACGACGTCACCATCGTCTTCTCACCCGAACGACGAGGAAAGACGGCTGCACTAAAACACGGTATCAAAGAGGTGAAGACCGACATCGTGGTGATGACCGACGCCAACACCATGATAGGCAAAGAGGCAATAAGGGTGATAGTAGATCACATGCGGGACCCGAAGGTGGGATGCGTGGCGGGAGAGAAACGCGTCATGGCCCGCGACGACAGCCAGGCAGCCGCCGAAGGAGAAGGCATCTACTGGAAATATGAGAGCGCACTGAAACGACTCGACTACGAACTGTACTCGGCCATGGGAGCGGCTGGCGAACTGTGCGCCATCCGAACGGCTCTCTTCGAGGACATGCCCGACGACACACTCCTCGACGACTTCATCATCTCGATGCGCATAGTGGAACGCGGATATGTCATCGCCTACGACAGCAATGCCTATGCCATGGAATACGGCTCAGCCGACATCGTAGAGGAAAGCAAACGCAAACGGAGGATAGCGGCAGGCGGACTGCAGAGCAGCTGGCGACTGCGCAGCCTAATGAATCCACTGCTACATCCCATAACAGCATTCCAGTTCGTCTCACACCGAGTGCTGAGATGGACCGTAACGCCATTCGCCATGTTGGCTCTTATACCGCTCAACGTGGCTCTCGTCTTGGACAATGCCGGCTGGATATACACCGTGATATGGATCATGCAGTTGATGTTCTATCTCGCTGCACTCGCCGGACAATGGCTCGCCTCAAAGGGCAGGAAAAACAAACTGCTCTACATACCTTACTACTTCCTCTTCATGAACGCAAACGTGTTCAGAGGAATACGTTATCTCGCTACAAAAACCAACGGGACATGGGAAAAGGCGAAAAGAGGCTAAAAAAATCTTAACAAAAAAGACTAAAAGTATAGAAAACGAATGGGAAAAGGGGGAAAAACACGAAAAAGGAACATAAAAAATCAAAAAAACGTATGGCAATAACGGATTTTTTTCGTAACTTTGCACCGATTTCCAAAACGAAAATAACTATGAATCAAGAAGACATCATACTTCAACTCAAGAAAGACCTCGAAAATGCCAAATCGACAGCTGCTAAAGCTCTCGAAGAGCGCGATGCTGCACTTCAGCGTCTGAAGGATTATGAAGAAAAAATAGAGAAGGCTGAGAAAGCAAGCAAGATGAAGTCGCTCTTCCTCGCCAACATGAGTCACGAGATACGCACTCCGCTAAACGCTATAGAGGGCTTCTCAAGGGTGATAGCCGAGACTGACTCACCTTCTGAAAGAATGAAGTTTTTGGAAATAGTGGAGAGCAACAACAACCGACTGCTGTCGCTCATCAACGAGATTCTCGACCTCTCACGTGTGGAATCGGGAGAGATAACAATGAAAATTACTCTTTGCAACCTCACCGAGATTTGCAACAACATCAAGCAGATATTCAAATTCCGCTGCCCGGAAAACCTCGACTTCAAGGCCGACGTGCCATCAAAGTCGGTGCTGCTCAAGACAGACCCAAACCGTCTCACACAGGTGTTCAGCAACCTCATCAGCAACGCACTGAAGCATACCATCAGAGGCGGCATCACCTACGGATACAAGGTGGATGAGATAAACAACCAAGTCGTGTTCTACGTGAGCGACACTGGCTCAGGCATCGACCCAAAAGACATCGACTCCATCTTCCTCACATACGTGTCGAAAGACGCTGAGAAGAAAAACGGATACGGACTGGGACTACCGTTGAGCAAGATCCTCGTGGAGAAAATGGGCGGAAAAATCGGTGTTCGCTCGGTAGTGGGAAAAGGCTCTACCTTCACCTTCGTTCTGCCTTTCGACGGCACGTATGCCACATCCGAGACGACAAAGTCGAACCCAATCATCACTCGCACACTGCGTAACAAACCAGTGGGCGACATGAGCAAACTCAAACTCGTACTCGTGGCTGAGGACGAGGAATGTAACTTCGAACTGGTCAAGAACGTGCTCGCCAACCGCTACCGCATCATCAGAGCACGAAACGGAGTGGAAGCAGTGACAATGAACGAGGACGAACAGCCCGACATCATTCTCATGGACATAAGAATGCCTGACATGGACGGCATCGACGCCACTCGTATCATCAAGGAAGTAAACCCAGGCGTGCCAATAATAGCTCTCTCGGCCTATGCCCTCACCGACAGCATACAGATGGCAAGACAGGCTGGTTGTGATGAGTTTATCGCCAAGCCTTTCAGAGTGGAGGACTTATTACAGACTCTCGACAAATATGCAAAAAAAAGCCGATAAGACAACTTTATGGGAAAACTGGCAATAAAACAATATTTCTCGCTGATGTTCCTCATACTTCAGCTCGTATTATCAATATTCACCTTCGTCGGACTCTTCGGAGGCGACAACCATCCTGTAGGACATACGGCATCGGCCATGCTGGTCTATGCGCTGCCACTGCTCATCGGCGCTAACCTGCTGATGCTCATTTATTGGCTCGTAACCCGCAACTGGATATGGACTTCGCTGCCAGTGATCACCATACTCTGCTGCATTCCTTATATCGGAACGTTATATCAGATCAGCTTCGGCTCTGACGAGGAGACGGCAAGAGACGCCATAAAGATAGCAAGCTACAACGTGGCCCGATTTGGCAAACAAGCTTCCACTTTCATCTCTAACGACATCCTCTCGGAGATGAAAAGCGAAAAGGTAGATGTGCTCTGTCTGCAGGAGTATAACGAGGACAGCGGCGACCAAAAGAATACTGACGTTTACAAAGACTATTTCCCCTACTCTGTCAAAGGAAAGGCCGACATGGTCATCTTCAGCAAATACCCCATAAAGAAATCTCACAACATGGCCTTTGAAGAGACTAACAACAGCGCCATGTGGGCTGACATTGATGTCAACGGAAAACAGGTGAGAGTGTTCAACGCCCACCTTGAGACAACGGGATTCAACCGCACCTTGCATCAGGCTAACAAGCTCATCAACAAGGGTTATAACGTGGAGACTAATTCGCTGCTCAACGCTATCTACGGCAACTATACCTTAGGTATGATAGTTAGAGCCGGACAGGCTGCACAAGTGGCTAACGAGGTGAGAAACAGTCAGTTCCCTTGTATCGTTTGCGGTGACTTCAACGACGTCCCCTACTCTTACGTCTATAACACCATGCTCGGAAATATGGTTGACGGATTTAAAGAGTGTGGCAGCGGATTTATGTACACTTATAGAGGCAGCAAGATGGTCCGCATCGACTACATCTTCCACGACAAGCAGCTGAAAGGTCTCTCATACTACAAGAAACCTCTCACCTACTCTGACCACATGCCAGTATTTATGAAATTGGAAATCAATTAATGACTCTTTAAAAGGGACCAATCTTTTAGGGAATTGGGGAAGTAAACTTCCTTACTTCCCTTATTTTTCTACAACTCTATCTGTTTCACAAAACATCCGTCAAACTCTCCCTCTAACTTCACTTCGCTTCTGAAGATGCCGAAGACACTGCTGCCACTGCCACTCATGGCAGAATACACGGCACCAAGGTCGTAGAGACGCGACTTTATGGCTCCTATCTCGGGATGAAGGGCAAAGACACTCTGCTCGAAGTCGTTGACGAGTTCCTCGCGCCATGTCTCGATGGGCTGCATCACTATCTCACGACATTTCTTCAATGTGGGACGAGGCTTGACCAACGAGAACGCCTCGCGAGTGGAAACGGGAATGTCTGGACGCACCACTACAAGCCAATAGCCCGCCAACGAAAGAGCGATAGGTTCGAGACGCTCGCCTATTCCCTCGGCATAAGCAGGACGGCTCATAATAAAAAACGGACAGTCGGCACCAAGTTTCGCCGCTTCGGCAATCATCTCCTCTTCGGTCATCGACAACGAACACATCTCGTTCAACGCCTTGATCATATAGGCACAGTCGCTCGAACCGCCACCCATTCCTGCTTGTGTGGGAATGGCTTTCATCAGATGAGCATGCACTCGAGGCAACTCATATCGGCTGGCAAGCTGACGATAAGCCTTCACCACAAGATTCTTCTGCTCGTCGCCTTCCACAGGGATATTGGTCACCTTCAGGTCGCAGTCCACCGCCGACGGAAACCGCTCGTCCATAGGATAAATCTCAAGGGCGTCTTTTATCATCACTGGGAAAAAGACTGTCTCAAGGTCGTGATAGCCGTCGGGACGCTTTCTCACGATATTCAGTCCCAAATTGATTTTTGCAATAGGAAAAGTTATCATATATCTTGCTGTTTTTGCATGCAAAATTATTAAAAAAAGTGGGAAAAACAAACCATTATGGCTCAAAAAGGTTAATTTATTGATGATTTAACTCTTTTTTTATCCTAAAAGGCTTCTATTTCGGGATTTTATTCGTAAGTTTGCACAAAAGAAAACGCAAAATAATAAAAAAGTACTCGTTTATCAAACAACAGTACACATATTATATATGTAGTGCAGACAATGTCTGAAATAATACACACACAGTATTAGAAAAATAATAAACGGAATTCTAAAAAAAGGAGTATATATGAAAAGATTATTATTGACCACATTAACAGCTCTGATGCTGATGCCTCTGACGGCAACAGCTCAGGACGATATGTATTTCGTCCCGACGAAATCTAACGTCAAGAAATCGGCCGAGAAGTATGGCATGCCAAAGGACACTTACTACTGTGGCAGCAAAAGAGACGTGGACGAATATAACCGACGACTGAAAAGCAAGGTTGAGGTGATCAGCGACGACGCTCTTCTCGCTGGCAACTCGCTTGCAGACAACGACACGTTAGTGACAGACACATTGGTGGGAGACACCATCGTCTTCATAGCCGAGAAGGGCGTCTATCCCAAGGACAACGCTCGCATGCAGTCTGACAACGACTACAAATACACACGCAACATGAGCCGTTGGGACAACTACGAGGTGAGCAATGCCTACTGGAATGGATATAACGACGGACGCTTCAACAGATGGTATGGATGGAGCTCGTTCTACGACCCATGGTACTACTCGTCGTGGTACGGCGGATGGTACGACCCATGGCTCCACTCGTCGTGGTACGGCGGATGGTACGGCGGATGGTATGGCAACTGGTACGGATGGCATGGCGGATGGTACGACCCATGGTACTACTCGTGGTATGGCGGCTATTATCCTTACTATCCTATCTATGTGGGCGGAGGTGGACATCACACCACTGCCCCCGAACGCTTCACAGCCAACCGCTACGACCGTTCGAGCATACGCAGGGTGGGCAGCGGAGTGGCCGACCGCGACCGCATGGTCAACAACAGCTTCCGACGCTATTCTACCAGCTCTTCGGGCTCTACCATGGACCGTTCGCGCTTCAGCAACAACCAGCGCTATAACAACACACGCAACAACGGACAGAGAATTGAGAGCAACCGACAGTCGTCGTCGTGGAACAATAACAGCAACCGCTCGTGGGGCAGCTCTTCAGGCAGCGGCTCGTTTGGAGGCGGCAGCAGGTCGGGTGGCACAAGGAGCTCTGGCGGAAGCGTAAGAGGCTCTGGCAACGGTGTACGCATGGGAAGATAAAAACATTTTTCCAGTAAATCACAAGTATTTTTCAATTGTGCAAATCACAAGTATTTTTTAATTGTGCAAATCACTCATTTATAGACTATCATGAAAAAAATAATATTCACACTTATGGCATTCGGAGCCACAGCGGCTGCCAATGCTCAGGAGACTTACTTAAACGCCAACTTGCTGAAACCAGAACTAACAGGTACGGCTCGCTACGTGGGTATGGGTGGAGCCATGGAGGCTCTCGGAGCCGACATCTCTACCATCAGCTCAAACCCCGCTGGCATCGGCATGTTCCGCCACTCTACGGCTAACGTCAGCTTCGGCGTGATAACACAACAGGATGCACCCAGCATCGACAACTGGAACAAGACTCACATGTCGTTCGACCAGGCAGGATTCGTCTATAGCATGCGAACAGGACGAAGCTCGTTTCTTAACGTGGCATTCAACTATACCAAGGAACGCGACTTCAACCTCATCACAAACCCTTCAGGCTCTACCAACGGCGGTTCACAAAACCTCGTCACCGCCAACAAGGGATATAACAATGTGTTTGACTTGGATCCAAACACAAGTGACATCACTTCCAAGAGTCTGAAGTTCACGCAACTCGACTATCTTTACAGCAACCTCATGAACTATGGCGTTGACGACGATGGAGGCTACTGGACGTATTACCCCATGGCAGCCTACGACATGAGACAGCATCAGACGGGATATGTGGGTCGATACGACTTCAACGTGTCGGGCAATATCAACGACCGTGTGTATCTCGGACTTACCATCGGCGTACACGACGTTCACTTCAACTCAGTGCTCGACTACGCCGAACTGGGACAAAACGGCTTCGATATGATCAACACCATTGAGGAAAACCGCATCACAGGTTCGGGCTTCGACTTCAAGGCGGGCATCATCTTCCGTCCGGTGGAAGAGAGTCCGTTCCGCATAGGCTTCGCTGTCGCCACTCCTACGTTCTACGACCTGAAGATAAACAACTACACACAGCTCAATTACGAGATCGAGGACGCAAAGGACAACACCGTCGTATATAGCGACAACGGATATGTGGAATACGACCACGACTTCCGCCTCAACTCGCCATGGAAATTCAGCGCAAGCATCGGACACACCATTGGCAACTATCTCGCCCTCGGCGCCTCTTACGAGTATGCCCACTATGGCAAGACCGATACGAGATACATCGACGGATATGACTACTACGGCTATGCCACAACCACGAGCGACTACCAAATGAACCACCACACCGAGAACACTCTCCAGGCTGTTTCCACGCTGAAACTTGGCGCAGAGATGAAACCAGAGGATAATCTCGCAGTGAGATTAGGATTCAACTATGTGTCGCCAATGTATAAGGATAACGCAGTGAAAGACGGCGACGTCAACTCTGTAGGCAACGCACTGACCGGTACGGCTTTCACCAACTGGGATGCCACATACCGCATCACCGCTGGTGTCGGCTATCGCTTCGACCGCTTTAACGTGGATTTAGCTTATCAATATTCTACCACAGACGGCACCTTCTCGCCCTACTTCGACTGGAATGACAAAGACTATCCCAACGCTCCACAGACATGCAAAGTGAGCGACAAACGCCA
>SAMEA3663036__coassemble_197_pt1 | contig 29906 bp, 20 predicted proteins | sample SAMEA3663036__metabat2_low_PE_037 | metagenome-assembled genome bin SAMEA3663036 (sample SAMEA3663036) | pig gut metagenome | biome: pig gut; feature: pig-associated habitat; material: faeces | place: France | collected 2012
TATCCTCCATGTGTGTGAGCTATGCGTAAGACTAAGGAAGCTAGAACGTTGGGGCTCGGTGGAAAAAGTGCTGGATTATCTCAACAACATCACTCGCCGTCTCTCCTTTTGGCGCCGTGCAGCCATCGCAGCCTCGTCGATACTCGTCGTCCTCGTTGGCTTGTTGTCTTTAAGCAAACTAAACGACAAACCCGCAGAATTTGTTGACGAGAATAGCATAGTCTATCAGGTGGTGTCTGAAGACTCCGCCACATGCCGCATCATCGGCAGCGACTCAACGCAGTTTTTCCGCCACATTTACATCCGTTCAAACGTGTTCCACAACAACAAGACATATACCGTGGTGGCCATTGCCGACAGCGCTTTTCAGAACAACAAACTCGAAACGCTGAGTCTGCCGCAAAGTCTTGAGCTGATAGGCAAGAACGCCTTTATCAGATGTCATCAGTTGGAGTTTGTAGATATCCCCGACCGTGTGAAGACTATTGGTCCTCAGGCATTCTGGCATTGCCAAAAGTTGTCGAGCCTGCGTCTGCCAGCCGGCATCAAGGAGATACCTCAAGGGGCATTCTGTTTTGCAAAGATGAAGGAAGTGGTAGTGCCCGAAGGAGTGACGTCGATAGGGTGCGACGCCTTTGCTGGCAACGAGCATCTTGAGACAGTGAGACTGCCCGAGACGTTGAGTTCCATAGAACGTGGCGTCTTCTGGAAATGTAGCGCGCTGAAGAGCATCACCCTGCCGGCAAAAGTGCATGAGATAGGTGTGCTCGCCTTCTACGACTGCACTTCGCTCACCGACATCTACAACCACTCACCTCAGCCGCAAAACGTAAGCAAGATATTCAGTCCTGAAATGAAAGTCACCGTCCACGTGCCCAAGGGCAGTGCCGAGCTCTATCGTGAGGCTTACGTATGGAAGGAAATGAACATCGTCGAGATGTAGCATCACAATAAAGCTATCTATGAACTCTAAATGCCTTGGCATTAAACTCAAAACAACATCCGTAAATCTCTTAAACTCTTAATCTCTATGGTTTAAACAAATGGCGGATGTGTGCTTTGATTTTTGGGGGATTTCTGAATAATTTGGTGTTTTGATAATGAAATCAAATAAGTAAATAATATGCAAAATGTTTGGAAGATTAAGAGAAAGTTCGTATATTTGCAGCCGAGTATTTCGTGACAGATGAAAGCAACAGTTGAATACATAGAAAAGAAATTTGAGGAGTTTAACCGACAGATGTTTGCCGGGAAACTCCCCAAACTTCCCATTGAGCTAAGCAATGCCAAGACCTTCCTCGGACAGTGTGCGTTCAAAAAGCGTTTGACAGTTTTCGGGAAGGTGAAGCTCTATGACTTCCGCATGCGAATAAGCACCCGCTTCGACTTGACTGAACGGGAGATAGAAGATACGATAATCCACGAGATGATACATTATTACATAGGTGTCAACAACCTGAAGGACACCTCTGCCCACGGCCAGCTGTTTCGGCAGATGATGAACTCCATCAACGAGAGATACGGCAGGAGTCTGACCATTTCCCACAAGGTAACAAAGCAACAAAAAGAGGAGGCGCACGACACACGGCAACGCTGGCATGTGGTGGCGGTTATCGACTTCAAAAATGGGAAGACTGGAATAAAGGTTCTGCCACGGATAGTGCAACGAATACTCAATTACTATAATAAGGTGGGCGCAGTAAGTGAAGTTGCCGCGATAAGGCTGTATATGAGCAACGACATTTTCTTCAACCGCTATCCTAACTCTGGAGCACTCACCGCCACATTCGTTGAACGGGAAACGGCATTGAGCCATCTGGCGGATGCCGAAAAGCTGCAGTGCGACGGAAAGAGAATAATAAGAACAAAATGAAGCTAACAAAATAAAAAATCATTTAGTCTATGAAAATTCCTGTAGTATTTTGGCTCGTGCCAATAGCCTCGGTAGTGGCATTGGCAATGGCATGGTACTTCTTCCGCCAGATGAGGAAGGAGGACGAGGGCACTCCGCGAATGATAGAGATTGCGGAGTATGTAAGAAAAGGTGCCATGGCTTATCTGCGACAGCAGTATAAGGTGGTGACCATAGTCTTTATTGTACTGGCAGTAGTGTTTGCATTCATGGCCTATGTGCTGAAGGTACAGAACCCATGGGTGCCGTTTGCCTTCCTCACCGGAGGTCTTTTCTCTGGCCTCGCAGGATTCTTTGGCATGAAGACCGCCACCTATGCCTCTGCACGCACAGCCAACGCAGCACGCAAGAGCCTTAATAGCGGACTAAAGGTGGCTTTCCGTTCGGGTGCAGTGATGGGTCTGGTGGTAGTGGGTCTCGGACTTCTCGACATAGCCATCTGGTTTCTGGTACTCAGCTACTTCTACCAGGGTTCGAGCATGGCTCTCGTCACCATCACCACTACGATGCTCACGTTCGGCATGGGAGCATCCACTCAGGCTCTCTTTGCCCGCGTAGGCGGCGGCATATACACAAAGGCTGCCGATGTGGGAGCTGACCTTGTGGGAAAGGTTGAGGCAAACATACCTGAGGACGACCCACGCAATCCGGCCACGATAGCCGACAACGTGGGCGACAATGTGGGCGACGTGGCAGGCATGGGTGCCGACCTGTATGAGAGCTATTGTGGAAGCATACTCTCCACTGCAGCCCTCGGCGCAACGGCGTTTGCCATGAATATCGACATGCAGCTCAAGGCTGTGGTGGCTCCAATGATCATAGCATCGGTGGGCATATTCCTCTCGCTCATTGGCATCTTCACCGTTCGTACCAAGGAGGACGCCACCATGCGCGACCTGCTGCGTTCGCTCGGACTGGGCACCAACGTCTCGGCATGTCTTATTGCCATCGCCACATTCGTCATCCTGTATTTGCTGCAGATAGAAAACTGGCTCGGCGTGTCGTTCTCGGTGGTGAGCGGACTAGTGGCTGGAGTGGTGATAGGACAGGCAACAGAGTATTACACCAGTCACAGCTATAGGCCTACACAGAAAATATCTGAGGCCTCGAAGACTGGTCCTGCCACGGTTATCATACAGGGAATAGGTACGGGAATGATCTCCACAATGATTCCCGTGGTGACCATCTCGGCAGCCATCATGCTGAGCTATCTCTTTGCCAATGGCTTCGACCTCTCGATGAATGCCGCAAGCATATCCATGGGACTCTATGGCATAGGAATAGCAGCCGTAGGCATGCTTTCTACTCTCGGCATCACTCTTGCCACCGACGCCTATGGACCTATCGCCGACAATGCCGGAGGCAATGCCGAGATGAGTGAGTTGGGCGAGGAGGTACGCCATCGCACCGACGCCCTTGACGCTCTTGGCAATACTACAGCCGCCACTGGCAAGGGCTTTGCCATTGGTAGCGCCGCACTCACTGCCCTCGCCCTTCTCGCCTCTTATGTGGAGGAGATAAAGATTGCCATGGTGCGTGCCGTGGAGGAAGGACAGTCGTTTGTTGATGCTGCCGGCAATGTGTTTAATCCCGCCACAGCCAACATGCTCGACTATATGAATTACTTCCAAGTGAACCTGATGAATCCGAAGGTGCTCGTGGGTGCATTCATTGGAGGTATGGCTGCATTCCTCTTCTGCGGACTCACGATGGGTGCCGTAGGACGTGCGGCCCAGTCGATGGTGGAAGAGGTGCGCCGACAGTTCCGCGAGATAAAGGGCATACTCGAGGGCAAGGGAACACCCGACTACGGCAGGTGCGTGGAGATTAGCACCCGTTCTGCCCAGAAGGAGATGGTATTCCCAAGTCTTTTGGCCATTGCCATTCCTATAGTTGTAGGCATGCTGCTTGGTGTGGCTGGCGTGATGGGCTTGCTTGTCGGCGGACTGACTGCCGGCTTCACTCTCGCCGTATTCATGGCTAATGCCGGCGGAGCGTGGGACAATGCAAAGAAGATGGTAGAGGAGGGCAACTTCGGCGGTAAGGGCTCGGAGTGTCACAAGGCAACGATAGTTGGCGACACCGTGGGCGACCCATTTAAGGATACGAGTGGTCCGTCGCTCAATATCCTCATCAAACTCATGTCGATGGTGAGCATTGTGATGGCAGGACTCGTCGTCGCCTTCTCATAATATTGTGATATCTTAGGTCATAAGGATCGGGTATCCTTATGACCTAAGGATCGAGTATCCTTATGACCTAAGGATCGAGTATCCTTGTACCATAATAACAGAGTGTTCTTGTGACCTAACGATTAGGGTGTTCTTATGTCTCAACAACAGCCATTGTTTTTGCATTATGAAAGCGAAGGCCCCTTTACTGGTCAGATGGAGCCACCTTCCGTTCATGCACAACGTTTCAACGTTTCAGTGTCTTAGTTGTTTTTACAACAATGAAAGGGAATACATTGAATCTATATGTCTGTAAACAATTGCTTTAGTGGCTTTTCACCATATAACCGATTAATCCACAAGTCGAAAAAATGTACGCATACAGAGTATTTGCCGTTCAGTTTCGTCCGTTATCGACAGATGTAATAAGTTGTTCGCTCTCCTAGATACGGTCACAGAAATATTCAGGTGAAATTTTGCCTGAAACGATAAACGGATTTTTATTAACCGTGCAAATTTATTGCACCAGTACTAATCACATATTTTAGAATAATTAACTCAACTTTCGCTTCCTTTCGGGAGTTATTTCAGCTCGAACAAACGTCTTTTTTTCGCTTTTCTCAAGGAAACTTCTTCCTTAACTTCTTTAACTTCCTTAATATGACATTACGGAACAACAACCGAAAACATATAACACCACTCGGGCAAATGTCCGGCTTTTCTCAGCGACAAGTTGCCACGAGCTCCGTAGAACCTTCCCGACTTGCCTTTGTCGCCATTTACTGCATAACGCACCTTACAACCCTTAACACTCTCCGAGGCAGAAATCTCGACAATGCTATCTCGAAGGCTGACCGATGTAGCTATATCTCTGCCATCGGGGGTAATGACGGAGAACCCGTAGTTTGGGGCCTTTTTTACTTGTATAGTATCGAATGCGAGATGTCCGCTGCCAATACGGAATGTGACATACGCCTTGTCGTCGTGAGCTGACACGCTTGACGGATATAGTCCACTGCGTGATGTCGTATGGCGAATGATGTCTAATGCAGACATGGCATTATACCTGCCAACTGTCTGTTGGCCCTTGCCGGCAAGATGCAGCTTATGGTTAACAAAGTCAAGGAAGTAAATAGGTGTTCCTGCCTCGAACAGCGAGTCGCCAATAATGAGTTCCAACTGTGCTTGGGGTATTGTCGCTTCATAGCAATCATAATCAGTAGCTCTGAACTTCAGGCATTTTGCCAGGCAGCACGACTGGTAGCAGATAATTTTTACATCATCATGTTGGTGTGTCAACAACTTGATGTCACGATTGACGTCATCAGCAAACTGCTTGAGAAGAGCCTTGTAATTCACCCGTGTATAGTCATACATGTCGCTCTCGCCTTGCATCCAGCAGATGGCCGGCACATAAAACTCAAGTCCCTTCTCACATGCCTTTTCATACGACTTGCCGATGTTGTCAAGCAACGACTTGTATGGTTCGCCACCCTTGACAAGCTGCTCAATGGGAGTGGCACCTCTTCCCCCGGCAAACACGCAGACCATAGTATCGCTGCCGAGTTTTGATGCAAGAGCCTCCCCCATGGCAAAACAAGAGTTTTCATATCTTCGACTATCGAGACGAAGACAGCGTTTCACATACTGTTTCCATCCCGTATTCTCGTAATAGCCAAAACCATCATCCAGTGATTCTCCAACTAATCTGCCGTTGTATTTCTCAGTAAGATTGTCGATGTCTGTGATGATTGCTGCTTCTTCGCCCAAGGCTAAGCTTTGCCCATATACAGGCACACACACCACTACCTTTGCCTTGGGCTCTTCCCTACAAGACATCATGCTCAAGAGAGTTGAGCAAAGCAACATGACGGATATGGTTCTAAACAAAGGATTCATTCAGGCATCTTGTCATACATAGAGTTCCACCACGACGCATCGTCCTTAAGCCACTTGGCAAACCATGCGAAGATGGTGTTCTGCCACTTCACGCGCTTGTCGTATGTGAGAATATGGTGGTCTTCACCTTCAACGACGACAAAAGCGGTGGGACGGCCAAGCAGACGAAGAGCATTGTACATCTGGATGCTCTCGCCGACGGGCACATTATTGTCTTCAACTCCATGCAAGAACAATAGTGGTGTGTGTATCTTCTCAACATTGAACAGTGGACTGCGGTCGATATAAAGGTCATGACGTGTCCATGGATAACTGTTAGCCATCGATACCTCGCTATATGAATAGCCCCAGAATCCTTCACCCCAATAACTGGTATGGTCGCTGATGCCTGCATGAGAAATGGCTGCTGCAAAGATATCGGTCTTTGTCTGCAGATACTGTGACATAAAACCTCCATAGCTTGCACCTATACATCCAATCTTCTTGGAATTGACAAAGTCGTGCTGCTCACAAAAACGGCGTGTTCCCTCGATAATGTCCTGGGCTGGCCCTTCGCCTGCCGTGTTTACATGACGCGAAGAAAATTCCTGGCCAAAGCCTGTCGCACCACTTGGTTGAAGCACATAGACCACATAACCCATTGCCGCATACAGATGATGCGGATAGCGACTTTCAAAATTTCTACTCGTGGGTGAACAGCCACCATAGTAATTGACTATCATCGGGTATTTCCTTGTCTTGTCAAAATGGGGCGGGAGATAATAGCGGCCGCATATCGTGTCGCCACGCGAGTTAATAAAATCCCAATTACGACATTCTCCAAATGCCACGTTATGGAAACGCTCCCGATGACAGTCTTCAAGAAGTGACGACTTGCGACTCTTCAAGTCCATGCTATACAGACGATCGGTGTTTGACGCTCCTTGTCCGAAATATGCCATCTTAGGAGCCTTGTCGGCTAATGAGAATCCGTTGACCATATCCTCACCAGTAGTCAATATCTCAGTCTTCCCCGTAAAGGCGTCCATACGGTAAAGACTCTTATAGTCACGGTCAAGGGCGGTAAAATAGATCTTATTATCGTATTCATTCCATATTACATTCTCTATACTTGGATTAAAGCGTTTTGTGAGTGGTGCCACTGTACGACTTTGACAATCAACTCTATACAACTGATTGTCAACCATGCTTGGAATGACTCCTTCGGGTAGGTCTTTGCCAATGCCGTCGAATGCCTCAGGAGATCCAATGACTACAATGGACTTTGCATCTGGCGAGAACAAAGCGCTACTGATAAAACCGTCTCTTGATATGATTTCCTCTGTTGTCATGGTCTGAAGGTCCATACGATAGACAGAGAATAGGGTGGTGGGGCGCTTTGTCAGGCGGGTCGAAGCCACCATATATAATATGTAACGTCCGTCGCGAGAGATGTCGAGAAGATGAGTGGAGTGACACCCAAAAGTCAAGGGTTGTAGTAATCCGCTCTTTATGTCATACTTCTGCAGGACGGTACGGTTTCGCCAACCAGGTTGACGGTCGTCTGGATGGATAAACTGATGAACGTCACTATCATCCTTTGGACCTTCGACAGTCTTTGAAAAGATGAGGAAATCTGCTGTTGGTGACATTCTGAAACCGTCAGAAGGAATGTCTGAAGCTATTATGGTCTCCTTTCCTGTCTGCACATCGACAGAAACGAGTTGCCTGCCTTGAGATGACTGACGAGTGAACCAATAGCTGTCTGAATTTGGCATCCAATTGATGTTATTGGGGGTAGAAAACAGCGTATTGCCTGTCTTAAGGTCCTTTAATGTCCAACTCCACACATTGGTTTTGGCATCAATCACGTCATTGGAAGATACAATGAGATAACGTCCACTCGCCGACAAAGAAGTGCCACGGAAGTGTTTCCCGTTGAGCACATCTGTCATCGTATAACTACGTTTACCGCCCGTAGTCAACTGTATGAGGTTTTCCTTTTCTGTGTCTATGCTTACGTCTAAGGTGTCTTTTGCAGCGCTATCGGTGAGATATTTAATCACTATGCTATGGGTTGCAGGCAGGAGTGTGACATTGGGGTCGCTCCTCTTGCCATCTACATATAACTGGTAGAATTTCATCTTGCCGATATTGATTTTTGCCTTTACATAGCCAGTGTTTGTCAGCTGAAACTGAAGAAGATGGAGTGCGCAGCCAGAATCAGCTGACGGGGCATAGTCGCCTGTAAGTTCCATGCCGTTTTCGGCTTCCATGAGATTGATGGTAGCATCGAGCAGGATGTTGTTGTCAAATGCCTTCTTGTTGACATCGATACTGTCTATCATCACAGGACGAAGGATAGGGAACGGACCAGCATAACGGAAATGCTTGACGGGAAGATTTCTGGCAGAAGCCAACTGCGAAGCCAACAACATGGCAAAAAATACGTTTTTTTTCATAGTAGAGACGTTTTTTGTCATTCGTGTGTAGTATGAAGAAAATCCTTATTCTTATGATCTATATGGCGTACTCCTTTCAGCATCTTCCATGTGAGCCTACCAAGAACGCTTACCTTTCCGAAAAGCGCACGAGTGCGCATCGTTTGTGGAATAGCCATAAACAGGGAGAGACATATCATGGCAAATAAAAGCCACCACTTAAGACTCCACCAGGGTGCATAAAGTGTGGTGAGCACGGAAAAGAACAGTGTGCCCACAAGGAGCATCGAACGAGGTATGAGCATCTGTTGGATGGTCTTGTCAACATAGTTTACATTTAGTGAAAACATGGCTTTGGGCAGGTGTGGAAGCATGTCGATTAGGCTGCGTATCTGAGCCGACATCCAACGTTGACGCTGACGCTGGAAATTATCTTCGCTACTTACCTTCTCGTCATAAACCAAGATATCGTCAGCATAGCTGATAAAGACTCGTTCGCGTAGCAACATAGCCTCTAACTCACGGTCTTCGCCTGCTGTTGACAACTTATTGACATGAGAGGCAAACCACTGATAGTCGAAACACATGCCTGAGCCTATGAGTGCAGAGGATAGGCCTATTGCGTTATGTGCACGACGGAATATCGTGTTGTTTATCTCTTCGCTGACACCATCGAGCACGGATATGGAACTATCTGAATTCTTGGCACAACGATGACATTGCAATACCTTATGCCCACGGAACATTTCGTTGTTTACAGCCCTCAGAAAGTCGGCGTTCACAATGTTATCAGCATCGAGAATCACTACATAGTCGTAATCACGAGCCATGTTTGCAATGGCATACTGCAGTGCCTTTGCCTTGGAGCTATGGTCGAAACTCGGTTGTAAAAGGCTTATTGGCAGTTGGGACAGAAGCTGATTGGTGACTGGTTTTTGATGATCAGATATCACAGCTACATGATACCTTTCTGACGAGTATGACTGCAGGAGGAAATTCTCTACAGAACGTACTATCACCTTGTCTTCACTATATGCAGGAAACAATACAAGGAACGACGACTCGCGCACCTGGGATTGAGATACCTTATGCCGTGTTCTCACGATTAGACTGACGATGACAAAAAATGCCACGTATGCCACGGAGAAGGCTGTCAGAAGCCAAAGCGTGACGTCGATGGAGTGAAGACATGTCCAGAACATAGGCAGAGTATTATGATTTATTCCTGTTGATGAGTCTCTTCTTGCCGCGAATTATGGAAAACACCTGTATTATTGACATAAACATAATGATAGGTGCAATGAAGAACGAGCGCCCCCAGCGGTTATCAACAAGATAGTCGGGAGTGGCTACGGCAAATATAAACAAGATAAATGCAGCGAGAACCCACCATTTTATGGCAAGTGTTAAATAAATAGGAGACAACACAATACTCATAAGTATTATCACGCTCATCATTATGGTACGCGGAACAAGCAACCACTGAAGGATCTTGTCTATAAGGTCGTACTGTTTGTTGACGATGGCATGAGGGAGATGACGGATGTTTCTGATGACACTATGGAACTGGGTGAAAACCCAACGATTGCGCTGACGATTGAAATCGCTCGAGCTACGGGTCTTCTCATCGAAAACGAGAATATGGTCAAAATAGTCGATATATATTCTTTGACGAAGCAGCAATGCCTCAAGTTCCTTGTCATCCAATGCTTCGGATGTCTTGGTAATATTGTCCTTAAACCAATTGAAGTCGAACGCCATACCAGAGCCGGCAATAGCCGAAGGCATACCTATTGCAACGTGTCCAAGACGGAAAATGGAATTGTTGATTTCCTCAAAGGTCGCGTCGAGAATGGCTGAAGAGGTATCACGGTTTTTTGACAGGCGATGAACCTGTATGGCCTTTGTGCCGGCATATTCGTATGCGGCATTCAGTTCCTCAAGAAACTCTGGCAGAACGATGTTGTCGGCATCGAGAACAACAACGATATCATATATCTTGAACTGAGGCAGATTGTTTATGGCAAACTGAAGGGATTTTGACTTGCTGCTGTTTTTGAAATTGGGGGTGAGAAGAGTGATGGGATGCTGGGCAAGACGGAAATTAGTCATCTCTGACTGATGGTCCGAAATGACTACTACGTCGAACAGACGCTGGGGATAGGTCTGGCCGAGTATGCTCCTTACTGTCCTTTCGACAACGGCATCACTCTTATATGCAGGAATGAGCACTATGAAACGATTGAGACGCTTTGTCTTGGGAATGTCGGGACGCCGAGCAAACAGAGATGCAATGGCATAAACTGCCAGATACAACGATGTGAATGCCATAAGGGCAAACAACACTCCGTCAACAATGAATAATACTTTCCAAAATATCATAATAGTATGAAATCAAAAAATCCTTTAACACATGATCTTGCCAAATCCCAACGGCGATGAACTACATGGGAGAAGATGTCTCTTGGCAACACTAAACAAGAGAGATATGCGTAAGTGCCCCACCTGACGAGCTTGCCCACATTCCTACGTGCGAAAAGAAACCTGTTGCGCGTGATGTAATAGGTGCGTAAGGGACTATCGCTGCCAGTGGTGGCACTCTCCTTATGGAATACAGTGAGCACGGGATCGTAGATTATGTCATATCCTTTTCGACGCATCATCAGCGACCAGTCGAGTTCCTCGTAATAAAGAAAATAACATTCAGGTAACATTCCCACACATCCGATGGCTTCACGACGCACGAGCATGGCTGCTCCATGGGCGTATGGGGTAGAATGGGGCGTGTCATACTGACCATTGTCAGATTCTCCAAAACCAATAGCCCGATTACGCAGTGTGAGTCGTGACAAAGGTGTATATCCAGAAAACTGAATGTGGCGTTCGCCGTAATAGAAGCGCAGCTTGGGACTGATAATGGCTGTCTGGGGCGACTTGTCCATACGGTCGGCAAGAGCGGAAAGCCCTGTAGGGTCAAAGACGGTGTCGTTGTTGACAAGGAAAAGATATCTGCCATGCGCCTCGCGTATGCCCACATTGTTTCCTCCTGCAAAACCGCTGTTTACAGAATTACGGATCACCCTGACCCAGGGATAACGTTTCTCAATCTCTGTGGCTTCGTCAGCAAAAGAGGCATTATCCACCACAATCACCTCCATTGTATTGCCAACGGATGCGATTGAGTCAAGCATTGAGCATGTTTCGTTCAGCCCATTATAGTTGACAGTGATGATGGAAATCCTACACTCTTGACGCACGTTTCTTTTCAAGCTTTAGACGACGACGTTCTTCTTGCCGAGCAAGCTGTTTTGCTTCCCATTCAGCCCAGGCTCCTTCCATCTTTGGCAGACAATAAACTATGGCAAGTCCGCCGTAATATATCAGGATGTTTGGGAACTGCATGAGTATTTGATTGGCATATCCTCCAAGGTGCATACCTATGAATGCTCCAGTATAAGCTGCGCCAATACCTATCAACGTCTTGTTTTTCAGACGGAACATGACTATCCAACTTGCGCCAAATGCCAAAATAAGAGTGGTGATGATAAAGACCGTAAGACCTATCTTTCCAGTACGAACCCATATATATACATACTCAGAGTCAGGTGGTACTTGGGTGATAAGCCTAAACTTGTTGAAAGGCGGAATGTCTGAATTCTCCAAACCTATGCCAACACCCCAAGGTACTTCTGCCATATATTTACGGAGCGTAGCCTTATTCATGTCTCGGACATTCATTGAAGCATCTTCAGTATCAAAGGCTGTTCTCATTCGGCGAATGCTATAATTACTGTCTCCTATTGTTGTAAAAATGAGGATGTAAAGAGCAACTAGCATTAATCCACCAAAATATAGCATTAGTTTTACTGACTTTGACAATACTATATACACTAAAAAAACAGCTATGAGACAGAATATGGATGTTCGTGTTCCAGACTGAAAAAATGCCCAAATGCCAATTAGACCAACTGCGAGGAAGAAATAGCGGTATCTCTTAATCTTTAATGTTATTGCCAAGATAATGAATACGGCAGAAGCTACGGCTGTATGGATACCGAAATTGGCAGCATCGGTAAAGCAAGAGAAATAACGGATCTTTCCTGCCACGATATGACTTGGGGAACTATATAGGAAACTCTTTTCCGCATCAGTCATGCCGATATTAATCTGTTTCCACACCCAAAACGATGCAAAAAGAATGAAACAAGCCCAAAGCACAAAGACTCGCATAAGTTTTTCGGGAGTGTTGACAAAGAGCGTATAAACTATGAATGCATATACCAACTGCATTGACATCAATCGGGCGCCTGTGTACCAACGATAAACATCGATACCTATATCGCACGAGTCGTTAAGCAGTTCCAATGTACAGAACGCCAACCACACTAATAGGGTTGCACCCATAACATTAAGGAGATTGGTTATTTTATAATTTGCCACTTCAATCAAAGCCATGGCTATCAGCATTATCTCCACCATCTCATTTATCATTGAAATGGGGACTGGTATGCTGTAATGACGTTGGGCAAACATCAATAAGGCGTTGACTATAAACAGAGTATAGAACAACGACATCTTTATCCTAAAGAAAAAATAGCCAAACAGAATGACAAGAGGCGCACAGCAGACAGCAGCAAACAATGTGAAGCCAGAAGACTTGAAAGACAATAAAGCGACAAAGAACAGAAGAAGAAGCACAAGACTTCTTCCTCCGTTCTCTACAGAATATTTACTTGATATGGTATTCTTGGTTTGCATTAATTAGCACGGGTGTTTTCTGTCGCTGTAAGACCCAACTGAGAAATACGGTAAACGAAATTGCTGAAGCGGGTATATGGCGGCAACTGTCCTACAAATTCTTCTACTGCATAGCGATTAGACTCGGTGAGATACATATACAACGAATCCTTATTCTCAAGCTGTGAGTTGACTTCCTTCAACGCCTTCTGGTCGATATCCTTCCATGTGCGGTTGGCTCGTGTCACCATAAGGTTGACGGTGCCAAGATTGAGGAGTGCCGACGGGATAGAGTGGTCGTTGAGATTAGGATACTCCACGATGAGAATCTCGTTGGGAAGTACGTCGGGACAGAGGTCCTTTATACTTGTGGACATGATATACTTGCTGTCATCGGCAAGGAAGTCTTCGTCGTAAGTAAGACGACGCACTTGCAAGCCAATAGATATCCAATAGTTCTCCAACTCTTGGGCAATATAGCTCTTTCCATTAGAAGAGTCGGTAGAAAGGAGATTGAGCACATTCTGCTGTCCTGTCTTGAAGTGTGGAAGAAGAGCCTTGCTGAGCTGACGCAACGCCATATCGCCAATGGTCTTGTTATAGCGACGATAGCGCAAGCTGCTTTCTTTGGGATAACAACCAAGGACAGGTATCTCTGTGATACGCTCCGAACGCATGCGATCGCGTAGAGTGCGGTCGAGAAGCTCGATAAGGAAGAAATAAACCGCAACCAAAACAAAAGTAAGGATGAAAGCACCAAGCAAGATCATCATACGATTTGTGGGCAGGGCGTTGAGCGGGAACAATGGCGGATTGAGAACACGGAGCGTGGCAGTGGTCATCTGAAGGTTGCGCTGGCGCAGACGAGCCTGGTTCAATGCACCGAGCATGCTCATGTAGTTCGACTCAACAAAGCTAATATGACGGTCTTTCCTGCCCAAGGTGGCGCCAATAGGCGAGAAGAACAAGAACTGACGGTCGATGTTCTTACGCATAATGTCTTGTGCAGACATTCTCGCCTTTGTCTCCTCCAACAAGAGAACCTGGTCAAGCCACTTGTCGATAAGATCATTTGACTTCACTCCCATATCGGTTGAAGTGCTGTTCGCCTGGAAATCCTTTGTAAGGCTTCTTACCTGAGCTGTGGTATTCTCCAACTCCCTTTGTGCGTTTGCCAACTCGAGTTGAGCTTCTTCTGAATTTCCTCCTTCGCTCGACATCAGGCGCAGGTTGGAAATACGCGATTGTAGCTTTGAAATGTCCTTAACGCGATCAGTAAAGTCTTGATTTGTGCGTATATTTTTGACACGATTGCCCAACTTACTTTCAAGATAGTCAATCATAGACTTTGTGATGGTATAGTTCATGAGCAAATCATTGTCGGATACCTGCTGAGATCCTTCAAGACCAGAAAGAACTTTTGTCTGCTCACCGTAGTTGATGATGCGATTCTCGACGTTATAAGCTATGAGGTCGTCCTCGGCATCACAAAGCATGCGGTATAGACGGCCTACCTCACGCTCGAAGAACTTGATGACATTGTTGGTCTCGCCATAACGTATCTGCTGATACTGATTGGCAAAAACGGAGTTGAGAATGTCGAGAGTGTTGTATGCTATACCAGCATCGTTGGCCGAATAACCTATGTTGATAATATCACTCTTTGAAAATTGTGTTACTTTCAGCCGGGAGGTAATGCTATTGAGTCCGAAATATGGATGATAGTTGGTGAGACTGAAAATGAAATTGTCGCGGGTAGGTTTCTCGTACGCCTTGAGGCTGGTATATGTAGCGTCCTCGCTATTACGATTGATGAGTGCCTTTACCTCTGCAGGTACACTGGCGTTCAAAGCACGGAAGTGCTCTGCTGAAATATAGTTGTTGTCCTTACGCTCATTACCATACATCATACAACGAGCAAAAAGGCGCAACGACACTTCGTGGATGGTGTTGTCGGTGGTGATTATAAGCATCAAGTTGTTGATGTTGACCTGCGAATTACCACCTGCAGTGCCTGTGCCACCCTCAATGTTGTAACCTGTGATCATACCTGTGTAAATGGTGGTATTGGTATCGTACTGACGCTCCATATTGCGAGTCATGAACCATGCCACTACAAGGGATATCATAGGAAGAATGGCAAGATACCAACGGATGCGGTATAAAAACCGAACTATATATCTGAATATGTCCATAATATTTGACGTTTATGGGGTTATACTTGTTTGTTTGATTATTTTGACGACTTCTTTTGTGACTTTTGTTCGGCTTTCTTTGCCTTTTCGCGAGCGTCTGCTTCTTTCTTCACTGCCTTCTTTTCAGCCTTTTCAATGTCGTCGAGTTTCTTCTTGTCCTCCTTCATCTCTTCTTTAAGGCGTTTCTCGAACTCTTTATGTTCTTTCTCCAAATCCTTAAGAGACTTATCAACTGCCTCGTCGAGGGTGATGTCGGTGGTGGTATTAGTGATGATAGGAGTATGGGTGAGAATCTCTAAAGTTATGATGTCGGTGGTAATCTGAGTCTGGAGTGACTGATAATTGCTTACAGCGCCATTCTCTCTCTCCTTTGTCAAAGCGAAATCCTCGATAGACATCTCGCCATTTTGGAACTGCTCCTGATTGATAGAGCCTGCACCCTGATAAATGGCGGCGTTCTCGCTGGCAGATTTCAAAGCTACGAGATTGTTGGTAATCTTAACCCATAGCGTGGCAATCTGAAGCTTTAGCTGATCGAAAGCGGCATCTTTCGCAATCTGGGCAGCATCGACCTCAAGACGCTTACGCTTGACAGCAGCCTTAAGGTCGAGAATATCCTCTACAGGTATGGCAAGGTTGACACCGATGTTCCAGTAGCTCTGCTCAGAACCTTGGAACTGGTATAGGGTAGGGCTATAGGTTGATGAGTTGTTTCCCCACATATCTGCCTTTCCATAGCTGTAGCTGGCATGTCCGGTGACATAAGAGAAAATGTGACGCTTCTGCTTAGCCACTTCAGCCTGAGCTATCTGTTGCTGTTTTGCAAGAGCCAAAATGTTGGGATTGGATTTTGCATTCTCAAACAGGACGGCCAAAGGTGGCAGATGAAAATTAGTAAAGTTCAGCTGGCTTCCTTCACTTGAATCGAAGAAGCCTGCATTGATGCCACTCTTGTTATACTGAGCTGAAGCGGGTATGACCGCCGCCGAGAGGCTTAGAGCAACTATAAGATGTTTTACTCTTATCATTTTTTCAGATTTACTTATAATAATAAAATGGTATTCGGTTGATGTCTCAGACATTGTCTTTTTGAACGAATGCCGTGAGTGTACGGAAGATGATCTTCATGTCGAGAGAGAAACAATAGGTCTGACCATATCTGATGTCGAGCTGCTTACGCTCTTCAGCAGACATGTCACCACCCTTGCCACGTTCTTCTACCTGCCAAAGACCTGTCAGTCCGGCAGGAGCCATAAAGCGGTCGATGCAGTTGTCAGCGGTCAGACGCTCAGCTTCGTATAAAGGCAACGGACGATTGCCTACTATTGACATATCGCCACGAAGGATATTGAACAGCTGAGGTAACTCGTCAATGCTATACTTGCGGATGAAAGCTCCCACCTTGGTGATGCGCGGGTCGTTTTCAATCTTTACGAACGCATTCTGTATTTCTTCATTCTTCTTCTTGTTGAAATCGTCTTCAGCAACGACAAAATCGTCGCCGACAAGCATCACCTCGTCGTCGCTGATAAGCATATCGGCACCTCCAATACCATCAAGAAGACCTTGGTCCATGACGTCGCTTGAGTCGTCAACCAAAGGCAAGGTGGGTTGTGGCTCGTCGGTGTGCTGTGCATACTGGTTCTGGGTCTTGCTCAATTCGGTCAACTGTTTGTCAGCGTCAACATACATGCTTCTGAACTTGAGGAAATCGAAGATGGTGTAATTGGTACCAACACGTTTTGACTTAAACAATACCGGACCCTTACTCTCCAGTCTTATCGCAATAGCCGTGATGATGAATACTGGTGACAAAATGATGATGCCCAACAAAGAGAACACGATATCAAACAATCGCTTCCAAAGAGGTATCTTGAAACGAAGGATCTTGAATTTCGGTGCAACATTGTCGAACAAGATGCTCTCACGATCAGAAATAAACTGTATCTTCTTGTTTATCTCCGTGACAGAGGCCTTACGGTCGAGAGTGTCGTTAATGCCACATTGCTGATAACACTTTCTCTCTTCTGAGTTAAGGCTATCGGTAAGAAGAACGATATAGATGTTTGGACACTTCTTCTTTAGATAGGTGATAGAGGTAATGTCTATGTTCTTGTCGTTACGTTCATAGAAAATGATGAAATGCTCGTTGTGTACCTTTGGCACACATAACTTCGCTGCATCCTTGTATGCAGAAGTCATACGAACCAACTGTCCAGGAACATATTTCAAACGTTCTCGGGTGTCATGATTATCACCAAGGTAAACTACACCTATCATAATAATTGAAGTTAATTAGGAAGTATCTTTTTAACACGAATCTTCAACTCCATGGGGTTGAATGGCTTAACGATGTAATCGACCGCTCCAATCTCCAACAGGCGGATGCGCTCATTAGTACTGTCCTCACTACTGAGCATGATAACCGGAATGTGGCGGAACAACTCGTTCTGTTTTATCCATTCCAAGAAGTCGTCACCGCGCATGCCAGGCATCCGGATATCAGAAATGATGAGGTCTGGAGTGTTCCCAGACTGCAACCACTTGACACCCTGCAAACCATCAGGGAGCCATTGTACATCGTAGTCACTCATAAGGTAGATCGACAACACCTTTGCTATCGTCTCCTTGTCGTCCAATATAAGAATTTTCTTTTTCATAAAAAAGCTTTTATATGTCTTAAGGTAAAAAAGGTTTATCGCTCGATTGAAGACCTGCCATACATGACAAAATCGACTCTCTACGCTTTCACAACTGCAAAGGTAAAAAAATATTTGAAATATCGCACAATATTTTCAAAAAAAAATGCGAAAACACAAAAAAAAAATTTTTTTTGCCCTTTTATGGGGGGATTTTCTTTAATAAAACGTATTATTATCGTTAAAAATATAAATGTATGGCAAATAGATATTTATTAGGATTTGACGTGGGAAGTAGCTCTGTAAAGGCTTCGCTCGTCAATGCAGACTCTGGAAAATGTGCTGCTACAGCCTTCTTTCCAGAACGTGAAGCTCCGATTACAGCAGTAAAAACAGGTTGGGCAGAGCAGGATCCTGAAATGTGGTGGGAGAACGCTAAGTTGAGCCTTAACAAGATCATGGCGGATGCCGGAGTAAAGGCTGAAGAAATCAAGGCTATCGGCATTTCTTATCAGATGCACGGCTTGGTATGTGTGGACAAAGATTTGAAGCCTCTGAGACCAGCCATCATCTGGTGTGACTCGCGCGCCGTGCCTTATGGTGATAAGGCTTTTCACAATATAGGTGCAGAAACGTGCTTACAGCACCTGCTGAACTCTCCTGGAAACTTTACTGCCGCCAAGTTGGCTTGGGTGAAGGAAAACGAACCAGAACTATATAGTAAAATATACAAGGTGATGTTGCCTGGAGACTATATCGCCATGAAGTTGAGCGGTGTAGCAAATACCACTATAAGCGGACTTAGCGAAGGCATGTTCTGGGACTTCAAGGAAAACAAGGTGGCTGACTTTCTTATGGACTATTATGGATTTGACAAGTCTATACTTGCTGATATCGTTCCTACTTTCAGCATCCAAAGCGAAGTTTCTGCAGAAGCTGCCGCTGAGACAGGACTGCTGAAAGGCACTCCTATCACATATCGTGCTGGCGACCAACCAAACAATGCCGTTAGTCTGAACGTGTTTAATCCTGGTGAAATTGCTTCTACTGCCGGTACTTCTGGAGTGGTATATGGTGTCCTAGGAGATATCAATTACGACAAGAAGAGCAGGGTGAACACATTTGCCCATGTGAACCACGAAGCCGACATGACACGTCTCGGAGTATTGCTTTGCATCAATGGCACAGGTATTCTCAATGCATGGGTAAGAAGAAATATTCTTTCTTCAAGCATAGGATATGCAGAAATGAACGACTTGGCAGCCGGTGTACCTATCGGTAGTGAAGGCGTGAGCGTCATTCCTTTCGGTAATGGAGCAGAGCGTGTGCTCGAGAACAAGGAGATTGGATGCGCCATTACGGGACTGAGTTTTAACAAGCATACAAATGCCCACATCGTCAGAGCAGCTCAGGAAGGAATAGTGTTCAGCTTCTGCTATGGAATGGAAATCATGCAGCAGATGGGAATGGACATAAGAAAGATTCATGCTGGTAAGGCGAACATGTTCCTTAGTGATATATTTAGACAGACTTTGGCTGGTGTTAGCGGTGCCACAATAGAACTGTACGACACGGACGGTAGCGTAGGTGCTGCAAAGGGCGCTGGCATTGGTGCTGGCATTTACAAGGACAACAATGAAGCATTTGCTACTCTTGACAAGCTTATGGTGATTGAACCGAATGAAAGCAAACGTGCAGAGTATCTTCACGCTTACTCTGAATGGAAGAGCAGACTTAACGGACTTGTATAAACATTGATATTAGTTAAATAAAGAAGCCGCCAGAAACAAGAATGTTTTTGACGGCTTCTAATTTTTACGCCTTATTATTTTTATTTTACGTAGAAATCTATGAGACGTTGGAGCGCCTGTTGACATACGGGACAAAAATCCTTGTGTTCATTGGTACGCATGCGGCAATCAGGTAGTCCACGCCAAACGCCTTTGGTCTGATAACCTCCACCTTCGACAAGTCCTGCTTTACCTTCGTCAATAAGGTTTTGCCATTTCAGACCGAAATTGTGCTTTGTCGTGATGTTGGGTTCCCATGGCTCTGTATCTGAGAAATACATTGGATCAGAATCCGTATATTCATACTCATCGGCAAGACCTCCAAAACTATGTCCGAATTCATGGACAACAACAGGACGGAAATGCTTGTGCTTTGTTGAGCTGAGATTATAGGAATTATATATGCCTCCTCCTCCGTATTGTGAAGTATTGACCAAAACAATAATATGTTCGTAAGGAATACCAGAGAGAGCATCATGAAGGCGTTTCAGATGAAGAGTGGTTAGATAACGTTGGCTATAAAACGTGTCGAAATGAGATCCAAGTACGGTATCTTTCCATTTGTTGTCATGGGGAATACTTGTCCCTTCCTCTTTAGATTCTGATTCCACGCATACAATATTAAAAACACCACGCATTGTCTTGAATGGCTCATGCTCGAAAAGAGCCTCTGTAGCAATTTTCGCGTCTTCGAGAAAAGAGTTCATTTGGTTTTTTGTATATCCTTCGGCCACGTATGCAATCTTAATGCAATTTGTGGTGTCGCTAGCTTGCTGGAGAGTAACGCACTTGTTGGAAGTGAGGGGAAGACAACGGATTAGGATGTCAGAAGGATCTACGACATGTGTAAGCGACGATGATACGTTCTGATGATAGTCGAAGAGGTCAACACGGACGATGGCCGTGCGTTGGGGAAATGGTACGAGGAAGACATTTTCGAATGACTTTGGCGTATTTTTTGATTCTTCTGTGGATATCCATTCTTGAAATAGAGTGGAAAAAGAGTGACGGTAGATCACTTTCCCCGTCAGCGAATCGGTGACGGTGATTTGTCCATTACCTTCTAACGGCAATTGGTTAAGACGTTTGCGTCGTCCGAACCATCCTTTGGTTTTTGACAACTGATCTACGTAGATGTTTTGCTGATTACGGTCGCCCGCGAAGATATAATCTATGCGCAGGGTGTTGTCAGTGAAATAATCATCGAAAACTTGAGCATGCAAATACGTAGAGCACATTAATGCCAAGAATGAAATAAGTAGTTGTCTTGTTCTCATAATTGTGATATTAATATGGTTATATAATCTCTTTTCCAATCAGAAACGTGAAGTAGGGTATCGTCATATTTCATTATGTCGATATCAATCTCTACGACTCTTTTGTCTGAGGACTTCTCTCTCCCCAATACCTTTTCAACTGCTTTTAGGTTTAATGACAATTGGGACAGGCTTAGTGTGGTGGTTGCAGAAACCATCATGTTCAGGAAGTTTGGAGATATTATTCCCACGGGTGACGTCTCGATGACAGGGGTGACTTTTATTACAGAAACAGACTCTTTACACAATGTAAGAGCCTGTTCCAGTTTATTTGCTGCATCAGGGACATTTGATCCCAAAGCCAATATGATGGGGTGTATTGTCATCAGTCGTTCATTGACAAAAGAAACTCCTCGTTACTGCGTGTCTTAACAAGACGGTCACGAACGGTATTCATAGCCTCGACAGGGTTCATAGAACTTAGGAAATTTCTCATTACCCACATGCGTTTAAGTGTTGTCTCGTCATGAAGAAGATCGTCGCGACGCGTGCTTGACTGAATAAGATTGACGGCAGGGAAGATTCGCTTGTTGCTGAGGGTGCGGTCAAGCTGAAGTTCCATATTTCCTGTACCTTTGAATTCCTCGAAGATGACCTCGTCCATCTTAGAACCTGTATCTATAAGGGCTGTGGCAATGATCGTCAGCGAACCGCCTCTCTCTATGTTTCTGGCGGCACCGAAGAAACGCTTTGGTTTCTGAAGAGCGTTGGCGTCAACACCACCAGTGAGTACCTTACCACTTGCAGGACTGACAGTATTATATGCTCGTGCCAAACGAGTGATAGAGTCGAGGAAAATCACAACATCGTGTCCACACTCCACCAGACGCTTTGCCTTCTCCAGCACGATACCAGCAATCTTTACATGGCGGTCAGCTGGTTCGTCAAATGTAGAAGCTATTACTTCCGCGTTTACGGTACGGCTCATGTCGGTAACTTCCTCTGGACGCTCGTCGATGAGGAGCATCATGAGATATGCTTCTGGATGGTTGGCTGCGATGGCATTGGCAATGTCTTTCATGAGAATTGTCTTACCAGTCTTTGGCTGAGCGACGATAAGTGCACGCTGTCCCTTACCGATTGGCGAGAAAAGATCCACAATACGCGTACTTGGGTTTGTGGTCATAGGATCGCCACAAATATTGAATTTCTCATCAGGGAATAACGGTGTGAGATGCTCGAACGAGACACGGTCACGTACATCCGCCGGATTACGGCCATTAATAAAGCGTACGGTACTCAATGCAAAATATTTCTCGTTTTCGTGAGGAGGACGTACATAACAGTCAACCACATCACCAGTTTTCAAGCCATATTTCTTTATCTGTTGAGGCGATACATATATATCGTCGGGAGAGGACAGGTAGTTATAGTCGCTCGAACGAAGGAAACCATAACCATCGGAAATTATCTCAAGTACACCGTTGCCCTCGACGATGTCTGAAAAATCATATTCCTGAATTGAAGGTAATCCGGGAACTTGTATTGTTGTTTCCTCTTCGTTAATGTTTGAAGGTGAAATATTGGAAGGTACTGCCATCGGGCGATCGAACATGTCAAGCTGTGGAATAGCTTCATTGTCCTCGATAGGAATGTCAACAACGACAAAGAAATCGGTGCCGTCGCATGGATCACCAGTCCACATTCCGCTCTCATCTACACCCTGGGTCAATTCATACGAAGGAGTATCGTCAGTTGGGGTAGGGAATTGCATTTTCAGTCTTTCAACTTCAGCATCATCCACAAAATCTTCACTATCTTCATTATCGTAATACCCTTCAGGAACTACGAAATCGTTGTTTGTCTCTTCGGTTTTTCCTTCTTCCGGCTCATTATTCTCATTTTCAAAAGAAGGCACCTCTGCTGTTTGTTCTTCGGGATATTCTACAGTCTCTTGTTCTTCAACTATAGGTGACGGAATGTCTTGGTTTTCAACTGGCAGTGATGCATTCTCCTTCTCTTCAGCTTTTCTCATAGCCTCTATCGCCGCAAGTTCAGCCTTTGACCGGCGACCGCGATGTTTGGGAAACATCTTTTCTATCTTTTCTTCGGTCTTGCTCTTTTTCTCGCTTTTGGCATCCTTGGGCGATTCTTCAACGTTGTCGTTGTCAAACAATTGAAGTTGTGTAGCTTCAGAAGTGGTGCCACGAGTGACATCATAGTTTTCTCCGTCTTTTCCTTTTACGGTATATACCTTGTCTTTCTCTTTCTTTTGTATTCTTGTCCTTTTTCGTTTTGGAGATTCTTCCACAGCCGCAGTATTCTCGGCAGCTTTGTCGAGGATTGCGTAGATGACAGACTCTTTTTCTTGTTCTTGGGTCACTTTTATACCCAAGCTGTCAGCGATGCCCACGAGTTGGGCATTATCCATTGATTCTAATTCTTCTTTTGTGTACATATATATTAAATGTGTATATGTTTTGCTATGTAAATATGCAATTTTGGGGAATTGTTTCTATGAAAAAAGAAACTATTGTTGATTTTTCATCTGCAAAGGTAGATAAAAAAAATGAGACTCGCAAATTATTCCTTGATTTTTTCACGACTTGCATTATCTTTTTTCTTGTCAGACGTTTTGGCGCTTCTTGATTTGCCTCTTTTCCCTGCAGATGTTTTCCCTTTTGCAGGGGAACGTCTTCTGCCATGACCTTTCCCGCGTTTCCCATGACGGGGAGAGTTTGGTCTTTGTTTTGAATATTCAGGAGCGTCGCCAAGATCGCCTGGCAATGGGATTTTTTCAATGTCCTTTTCCAAAAAGTCTTCGATCTGTCCAAAGGCATACATATCCTTATCTGACACTAACGTGACAGCTTCTCCCTCACGGTCGGCACGAGCGGTTCTTCCGATACGATGGACATAGTCTTCACAGTCATGGGGCACATCATAGTTGATGACCATTTGTATGTCGTCAATATCTATTCCACGGGCGACAATATCGGTTGCTACCAGCACGTCACACTGACAAGCTTTGAACTTTAACATTACTTCATCACGTTCTTGTTGTGACAAATCACTATGCATGGCACAGCAATTTACGCCGATCTGTTTTAGCTGACGTGTAATTTCCTTGACCTTGTCTTTTTTCCCGGAAAAACAGATTACCCTTTTCAGTTTGTTCCCCTTGAAGAGATGACGTATGATGCCAAGCTTTTGAGGCTCATAGCAAATGTATGCCATCTGGTGTATCTTTTCTGCAGGCTTGCTTACAGCAATCTTTACTTCCACAGGGTCTTTCAGTATCGACTTTGCTAATGATTGAATCTTCTCGGGCATTGTCGCCGAGAAAAGAATGGTCTGCCTGTCTGAGGGTAAGAGCTTGACAATCTGCATAATATCGTCACTAAATCCCATATCCAGCATACGGTCGGCCTCGTCCAGAACGAAGAAACTGACACGGCTAAGGTCAACATTCCCCATTCTTATGTGGCTGAGCAGTCTTCCAGGTGTAGCTATCACCACGTCTGCTCCCATGCGAAGGCTTTTCATTTCCTGGTCATAACGGGGGCCGTCATTACCTCCATAGACCGCCACACTGCTTATACCGTCAAGATAGTATCCGAATCCCTGCATGGCCTGGTCTATCTGTTGGGCTAACTCGCGTGTCGGAGACATGATGATGCAATTGATGGCATCTTTCGGGTATCCGCCATCATCAAGCATGCTTAATATGGGCAATAAATAAGCAGCAGTCTTTCCTGTTCCTGTCTGCGCTATTCCGATGACATCATGATAATCGAGTATCTGTGGAATACAGCCCTCCTGTATCGGAGTACAATCATCAAAATGCATGTCATAGAGTGCATCGAGGATATTATCGTTCAGGTATGTTTCTTCAAATTTCATTAGTTTGGAGCTTTTTTATAACAATAATATGCAATAAAGAAATACAAAATATTTGGTATCCAAGCCGCCAATATTGCCGGTGTATTGGCATTAATAGCGAAGGTGGAACTGATTGTCTGCAAAAGGATATACGAGAAACTTAACAGAAGACCGATTCCCAAGTACATTCCCATGCCTCCCTTACGTTTTCTGGCAGAAAGGCTTGCGCCGATAATGGTGAGGATAAACGATGCGAAACAAGATGCTATTCGTTTGTGATACTCTACCTCATATTGAATGACATTGCTCGAACCTCGGTCCTTTTGTTTTGAAATATATCGAAGCAACTCAGGACTTGTGAAGGTCTCCTGCTGTCCCTTGCTGAACACCAAATCCATAGGTTCCATCATTATCAGCGTGTCGATTTCCTGACCCGATTTTATCTGCTCACGCATTCCCTTCAGTGTTCTAATCTTGTAATTGATAGCCCTCCATTGGTATCTGCTGTCAGAGATGGTGTCGTACTTTATGACATTGGCAGTCATGTGGCTAACCAGTTTCTTGTTCTCGAACTTATCTAAGAAAAAGCCGTAGCCAGTCTTTGAAATGTCATCATATTGCTGAATATATGCAATCACACCTTTTCCTACCTGCAGCTGGACGTTGGTAGCAGAGGTGTTTTTCTTGTTGTTTTTGTATTTTGATTCAAAATCGTGACGTACTACATTGCCTTTGGGAATGACATAAGAGCCTAATGTGAAGTTAAGGACTGAAATCAGCGCGGCCGAGACCATATAAGGTCTGAGCAATCGCTTAAAACTCATACCACTGGCCAACATCGCGATAACCTCCGAGTTTCCTGCCAGTTTTGAAGTGAAGAAGATGACGGCAATAAATACGAACAACGGACTGAACAGATTCGCGAAGTAGGGTATGAAATTCGCATAGTAATCAAACACTATTGCATTCCATGGTGCATGGTTTGTCGTGAACTTAGCAAGATTCTCCTGAAAATCGAAAACAATAGATATTGAAATGACAAGGATTATCGAATAAATATAAGTGCCGATAAACTTCGAGATAATATATCTGTCTATCCTTTTTATATACCTGAAAGGATTTAGGAAAACCAACGGATGCAGAATCTTTGAAAGAAGCCACAACAAGGGATGGAGGCATTCGCCGACAAAGCTATGCCTGCCGAAACACTTGTTTAGTCCCTTGCGCGTTTTTTGGACAAACCGGCACCAACGTCTATGTTTTTTTATTTTTCTATATTTCATGATGTTCTACAGTAATAGAATAATGTTAAACACGTCTGCCCAAATCGTCTATTATGCCTCTTTTCCACTCTGCGAAATCGCCAGCAACGATGTGATTTCGCGCGTCGCGGACCAGTCTGAGATAAAAAGTCAGGTTATGTATGCTTGCGATCTGCAGAGCTAACAGCTCTTGTGCCTTGAACAGATGGTGTAGATAAGCCTTTGTATAAATCCGGTCAACATCGCATCCGTCAGGGTCGATTGGCGAGAAATCATCCTCCCATTTCTTGTTGCGGATATTTATCGTGCCTTGATATGTGAACAACATCGCATTTCGTCCATTTCGGGTAGGCATAACGCAGTCAAACATATCCACTCCACGCTCAATGGCTTCCAAGATGTTTTGTGGCGTGCCCACCCCCATCAGGTATCGTGGTTTGTCCTTGGGCAGAATCTCGTTGACCACCTCAATCATTTCATACATGACCCCTGTGGGTTCACCGACAGCAAGGCCTCCGATAGCGTTTCCATCGGCCCCCTTGTCGGTTACGTATTTTGCGGCGTCACGTCTCAGATCTTTATACGTACATCCCTGAACGATAGGGAATAGAGTCTGGTCGTATCCATAAAGGGGTGAGGTTTCGGAAAAACGTTTGATGCAGCGATCAAGCCAACGTTGCGTGAGTTGAAGACTCTTTTTTGCATACGAGTAGTCACTTTGTCCGGGTGGGCACTCGTCAAAAGCCATTATGATATCGGCACCGATGACACGCTGTATCTCCATTACATTCTCTGGAGTGAAGAAGTGCTTTGACCCGTTGATATGCGACCTGAATTCACAACCCTCCTCGCGAAGCTTTCTGATGCCTGTGAGAGAAAAGACCTGGAATCCTCCAGAGTCTGTCAGGATTGGACGTTCCCATCCATTGAAGCCGTGCAATCCTCCTGCTCGACGCAAAATGTCAAGTCCTGGGCGCAAATACAGGTGATAGGTATTCCCTAAGATTATCTGAGCTTTTACTTGCTCGCGTAATTCAGAGAAATGAACACCTTTCACGCTTCCGCATGTTCCCACGGGCATGAAAATAGGCGTTTCTATCTGTCCGTGATCCGTTGTGATCAATCCTGCTCTTGCATCCGAACAGAGATCTGTATGTTGAAGTTCAAATTTCATTATTTTTCTTTATTCTCTTCGGTGTTATCTATCTCAAATACTTGATGATTCTCAACCAGTTCATCTGTCAAGACCAGATCCCACACTTCTTTTACATTGTCAACATAGTGGAAAGTGACTCCCTTCAGATACATCTCCGGTATTTCGTCAATGTCCTTTTGATTATCTTTGCAGAGTATAATGTCTTTTATCCCGGCCCTCTTTGCCGCAAGGATTTTCTCCTTTATGCCTCCTACTGGCAATACTTTTCCACGGAGGGTTATCTCGCCAGTCATCGCTACCTTGTCACGCACCTTCCGTTGGGTAAGTGCAGAGGCTATCGAAGTGGATATGGTTATTCCTGCTGACGGACCGTCCTTGGGAGTCGCTCCTTCCGGCACGTGGATATGGATATTGTAATTGTCGAAGATACGATAGTCAATGCCAAGCATATCGACATGTGATTTTACGTACTCAAGGGCAAGAATGGCCGACTCTTTCATTACATCACCGAGGTTGCCGGTAAGTGTGAGCTTCGAGCCTTTTCCCTTGCTAAGGCTTGTCTCTATGAACAGAATGTCGCCACCCACGCTGGTCCATGCCAAGCCAGTAACCACGCCAGCATAGTCGTTACCTTGATAAATATCACGATAATATGGCGGCTTGCCTAACAATTCCTCTATCTCAAGAGGCGTAATCTTGGCAAAAGGCAAATGCCCCTCTGAAGCGTATCTGAACGCCACTTTTCTCAGTGTCTTGTCTATCTGTTTTTCAAGTTGGCGCACACCGCTCTCACGGGTATATTGCTCGATGATTTTCTCAATGGCAGATTTCGAAAACGAGATCTTTCCTTTGTTTTTCAAGCCCGTAGCTTCCATCTGCCGTGGTATGAGGTGTCGTTTGGCAATCTCGATTTTCTCCTCTGTAATATAGCCTGACACTTCGATTATTTCCATTCGGTCGAGTAGGGGACGAGGAATTGTGTTTAGGTCGTTTGCCGTGGCTATAAAGAGTACTTTCGAGAGGTCGTAATCAACATCAAGATAGTTGTCGTGGAAGGCGTTGTTTTGCTCAGGGTCGAGCACTTCAAGCAGTGCGGAAGCGGGATCTCCGTTCACCACACTTTGAGTTACCTTGTCAATCTCGTCAAGAATGAACACAGGATTTGATGTCTCTGCTTTCTGTATTCCCTTGATGATTCGTCCCGGCATGGCTCCGATATACGTCCGTCTATGGCCACGTATCTCAGCTTCGTCGTGAAGACCACCTAACGACACTCGCACATATTTCCTGCGTAAAGAGTCGGCTATACTTTTCCCCAAACTGGTCTTTCCTACACCTGGAGGTCCATAGAGGCAAATAATAGGAGATTTCAGGTCTCCCCGCAAACTCAAAACGGCAATATATTCCAATATTCTTTCCTTCACCTTCTCCATTCCATAATGAGCGCGATCCATCACTCGTTGGGCTCGTGTGAGATTATGGTCGTCTTTACTATATACTCCCCAGGGAAGTGAAGCAAAAGTCTGAAGATAAGTTAACTGTACGTTGTAATCAGGGCTTTGAGGATTAAGCTGCTCCAGTTTGTCAAGTTCTTTATGCAAGGTTGGAAGAAGAATGGTTGGAACAGTCTTGTCTCGCATCTTTTCAAGGATAGCTTCGCGTTCGGAATCTTGCTTTCCGTCAGTTATCTCCGCCTGCAGGTTCTTTATCTGCTGCTGGATGAAGTAGTTGCGTTGTTGTTCATCCAGGTCGTCGCGTGTTTTCTCGCGGATATTCTGTTTCAGTTCCTGAAGTTTCAACTCGCGATCCGTCACCTTCATCAGTCCGAAGAGACGTTCTTTGATGTCAGACTCTCTCAGCAGGTTCAGCCTGTCGATGAAATCGAAAGGCATGTTGGTGCAGAGGTAGTTGATAGTCATCACGTCGTTTTTAACGTTGTTTATTGCATATACTGCCTCGTCTGGAATGTCTTCGTTTATGTGAATGTACCTGTTGGTACGTTTACGAAGGTCTTCCATTGCCGCCATAAACTCCTTGTCGCCTACATGGTCGAGTATCTCTGGTGCAGGAGCGACATTTGCCATAAAGTAGGGAGAAGTAGAGTATATGTCGCCTACAGACAGACGGCCGAAGGCTTGGAGTATTGCACTGACGTTTCCTCCCGGCAACTCAAGAATCTTTATCACCCTTGCATATACTCCCAAGTCGAACATTTCGTTTCGGGAAGGGATTTCGATTTCCGGATTAAGCTGAGGTACGATAGCAATAAAGCCTTTGTTCTTTTCGTATTCGCGAACAAGGGTTAGGCTTGAATGACGTGCTACAAATATTGTTGTCACAATGCCGGGATAAGGCACGATATTTCGCGTGACCAATAGTGGGACTTGCGTAGGCATGTCTTCTCTTGACATCTCCACGAAATCGCCATCAACATCGGCTATCATTGAGAAAGCATTATTGTGATTGTTGTCCATTGCTGTATCTTAAAAAAAATGATGGCAAACATCTAAAGGATGCTGCCATCACACTGTTGTTTGTACGCCTGCAGGGGCTCGAACCCTGGACACCCTGATTAAGAGTCAGGTGC
>SAMEA3663036__coassemble_218_pt1 | contig 28500 bp, 20 predicted proteins | sample SAMEA3663036__metabat2_low_PE_037 | metagenome-assembled genome bin SAMEA3663036 (sample SAMEA3663036) | pig gut metagenome | biome: pig gut; feature: pig-associated habitat; material: faeces | place: France | collected 2012
TCCGGCGGGATTCAAACCCACAACCTTCTGATCCGTAGTCAGATGCTCTATTCAGTTGAGCTACGGAACCGTTGAAAGTCCCTCTTTCCTTAATTGCGGTGCAAAGGTACTGACTTTTTTCGAAACAACCAAATTTTTTTCTCACTTTTTTCTAAAACACCCCCAAAAAAGGCTCGTTTCCATGAGAAAACGAGCCTTTTTATCGGTTTTATTCACTATTTATGCAGTAATATGTGTCAATAATTACTTTTCTATGAGTTCTACTGAGCGTTTGAGGAAGGCATCGAGAGCGGCTCCCTTCAGCATACCATTCTGGAGCAGTGCGAGGTCGATAAGTTGGTGTACGATACTATTTCCCTTGGCATACTTACTAATTACATCGAGTTTCTTGTCTTTCTCATCCTGCAGTGCCTTCTGTGTGTTGCTCAAGTCTTTTTTCTCTTCTTCTGTTATTTCCTCAGGCTTCTTCTTGTCTTGTACCTGGTTGAGTGCGGCAAGTCTCGCTTCCTGTCCACGTATTTCGCTGACAATTGGCTTGAGTGCTTCTGCGGTTTTCTCCTCACAATCGGCAAGCACTTTCTTCACCAGTGGATGATCGCTGTTAAGCACTAGGCTGTATGAGTCAGGCATCTGTGCATAGAAGCCCATACCTTGTTGATACTTGCTCATATCCTTCATGCGTCGCATATATTCACTCTGGGTGATGACCACCGGCTGCTGGCTCTCGCCCATTGCTTCTACATCGACATATATCTCAGCTTTCTCGAGTTTTGGCAACTGTGTCTTGAACACCGTCATGAGATTGTCTTTCTTGTCGTTGTCGAGGGTTTCCTTTGTGTCGTCCTCCTTATGTATAAGACGGTCGATGATGTCAGCGTCAACACGTGTGAAGTGACTCTTCTCAAACTTCTGCTCAAACATCGATACTGTCGGCGTGTCAAGCTGTCCGTCAAACAGCAGTATGCTATAGCCCTTCACCTTTGCAGCTTCGATATACGAATACTGCTCCTCACTGTCTGTCGTATAAAGATATACGAGCTGTCCGTCCTTGTCTGTCTGCTGTTCTTTGATGAGAGTGCGGTACTCATCGTAGGTGAAATACTTTCCGTCAACATCCTTAAAGAGGGCATAGTCTTTGGCACGGTCGTAGAACGACTCGTCGCTGAGCATACCATAGTTGATGAAGAGTTTCAGATCGTCCCATTTTTCCTCAAATCCTTTCCTGTCTTCCTTGAAAAGGCTCTGCAGGCGGTCGCTGACTTTCTTTGTGATATATGTAGAGATCTTCTTCACATCCCTGTCACTCTGGAGATAAGAACGGCTTACGTTAAGTGGGATGTCTGGTGAATCGATGACGCCATGGAGCAGCGTGAGGAACTCTGGCACGATGCCTTCCACCTGGTCTGTAACAAACACCTGATTGCAGTAGAGCTGTATCTTGTTGCGCTGCAAGTCGAGATTTGACTTAATACGTGGGAAATAAAGGATTCCCGTAAGATTGAATGGATAATCCACGTTGAGGTGTATCCAGAACATCGGCTCGTCGTGCATTGGGTAGAGCGTGCGATAGAACGACTTGTAGTCCTCGTCATTCAGCGTGCTCGGAGACTTGGTCCAAAGTGGTTCTACGTTGTTGATGACATTATCCTCGTCGGTATCCACCTGCTTACCGTCCTTCCATTCTGTTTTCTTGCCGAAAGCCACTGGCACTGGCATAAACTTGCAGTATTTGTTGAGCAAACCCTCGATGGTTGCCTTTTCAAGATACTCGCTGCAGTCGTCCGACACGTGGAGCACGATATCCGAACCGCGGCTATCCCTCTCTGCACCGTCTATCTCGTACGACGGACTGCCGTCGCAGCTCCATTTCACAGCCTTGGCACCATCCTTATAGCTTCGTGTTATGATCTCCACCTTATCGCTGACCATAAACGACGAATAGAAGCCAAGTCCGAAATGGCCTATGATATTGTTCGCGTTGTCCTTATATTTCTCAAGGAAATCGTTTACTCCCGAGAAAGCTATCTGATTGATATACTTGTCGATCTCTTCTTCTGTCATACCGATACCACGGTCGCTGATGGTGATGGTCTTTGCCTCCTTATCTACGCTCACCCTTACGGTAAGGTCTCCAAGTTCACCTTTGAAGTCACCTCTCTCAGAGAGAGTCTTCATCTTCTGTGTCGCATCTACGGCATTCGAGATCATCTCACGCAGGAAGATCTCATGGTCGGAATACAAGAATTTCTTTATTACGGGGAAAATGTTTTCTGTAGTAACCCCAATATTTCCTTTTTGCATGTCTTTATTTGTTTTATATTTGTTATTTGTTTTCTGGAAAAGAAAGGCTGTGCTTACTCTTCCGATATCGTCCATAGCAACTATCATGCCAAACGATAGGAAGATGTGTTTAACGACTATCATCACTGACAAAATGGCAGTCTGATAACCGCAATCACTCCCATTCTCATTACCAAATGCTTGCTGAAAACTATATAAAAGTGAGAATTTAGAGTTTTTTTGATACAAAACAGATTTTTTTGCGTCTTTTCTTTGCATATTACAATAAATGTATTAACTTTGCAGAGAAAAAAATCAACTCGAATAGTAACAATAATCATCGAAATATGGCAGTAAAGATATTAAGCGTTGACGACGAGCTCGACTTGGAGATCCTACTCACGCAATACTTCAGAAGGAAAATAAGGAAAGGTGAATACGAATTCAGCTTTGCACACAACGGTCTCGAAGCTCTAAAGATGATGCTCGAGAAAAAGGATTTCGACATTATCCTCAGCGACATCAACATGCCGGAGATGGACGGAATCACATTGCTCACAAAGATCAACGAGATGAGAAACCCCGCACTGAAGTGCATCATGGTATCTGCTTATGGCGACATGGGCAACATACGCTCGGCCATGAACAACGGCGCGTTCGACTTCGCCACCAAGCCCATCGACCTTGACGACCTCTCACGCACCATTGAGAAGGCGATAGAGGAGATAGAGTTCGTCAGGAAATCGCAACAAGAGCACACACAACTGGTATCGATAAAGAGCGACCTTGCCGTTGCCGGCGAGATACAGCAGGCCATACTACCTCAGAGATTCCCGCCTATTGAGGAAATGGCTGACATGGTAGATCTCTTCGCCACCATGACGCCAGCAAAAGAGGTGGGCGGCGACTTTTTTGATTTCTTCAAGATAGACGAGAAAAGACTGGGATTTGTCATTGCTGACGTCTCAGGCAAGGGTGTTCCCGCATCGATCTTCATGGCTGTCAGCCGCACTCTCCTTAGAGCCACTGGCATGAGAGGCATAGACACCAACGAATGTCTCAACTATGTCAACAACATGCTCTGCCACGAAAGCATCGACTCGATGTTTGTCACCGTATTCTATGGTATATATAACACCGAGACAGGCCTTGTTGAATACACTAATGCAGGACATAACCCGCCATATGTGGTACGGGCTGACGGAACCGTCGACACCCTACCCATGAGCGAGAATATCGTTGCAGGAATGTTCGACGACTTCACGTTCACACAGTCAACACTCCAACTCGACAAGGGCGACATGCTCGTATTGTTTACCGACGGTGTCACCGAAGCGTTTAACACAAGCGGTGAGATGTTCGACGAGAAGGGCCTCGAGACCACACTCGAAAACAAGGGAGCCGGTAAGAGCAGCCATGACATATGCCAGGAAATATTGAAAGACGTGAATGACTTTTCCGGCAAGGAACCGCAGAGCGACGACATCACGCTGATGGCTATTAGGAGACTGGAATAAAGAGTATCAACAGACACTAAGACACTACCGACGTGAAGAAAAGCATTACTTTATATATAATAGGTGTAGCGGCAGTGGCTCTTGCCATCGCTACATCACTCCTGTATAGAACCAACGAGAAGCTTCACGCCGAGAATGAGGTTCTACGACAGAAGGTGGGGAAATACGAACAGACGGAAGGCAACTCCTTTGTAGTGGAACGTATCAGCAAACAGATGGAAGACATTGCCTACCAGCAGATGGAGATATCCGACAAACGACGCGAGGAAGCTCTCTATCAGATGAACATTGCCGACCAGATGAGGTCAAGGGCCGAAAGCGAACAGATGAAAGCTCAGGAAGCTGCGCGCAATGAAGTGGAAGCTCGTTCCATGGCCGAACAGCAGCGCGAATTAGCTGTCACCCAACAGCGACAAGCCGAGCACGCTCGCAACGTGGCAGACACGCTGAGTTATATCGCCCTCGGACGTTCCCTTGCTTCACTATCATCCACACAGTATCTTGCCGGCAACCACGACGCATCGAAGCTCTTGGCTTTCGCCGCATGGAAATTCACCATCGACTACAAAGGCAATGTCAATATTCCAGTAATATTCAAGTCGTTAAGCCAAAACAGCAATAGCTTTTCTTCAAGTCTTATCCATAGGGGAGGAGTCTCAGAAATAACACGTATCAGCAAGACGGGCGACTACGTCTCTGTAAGCAGATACGGCGAGATCACACGATGGAACTACGACAGTGGTAAATGGACAAAACAGCTTCTCACTAACGACAACAGCTGCAGCTTCAGAGGTGTTGCCACTGACAGCGAAGGCACCATCTTCGCCCTCGCATTTAATGGCACCCTCTTGTCTATTGTCAACCAGCAAGTTACCGCTCCCATCATACTGCCAGAAAACAAGGGATGGCAACGTATCGTAAGACTTGGCAAGAGACAGATGCTCATCGTGTCGGCAAGTCACGCCTACCTCTTCGACACCACACGGCGCATGGTGAAGAAGACATACGATATCGGCCAACCTATAACCGCCATCGGTGATCGTAACGGCACGGTGATGATTTTTGGGAAAGACGGAGGTGTCTGGGCCATCAATCCTGACGGAAAGATTGACAAGAAAGAACTCATGGTGAAAGGAACCGTCACTGCATACACCTGGTCTGACAAACGTCAGCAAGCAGCCATTGGCACTACCAGTGGCGACATCTATCTCCTCGATGCCAATGGCTATAGCCGACAGAAACTCGTGGGACACCGCTCCGAGATTACCGACCTCTGCTTCAACAACGACTTCCTCTTTTCCTCTAGCTACGACAGGATAGTAAACCTTTGGGACGCTGATGCGGCTAACAGCGAGGCTGTAGCGCTGCGCGACCTCGCCGGATGGGCTTACTGCCTTTCCAATGCCGACGATGATGTGATATACGTGGGGGATGAGTCTGGTACGGTGTCGAGATTCATCATCTCTACCGATGCCATGGCACGACAGATACAGAAAGCACTCAAACGCGACTTCACCGACGACGAGTGGAACTACTACATAGGCAATAACGTGCCTCGTGTAACCTTCAAAAATTAACTGCAAAAAAGCTTATGAAGAGACTTCTTTCTATTCTCATACTGCTGCTCTACCTTGCCGTCACAGATGCAAGGGCTAACGTAGGACATCCGTTCTTTGTGAATTTCCGTCCTGCTGCATATAACGCGCACAACCGTAACTTCGATGTGATATGCGACGACAAAGGACGTGTCTATGTCGCTAACTTCGAAGGGCTCTTGTACTACGACCACGCTGAATGGCACGTTATACACGCTCCCGGCATATTCCGAATCACCCGACTCTATCTCGACACTAAAGGCCGTATATGGGTGGGAGGTTATAATGTGTTAGGGTACCTTACCTCTGGAAAAAACGGTAATATGGAACTGAAGACCGTCTTCTCGCGCGACAACAAAGGCTTCATCGGCGAAGTGACAGGCATCAGCGAGAAAAACGGGAAGATATGTATCGAGACGTCTATCGGCACTGCCGGCATCGAAGACCACTCCATGGACAACTATATCATCATGAAGACCCCATCCGTGACTACCGCCACATATAAAGGTGTAAAGATCAACGACAAGACCACCCTCGACGATGGCAGTCTCGTGATGGCTACAGCGGGTGGCGGACTCGTAGTGACCGATGCCTCCGGCAACGAGACCTACCATCTCACCGAGCGTAACGGTCTCTGCGACGACAACATCAATGCCGTTTATTGCGACCGGTACGGCAACGTATGGGGAGCGACAGACAATGGTGTGTTCGTTGCAGACGTGAAGACCGCCTACACCAGCTTCCAGGCTACCGACGGACTGTTCGGCGAGGTACTCAGCATTAATCATACCGCCGGCTCGCTGTATGTAGGAACACTGAGAGGTCTGTTCGTCAAACGCAACAACACCTTTGAAAGAGTGGGAAACATCTCTAATGCCTGCTGGAATATCTCCAACGACTCCAACGGCAGACTCATAGCATCTACAGCTGAGGGTGTCTTCTTGATAGAAAACGGAAAGGCGAGACAACTGACAAAGAAACACACCGTACAGACCATCTCCAATGGCGACGGCACATACTATGCGGGAGAAGTGGATGGAGTATTCCTCATCGCCGACCCTAAACGGAATATCAACAAAAATGCTTTCGGACAAAACACCGACAACGGCGGTGGACTGTCACGCAAGATAAACACCATCGAGAAAGCAACACATTTCTTTAAGTCATCCGATGGAAGTCTTTGGATAAGAAACATATATGGACAGGTATTCAGATGCACTGGCGACTACCGCAAACTCAACGAGGTGCTTCCTGAAGGTGAGACAACCAAAGAGGGGCGATATAACTATACCATCATCGAACGCGACGGCGAGATCATTATAAACGGTAGGACGGGAAGCTTTACTTGGGACAACACGAGCAAGAAAATGGTGAGAAACAACTCCAACGACAAATTGGACAACTCAAGAAAATATCCACAACTCGTCTTCCCCTATGCCGACGAGATATGGTCAACAGACAACGAGGGAAAGAACCTCCAAGTCCACTCATGGAACGGGGACTACAAAAAGACCAACAGTCTCCTGCGACCAGTCCACGACATGAACGTCAGGGCTATGGACATCAATGGTGGCAATGTCTGGATGGGCGGAAACTTCGGACTCATCTGCTGGAACTCAGCATACAAGGACGCCGACCTCAACCATAAGGCGGCGGTATATATCAGACGTATCGTCATGGACAACGACTCCGTACTTTGGGGAGGATTCAGCAACGGAGACAGACTCGACACTAAAATGCCTTTCAGTAGCCTTGACTTCGACAGCGATGTCAACAGCATCACCATACACTTCTCCACCGACATTACATCTACCATCGGCGACACCGAATACAGTTATCGGCTCGGCAGCCATCAGCCCTGGTCGGAATGGACAAAGGAGACCATGGTGAAGCTCTCCAACCCTCGATCGGGCAACTACACTTTTGAGGTTAGGGCACGCGACAGATACGGTACAACGACCAAGCCCGTCAGCCTGAACCTCATAGTTCACTACCCCATTTATCTCAGATGGTATTTCATACTTCTCTATGTCATGCTGCTCGCCATCATTACCTATGCCGTGGTTAGATGGCGCATGAGCCGACTGCTCAAGGAAAAGTTGAGACTCGAGACTATCGTCGAGGAACGCACCTCACAGATACGTCAGCAGAAAGACGAGATCGAGGAGAAGTCAAACAGTCTCGAGAAAGCCCTTGACGAGCTTAATGCCGCACAATACCAGCTACTCAGACAAGAACGCATGGCCACCGTCGGCAAACTCACACAGGGTCTCGTGGACAGAATCCTCAACCCGATGAATTACGTTAACAACTTTTCGCACATGAGCCTCGGACTAATAAAAGACATCACCGAAAACCTCGAGGACGACGAAGAGAAGATGACACCCGACAACTACGAGGATTGTATGGATATCGTTGACATGCTCAAGACCAACCTCACAAAGATCGAAGAACACGGCATCAACACCACACGAATACTTAAGGCCATGGAGGAGATGCTCAAAGACAGGAAATGTAACTTCGTCGAGACCGACGTAGCTGCAGTATGCCGCAAGAACATCGAGATGACACAACAGTATTTCGCCGACAACATCAGGGAGTGTGGCATCGCGGTCGAGACACAAGGCCTCGACGATAACATCATGGCAATGGTTGATGCCGACCAAATTAGCCGCGTGATAATGAGCATCATCGGAAACGGCGTATATGCTGTATGTAAGAAATACAAACAGAAGCCTTACCAGCCTACCATGAGACTGTCGCTTTCCACAAGCAGCGACGGCAACAACGCCATAATAGCCATATACGACAACGGTATCGGTATTGAAAAGACCATCATCGGCAAGGTCTTCGATCCATTCTTTACCACTAAGACAACAGCAGAAGCCGTTGGCGTGGGATTATATCTAAGCCGCGAGATCATTCTCAACCACGGCGGAGACATAAAGATAGAATCAACTAAGGAAGTAGAGACAACGTTTACAATAACATTGCCTATTAAAAAGTCTTAAACTTATAGGGTATGGAAACAACAGAACAATTGAAAGAACAGATAGAGGCTCTCCAACAGCAGATAAAAGAACAGGAGAAACTGGCATCATTGGGATTGCTGACAGCTGGCATAGTTCATGAGATAAGAAACCCACTTAACTTCGTCATCAACTTCAGCAAACTCTCAGACACGCTGATAAAAGACCTTGCTGACGATATCGACGACAATGCCGATAAAATCTCGTCAGACGATATGGAGGACATCGAGGATATCATGGCAGACCTGAAGGAGAATATCGCCAAGATACGTGAGCACGGTGAACGGGCCACCAGCATTATACAAAATATCCTGCAGTATTCAAGGGGAAAGGAAGGACTACGCATTCCCACCAATATCAACGCCCTCGTCCACGAATACGTGTGGCTCGGCTACCATGCCATGAGAGCTAACTACAACGGGTTCAACGCGTCGATAAAGGAACAGTACGACGACACCCTTACCGATATTGCCATAGTACCACAAGACATCAGCCGCGCCATCCTCAACGTGGTAAACAACGCTTTCTATGCCATCTGGGAACGTGCCAATATCGAAGGCGAACAGTATCACCCAGAACTGCAGGTGACTACATCATCAGAAGGCGAGATGCTCCGTCTGCGCTTCGACGACAATGGCGGCGGCATGACAGACGAAGTCAAACAAAAGCTCTACGACAACTTCTTCACCACCAAGCCCGTGGGACAGGGCACCGGCTTAGGCATGGCTATCACTCTCAACATCATCCATCAGCATGGAGGACGCATAGAGTTTGACTCTACCATAGGCAGCGGTTCCTCATTCTCACTCATCATCCCGATAAATAAGAAATAAATGAAACGACTCCTCATCATAGCAGCCATACTCTTATCACTCTCGTCGTTCGCTCAGACACAGAGTGACGTGGAGATATGCCGACGAGCAGAGGCTGCATACAGAATAGGCCAATTCGACACTGCAGTGACACTGCTCACCGACAACATGTCTAACCTCAGCTCACGCACACGCAGCACAGCCTACCATATTCTCTCGCTCTGTTATCTTGAAAAAGACGACAACGAACAGTCAACACACTACGCCTCGCTGCTACTTAAGGAGAACCCTTACTACTCTCCCACCCTCTCCGACCCTCTCCGCTTTGCGGATATGATCGAGAAGATGAAGAGCGGCAAGACTGCCACCATCACCACCGCCTCACAACAGGCCGAGAGCATCGACGAGGCTCCTGTCCCAGTGACTCTCATTACCGAAGAGATGATAGAGGCAAGTGGAGCGAGAAACCTGGGCGACCTGCTCGTGATGTTCGTACCGGGAATGTCGAAGGTGGAAGGATTGGAGACTAACGTATCCATGCACGGTGTCTATTCCTCTACTCAGGAAAAGATTCTTATCATGCTTGACGGACACCGTCTTAACAGCCGAACTACCAACTCCGAACAGCCAGACTTCCGCACAAGCCTGGAGAAGATAAAGCAGATAGAGGTGCTCCGCGGCCCTGCTTCTTCGCTCTATGGCAATGTGGCTTTGACCGCCGTGGTAAATATCATCACAAAGAGGGGAGCTGATGTCGATGGCCTGAAGATAAAGACTGGCATAGGTAAAAACAACACATACCAGGCTGACCTGCTAATGGGAAAAAGCGCTTACGGCATCGACTTCCTCGCATGGGCTTCGTGCTACTCTTCAGAAGGTGAGAGACGCGACATCCAGATGGGTGACAAGGAATTCTATGGTCGCGTGCCTACACCAGGGTATATGTATCTTAATGGATTTAACCACAAACCTTCATACGACATCGGCATAACGGCTAGATGGAACGGTTTCATTTTCCTCTTAAACACGCAAAGCTCAAAAAAGGTAGTGGCTTACTCCAACCTCCTGCACCTAGCTCCTTATTCATACGACAGATACAGGGAAATTAACGGGGCTACACCAGGACATTCAAGAGACAACACTCACATCGAACTATCTTACGAGAAGTCATGGCAGAAATGGTCGGCAAAGCTCCAGACCTACGTGGATATGGAAAGCTGCTCTAACTATGATGTCTGCGGCGACTCTATCATGGAGGACAGTAGGTTCATGCCTGTCGGACCGGGCGAGATCCTCAATCCCGGACCGGCACTACCTGGCACATGCGACAATGGCTTGTATCAGGTACAAGCATGGAACGACTATACCTATGGCGGCATACTTCAGTCCACCTACTCTTTCGGAACTCAGTCCTTAAACGGCGCATTGTTGTGTGGAGTACAGATCGAGAACTACACGATGAAAGACAATACGATGATATGCGGCGACCATTTTGATAGAGTCCTCATCACTTTCTCCGACGCTAACAGGTCTATCATCACCGGCAACGAATTGTATATGTCTGCATTCTCGCAGCTTAAGTTATCGTGGAACAACCGTATCATCTTCAATGGAGGTATTCGCTACGACAACAAACACCGCTACAACGACAAGAATCTTAACGAGATCTCGCCACGTCTGTCATTGGTTTATAAGATCTCTCCTTACAGCAACCTAAAATTGGGCTATGCCCACTCTTTTGTCGATGCACCTTACTTCTACCGCGCTACAACAATATCCACATACGAAGGCGGCAGCAACCTGGAAGCGGAAAAGATGGACGCCATCCAACTCAGCTACAGCCACCACTTCAAGTCTCTGTCGCTGAAGTATGATTGCAACATCTACTACAACTCTCTCTCTGATAATATCTATTTCAATCCCAGCACCACAGGCAATATATTGTCAAATGCTGGTTCGCTCAGGGTTCTGGGAATCGAGAATGTCTTGTCTTACCAAAAGAACAGATGGTATGCGCAGTTGAACTTCTCTTACCAGCTAGTCATTGACAGCGAAAATTATATCGTTACAGACTCACACATCAACGGTGTGCCCGACTTCAAGCTCAACGCCATAACCTGCTACAGACTACTGGAGAAAAAAGACTGGAAGATGAATGTCAAGGCCAACATATCGTTCGTCACAAAACAATATTCGCCACTGACGTCTAATCTCATCTTTGTCAACTGTAACAGCTTCTCCGACCCACTGTACCAACTGAGTAGCTGCGCTGTGGTCAACACCGGCATCGACTGCCAATACAAAGCCATAAAAGGTTCGTTAGATCTATATAACATCACCAACAACGACTATTTGCAGGGCGGCAGCTTTATCGTGCCTATCCCCCAAGAAAGATTTAATCTTGTATTTAAACTTACATATTTCTTCTGATAATGAACAAGATAAGATTGAACATACTTCAAGAAAAACTATATTTGGACGACTGTCTGAAATATCCCTCATCTGAATATAATGAGATAAACTTCACTTTTCAGATTTCTGGCGATCTGTCAGTTTCTACACTTAGGGAGACTTACAGAAACATCATGCTCGAATATCTGCCGTTTTCCTCTACCATACAAGTTGTTGACAACAATGTTTATTTCGTTCATGACTCTGATAATTTCGCTGTGCCTCTACACGTCCTGGACAGTAAAGACATCATCGAATACGGCTCTCTGGACTCTGCTATCGAGACTTTGGCCAAACGACCTTTCAACTTAAACTGCGAGTTTCCGTGCCGGTTCTATTGCATCAAGTCAGGCAACGACTTTTTCTTGCTCCATCTCATACACCATATCGTTCTCGACGGCAATACTGCCCGACTATTCTTCGACAGGTTGTCAGTCATTTACAACCAGCTGAGAGGACACCGTTACTCGCCTTGCCCACAGACCAACGACATCATCTGCCATACTACATCCTTAGAAGATCTTTTCTCCCAGCCTAAGGAAGACAATGAGAAATATTGGAGACAGTATATTTCCAATACGCCCATAAGCATCTCCATGACGCAAGAGGCGTCAATATCTGGTGATGACGAGTCGTCATATTCGTTCCCCTTCACCTTAAGTCCCGCACTGGAGCAACGGCTGACCTCTTTGTGCCAAAGCCTTCATACCACTCTTTTCCGCATCTACTCCTCGGCATGGGCTTTTGCCCTATCCAAGATGTTCAACGCGCGCGAACTGCTTTTGGTACATTCACTCAACATGTTGCCGAAAGACAAAGCTATCTACGGCACATATATCAATAATCTGCCCATAAGATTCGCCTTCGGTGATTTCGAGTCTTTCCTCGACCTTCTCACTTACTCTAACGAAAACAGGGACAACGAGAGGGCTCACTGCCATTTTCATCTCAGCGAGTTGTTTCACCAAGAAAATAACAACGGAGTATTAACACCGCTAAACGTGGGCATTAACTATCCGCTATGTCTCAATAGCATACAACTCGAGTTTCAGGGTTGTACCACACGGCTTTGGAAACATGTACACATGCCGTTGTCAACAGATATCATGCTTTCCATCGAGACTGACAGTGTCGTAAGCTGCGAGATCAGACATAACCCCAAGATAGACAGAAAACTGATAGAGTCGCTCACGCAATTGTTCTCTTATGTGCTCTGTCAGTTTGCCGACAATCCCGATATCAGACTCTCCGACATCCGTCTAGTCTCCCCAGAAAAAGAAAAGGCACTAACAGACATTGAGAACTCTTTTCTTCACAAGGTAGAAGAGCCCGTATCGTTCTTGAGTCGTTTTAAGTCTGTTGTCAACTCGTTTCCCCAACAGCCGGCAGTGGTTTACGATAGCACGTCGCTCTCCTACTCTGAGCTCTATCATAAGAGCCGTGCCCTGGCTCTTCATCTCAGGAGCATGAATATCGTTCATAGCAACGTGGGACTGTCCATTCCCAAAAGCGCCGACACTATCATCGGCATTCTGGGCATTCTCATGTCTGGCAACACTTACGTACCCTTTGACAGTAACAACCCCAAGAGCCGCATCCGTCATATAGCCGACGACTGCCGCCTGTCCCTCGTCGTCGTGTGTGACGAGACCGAGGATTGCTTCGAGACTCTCCCCACCATAAACGTCAAGCGAATACCCGACACTGACGACACCCTCGCTCTTCAGCCACCGTCGTTAGACGACACTGCATATATCATTTACACGTCGGGCACCACTGGTATGGCTAAGGGTATCCCCATCAGCCATAGGTTATTGGCATATACCATAGCCAACAATATCTCACTCCTCAACCTAAATTTATCAACACGCATCATGCAGTATATCAATGTCGTCTTCGATGCTTCTGTTGTAGAGATATTCCCGTCCTTGGCATCCGGTTGCACCCTATACTTGCCATTAGATACAGAGAGGAAAGACTCCCAGCTGCTCGTCTCTTTCCTCCTCCGTAACAATATCACCTTGATTACTCTTCCGGCCATCATGCTGTCTAATCTGCCTCACGTTGATATCCCGTCGCTGTCCTATATCATCATCGGCGGCGACACCACTACAAAGGAGGCCTTGGAGTTCTGGAGCAAGGGAAGGACGTTGATCAATGTATATGGACCGTCTGAAAACACCGTTGACACTACATATAATATCATATCCGCAGAGTCGTGCACCAACGACATTGGCATGAACATGCCCGGTGTTACCTGTTATGTTCTCGACGACAACTTACATCTCCTTCCAGACTATGCCATTGGCGAACTCCATATCGGAGGACATAAACTCACCGGCGGCTATCTCAACCTTCATGATCTCAACGCCAGGAAGTTTGTTGACAACCCTTATGTCTCCAGGCAAGACCGCCTTGCTGGCAACAACACTTCATTATACAAGAGCGGCGATATTGCGGCACGGCTTCCCAACGGTCACCTTATTTTTCATGGTCGTTCTGACTTTCAGGTGAAGATAAACGGCTTCCGCATCGAATTGGGAGAGATAGAGTCGAAAATCAAGAACTATGGCCACGGCATAAGCGATGCTGTTGCTGTCGTCCGCGACAACGACGGCATAAAGACAATCGTGGCCTACATCCAGGTAACGGATCCTAAGTCGTTTAATATCGACGCTCTGCGCCTCTACCTGACCCAGAATCTGCAAGTATATATGCTTCCCGCCTTCATAGTTCCTTTGAAGAGCTTCACATATAATACGAGCGGGAAGGTCGATCGTTCCAAACTCCCTTCTCCCAACGAAAACAAGGATATTGAGGACTATCTCGTACCCGTGACATTCACCGAGAAGATTTTGGCAAAGATATGGAGCGACATAACCAAGGTGGATTTCATTGGCCGTTCCGACACGTTCTCATCCCTTGGCGGCGATTCTATCTCCATTATCAAACTCATCTATGCCATCCACGAGCGTCTGGGCGTCAACTTGAGTGTCACCAACATTTATCAGTATGCTTCTCTCTCTGAGTTAGCGTCTTTCATTGATTCCATCAACAAAAATAGCGACAACTCCACCCTACATAAGCTTCTGCGCATAGCTCGAGATATGTGTCATGATGAGTCTATCTCCGCCGACACACAGCTCTTTCACGGTATGACAGAAGCCAAGATTGCCTCTTTTGTTTCCAAGGCAGCAACTGCCGAAAACCTTTATTTCACCACCTTCGACGTTAAGAATGCCATCACCATTGCTAACCTTGAAAAAGAGGTTGACAAAAAAATATATTTCTGGAGCGAGGGTAGTTATACTGACAAACCAGTCATCATCTTCCTTAATGGCTTTGTTGACTACTATCCTTACAACGAACCTGTGGTAAGCTGTCTCGAAAAGCATTTCTCCGTCTTCTGCATCGAGTCGTTCGTCAACCATTTCCTCAACAAGAAAGAGGTGACGCTTGACGGTCTTCTCCAAGTGTATGACGACATCATCTCCGTGGCTCTTAAAGACAAGGAGATATTTGCTATCACTGGCTATTGTGTCGGTGCAGAACTGTCCTTAGCCCTGGCGGCATATATGCAAGAGCACCATGACGGACTAAAACTTCAGGTCTTGAATATTGAAGGTATCTACGACAGGACTCTATACAATAGACTGAATATTGGCGCTGGATATGCCAATAGTCCCGAGCGCGTCAGGATCTTCGACAGCATCTATCACTCGATGCCTCCACTCAACTATTCTGGTCCTGTGGTTCATGTCATGGTCAACCAACCCATGGACAACCTTCCTAACACCGACAATGCCCAAGAAATAAAACTCTATAAGAAAAATTTGCGTAGGGCATGGAGCGAGAATATTGAGAATTGGAGAACTCACTATCCCAATTCACCCTTATTCTTTATCGACTGCTCACACATGTATTTCAGGGAACAACGTAACTTGAAACAGTTCATAGCTATCCTAAAAAAACACTGGAAGCTATAACTTCCTAATTCCGGATCCAAAATTCCAACCCCTTAATCCTTAATTCCAAATCCCTCATAGCACCCGATAGTCGGCTCTGTCCCGCGCATCTTACCGTCACGGTCGTCGCGGACAGCCTCTAAGGGGAGGGCTTTGGTATGAAGGGCGGAGAGGGAGTCGAGATGGAAGTCGTAGTATTGACGGTCTATATCCACACATACGAAATGGTTTTTTCCGTAACATGAATCCACGGGCGACTCAAACACCACATCCTTGAAATGGGCGTCACGGAACACTGTGTCGGCAATCTCCGGTGTACGTATGAAACAGTTGGTAAACTGGAAGTCATACATCAGCGTGTCGCCCATCATCACATCGTCGTAATATCCCGTGAACACACTGTTAACACACTCCATGCTTCCTCTATGAGCGAGTGTCTCCAAACCACAGAAGCTGATGGCTGCACCACGGTCGGCTGAGAAAGGATAGAACTGAGCAACCGTGGTGTATGTCACCTCAAGACGTCCGCCTACCACCGATATACAGTCGGCAAAGGTGTTGCTCACCTGGCAGTTCACCATCTTCACATACGAGCTTACTGCCGAGAGACCATATCCATTGCAGTTATGTATTGTGGCATTGGTGAGGCTTAGCCTGCACTCCGTCGGGTCAAAAGCGGCTGAATCACACACAAGAGCATCGTCGGCACTGTGTATGTCGGCATAGGTAATCTCATTTCGTGTCGATGAGGGCATAAACCTTATGCCTCGCCATTGTCCGCTCACCCTGTCGTATGGCAGGTAGTCGAACATATGGTCGAGACGGTCACCACGCATCACCACCTCGTTGCCCTGCCTGCCCTCCACCACGAGACGACCATAAACATCGATGCCTGCACCATAGTGGAAATAGAGGTTTGCCGGTGAAATCACCTTCAACACGGCACCGCTATCCACCCTGATGCCACCATACACCACTATCGGCTTCAGGGCCGTGATGGTAGTGTCCCTGCTCACCTTCAGGTCACGAAGACATATAGCGTCCCATGAATGGGCACGGAGCGGTATCCTCTGCTGCTCACCGCTCTCAAGCACAAAGAGCAGTTCGTCCTCCACCACTTCCGGCACGTCGCTGTTAGCCTGAAACGAGGTGAGCTCAACAAACACACGCAGACTGTCACCGCCACGCACTTCGAAGTCTTGTGCCTGCGACCCATTGGCATTGTCGAGATACTGTCCATCGACATTCACCCTGAAGCCAGTCTGATTGCCACGCATCAGACGTGCCTGGTTGATACGCAACGCCTTGTCGTTGCGGTTATACACCATAAAAGAATATGTCGATGAGGGTACACCACTAAACACAGTGTCCATCGTGAGCGTGTCGGTGGAAAAAGACAACAGATATTTTCGGCTCGTGGTAAACGAGTCGTCAGAGCATGCCCCGGCGACAAGAGCCATGGCAGCCATTAGGATATAAAAAAGCCGTTTCATCTATATAATGAAACGGCTTTTTTCTCCATTTATTGTATTTCAGCAATAAGATTACTTGAAATAACGCTTGTACAGACCCATGAAGCCAGCGCAGTGACGAGCCTCGTCCTTTGCCATCTCGTGTACTGTATCGTGTGTTGCATCCATACCGGCAGCCTTGGCGTTCTTTGCGATGCGGAACTTATCCTCACATGCGCCCTTCTCTGCAGCGATACGTGCCTCGAGGTTTGCCTTGGTGTCACCGAGGACGTCGCCCAGCAGCTCAGCAAACTTAGAAGCGTGCTCTGCCTCCTCGAAGGCGTAACGCTTGTAAGCCTCAGCTATTTCTGGATAACCCTCGCGATCAGCCTGGCGGCTCATTGCAAGATACATTCCTACCTCTGTGCACTCGCCGTTGAAGTGAGCCTCAAGGTCCTTGATCATTTCCTCGTTAGCACCCTCGTTGCGGGCTGCGCCGAGCACGTGTACTGTAGCGAAGTTAGCCTCGCCGTTGTCTTTAAGCTCAGAGAACTTCTCAGCTGGAGCCTTACACAATGGACACTTCTCTGGAGCGGTCTCACCTTCGTAGATGTATCCGCAAACTGAACAGATAAACTTTTTCTTCATAATAAATGTTCTTTATAAGTTAATGTTTTTGTTTTTACCTTTCCGAAAACTTGATGCAAATATACTAAAAAATAGGTATTCTTACAAGTTTTTCTTTATTTTTTTGCTGTATTTTACATTATTTTTTCCATTTTGCACCATTACGCAACACAAATTTTACCTTCTTTGCCTTTGGTACTACCGGTCGTTGCCACTCGCCTCCCAGTATCTGGATGGTGGTCTTCTTTCCTTCAGGTATGGCGGCAAGTGCTTCTTCTATGGTGAAATAGTCGCCTTGTCCGTTTTTTGACACTGCCATGTCGTAGTTTACGAGATGCCGGCGCAGCTGTTTCACCTCGTGGCCCATAGCCTTGGCCAAGAGCCGAGCCACCACATGCGCACCATATATATTATAATGTGTGTTGTCGCGTCGTCCGTTAGGTATCAGACTCGTCTCGCCGGGCTCATACCACATGTGCAACTTCTTCGATGCCTCGCGTCCCAACGACTGTTCCAACTCATGCGTGATGCGGTTGGCGTCTATAAACACGCAGCCTTGCTCTTTTGCCACGTCGCGTGGCGAGTCGAGATACTTCCCGTGGGTGTCGCGCAGTGTGTCGTCTTCTATCACGTCGTTCTTCGCCTGTGCGTCAATAAGGCGCAGCTTCTCGTCGTCGTCGTTCTTCACCTTTTCCACTACGAAGTTGCGTCTCACCACGGCATTCATCAGTATCGGTATGCCGCCCTTCTCGCGTGTCTCCACCACAAAGCGTCTCAGGTTGGCGTCAAACGTCGTGCCAGGGTCGGTATGTCGTTCGGGCTGGGGCTTCTCGTCGTTGTGGCCAAACTGTATCACCACATAGTCGCCCGGCTTCACCTGGTCTATCACCTTTTGCCAGCGTCCCTCTGCTATGAAGCTTTTCGACGAGCGGCCGTTGACAGCATGGTTGTCTATAACCACCTCGTCGTCGAAGAAGCACTGGAGCACCATGCCCCACCCTCTTTCAGGCGTCTTCTCGTACTGTTTGTTTGCCATCGTCGAGTCACCTATCATAAACACGCGGAAGCGTTCCTCTGTCTTTAACGACAAGAAAAGGCAGCAGGCAACAACCGCTGCCATACTGCCTATCATATAATTCTTAAGTCTCTTCATCATGTTTTCTTTCGACTTTGACGCTTATCTTATCATGCCCAACAGTTCGTCGGGAGTCACCAACGCCTGCTCGCCGGTGGTCATATTCTTCAACATCACCTTACCTTCGGCCATCTCGTTTTCGCCGGCTATCGCCACATAGGCGATGCCCTTGGCGTTTGCATAGCTCATCTGCTTCTTCATCTTTGCCGCGTCGGGATACATCTCTGTACGTATGCCCGCCTTGCGAGCCTTTGCCACGATGGGCAAACAGTATGCCGTCTCGCGTTCGCCGAAATTCACAAAGAGCAGTTGGGTGCTGCTTACCGCCTCCTTTGGATAGAGGTCGAGGGCGTTGAGCACGTCGAAGATGCGGTCTGCACCAAACGAGATGCCCACTCCACTGATGCCAGGCATACCGAAGATACCTGTGAGGTTGTCGTAGCGTCCTCCGCCGGTGATGCTGCCCATTGGAGTGTCCAGTGCCTTCACCTCAAAGATGGCTCCGGTGTAGTAGTTAAGACCGCGTGCGAGGGTCAGGTCGAGCTTTATCTCATTGTTTAGTCCCACCTGCTGGAGGGTGTCAAGTATGTATCTTGTCTCCTCCACGCCCTTCAGACCTGTCTCGCTTGATGCGAGCACGTCGGCAATGACGTTCAGCTTCTCTGCATTCGTACCCGTGAGGTTGATGATGGGCTGTAGCTTCTCTATCGCCTCCTCGCTGATGCCGTCGGCACGTAATTCGTCGTTGACGTTGTCAATGCCTATCTTATCGAGCTTGTCTATTGCCACCGTGATATCCACTATCTTATCTGCCTCGCCAATCACTTCGGCGATGCCGGTGAGAATCTTCCGGTTGTTGATGAGTATCTGCACCCTCACGCCGAATCGCGAGAATACCGTGTCAACTATCTGCATCAGCTCCACCTCATTCATCAGCGAGTCGCTGCCCACCACGTCGGCATCACACTGATAAAACTCGCGATAGCGTCCCTTCTGCGGACGGTCGGCACGCCATACCGGCTGTATCTGATACCTCTTGAACGGCAGCTGCAGTTCGTCGCGATGCATCACCACATATCGTGCAAAGGGCACTGTGAGGTCGTAGCGCAGTCCTTTCTCGCAGAGCCGTGCGGCGAGCTTCAAGGTATTCCGTTCCATGAGGTCCTCATCAGAGATTTTGTTGAGATAGTCGCCGCTGTTGAGTATCTTAAACAGCAGTTTGTCGCCTTCCTCGCCATATTTGCCCATCAGGGTCTGCAGTGTCTCCATGGCAGGTGTCTCTATCTGCTGGAAGCCATAGAGAGCATACACCTCGCGTATGATGTCGAAGATATAGTTACGCTTTGCCATCTCCACTGGGGAGAAGTCGCGTGTTCCTTTTGGAATGCTTGGTTTCTGGGCCATTATCTCTTCTTGATTGTTATTTTCTTACTATGGTCTGTGCACGATCCGGACCGATAGAGATAATCTTTATCGGGGTCTCGAGCTGCTCTTCAAGGAACTTGATATAGTTGCTGAAGGCCTCTGGGAACTGCTCCTCTGACGTAAACTGTGTCATGTCGGTCTTCCATCCTGGCAGTTCTACATACACAGGCTCTATTCCTTCTTCGATATTGTACGGGAAGTAGTTGATCTCCTTGCCGTTCTGCTTGTATGCCACACATGCTTTGATAGTGTCGAAGCCGTCGAGCACGTCGCTCTTCATCATGATGAGCTGTGTCACGCCGTTGACCATAATCGAGTAGCGCAGTGCCACGAGGTCTATCCATCCGCAACGGCGCTCGCGTCCTGTCACTGCTCCATACTCATGTCCTATCTGTCGTATGGTGGCTCCTGTCTCGTCGAAGAGTTCTGTAGGGAATGGTCCTGCTCCCACGCGTGTGCAGTATGCCTTCATGATTCCATACACCTCGCCTATCTTGTTCGGTCCTATACCCAGTCCGGTGCAGGCTCCTGCACAGATGGTGTTCGATGAGGTGACGAAGGGATAGCTACCGAAATCCACGTCGAGCAGTGTGCCCTGAGCACCCTCGCAGAGTATCGACTTTCCTTCACGCAGCAGTCCGTTTATCTCGTGTTCTGAATCCACCACGGGGAACTGTCTGAGATACTCTATGCCTTCCATCCATTTCTTCTCCACCTCGGTGATGTCATACTCGAAGCCCATCGACTTCAGAATCTCCTCATGACGTGCTTTGCGCTCGGCATACTTACGGTCGAAATCGTCGAAGATATCTCCCACGCGTAGTCCCGTACGCGACACCTTGTCGGTATATGTAGGACCGATGCCCTTTCCCGTGGTGCCCACCTTGCTCTTTCCTTTGGCAGCCTCATAGGCAGCGTCGAGCACGCGGTGTGTAGGCATGATAAGATGTGCCTTGCGTGATATGTGAAGACGCTCACGCAGGTTGTGGCCTGTAGCCTCAAGGGCTTTTGCCTCGTCCATAAACAGGTCTGGTGCCAGCACCACGCCATTGCCTATGATGTTTACCTTTCCTCCTTGGAATATACCTGAGGGTATGCTACGGAGTACATATTTCTCTCCTTCAAACTCCAACGTGTGTCCAGCGTTAGGACCACCCTGGAAGCGTGCCACTACGTCGTATTGTGGTGTCAGCACGTCAACGACCTTTCCTTTGCCTTCGTCGCCCCACTGCAGTCCGAGCAGGACGTCAACTTTACCTTTATTCATATTTGTATAGATATATTTTTAATTATCCTTCTTTTTAGTCCTCGTCATCTTTGCCTGGCATGTGCTGCATATGCCATACAGATAGAGTGCATAACTGTCACATTTGAATCGCTTCATATGCAGTGTGTCTATGGTGTTATCAATCACTTGCGACTTCATCAACGACACCTTGCCGCACGTAGAGCACACCATTTTTATGCTGCGTCCTTCGTTACGGCAGAACTCATATGAGGTGACATTCAAGATGCGGTGACGCATCACTATTCTCAACTTCACAAACAGGTTGAGCGTGTTATATAGAGTGCCTCGGCTTACGGGGAAGCGCAAATCGTTCATCAGTTTTCTGCCGAGCTCTTCCAGCGTGAAGTTGTCGCGCATCGCTGCCACCGCGTCGAGTATGGCATATCGCTCCGAAGTCTTTCTATGTTTGTTCTGCTCGAGAAAACCGTCGAGTATCTCCAATGCCCTCACCTTAGCTTCGTCCTGTTTCATCGGGTTTGCTTTAAAATTCAAGCGCAAAATTACATATTTTTTGGGACATACAAAACATTATGGCCTAAAAAACGTCTAAATTAATGCTTTTTGCTGCAGTTTTAGCCAATCTTTCATATACAAGACCCAAATCAGCAAACCTTAGCAAGGCAGAAAGGGCTGCCTTGCGCACCGCCAACGAGGGTCCTTGGAGGGCAGCAAGCGCCTGGTCGAGAAACTCGTTGATGCCTCGCTCGTTGGGTTCCTGACCGCGACCGAAGATACGGGAGAGCACGTGAAAGCCGCAGAGCTGTTGCGTCTCTGTCGCCGACGCTATCCACATATACGCTTTCTCGGCGGCAAAGGGCAGGTGCTGGTATAGATGGAACGAAGCCATCTCGGCTATCTCCTGCGACGGTGTCTGCTCCATCCATATATCAACCACCTCGGGCAGTATCACATCGGCAGGCATTATCATCGTGGCGAGTATCTTACACTCGCGCACATTTTCTTTCCACAAGGCTATGGAGAGGTCATAGTCCTTGCCTATCTCCGCCGCCTTCTGCTTGAGCATGGGTATCGACGCGCCCCAATTGACGTGGTAGTTCAGTCCTTTCTCGCGCATCGACTGCGAGGCCACTCCGTCCATCATCAGTCGGAACGACCTCTTTATCTCCTTCACTTTCTCGTTTATCTCTTCGTTATTTCTCATCAAAAAATAAATGTATTTATTTGATCAGCCATCAGCCATCAGTTCCCGTTATACCTCCTACTATACTCCAACATCTGCTCCACGAAGGTCGTCTTGTAACTAAGCCTTATGTCTTTTGCAGTCTTCAGCGTCGGTTCTTCCTGACGTGTATCACCCCCGACAATAAAGTCGGGATTAAGGAATCCCTTATACGGAGCGATGTCAAGGCGGTGGTATCTGTCAAGCACCTCCTCGTGCAACTGCGGGTCTATCTTCACGCCATATTCCTCCACGAGGGCTTTGGCGGCATCGTAGTCGCCTTCGCTCTTTATACGCTGCACCTCAGCGAGCAACTGTGCTATCTGCTGGCGCAGACCCTCGTAGTCGTTTACCACCACGACGGTCTCCCCGTCTCTTTTCACCATTCTCACTGCGTCGCCATTTGCCATACACCACCGTGCTATCAGAGCCCTGTTGCGCATGTGTGCCTCCTCTATTTGGCAGCCTGGCTTTATTCTAACGAGCTGAGTCATCAGTCCGTTCATCATATAGGTGTAATAGTTCGACTTGTATGCCTCCCTATCTTCCAGCAGACCGAGTTCCACGAGTTTCTCATCGGCTATATAATAGAGTGCAAACAGGTCGGCGCGGGCCTCTTCTATCGTATTGCCATAGGCCTTCAGCGCGTCGGGGTCGGTGCCAGGCAGCAGTTGTCCGCTACCATGTCCGAGACACTCATGAAGGTCGGTATGTAGTTCGTCGCAACGGTCGCCATAACGCCGTATCATCTTCACTGTCAACTCATCACACACAAACTCCTCCAGCATTCCATTACCCCTTGCAGCCACATTATATGCCTCGGTGATATTGCTTATAGTAACGCTCTTGCTGCCGTGCTGAGCACGTATCCAGTCGGCGTTGGGTAGGTTGATGCCAATGGCAGTCGAGGGATATTCGTCGCCGCCGAGAGCTAACGCCTGCACGGCCTTTGCCACCACGCCTTTCACCTCAGCCTTGCGGAATCGCTCATCTACTGGCGAGTGGTCCTCAAACCACTGTGCGTTGTCGCTTATCTTCTGGCATCGTTTTGTGGCTTCCTCGTCCACCATCTCTAACAGTCCCTCCCATGAACCTTTCAGTCCGAGGGGGTCGCCATAAACCTCAATAAATCCGTTGATGAAGTCAATCTTTCCCTCCGTCTCCTTCAGCCATTCAATCGAATAGTCGTCGAAGACGCTGAGGTCGCCTGTCTCGTAGTATTTCACGAGCAGGTCTATTACCTTCCGTTGCTGGTCGTTCTCGGCATATTGTCGTGCCTTCTCGAGGTTGATGCAAATCTTGTCTATCAACTTTCCATATTTTCCATGCCTTCCCCACACCTCCTCGTGTATGCCGTTCTCATCCTTCACCAGTCGTGAGTTGAGTCCGAACGAAGGGGCATTCTTTGTCCACGAAGCTTTCTTCTCTGCATAGAACCGCTCAGCCTCCTCCTGCTTCACCCCGTCGTAGTAGTTGCATGCCGAGGTGGCAACAAGGTCGCATCCGGGGGCTTTGTTCACCCTCTTCGCCATCATCTGCGGGTCGAAGATCACGGGTGATATCTCGTCTATCATCGCGTCAATCTCGTCGGCGCCGAGATGGGGCAGCATGCGTCTGCAGGCTGCCGGTGCCACTCTGCGGAAGTAGCCTTCAGAAAATCCTGGCACAAACTTGTCCATGCTGTAGTGGTGGTGGATGCCGTTGGCAAACCACACCTGCTTTAGATACAGCTCCAGGGCCTTATACTCCCCGCTGTCGCGGTCGGTATGCCCGTCGGTGTATATAGCCTCAAGCGCCGTGCGTATCTTCAGATTGTACTTGCAGTTCTGATCGTATATTATATCCCGTCCCCACTTCATGGCGTCAGCCAAGTAATAGGTATATAGCTTTTGCTCGTCCGTGAGATCATCAAATCCTCTTACATAGTATCTGAGTATCTGCACGTCGGCAAAACGTTCGTCAACATACATCAGTTCCTCACCGTCCTTCTTCACGTCCATCAGTCCTCTCTTATTCTTCGTCTTGTCTCTTCTTCAGGCGTGCAGCCTTGGCCTTTGCCTGGTGCTCCTGGTGCTGCAGGCGATAGTCGCGTGGCGTCATGTTCATTATCTTATAGAACGAGGCGTAGAACGACTGTCTGTTGGCAAAGCCCACCATGTCGCTCACCTCTTCCATATTCAGGTCTTGGTATCGTCTGTCGGTAAGTATCGTCATTGCCTCCTCAATGCGGAACTTGTTAACAAACGACGTGTAGTTCATGTGAAATCTTACGTTAACTACTGCAGAGATATACCTTGTGTTAGTGCCAAGGTCTTCCGCGAGTTTCTTTGCGGAATAGTCCTTGTCCTTATACTTTTTCTTCATCACGATAATGTCGAGAATCTTTTCCTTCATCTCGTCCATCAACTGAGGATTGACCAGTGTTCTGTAGGCCGCTTCCTTCTCTTTCTTCTCGGTAATATTATACTTAGCCATAACCTAAACTATTTTTGATTAATAAATTCACCGGCAAAAATACACAAAATATTTGAATTATTCATCGTTTTTATTCTTTTTTTTTCTAAAAAAAATATAACTTAGCACTAAAAAGCAGAAATAATGGACTCAAAGAGTATATAATAGTGGTATTTTTGGCTACGATAACAGAAATAGCGAAGGTGTGAGGTCGCCTATAGTTGTAAGAAAAAGCTATGACCACCTGCACACCTTCGTAGTTGGAAAAGAACTAACATCCAACGGTTCTTATTCTATTCTCTTGAAGTCAGAGGCAGGATGCTTGCATGTAGGACAGATGAAATCCTCAGGCAGCACCTCTCCCTCATAAATATATCCACACACCGTGCATATCCATCCTTTCTTCTTTGCCTGCTGTGGTGCGGGCTTGATGTTCTTGTGGTAAAAGGCGTAGGTGGCTGAAGAGTCTTCCTCCGTGCTGAATGCGTCGGTCACCTCGGCAATAAACATGGTGTGAGTGCCGAGATCCACCTCTTGCTCCACCTTGGCACACATCACCGCATTGACACCATCTACTATATATATTACGCCATTCTCCAGTCTGAAGTAGGTGATGTCCATGGTCTTATCTACATCCTTGCCGCTCTGGAATCCCCAGTGCTTAAACGTCTCAAACTTAGCCTTCTCCGAGAGCACCGACACGTTAAACACACCTGTACGCTTTATCATGTCGTGCGTATAGTTGTTTTTGTTTATTGTCACTGAGATACGGTTAGGCGTGGTAGTCTGTTGCACAACGGTGTTGGTGATGCAACCATTGTCCTTGTCTCCTTCGTGTGCTGTCACTACAAACAGTCCGTACGACAGCTTAAAAAATGCGGTATTATCCATTTCTTATTTATTTAAAAAAAGTATTTTGTTATAAATTAATTCAAGTTTCGCTTGCAAAGATATATTTTTTATTGGGAAAACAAGCAAAAAATTGTTTTTTTTATTGCAAAATTCAAAGAAAATGATTAATTTAGCCGCCGAAAACAGTAATATAACCAATAAGTATGAAAAATATTATTCTATCAATTGTCATGCTGGCCGCGACATATATCAGCGCGGCGGCACAAGATGCGCCTCAGGTGCATATAGCTAATGGTATTCTCGAAGGTATTGATTGCTCAGGAGTTAAAGTATTCAAGGGCGTGCCCTTTGCCGCACCACCTGTCGGTCAACTGAGATGGAAAGCTCCGCAGCCGGTGGAGAAATGGGACGGCGTCAGAGCGGCAAAAGAGTTCGGACCCAACCCCATGCAGGAGGCTCTCTTCGGCGACATGATGTTCGGCACAAAAGAGATGAGTGAAGACTGCCTATATCTTAATATATGGACACCCTCAAAGAACTGGGACGAGCGTCTGCCCGTATTCATATACTTCAACGGAGGCGGACTTATGGCTGGCAGCGGCAGCGAACCGCGCTATGCGGGCATGACACTGGCACGCAACGGCATCGTAGCCATCACCGCCAACTACCGCGAAGGCATCTTCGGATTCTTCGCCCATCCCGAGTTGTCGAAAGAGACCGCCTATCGTGGGTCGGGCAACTATGGTTTTCTCGACCAGGTGGCTGCCATACAGTGGGTGAAGGAGAATATCTCTGCCTTCGGTGGCGACCCCGACCGCATCACCATTATGGGTGAATCGGCTGGCTCCATGTCGGTGAGTGCTCTAATGGCTTCTCCCCTTAGCCGCAACATCATCGCACAGGCTATGGGCTCCAGCGGCTCCGTCCTCGGCAAAGACCGTTGGAAGACTCTCGCGGAGGCTGAACAGCTCGGTGTGGAAAAGGTGAAGAGCATGGGGTATAAGAAAATAGCAGATTTAAGAAAACTGTCAGCCGACGAACTCATGCGCCTTGCAGCCGTGAAGAGCGTGCCCACATACAACATCGACGGCTACTTCATGCCCAAACAGCCAATGGATATCTATGCTGCAGGCGAACAGGCACAAGTGCCATGCCTCATCGGCAACAACAATGCCGAGATGCCCGCCTTCGCCTTCCTCGCAGGCGGAGCGCCCACCATCGCCGGCCTCTCCCCTGCCGTTGAAAACTGGCTTGGAGTGAAGGCAAGCGAAGTGCTGCCCCTATATGGCATCCACTCCGATGCCGACATCTTCGGATTGCCAGGCTATGCCCTTGGCGGCGACATCTTCATAGTCTATTCCACATGGAAATGGCTCGACATGCAGCAGAGCACAAGTCCCAAGCCCGTATATCGCTACAAGTATTGCCACCCCCGTCCTGATATGAAGCAGAAGGACCTCGTGGCAGGCCTTGCAGGAGGAGTGCAGAAGAAGGACGACTCAGCTCCCGCAATGCCGCCGACACCCGGAGCAGTCCACTCCGCCGACATCGAATATCAGATGGGCAACCTCCCCACCAACGATGTCTTCGATTGGAAAGCCGACGATTACGCCGTGTCAGAGGTATTCCTCAAGTTCTTCGTCAACTTCATTAAGACAGGCAACCCCAACGGACTCGGTCTGCCCACATGGGATCCCATCAACGGCAAGGCTGTAGCCCCCGTGATGATGATCGACCGTCAGTCGCGCCAGGAGATTCTGCCCGACGTCGAAGCCCGCTATCGTTTCATCGACAAATGCCTGATGAAGAAATAATTTGACATGATATGAAGATAACAACCATATTAAAAGACATCTTCCTCGCCCTTGCCTCCACCCTTCTCTTTGGTGGAGGCATAGGTTTCTTGGGCGTGTGGATATTCGATGCCAAGATATCCACCATGCTCCACATCTCAGTATATATCTTCCTGCTGATGCTCGCCATGTGGTTGTTCATCGACTACGAAGAAATGAAGTCCCGGCAATCCATCCAACAGGCAATCCGCGAGGAAGAAGAAAAGCAACAACGGATGAAGGAAGAGAAGCAGCGCACCATCACCACCACCAATTACACCTATCACCCCATCACGCGCACCAAATACTCCGTCGTCATCTCCACCACCCGCAGTCCCCACGACATCACCATCTTCATGAACGAAGACTACAATCGTGCCCTGCGCTTGATGAAACAAATAAACACGGCGAGGTCTCTGTGTTTTATATAACCGTTACATTCATCACCACGTCGTCCACTGGTCTATCATTTCTTCCCGTGGCCACGTTCTGAATCTGCTCCACCACGTCGAGTCCCTCCTCCACTTCACCAAACACCGTGTATTGGTTGTCGAGGAACGGCGTACCGCCCACAGTCGTATAAGCCTTCACCTGCTCATCAGTGAAT
>SAMEA3663036__coassemble_238_pt1 | contig 27244 bp, 23 predicted proteins | sample SAMEA3663036__metabat2_low_PE_037 | metagenome-assembled genome bin SAMEA3663036 (sample SAMEA3663036) | pig gut metagenome | biome: pig gut; feature: pig-associated habitat; material: faeces | place: France | collected 2012
TTGAAGGTGGGCCATCTAGGGCTTGAACCTAGGACCTCCAGATTATGAGTCTGTTGCTCTAACCAACTGAGCTAAAAGCCCGATGAAAAACAGGTTGAATACTGATTTCGGGTGCAAAGGTACGATGTTTTTGTGAGAAATCCAAATATTTTTTGCAAAAAAGACTAAAAAAAATGAATATACAGACTTTTCACCTTATTTATTAGTAATTTTGCAGTCGAAAACAATAAACAGAGCATATAAGTGGAAAAAGCAAACAATTTTAGAGGACTCACCGACAAAGAGGTAGTGAAAAGCAGAGAGGAATACGGAGAGAACGTTCTTACCCCGCCCAAGAAGACCTCGCTGTGGAGGTTGTACCTCGACAAATACAACGACCCGATAATAAAGATACTTCTCGTGGCTGCCGCAATATCGCTTGGATTGGCTGCCATAGAAAACGATTTCGTGGAGACTATCGGCATCTTCCTTGCCATATTCTTTGCAACTACTGTGGGATTCTACTTCGAGCGTGATGCCGCAAAGCGATTTGACGAGCTTACCGCCCTGGGCGATGACCAACCTGTAAAGGTGTGGAGAAACGGAAGAGTGGTGGAAATCGCACAGCGCAATGTGGTCGTGGGAGACGTGATTGTCATTGGCGTGGGCGATGAGATTCCGGCTGACGGCAGGCTACTCGAAGCTACTGAATTGCAGATAGATGAGTCGGCACTGACCGGAGAACCTATCATTTCTAAAAATGTAAAAGAAATGAATGACGGCGCCACATATCCTTCAAACGTGGTGCTGAGATCGACGATGGTGATGAACGGAAATGGACGCTTCCGTGTAACTGCCGTGGGCGACGCCACAGAGATTGGCAAGGTGGCGACAAAGTCGATGGAGATAACGCAGATAAAAACTCCGCTCAACATGCAGCTCGACAAACTTGCCAAGATGATAAGCAAGATTGGCTCAGCCGTCTCGATATTGGCTTTCGTCGGGTTCCTCGGACACGACATCATGACAAACCCATTATGGAGCACCAATGACTGGATCAGAATGGCTGAAGTGGTGCTGAAATATTTCATGATGGCCGTCACGCTAATCGTGATGGCTGTACCTGAAGGACTGCCGATGGCTGTGACATTAGCACTCGCCTTAAACATGAGGAGAATGCTCAAGTCCAACAACCTCGTACGCAAGCTTCATGCCTGCGAAACAATGGGAGCTGTCACCGTGATATGCACCGACAAAACAGGTACACTGACACAAAACAGGATGCAGGTTGCCGAGATTAAGGAATGGGGAGACAGAAGTCTGCTCGAAATAGCCATGGCCGTGAACTCAACAGCAGAACTCGACGGAACGAAGACCATTGGCAACCCTACAGAAGCCGCATTGTTGCTATGGCTGAAGGCTAACGGCACTGACTATTCGCTACTAAGGCAACAGACTCCGATACTTTGGCAACAGCCTTTCTCTACGGAGAACAAATATATGGCTACCATAGCTGAAACAAAAGAAGGACAATACCTAATGGTAAAAGGTGCACCAGAGATTGTGATGTCACACTGTGATATTGACCATGAAGAACTGCTCAACATACAGCGCCAAACCCTCGAATATCAAAACAAGGCAATGCGTACGCTTGCCTTTGCATACAAGAAGGTTGAGTGTGGCAAAAACGGATACAGCCTCGAAGCAGGAGACAGAAGCCTCACCATACAAGCAGTGGCAGCCATCAGCGACCCACTGAGAGAGGAAGTGCCCATGGCGGTAAGACAATGCTGCAGAGCTGGCATAGACGTGAAAATAGTCACTGGAGACACATCAGCCACTGCCATTGAGATAGCACGCCAAATCGGCATATGGCACGACATGATCCCTGACGGTGCACAAATCACCGGTCCTGACTTTGCCGCCCTCTCTGACGAGGAGGCATACAATAGGGTTGAAGCCCTAAAAGTAATGAGCCGCGCCAGACCAACCGACAAGCAGCGACTCGTAAATATGTTGCAAAAACACGGGGAAGTGGTAGCCGTGACAGGTGACGGCACCAATGACGCTCCTGCCCTTAATCATGCCCACGTCGGGCTATCGCTCGGTTCAGGCACCAGTGTGGCAAAGAACGCAAGCGACATGACACTTATCGACGACTCGTTCACAAGCATCGTCAAAGCAGTACAATGGGGACGCTCTCTATATAAGAACATTCAGCGCTTTATCTTCTTCCAACTCGTTGTCAACGTGACAGCGTTATTGCTTGTGTTAGGCGGCTCGTTCATAGGCACAGAACTGCCACTTACCATTACACAAATGTTATGGGTGAACCTTATTATGGACACTTTTGCCGCCATGGCTCTCTCATCGCTACCTCCCGAAAGCGAGGTGATGAAAGACAAGCCAAGAAAACAGACCGACTTTATCATCAACCGAGGTATGGCATTCGGCATCTTCGGTGTAGGACTACTGTTCTTCGCGTTGATGTTTGGTCTTCTGTGGTATTTTGAACGTATTGCCGGTGTGTCAGCCAAAGAGTTGACAATATTCTTCACCATCTTCGTAATGTTGCAATGGTGGAACCTTTTCAATGCAAAGACACTCGGTTCGAGCCACTCAGCTTTCCGAGGATTCCTCTCTGACAAAGGCCTTATTACGGTGTTGGCGATGATTCTCGCGGGACAATGGATCATAGTAGAGTTTGGAGGAAAGATGTTCAGAACCGTACCTCTTAGCTTCGAAGACTGGACATACATTATTGCAGGTACGTCTGTAGTGATGATTGCAGGAGAGCTGATACGCGGAATAAGACGCTTGGCTAAAAGATAAGAAGACGACGACAAACAAGACTTTTTATTATTTCCTATGAACACGATATTATATGGAGATGGAGTATCAGGTATGAGTCCCTGTGTGGCAACCATCGGATTCTTCGACGGAATACACCGCGGACATCAGCATCTGATTGGCGAGGTTACAGAACGGGCGAAAGCCATGGGCTTAACTTCTACAGTGGTGACTTTCGACCGTCATCCACGTCAAGTGGTAAAGACCGACTTTATGCCGCAACTCCTTTCCACAACAGAAGAAAAACTCGTATTACTCGAAAAAGCCGGGATTGACAACTGCATAGTACTACCCTTCGACAAGGAAATGGCGTCAATGTCTGCACACGATTTCATGCGCTATATCTTGTCAGAGAAGTTAGGTGTGAAGGTGTTAATCACTGGCTACGACCATCGTTTCGGCCACAATCGCAGCGAGGGCTTTGACGACTACGTGAGATATGGCGAACAGATGGGAATGGAGGTAATATTAGGCAAACCGTATATCTACGAAGGAGTTAACGTCAGCTCGTCTGTGGTAAGGGCGCTGATTTCCGAGGGCGAAGTAGATCTTGCCGCAAACTGCCTGGGCTATCGTTACACACTGCTGGGGCATGTGGAAAGCGGGCACCATATTGGTACAGGATTAGGATTTCCCACTGCAAATATCCATCCCGACTCTGCCTACAAGATGATTCCAGCCAACGGCGTTTATGCCGTGATGGTGCGCATTGCCGGTGAACAAGCAGATAGGAAAGCGATGCTTAACATCGGACAGCGTCCCACTTTCGAAGGTAAGGATAGAACGATAGAAGCGAATATCTTTGACTTCAACGGCAATATTTACGGCAAACAAATCTCAATAACTTTCTTCAAGAAAATACGCGACGAACGGAAGTTCAAGTCAGCAGCGGAATTGAAACATCAATTGCAGAACGACGAAAAAGAAATAAGAAAACACATTCTTTTATGAAAAGAACATTATTAAACACTACACTCTATCTCGTGGCATTTGTTGCCATACAGGTCTTAATCACATTAGTTATTGAAGCTATAGCCCCTATATTTGGGCAGAAAAGCGATAGCGAATTGATGCTTGTCATTTCGTCTGCGACAGCAGGATTGCTGACGCTCATATTGTTTTTCTGCGCCAAGTTCACTCCAAAGGGAACAGAATATGTCAGAAGCCGTCCCTGGGCCACATTAGCATGGTGCTCACTGGCTGCTCTCGGAGCTACAATCCCCTCATTAGCCTTACAGGAATTAATGCCGGCTCTCCCTGACACCATGAGCGACACACTGATGAAAATCGTCCATGTGCCTGGAGGCTATTTTGTGTTGGCCATAATGGCTCCCTTATCAGAAGAAGCCGTTTTTCGCGGAGCAATACTAAGAGAACTGCAAAAGGCGATAAGCAACAAGTGGATGGCCATCTGCATCTCTGCTGTGATATTCGCCCTCATACACGGCAATCCGGCACAGATGCCGCACGCATTCCTGATGGGCTTACTCCTAGGATGGTTGTATGCAAAGACCAACAGCATCCTCCCTGGAGTTGTCTTTCATACCGCAAACAACACCATCGCCTACCTTATGGCAGTGAGGTTCCCTGACCCAGACATGAAGCTCTCGGATATCTTTGCGGGCAACACTACATCAATGATACTTGCGATATTGTTCTCGTTATGTATCTTCATTCCCGCAATATGGAACATATACAAAGACAAGGGTCGCTGTCATTGATGACATGCGACCCTTATAAATAGTATGTTATGAAAAATTTGAGAGAATCGAAACTTCACAGTTTCAAGTTTTACTAAACATGATTTTATATTATAGAGAAAGCATAGAAATTATCTATTCTTATTTCCGAGATTCTTCGACAAAAGCTCAGTGAACTCCTCATCGATATCTCCCGTAAGGTTAACTATCACCATGGCATTCTTTACAGTATCGTTGTGCAACATCACCAATTCTACCACCTTTCCGTCCTTTGACATCCTTTGGTAGAAGGTGCCCATGGCATGAGCATTATGATAATCCTTGTCATGACGGAACCTCTTGGGATATCTCTTCAGCAGATTCTCTGCCTTGATATAATAGTCCTCGCCGTTGACATTAGAAATAATTATTCTTGCCGACTTCAGCTTTTGTATAGCCTGGTCGATATACTCGTTGCTGTTAGCGTCATGATGCTTCGTCAGTTGTTCCATCATCTTCGGTCCGATAGTAACACACTTCACCAACGTGTCACCATTACAACAAGCCATGTACTTCGACGCAAAATCTACGCTCCGCTGAGCAAGTGAGGTGATGGCAACCACCACAAACGAGACGAGACAAGCAATCCTTTTCATTCCGCAGTCTTGATATCTGTTGTTGCGGCCTTATGTATGCTAACTGAAGAGTCACCTTCTGCCGACTGGCAGAATCCCTCAGAGATTAGCTCCAAGGCATCCTCTACCTGGTCGTATGCCATTGCCGGATCTTTATATGTGTCCTTATAGTCAGCATAGTTTATTTCGTCAGTACTGCCATTCTTGCCGAACTGGAACTGAGCGGCACCACCAAGCGAGAGGATTATGGCCACGACGGCAGCCGACTTGAATAGCGGCATCAACCTTTCGCGTAGAGACACTCTTATAGCCTTTACCTTGACATGACTGCCTTCTTCTTCGATGGCAGCAAGCACTTTCTTGTCGAAGTCAGCCCCAAGGAAATTCTCTTGTTTCTCCTCCATAGGAAGCGAAAACAGACCTTTGTATTTGAGAAACTCTGTCGGGACCTCCTTCTGTGCGAAGAATGTCTGCAAGATGCTCTCTTCCTCAAGGGAAGTTTCGCATTGCCAATAGCGCTCCAACAGTTGTTCTATATACTTATAGTCCATAATTATCTGTTTTTGAGAATTCTGTCTTTATTATCTGTCTTGCCCTAAAGAGGTTGACCTTCACTTGCTCGTCGCTAATGCCCATGATAGTTGCGATCTCGCGGTAGCTTTTGCCTTCTATATCACGCAGATGTATCACCGTACGTTGTTTTTCTGGCAGTGAACTTATGAGACGTTTAACTACTTCAAGGCGGTCGCGCGCTTCTGCTATCTCCTCAGGGTTGGAAGAATAAGAATAATCTGGTGTGTTTCTATAGCTTTCATCGAGCGATTCGTTGGCGTTTCCAGCCTTCCTCGTTCTGTCGAGAGCCGTATTTCTGCAGATGGTGAAGCATAATGCCTCGATAGACTCTATCTCGTTCCACTGCTCACGCTTACTCCATACCTTTATCATTGTGTCCTGCACGACATCCTCGGCCTCCGCATTATTCATCGTAATACGTAGGGCGAGCCGGTAAAGTTTGTTCTTCAACGGCAATACATCGTTTCGGAAACTGATATTTTTCATACCCTTCTAAGGTAAAGACGAATGAAAAGGCGGGAATGTTACAGGCCGAGCACGTTAAAGGTTGTTAATTACCGTTCCGTTGTTCCCGTCAATAGCCGATGCGCATGTTATCACTACTTTTTTTACTCCAGCGTCAATCGCTTGAAAAGCATTTTCTATTTTAGGTATCATGCCTCCGCTGACGGTTCCGTCTTCGACATAATGTCTGAAGTCGTTTCGGGTGATGACAGGAATAACGCTATCATCGTCATCAGGATTGGATAGCACTCCTTTTTTCTCAAAGCAATAAACCAATGTCACGTCATAATATTGTGCCAATGCCTTTGCGGTCTCGCCCGCAATAGTATCTGCATTGGTATTAAGAATATGTCCTGCGCCATCATGAGTGAGTGGTGCCATAACCGGAACTATTCCAGCCTCAACGAGAGTAGATAGCATCTTGCCGTCTGCACGATCCACATCGCCTACAAACCCATAGTCGATACCATCTTTGGGTGGTCGTTTATGTGAACGGATGACATCCACATCGGCACCTGTAAGTCCAATGGCATTCACGCCGTGAGCCTGAAGACGAGCAACGACACGCTTGTTGACCAGTCCTCCATATACCATTGTCACTACATCAAGCATTTCTGCATCAGTGACACGACGCCCGTTCACCATCTTTGTCTCTATACCAAGTTGGGCGGCAACTTTGGTAGCACTACGTCCTCCTCCATGCACGAGGACCTTAGGGCCTGCGATGGAAGAGAAATCCTTAAGCAGTTGGGAGAGCTGTGCCTCGTCTTCGACCACAGCGCCTCCCACCTTTATTACTGTCAATTGTTTCATTTATTCCAAATAAGTATATCCGTAAAGTCCTGAGCGATAGTTGGAAAGGAATTCTTTTCCTTCCTCCAGGGTTATCTTTCCGTCTTTCACGCTCTTTGTCACCCACACCTCGAGCTGTCTAACAAGCTTTCGTGGGTTATACTGCACATAGTCGAGCACCTCAGCCACTGTTTCGCCGTCTATTATCTGATCGATATGATAGGAATCATCCTTGACACTTACATGTACGGCCGTAGTGTCGCCAAAGAGGTTGTGCATGTCGCCAAGTATCTCCTGGTATGCACCGACAAGGAACACGCCGAGATAGTACATCTCGTTTTTCTTTATACTATGTACGGGCAATATATGTGAGTTATTGCGATTGGTGACAAAGTTTGTGATCTTTCCATCGCTGTCACAAGTGATGTCTTGCAACGTGGCGCTCCTGGTAGGTCTTTCTGCAAGTCGCTGAATGGGTACTATTGGGAACAGTTGGTCGATGGCCCACGAGTCAGGCAGTGACTGAAAGAGGGAGAAGTTACAGAAATACTTATCGGCAAGGAGCTTGTCGAGATTCATCAGTTCTTCTGGCGTATGTTTGAGATGTTTTGCCAAGATATTTATTTCATGGCACACGCTCCAATACATGCTCTCTATTTCTGCCCTTGTCTTAAGATCTACGAGTCCGTGAGTGAAAAGGTCGAGACACTCTTCCCGTATCTGCTCAGCGTCGTGCCAGTCCTCGAGCATCGACCTTGGATTGAGGTTGTCCCAGATATCATATAGGTCTTTAACGAGTTGATGGCTATTTGCATCTGGCTCATACTCCTCAGGCATTTCAGGTAAAGAGGCTGTCTCCAACACATCTATCACGAGCACCGAGTGATGAGCAGTGAGCGAGCGTCCACTCTCTGTAATGATATTTGGGTGCGGAAGATTATTCTTGTCAGCGGCATCTACAAAAGTGTAGATACAGTCATTCACATACTCTTGTATGGAGTAGTTGACCGAGCTCTCGCTACTTGGCGAGCGCGTGCCGTCATAATCCACTCCCAAGCCTCCACCGCAATCGACGAAATCCACATTGTATCCCATCTTATGAAGCTGTATATAGAACATGGAAGCCTCTCTGAGGGCAGCTTGTATTCTTCTTATCTTGGTGATTTGGCTACCTATATGGAAATGTATGAGTCTAAGACAATCCCTCATGCCTTTCTTATCAAGCATGTCAAGAGCTTCGAGAAGTTCCATGCTTGTCAGACCGAACTTGCTGGCATCGCCTCCACTTTCTTCCCACTTGCCGCTGCCTGATGAAGCCAATTTTATCCTTATTCCAAGATTAGGCTTGACATTGAGTTTCTTAGCCTCGCGTGCAATGAGTTCGAGTTCGTTGGGTTTCTCTACCACGATAAACACTCTCTTCCCCATTTTTTGTGCAAGCAGTGCGAGTTCGATGTAGCTTTGGTCTTTGTATCCGTTACAGATGATGAGCGAGTCACTCTGGCACTGTACAGCAATCACCGCGTGTAATTCCGGCTTTGAACCGGCTTCAAGACCGAGATTAAACTTTCGTCCGTGGCTGATAATTTCCTCTACCACGGGTTGCATCTGATTTGTCTTAATAGGATAGATGATGAAATTCTCACCTTTGAAGTTATACTCCTGCGCAGCTTTTTTGAAACAGCTACTGGTCTTCTCAATACGGTTGTCCAGTATGTCTGGAAATCTCAGCAAGACAGGAGGCGTGACATCCCTCAGCGCCAATTCATCCATCACCTCACGCAAATCGATCTGCGTATTATTCTTACATGGTGTGACATAAACATCGCCTCGGTCGTTAATGCCAAAATAAGAGGTTCCCCACCCTGTGATGTTGTAGAGCTCCTTTGAGTCTTCAATAGTCCATTTTTTCATTCTATTCCCAATAGTTCTTTAGCTTTTTGTACAGATATTTTTATTTTCTCGTAGTTGTCCATCAGACTTACGTCAAGCGAATATTTCGCCTTTGTATAGTAAGGTTCCCTTTTTGCGAGCTGCTCGTTGATAAATTCAAGCAGTTGTTCCTTTGTTTTCCCTTGGATCAACGGGCGCTCGGTCTTTCCCATCAAGAGATGCTTATACAGCACGTCTGGCCTGGCCTTAAGATATATCACATCGCCCTGTTGGTTGAGATAGTCCATATTGTCGAAGAAGCAAGGAGTACCTCCTCCGCAACTGATTACCACGTCTTCAAATTCTGCCACTTCATGCAACATGTTACGTTCGATGGTTCTGAAACCGTCTTCCCCTCTTTCGGCGAAGATGTCAGACACTTTCTTGTGCATCCGTGTCTCTATATACCAATCAAGGTCATAGAACTTGAGCCCGAGAGAGTCGGCGAGCTGCTTGCCCACCGTAGTCTTCCCGGCCCCCATATATCCTATTAGAATTATTCTTTTCACTTTGTTTGGTTCATTATTATTTTTTCTTCACAGGAGTGTTGTTTATTATCTCCATACACTCTTCGTATGTCAGTTCAGCAGCCCTTTCGTGGAGATTCTTCGGAAGTCTGAAGTTCTTCCCGTCATAGGCGATGTATGGGCCATATCTTCCGTTGAGCACTTCCAACTTAGCGTCTTCCTCAAATTTCTTCAAGTGACGTTCCTTTTCTTCTTTTCTCTTGTCCTCTATCAGTTTAATCGAGTCTTCGAGCGTGAAGGTCAAAGGGTCGGCGCCCTTTGGCAACGAGACATACTTCTTGTTGTGGAATATGTACGGTCCGAAGCGTCCTGCTCCTATGGTGATAGTCTTGCCTTCGTACTCACCCACGGTGCGAGGCAACTTGAACAACTCCATTGCCTCTTCCATTGTCAGTGTCTCCATACTCATATCTGAGGGCAACTGGGCGAATTGTGGCTTCTCGGCATCATCAGCGCTACCAATCTGTACCACGGGTCCGAAGCGTCCTATTTTCACAAATACGGGTTTGCCCGACTTCGGGTCGATGCCTATCTCCCGTTCTCCGGCCTTATGTTCAGAGCGTGCGTTAAGGGTCTTCTCCACTTCGGGCTCGAAGTCTTTGTAGAAGTCCTTCATCATGTCGGTCCAGTGCTCGGTTCCTTCTGCAATCTCGTCAAACTTCTGTTCCACTTTTGCAGTAAAGTTATAATCCATGATTCCGGGGAAGTACTGCATAAGGAATTCGTTTACGACGATACCAATGTCGGTAGGGATGAGTTTCCCCTTGTCACTTCCTGCTATCTCCGAGCGAGTCTGTTGTGTTATCTGCTTACCTTTCAGTATGTCGATAGTATATGTCCGTTCTTCGCCTTTCTTATCCCCCTTGTGAACATAATCACGTTGCTGTATGGTACTGATGGTAGGCGCGTAAGTTGACGGACGGCCAATGCCCAGCTCTTCGAGTTTATGCACCAAGCTTGCCTCATTATATCTCAAGGGGCTCTGTGTGTATCGCTGAATGGCAGACACCTCGCGTCTTGTCAATCCTTGTCCTTCCTTTATTGGCGGTAGCAGTCTCACGTTATCGTCGTCACGGAGGTCGTCATCGTCGGTCGATTCATGATAAACCTTGATGAATCCGTCGAACTTCACCACTTCACCTCCAGCCACAAAGATTTCCGGACTCTCGCTCACACTAATATTGACAGTGGTCTTTTCTATTTCAGCGTCAGCCATCTGACTTGCAGCAGTACGTTTCCATATAAGGTCATAGAGTCTCTTTTCTTGTTGTGTACCATCGATTGACGTACACGACATGTCGGTAGGCCTGATAGCCTCATGTGCCTCCTGTGCGCCTTTCGACTGTGTGTGATATTGCCTTGTTTTGCTGTACTCTTCACCCCACATCTTCACTATCTCGTTCTTGCTCGCGCTAAGACAGAGAGCCGAGAGGTTTACCGAGTCTGTACGCATGTATGTGATTCGTCCGTTCTCATAGAGGTGCTGCGCAACCATCATGGTTTGTGAAACGGTGAATCCGAGCTTTCGAGCGGCTTCCTGCTGTAGTGTTGACGTTGTGAAAGGAGGTGCTGGTGAGCGTCGAAGAGGTTTCTTATTGACTGATTCGACGGTGAATGTTGACTTTTCGCAACATTTAAGGAATTCTATAACCTCGTCATGATTCTTGAATCGTGTAGGCACCTCAGCCTTTACCTCCGACATGGAGCCATCTTCATTTGTTACAGCGAAAGTGCCATACACGCGATAGAAAGCCTCGCTTTTAAACGCCTTTATCTCCCTTTCACGCTCAACGACAAGTCTTACTGCCACACTCTGTACACGTCCTGCCGACAACGAAGGTTTCACCTTCCTCCACAATACGGGCGATAGTTTGAAGCCAACAAGTCTGTCAAGCACACGTCTTGCTTGTTGGGCGTTAACGAGATTCATATCGAGGTGTCGCGGATTTTGTATTGCCTCAAGGATGGCTGGTTTTGTTATCTCGTGAAAGACGATACGGTTTGTCTTCTTTTCGTCAAGTCCCAACACCTCGCAAAGATGCCAAGATATGGCTTCTCCCTCACGGTCCTCATCGGAAGCGAGCCAAACCTTTTCAGCGTTTCGTGCGTTTTGTTTCAATTCTTTCACCACTTTTTCCTTCTCCAAAGGAATTTCGTAGTCAGGAGTCAGCGAGTCAATATCGATACTGAGTTCTCTCTTTTTCAAGTCTCTGATATGTCCATAACTGGACATCACCTTGAAATCATTTCCAAGAAACTTTTCAATGGTCTTCGCCTTAGCAGGAGACTCTACAATTACAAGATTTTTCTGCATATTTGATTATTATCTTTATTTCGGCTTGCAAAAGTAAGCAAAAAGTTTTCTTTCACCTTATATATAAGGTATTATTTTTGGTTTTTTAAGAAATCGAACTGATGTAATGCCTGTCTTATGGAGCGGAGACCGAATAATTCGGGATGAATATCGTTAACAGGCAGCCATAAGCATTCGGCAGCGTCGTCATCAGGTTTGGCCTGGGTTCCGCTTTTCACCGGACAGAAATAGAATGCGTCGAGCGTATGGATATCGATGCCCGAATAGCGGTAAATGTTTGGTATGCTAAACTGGTATTCCATGCTCTCCACCTCTATGCCTGTTTCTTCACGTATCTCACGTCTCATAGCTTCTTCAAGGGTTTCGTCCATATCGGCGAATCCTCCCGGAAGGTCGAGAGTGCCTTTTGCAGGTTCCTTACCTCTACGCACCACAAGCATCTCCCCATCTTCGTTGATGATAAATGCTGCCGTGGCAGAACATGGGTTAGCATAATAGGTAAAACCGCAATTATCACATTTACGACTTTTCTCGTTATTAATCATAAAATGCTTACTGCCACACATTGGGCAGTAAGCAAACTTTTCTAAGGGATGCATAATCACAAGTTGTAAAATGGCGGTTAAATCAATCCCAGTTATCTGTGCGGAATGGGATTAGAGGCAATCCGCCTTGATTCTTGAGGTTACCTATCTGGAAGTTCTTGAAACAATAGCGTACTGCCACCGGCGCGGTAACCTCTGGCGAACTCACCTCAATACGTTCATTGCGCGGGTCATTGCTTGGCGCCCAGAACTTCACGGCTGTAGCCTTATGGAACACCTTGTCGGCACCAGCTATCTCAAATCCTTCAATATCCTCCCATCGGCTGTATCCATCAGCCATATTGTCGAAACTGAGATAGGCCTTGCCATCCTGTATAATCATGTCCTTATACGACATAGACTCTGCAACAAGGCTCTTCATACCATAGGTCTTGTTGAGCGCGAGATATGCCAGACGCTCGCCCACCTGCTGCTTTTGGGCTGGATGGATCTGACCCTTTTCGTATGGATACACAAGGTCGTTGGTACATACCATGCCACTGTTAGGAATCACCTTCGTCGCATTAAACTGCTGTTCGCGCAGCTTTGCTCCAGAGGTTCCTTCGATACCGTCACCATAGACATATGGCGCTATTTGTACGAAGTAGAAGGGGATGTCGCCCTCTTTAAAATCACGCCTCCACTGTTCCACAAGCAACTTCAACCTGTCAGTATATTGTCCTGCCGGGTCGCCTACGTTTGAGCAACCCTGATAATATATTATTCCCTTCACGGTATAGTTGAGTATGGGATTAAAGGTGGCGTTATGCCAAAGCAACGGATAATGGAAGTCCCACTGGAAGCGATCCTTCATCGTTGCGGAATCAAGATCCTCCTTCGTGTATTTCTTCAAATTATCCTCGTCGAGCCAGCTTTCCACGCGCGAACCTCCTTTATTAGCTTCAATAAGTCCTACGGGGATATTCAGAGCCTCACGTATAGTACGAGCAAAGAAATAGCCTGTTGCGCTAAACTCTGCAATGGTCTCAGGACTGCTTATTCTCCATGATGTTTCTGCATCATTAAGTGGTCGGGTACTCATGCGGCTTGGTATCTTCGCCGAACGTATTCCATCCGCTGCGTTAAGTATCTCTTTGTTGTAATCCACCACTGGGCACTGTCCGAATCCCTTCACGGGCATCTCCATGTTACTCTGTCCTGCACAGACCCATACTTCTCCAGCCAAAACGTTACTGATAGTTGTCAGTTCTCCATCATCAAAGCTAATTGACAAAGGGTCGAAAGAGGCTGCGGGCGACTTCACTGTTGCAATCCAACGGCCATCCTTACCCGTCGTGACTACAGTCTTGTCTGCCGACCAAGAAGTGGTGACCGTGACTTTTTTACCAGGTTTGTCCCATCCCCATAGTCTCACATCGCTACTATGCTGGATCACCATGCCGTCGCTAACAAGGTTAGGCAGTTTAACTTTAGCATTTGAGCTAAAAACACATGCGACAAGAGCCGCTAATACTATAAATCGTTTGCTCATAATAGTTAATTTTTGGAATTTGGGTGCAATATTACAAAAAAATATTTATCTTTGCAAGAAATTTCTAATAAATTGTTATGAATAGAATAAAAACCGTATTATCAACTATCCTTTTTCTGGCGTCAACGACAGTTTGCGCTCAGAAAGACACCGTTTTCCCCTTGTGGCCCAACGGTGCCCCAACAGCAAGTGAAGATGTGGCCGACACGGCCAAAGTTTACATTAGCCTGCCCAAACCCAACAAAGCTACCGGGCGATGTATCGTCATCTGTCCTGGTGGCGGCTACTCTCATCTCGCCATGAATCACGAGGGACGTGACTGGGCTACGTTCTTCAACAACATGGGCATCGCGACAGTAGTACTGAAATATCGCATGCCACATGGTGTAAGCACCATACCGCTGGAGGATGCCGAAGAGGCTATGCGTCTTGTACGCCGCAATGCAAAACAATGGAACATCAATCCAGAACAAGTAGGAATAATGGGGTCGTCGGCAGGCGGTCATCTCGCATCTACCCTTGCCACCCACTCAAAGGGTGACGCAGCCGCCAACTTCCAGATTCTCTTCTATCCAGTCATTACCATGGATCCGAACTACACCCATCGCGGATCACACGACAACCTTCTCGGCAAAGAGGCAAAGAAGAAGACCGAACGCGATTATAGCAACGACCTCCAGGTGACACGGGTTACCCCACGAGCCTTCATTGCCCTCAGTGACGACGATCATGCCGTCCTGCCTGTAAACGGTGTAAACTATTATCTTGCATGTCATCTTAACGATGTTCCTGCCTCCCTCCACGTCTATCCTTCGGGAGGTCATGGTTGGGGCATCCGCACAAGCTTTGCCTACCACCTTGAGATGATGCAAGAACTACGCGCATGGTTACAAAGTTTCTAATGTAATGGAACAGAACAGGAAGCTAAGAACCATCGAAATGAAACGCCTCTCGGTAGAAGAATTCAGGGAGGCAAAAAAAACACCTCTCGTGGTGGTTCTCGACGACGTGAGGTCGATGTACAACGTAGGCAGTGTCTTCCGCACGGGCGACGCCTTTCGTATCGAAGCTCTATATCTCTGTGGCATCAGCGCCACCCCGCCAGCCACAGAGATCCACAAGACCGCTCTCGGAGCGGAAGACAGCGTAGAGTGGCAACATTTTGACAGCGCCCTTGAAGCAGTGAAGCGTCTGAAGGAGAACGGATATGTGGTTCTCGCTGTGGAGCAATGCGAAGGCAGTACCAAGCTCCACGAATTTATCCCTGAGCAAGACAAGAAATACGCTGTAGTGCTCGGCAACGAGGTAAAAGGCGTGCATCAAGACGTTATCGACGCTTGCGATGGATGTCTTGAAATAGTACAATTAGGCACAAAACACTCCATGAATGTGAGTGTAACTGCCGGAATAATAATGTATAGGTTCGTTTTTTATTAAAATAATGGCAAAAAATTTTGTCGTACGCTCAAATTTGACTAATTTTGCACAAATTTTGTAACCATGCAGTAATTAACAACAAAAAACATTATGGCATATACACGTATGACAGCTGCAGAAGCTGCAGCACTGATCAAAAACGGAGAGAACATCGCCCTTAGCGGATTCACTCCTTCTGGAGCCGCAAAGGCCGTAACGAAAGAGTTGGCCAAAATCGCCCTCGCCGAGCACGAGGCAGGCCGTGAGTTTCAGGTAGGCATCTTCACTGGCGCATCCACTGGACAAAGCACCGACGGAGATCTTGCCAACGCACAAGCAATACGCTATCGTGCCCCTTACACCACCAATGGTGATTTCCGCAAGCATGTCAACATGGGCGAGATTGCCTATAACGACATCCACCTCTCTCAGATGGCACAAGAACTACGCTACGGCTTCATGGGCCAGGTTGACTGGGCTATCCTCGAAGTGTGCGATCTTGAAGAAGGAGAGACAAAATGCAAAGCTTATCTCACCTCTGCCGGTGGCATCAGTCCTACAGCCGCTCGTTTAGCTAAGCATGTCATCCTTGAGCACAACCAGTTCCACAGTCCCGACGCTAAATATCTTCACGATGTTTACGAACTGCAAGACCCACCATATCGTCAGGCAATCCCAATCGTAAACGTGGACGACCGTATAGGTACACCTTACGTAGAAATCGACGCCAGCAAGATTGTTGGTGTAGTGGAATGTAACATCCCTGACGAGGCACGAGCATTCAAAGACCTTGACCCCGTTACCACACAGATTGGTAACAACGTGGCAGAATTCCTCGCTGCAGACATGCGTCGCGGCATCATCCCTTCTACATTCCTTCCTCTGCAGAGCGGCGTAGGCACAACAGCCAACGCTATCCTCGCGGCCTTGTCGATGGACAAGAACATCCCCGATTTTAACATATTCACCGAAGTGCTTCAGGATGCAGTGGTTGACATGATGCTCAATGGCCGTGTGAAGAAAGCATCCGCTTGCTCACTCACCGTCACCAATCCAAGCCTGATGAAGGTGTATGACAACATTGACTACTTCAAGCAGAATCTTACCTTACGCCAGAGCGAGATTTCAAACTCACCGGAGCTTATCCGCCGTCTTGGAGTTATAGCTATCAACACCGCACTCGAATGCGACATCTACGGTAACGCTAACTCTACACATATCACAGGTACAAAGATGATGAACGGCATCGGCGGTTCAGGCGATTTCGAGCGTAACGCTTACATAAGCATCTTCACTTGTCCTTCAATTGCCAAGAATGGCGCCATCAGCTCTATCGTGCCAATGGTAAGCCACCACGACCATACCGAGCACGACGTCAACATCATCGTCACAGAGCAGGGAGTGGCCGACCTTCGCGGCAAGAGCCCAATGCAGCGTGCACAATGCATCATCGAGAACTGCGCCCATCCAAGCTACAAAGAGCTGTTATGGGATTACCTTAAGATTGCGAAGGGCGGTCAGACACACCACAATCTCCCCGCCGCATTCTCCTTCCACGACACTCTCATCCGCAAGGGCGATATGCATCTGACAGACTACGCTGAATACGTAAAGTAAGTTGAAATTTCATCCGCTTTCTCTATTGGCAGAAGGGCACTCGTTGCCCTCTCCGCCAGAACGTTTTAACAACCCCTTTGACTACGAGCCACATCCATTATGCCAGCTTGCGGTCAAGGGGTTGTGTATGTATATTGAAAGCCACCTTCAATATAACGACGAACTTCACTCGGGTAAGATGTTCGGCGTGCTTGTAGTAAGATACAAAGACGAGTTGGGATATCTTGCCGCATACTCCGGACAGCTACAAGGCTGTAAGGAACTCGACTATTTTGTCCCAAACGTGTTCGACTATCTTCAACCGGATGGCTATTTCAAATGCCACGAAGCGGAGATAAGCGAGATAAACAGACAGATTGCATCCATCGAGACTACCCCGGAACGCATCCATCTGCTTGACGAGATACAACAAGCACAAATAGATGCCGTCACAGAGATAGATGCCTACAAGGAGGTAATGACACAGGCAAAACGCCAACGCGACTTTTCCCGACAGACAGGCGACGATGCACGCACCGAAGACGAATTGATACGCGAGAGCCAATTCATGAAGGCAGAATTGGTAAGGATAAAGCAGAAATGGCGTAACATACAGAAGGAACTCGACACATCAATAGCACACTACGACAAACAAATCGACGAGCTCAAAGGCAAACGCCAACAGAAGTCAGAAGCATTGCAAACATGGCTTTTCCAAAACTTTATCGTGAGGAATGCACGTGGAGAAACACGTGACCTACTCGACATCTTCAAATACACCCCAATGGGAATGCCCCCGTCGGGTTCAGGGGAATGTTGTGCTCCAAAGTTGCTGCAATATGCTTTCTCGCACGACATGCAACCACTGTGCATTGCAGAATTCTGGTGGGGAGAATCTCCCAAAAGCGTCATCAGACGCCATCTCAATTACTATAACGCATGCCGTGGCAAGTGCTTACCCATACTCACCTTTATGTTGGAGGGCATGGACGTTGAACAGAAAGAGATGCATAAAGATGCGGGCGAAAGCATAAGCATCCTATATGAAGACGAGAGCATTGTGGTGGTATATAAACCATCAGGACTACTCTCCGTACCCGGGAAAAGCGAGCGCCACTCTGTATTCAGCATCCTTTCCGAACGCGGATATACTCCCAAGACCGTACACCGTCTTGACATGGACACATCGGGCATACTTGTCGTGCCACGCACCACCGAAGCCCACCACTCGCTCCAACGCCAATTCTACAACCGCACCGTGAAGAAACGTTATGTTGCAATCGTGGAACCGATGATTGGCATCACACTCAATGAAGGCGACCACGGCATCATCGACATCCCTATTTGTCCTGACCCTTTCGACAGGCCCCGTCAGATGGTAGATTACGACTATGGCAAACGTTCCATTACAGAATGGCGTGTTGTCAGTCCACAGCCATCAGGCCTCGGCAGTGGAGAGGTCGTGTTGTCGCTTGTGCCCCACACTGGCCGCACCCACCAGCTTCGCGTTCATTGTGCTTCATGCGACGGTCTCGCCTCACCTATCAAAGGCGACCCACTCTATGGTCATCGCGGCGAACGTCTTTGTCTTCATGCCGAATATCTGGAATTTGCGCATCCCGTCACAGGCAAGAGGTTGCACTTCAAGGTGGAAGCGGATTTCTGAATTCAAAAAAAGCTTAAAATCTTTGCCAGTTCAAAATTATTTCTTACTTTTGCATCCATAAAAGCAACATTTACCTATAATATCTAAATAATTAAAATGACAACATTAAGCATCATCATTGTAGCAGTATTCTGTTTGGGATATTTCTGCATAGCCATCGAGAGTGTCACGAAGATCAACAAGGCAGCAATAGCTTTGCTGATGTTTGTGTTGTGCTGGACCTTATTCATGATCGACCCAGGGCAATATATCCCAGGAGCCATAGGAGAGCATAAGGCTCTGACTGTGGCTGAAGTAATGGAGCGCCATCTGGGCACTACCGCCACCACGCTGTTCTTCCTTATGGGAGCCATGACGATAGTGGAACTCGTTGACCAGAACGGCGGATTTAACTTCGTGCGCGACACGCTTAAGACACGCACCAAGAAGAAGTTGCTATGGCGCATAGCTTTCATGACATTTATTCTCTCGGCTGTGCTCGACAACCTCACAACAAGCATCGTGATGATAATGATTCTACGCAAACTGGTAGAAAACCGCGACGACCGACTCATTTACGCCGCGTTAGTGATTATTTCAGCTAACTCCGGAGGAGCTTTCTCGCCCATCGGCGATGTCACCACTATCATGCTGTGGAACAAGGGTGTGCTCACCGCTGCGGGTGTTATAACAGAGGTGTTCCTGCCTTCCATAGTGTCAATGCTCGTTCCTGCTTACATACTCTCGCATAGCCTCAATGGCAAGATGGAGGTAAAAGATTTCGAGCAAAATGTACGTGTGCAGGATCATCTGACAGAAGTACAACGCAAGACCGTGTTCTTCCTCGGTGTCGGCGGTCTTATCTTTGTACCCGTATTCAAGACCATCACCCATCTGCCTCCGTTTATGGGCATACTGTTAGTTCTCGGCGTGCTATGGACCGTTACCGAGGTGTTCTACTCTCGGCTGGCTGGCGAAGAGGAGAAAGGCGGTATGCAAAAACGTGTCACCAATATGCTTTCACGCATCGACATGGGAACCATTTTGTTCTTCCTTGGCATCTTGATGGCAGTCGCTTGTCTTGAGACCATCGGCGCCTTGGAACTTCTTGGCGAAGGTCTCAACACCATGTTCAACGGCAACCACTATCTCGTTACCGGTATCATAGGTATCTTGTCAAGTATCGTTGACAACGTGCCGTTAGTAGCAGGCTGCATGGGCATGTATCCAGCTGCAGCGACAGGCGACTTTGCTGTTGACGGCATCTTCTGGCAGCTCCTTGCCTACTGTGCAGGTGTAGGCGGCTCGATGCTTATTGTCGGTAGTGCCGCCGGTGTTGTGGTAATGGGATTGGAAAAGATCTCATTTGGCTGGTATATGAAGAAGATTTCGTGGATTGTGCTTGTAGGTTATTTGTCGGGCATCTTGATCTATGGCATCCAACGTGCATTGTTCTTTTAAAAGAGGTGTATAGAAAGAATATAAGTAATCGGGTTGTATGCTCATTCGCATACAACCCGATTACATTTTTTTGCTCCCGACGCATTATCATCCGTGACGGGAAGCGGCAGGATTACAGTTTCTTCAATGTCATACAGTCTATCTCCGGCAACTCGTCGCGATCGTGATATAGACGTACGGTATTGTTTCCTTTCTCGAGGTGAATCTTTGTAGTTACCTCTCCCCATTTGCCGTTAGTATTGGCGAAAATAGGTTGACCTATGCCTTCGTTGACATTGATGAAAAAGTGCTGACCTTCCTTGCGTGGCTGTCCCCAGCTGATCTGGCTATGAACTCCTGGCTTTGAATTGCAACGAATGGTAATCTCGTAGTCGCCACCCTCATGGCTATATACGTTACGCCACTGCAGGTCGTTGACAGCGCGCTGGCCTAACAAGATTGCCTTTGCGCCACCAGAGCAGTTGTTGTCTTTCTGATATGTTCCTGTATGCAATGCCCAAGGGTTGCTCAATTCCTGATAGCTGCTGAGATAAGCTGTCTCTGCCTCATAGAGTGTGCGCTCAAGTCGTGTGTCGGCAGTAATCTTATAGATACGGCATCCGTGAGCAGGCACCTCGCGGCTCAGTGTAGTACCAGTGAAGGCGGCATTAGCCTTGGCAAACTTCTTGGCTTTCTTTCCGGTCACCACGAGGTCTTTGTGTTCGTAAAGGTCTCTCACCTGTGTCACACCGTCGAGCTGTATATCCGCATAATCGACGCTAACGGTCTTTGTGGTTTCCGTCGGGTTGTACAAGGCGATGGCACGGGTGTTACCTTCAAGGGTCTCAATATCCTTTACAAAGACATAGGTACTGTCTGTCTTGTCGTATTTAGCCACATAAGCTTGCAGCATCAGCGGGTCTTGGTTGAGGGCAATGAGTTCCTTATTGCAGAGCAGATTCATGGTCTCTGGAGTCAATGTTCTCATGTCGCAACCGATGAGCAGTGGTGATGCCATGATACACCACATGCCGAAATGAGTGCGGTCTTCTTCTGGTGTCAGTGTTCGTCCCACCTCAAGCATGTCCATGTCGTTATATCGTCCGTCGTAGCAGTAGGCCGAAAGATACAGGCTCTGGTCGATAATACCTCTTACTGAAGGCCACGAGCAGTTGATGTCAACGCTCATTCTCCATGATGTAGCCACGTCGTGTACCCAAGTGCCTGGATAGTCCCATCGGCAGACGTTGAGTCGTAGTCCTTTCTTACCTGTATTTTCCATAGCCTTGTGGATGGCTGTGTAGCGCTCTTGCGGATCGAGGCAGTAACGCTGACGGTTCTGAGGAGCGTCGCCTCCGCAGAAGTCAACCTTGATAAAGTCGAAATCTAGTTCTTTGAAGAAGAAGTCGCAGTCTTGCTGGTCGTGAAGGTACAGACCTACATTATTTGCGATGGTGTCACCACCGTAATAGTTTCCGCATGTGTTTGCGCCCGCATCAGAATAGATGCCCGCCTTCAGTCCGAGTCCGTGAATATGATCTACCACGCCTTTCAGTCCACGCGGGAATCTCACGGGATGTATGAGTAGCTGACCTGTTTTCGGGTCTCGTCCACCGAAGTATCCGTCATCAATGTTTATATATTTATATCCTGCATCTTTCAGCGGAGTGTTAGCCATGACGTCGGCCTGACGCATGATAATCGAGTCGCTGATGTTAAGTGCAAAGGTGTTCCACGAGCTCCATCCCATAGTAGGGAGCTCTTTTTCCTGAGCATTTGTCGAGAGGCAGCACATGGCAGCCAACGCGACGATAATATTTTTCTTCATACTTTTCTTCAATTGTTTTTTTACAATTAGTGGTTCATTGATTCCAGTTCTGGCCATCCATCGTCGGTCCATCTTATTTCTCGTTGTATAAGTACCGGTGCACCTTTCATCTCTGTGCTGTAGCCATGACAGATAAAGATGTCTTTTCCGTCAATGGAGTATGCAGCGCAATGGCCTGTTGCCTCATATTGTTTCTTATCGCCTTCGAGCAAGACGGTTCCGCCTCCATTGAGCATGTCGTTGCTACGCTTGTCGAGATATGGTCCATCCACATTCTTGCTTCGACCCACGGCGACGCGATAGTTGCTCTTGCTGCCTCGACAACAATAGTCCCACGACACGAAGAGATAATAGTAGCCTTGGTGTTTCATCACGAAGGGAGCCTCGATGGCGTTGGTGCCAGCATGTGCCGAGGTGGGGTTAGGTTCTGCTGTTGTGGTGCCAGGGGCATAGCGTCGTGCCAGGGTTCGGGGTTTCTCTCCCTTTGCCACGTGCATGGTGGTATCTAGTCTTACTATCTGTATTCCATCCCAAAACGAGCCCCACACCATCCATGGCGTGTCGTTGTCGTCGATGACAAAGTTCGGGTCGATGGCATTCCAGTTGTCGCGGTTCTCGCGTGAGGCGACGATACATCCCTCGTCGTTCCATATAGGAGAATCGAGCTTTGCCGCCGACAGCAGTCCGATGGCCGAGCCGTTTTTCCCGAATGTGGAGCAGCTATATGCAAGCCACCACTTGTTGTGCCATCTGATGATGTCAGGAGCCCATACATGCTTGTCAAATCCCGGCACCGAGTCGCGGGTCCATTTCGGTATCACCGTCATCACGGGCATGGCTTTCACTTGCCAGTCTTTTCTGTCTTTTGACGTCATCCGTTGTATTCCCATGCCAGTGGCAAAGATATGGTACACGCCGTCTTCCTTTGCCATCACGGGGTCGTGTACCATTGGATTGGAGGTAACGAATTCCCGTATTTTTCTTTCTTCTCCGTTCTGTTCTTGCGCCAGTGCCACATTGCTTATCATCATGGCGACCGACAGAGTAATTAGGTGTAAGTTAGTTCGTATCATATATATATGTATTTAAATTATATCTGTTTATGTCTTTCTTCATTCTATATCTATTGCCCTCTCATCTCTTCGGTGAGTACACTCTCGAGTTTCTCTGCCGACAGTCGCAGTTGGAACTCTCCATTTATCGCCACGGATATCGATCCCGTCTCTTCCGAGACTACGATGACCACGGCGTCAGCTTCCTGCGACATGCCCATGGCAGCACGATGTCTCAGTCCCAAATCTTTGGGTATTTCCATATTGTGGGATACTGGCAGGATGCATCCGGCCGCTTTTATTCTTTTGTTGGATATCAACATTGCCCCATCATGCAGTGGCGAGTTTTTGAAGAAGATGTTTTCTATCAGGCGCTGGTTGATGTTGGCGTCTATGAGGTCACCAGTCTTCACGATATCGTCGAGAGGGTTGTTGCGTTCTATGACGATGAGTGCTCCCACCTTTTTCTTTGACATGTTCATACAGGCCAGCACGATGGGCACGATGGTCTCTTTGTCGTGTTCCGGAGCCTTATTCTTGTCGGCAGAGAATATTCTCAGCAGCATCCTCATGCGTTGGTGTGCTCCGAGATTGTAGAGGAATTTGCGTATGTCTTCCTGAAAGAGCACAATGAGTCCTATCACACCCACACTGACCAACTTGTCCATGATGCTGCCCAACAGCCGCATCTCTATCACCTGCGACACGAATAGCCATAACACGACAAACATAAGTATTCCGATGAAGACGTTGAGCGAGCTCGACTCCTTCATCAGACGATAAATGTAGAACAACATCAGAGCGACAAGAAAGATGTCGATGAAGTCTTTTATGCCAAATTCTATAAACATGATCTTACAAATGCTTGCTTAGTGGAGAGGAACTGATGGTCTTTGACGTTATCTTCACTGCCTCTACTGCCTCGCGCACGTCGTGAGCACGGAGTATCGAGACTCCCTTCATCAGCGACAATGTGTGGAGCACAGTAGTGCCGTTGAGCGAGCCGGCGGGGGCGGTGTCGAGGAGCTTGAATATCATCGATTTCCTCGACACTCCCACGAGCAGTGGCAGTCCGAAGACATGGAGTTTGTCCATCTCCGCCATAAGACGGTAGTTGTCGTCAAGCGTCTTCCCGAAACCGAATCCCGGATCGAGTATTATGTCTTTCACGCCCAGATCGCGCAGCTGTTGTATCTCTCGCGCATAAGCCATGAGCATGGTCTCCACATTGGGTTTCACCGACATTAGTATATACGGCACGCCCAGTCGCGCCACCATTCGGAAGATGGCAGGACAAGTGCCGTCCTCTTTCTCCAGCGGTGTGTTCACCACTCCGGTAATGCCGCCCTCTGACACGTCGTTGATGATGTCGGCTCCATATTCCTCCACCGCCATGCGTGCCACGTCAGGACGGAATGTATCTACTGACACTACGGTGTCGGGCTGTTCGCGTCTCACAATCTCCAGACCGAACCTCAGTCGCGCCATTTCCTCCTCTTGGCTCACTTCAGGTGCTCCGGGGCGTGTGGAGAATGCTCCCACGTCGATAATGGTTCCTCCCTCGGCAATAACCTGATTGGCACGATCGGCTATTTCAGCTTCGGTCTGCTTTCGGCTGCCGGCAAAAAAGGAGTCGGGTGTGACGTTGAGTATTCCCATCACCTGTGGCGACGAGAAATCGACGAGTTTACCTCTGACATTGATTGTGTATTGCATATTACGATTGTTTATTCTTTCAACAGCTAATTTGTTTTGCAAATGTACCACTTGTTAATGAAAAGACCAAAAAAAAACGTCATATTTTGCAAAATTTATGTTCTTTACGTTCTTTACATGCCGTTTTAGAGGGCTTTTCAAATAAAAATTGTACCTTTGCACCGATTTTTAAATACGTTCATACAATGGAAATAGAACAACTCTACGAGATATACAAGAGTCATCCCGTAATCACCACCGACAGCCGCGATTGCCCGGAGGGATCGATATTCATCGCCCTCAAGGGCGACACTTTCAACGGAAACAAGTTTGCCCAGTCTGCCTTGGAGAAAGGTTGCGCCTATGCCGTCGTTGACGAGCCAGGGGAACATACGGCCAACAACCCGCGTTATATAGTGGTTGACAACTGTCTGAAGACATTACAGCTTCTCGCCCGTCATCACCGCCGTCAGTTCTCCATCCCCGTGATAGGCATTACGGGCACCAACGGCAAGACGACCACGAAGGAACTCGTTGCCGCCGTCCTTTCTGAGCGATATAACGTGCTCTTTACCCAGGGCAATTTCAACAACGACATCGGTGTGCCTAAGACGCTCTTCCGCCTCTCTTCGGCTCACGACATTGCCGTGGTGGAGATGGGGGCAAGCCATCCTGGCGACATCAAGGTCCTCGTGGAGACGGTCGAGCCTCAATATGGCCTCATCACCAATGTGGGCAAGGCTCATCTTCAGGGCTTCGGTTCCTTTGAGGGAGTGGTGAGGACCAAGGGCGAGCTCTACGACTTCCTCCGCCATCGGGAAGACTCGAAAGTGTTTGTCGATGCTGGCAACCCTCATCTTATGGGCATCGCCCAAGGGCTCTCTCTTATTAAATATGGTATAGGCGACGTGGCTGACGACCTCAGGGTGAGAGGCGAGGTGGTGTCGTGTGCTCCACTGTTGAGATTCCGCTGGACTGATGGCGAGGAATGGCATGAGGTACAGTCTCACCTCATCGGCAGCTACAACCTCCACAACATGTTGGCTGCTGCCACCATAGGACTGGAGTTTGGCATCACTCCAGCACAGATAGACCATGCGTTGTCTAATTACGTGCCCAGCAACAATCGTTCGCAACTTACCGAGACAGCGTCCAACCATCTCATCGTCGATGCGTATAATGCCAACCCGACGAGCATGATGGCTGCACTGAAGAACTTCTGCAACATGGAGGTTTCTCCAAAGATGGCTATCCTCGGCGACATGCGCGAACTGGGCGAGTCGAGTGCTGAGGAGCACCAGCGTGTGGCTGACTTTATCGAGGCGTCAAGACTTACCGACGTGTGGCTTGTAGGCTCTGAGTTTGCCAACACTCGCAGCCGCTGCCGCAAATTTGCCGATGTCGAGGAGGTGAAAGCTGAACTCGCCAAGGCAAAACCTCTGGGATATTACATCCTCGTGAAAGGAAGCAATGGCATTAAGCTATTCCAATTACCAGAAATACTGTAAAAAACGACTCCTAACACATTTTTTCTTGGAAAAGATGCACGAGTTTCAAAAAAATATAGTACCTTTGCAGCCGAATTAAAAAAACTATATGGCTTCGGGATGTAGCGCAGTTGGTAGCGCACTACGTTCGGGACGTAGGGGTCGGGCGTTCGAGTCGCCTCATCCCGACAAAAACACTTATGTACGTCTGTGAATTAGACAATTACGGCGTATCAAGGGTGAAGATGTCGGCGAAAAGTCGGTGATATTTTGACGCAACCGACAAATCTGGTGGGGAAGGATTTGTCGGTTGTGCTGGCTAATTATAGTTATGTCATAGACGAACAGAAGTTCAAATAATAACAATACGATTGTTGTTTGTTTTTGTTAACTCAGGTAAGTGGTATTGTTGATTGTAAACAGACTATACTAATGATGTATGGATAAGCGTTCATGCGCTGTCAGGACGCACGTCCTAATGGTGTCTGAAAGTACGTCCTTGTGGCGTTAGGACGACCGACATGGTTGTGCCTTGCCAGTTGTCAAACGATCTTGCGGAAGCTGGCAAATGAACTTATGCTAACTGGCAAAAGATCTTGCGTGAGCTTACAAATGAGTTTCCGACTACTTAGGTACAGGGGGCACCCCTGTACCCCGTACTGCTTGGATGATGTGGAATATTATGTGTGTCATTTCAATGATTTTGCCTCTGCAAATGGGATAAACAGAACGTAACCAATGACATTGCTGTAACATGCAAATTTAAATGCATCATTTTTTCGTAAAGTAAATGCATCACCCTTGTTATTTGACATACATCAATCGATTCTTCTTGTTTTACACCTCCTCCTTCTTTTTAAAAACAGCATGATGCCTTCTATGGCAAGCAAGTCCGCATTGAGTATCTTACGATAGGTTGTCGGTTGTGTCCTATTTTCTGGATTTGCTGTCGCTCATCCTGTCGGCACTCGGAGATTTTCTCTTGGATCTCCTTGCGGCGTGCGAGATATTGTTCTGTTGTCATTGTCGTTGTTTCCATAATGTTCTTTGAATTGAAAGAACCCTCGTTCCGAGCCTTATTTGACAACGACGATTTCTAAACGGGACGAAGGGAATCAAAAAGGCTATTGCTTGTTGGCTGCGGGAAGCGTCTCGCAGCCAACTTTATGTCTTATCCGTCGGCTATGCCAGAGGAGATAGTGTTGGCTGTCACAAGTATGACGG
>SAMEA3663036__coassemble_251_pt1 | contig 26627 bp, 17 predicted proteins | sample SAMEA3663036__metabat2_low_PE_037 | metagenome-assembled genome bin SAMEA3663036 (sample SAMEA3663036) | pig gut metagenome | biome: pig gut; feature: pig-associated habitat; material: faeces | place: France | collected 2012
TCCACGTAGGTGATGAGGTTGAGCTCCTCGGTCTTGGTGAGGACAAGAAGTCAGTTGTAACTGGCGTTGAGATGTTCCGCAAGCTCCTTGATGAGGGTCAGGCTGGTGACAACGTAGGTCTTCTTCTCCGTGGTATCGACAAGAAGGAAATCAAGCGCGGTATGGTACTCTGCCACCCAGGACAGATCAAGCCATTCAAGAGATTCAAGGCTCAGATATATGTTCTGAAGAAGGAAGAGGGTGGTCGTCACACTCCATTCGGCAACAAGTATCGTCCTCAGTTCTACCTCCGTACAATGGACTGTACAGGTGAGATCACTCTGCCAGAGGGTGTAGAAATGGTAATGCCTGGTGATAACGTAACTATCACTGTTGAGCTCATCTACGCCGTTGCCCTTAACGTAGGTCTCCGTTTCGCTATCCGCGAGGGTGGACGTACAGTAGGTGCTGGTCAGATTACTGAGATTATCGAGGACTAATACTCAGATAATATAAATAGGTTCCCAAGACAACGCTTGGGAACCTAAATACGGGAATAGCTCAGTTGGTAGAGCATCGGTCTCCAAAACCGAGGGTCGTGGGTTCGAGTCCTCCTTCCCGTGCTAAAAGATAGCGATATGATTAAGAAATTCGTCAATTATTGCAAGGCGTGTTACGTTGAACTTGCACAAAATACGACTTGGCCAACAGGCCGCGAGCTTACACATAGTGCAGTGGTTGTTTTATCTGCTTCCCTAGTCATTGCATTGGTAGTGTGGGCTATGGACTTGGTATTTAAGTTTGTTATGAGTTCTATTTATCCCAACTAATTTTATTTGGAGATGTCTGAGACAGGTATGAAATGGTACGTCCTACGTGCCGTTAGTGGTAAGGAAGCAAAGGTCAAAGAATACTTGGAAAAAGCTATCGTGAACAACGATGTGCTGAAAGACAATGTAGGAGAGATACTGCTCCCGACAGAGAAGTATGCAGTGCTTCGCAATGGAAAGAGAGTGATCAAAGAGAAACTCTACTTGCCAGGATATGTACTTATCCAGGCGAGACTTCAGGGCGAGGTGGCGCACACTCTTCGTTTTATGCCCAATGTCTTGGGTTTCTTAGGTGGTTTGGATAATCCTTCTCCTGTTAAACAAGCTGATATCAATAGGATTCTCGGTTCTGCCGAGGAGTCAACTATCGAAGTGGCGGAAGTTGCGGTCCCATACAATGTGGACGATGCAGTCAAAGTCACCGACGGTCCGTTCAGCGGCTTCAGCGGTATCATCGAAGAGGTGAACGCCGAGAAGCGTAAGCTGAGGGTTATGGTCAAGATATTCGGAAGGAAATCTCCTCTCGAATTAAGTTTTTCGCAAGTTGAAAAGGAATAAGCCGTGATTTGTTACGGTACGGCCGATGTCCTTTATACACGGCGGATGGCTCAGGCCAGACGCTTAACAATTAAAAAAAATAAAAAATACAAATGGCTAAAGAAGTTGCTGGATTAATCAAATTACAGATTAAGGGTGGCGCTGCAAATCCCTCACCACCAGTAGGACCTGCACTTGGTTCGAAGGGTATAAACATCATGGGATTCTGCAAGGAATTTAACGCCAGAACACAGGATAAGGCAGGTAAGATTCTTCCTGTCGTTATCACCTACTATGCAGACAAGTCTTTTAGCTTTGTCATCAAGACTCCTCCTGCAGCTGTACAGCTTAAGGAAGCAGCCAAGGTGAAGAGCGGCTCTGCTCAGCCTAACCGCAAGAAGGTTGCAAGTGTGACTTGGGATCAGGTTAAGGCAATCGCTGAGGACAAGATGAGTGACTTGAACTGCTTTACTGTAGAGTCAGCTATGAAGCTGATCGCAGGTACGGCAAGAAGTATGGGTATCACTGTACAAGGGGAGTTCCCTGGTAAATAATTTAAAACTTCAATTTAAAAATGAGTAAACTGACAAAAAATCAAAAGTTGGTGGCTGACAAGGTTGAAGCAGGGAAAGCATACTCTCTAAAGGAAGCTGCAGAACTGGTTAAGGAAATTACAACAACCAAGTTCGACGCATCCTTGGATATCGACGTACGCTTGGGTGTAGATCCACGCAAGGCTAACCAGATGGTTCGCGGTGTCGTTTCACTGCCTAACGGAACTGGTAAGGTTACACGCGTACTCTGCCTCTGTACTGCTGACGCTGAAGCTGCTGCTAAGGAAGCTGGCGCTGACTATGTTGGTCTCGACGAATATGTAGAGAAGATCAAGGGTGGATGGACAGACGTTGACGTCATCATCACAATGCCTTCGTGCATGGGTAAGATTGGTGCTCTCGGTCGTATCCTCGGTCCTCGCGGACTTATGCCTAACCCAAAGAGCGGTACTGTGACAATGGATGTCGCTAAGGCCGTACGCGAGGTTAAGCAGGGTAAGATCGACTTCAAGGTTGACAAGGCTGGTATCGTACACGCTTCTATCGGTAAGGTTTCATTCTCACCAGAGAAGATCTACGAGAACGCTAAGGAGTTCATCCAGACTATCATCAAGCTGAAGCCTGCTGCTGCTAAAGGTACATATCTCAAGAGTATCTTTATTTCAAGCACTATGAGTAAGGGTATCAAGGTAGATCCTAAATCAGTTGAATAACTCGTTAAAAGTTTAGTAAAATGAAAAAGGAATTAAAGGATACTATAATCGTAGAACTCGGACAGAAGCTCAAGGAATATCCTCACTTCTATCTGGTTGACTTGACTGGATTGAACGCTGAGAAGACAAGCGATCTGCGCCGTAAGTGCTTCAAGAGTGAGATAAAGCTCGAAGTTGTTAAGAACACTTTGCTCCAGAAGGCACTCGAGGCTTCTGAAGTAGATTTCTCTCCACTCTATGACTGCTTGAAGGGTAATACCGCCGTAATGTTCACCACTACGGCTAACGTACCTGCAAAACTGCTCAAGGAATACAAGAAGGAAGGCATCCCTGCACTCAAGGCTGCTTATGCAGAAGAGAGCATCTTCGTCGGTGCCGACAGACTTGAGGAGCTTGCAGCTCTCAAGAGCAAGAACGAACTCCTCGCAGATGTTGTGGCACTGCTGCAGTCTCCTGCAAAGAACGTTGTTTCTGCTCTCCAATCAGGTGCAAACACCATCCATGGTGTGCTGAAGACTTTAGGCGAGCGTCCTGAATAAAACTTAAAGTCACAATTAATTAAATTAAAAACAATTAAATATTTAAATAAAATGGCAGATATCAAAGCTATCGCTGAAACATTGGTAAATCTTACTGTAAAGGAAGTTAACGAGTTGGCAACAGTCCTCAAGGACGAGTATGGAATTGAGCCCGCCGCTGCAGCTGTTGCAGTAGCTGCTCCTGCTGCTGGTGGCGCTGAGGCCGCAGCTGAGGAGAAGACCTCTTTCGACGTTGTTCTTAAGGAGGCTGGTGCTGCTAAGTTGCAGGTTGTAAAGGCTGTTAAGGAAGCTTGCGGTCTTGGTCTGAAGGAAGCTAAGGACCTCGTAGATGGCGCTCCTTCAACACTGAAGGAAGGTCTTTCTAAGGACGAGGCTGAGAACCTCAAGAAGACCATCGAGGCAGCTGGTGCTGTTGTAGAGCTGAAGTAATTTAGCACTTTATCGATACATATTGGTTAAGAATCTTTAAGTAGAAGATTCTTAACCTTTTTGTGTCTTTTATGACACTGACATCTCTTTCTTCTCGTGAGACCACACCGGTCTATATTCGACTTTTCACGGACTGTTCAGTCCATCCAAGACATATATTTATTTTATGGCTTCAAAACTAATAGACAACAGAATTAATTTTGGCAGCGTCAAGAATCCGATGCCTATTCCGGATTTCCTTGATGTGCAATTAAAGTCTTTCAAAGACTTCCTGCAGTTGGACACACCACCTGAGGAACGCAAGAATGACGGTTTGTATAAGGTGTTTGCAGAAAACTTCCCTATCACCGACACAAGAAACAATTTCGTTCTTGAGTTCTTGGATTACTATATCGACCCTCCACGTTACAGCATAGACGAATGTCTCGAGCGCGGACTTACATATAGCGTACCCTTGAAAGCCAAGCTGAAGCTTTATTGTACAGACCCTGATCATGAAGATTTCGGAACCGTGATTCAGGACGTTTTCCTTGGCCCTATTCCATATATGACATCTAACGGCACGTTTGTCATCAACGGTGCCGAACGCGTCGTAGTGTCGCAGCTTCACCGCTCACCCGGCGTGTTCTTCGGACAGAGCGTACATGCCAACGGCACTCTGCTCTACTCTGCACGTATCATTCCTTTCAAAGGATCGTGGATAGAGTTTGCCACTGACATCAATAATGTGATGTACGCTTACATCGACCGAAAGAAGAAGTTGCCTGTTACAACGCTGCTACGTGCTATAGGTTTCGAAGCCGACAAGGACATCCTTCAGATTTTCGAACTTGCCGAAGAGGTAAAGGTGAACAAGAGCAATCTGAAGAAGGTGCTTGGCAAGCGTCTCGCCGCACGCGTGCTGAAGAGCTGGAACGAGGACTTCGTTGACGAGGATACCGGTGAAGTAGTATCTATCGAGCGTAACGAGGTAATCATGGAACGTGAGACAGAGATTACGGAAGAGAACATGATGGAGATCCTCGAGAGCAATGCCACTACGATTCTTGTTCACAAGGACGAGAATACCGCCCAGGACTACTCTATCATCTTCAATACACTGCAGAAGGACCCTTCAAACTCAGAAAAGGAAGCCGTGCTCTATATCTATCGCCAGTTGCGTAATGCAGACCCTGCCGATGACGCCAGCGCACGTGAGGTGATCCAGAACCTGTTCTTCTCAGACAAGCGATATGACCTCGGCGAGGTAGGTCGCTATCGTATCAACAAGAAACTCTCGCTCAATACCGACATGAATGTACGCGTATTGACAAAAGAGGATATCATCGAGATTATCAAATATCTTATTCAGCTTATCAATTCAAAAGCTACCGTGGATGATATCGACCACTTGTCAAACCGTCGTGTACGTACCGTCGGCGAACAACTCGGCAACCAATTCGCCATTGGTCTTGCCCGCATGAACCGTACCATACGTGAGCGTATGAACGTCAGAGACAATGAGGTCTTCACACCGACCGACCTTATCAACGCCAAGACCATTTCGAGTGTCATCAACTCGTTCTTCGGCACCAATCCTCTGTCACAGTTCATGGACCAGACCAACCCGTTGGCAGAGGTTACACACAAGCGCCGTCTTTCAGCACTCGGACCTGGCGGTCTGTCGCGCGAAAGAGCAGGTTTCGAGGTGCGTGACGTACACTACACACACTACGGACGTCTCTGTCCTATCGAGAGCCCTGAAGGTCCAAACATCGGACTTATCTCGTCTCTCTGTGTATATGCGAAGATTAATAACCTCGGATTTATCCAGACACCATATCGTAAGGTTGAGGGTGGCGTTGCCGACCTCAACAACGACCACATAGTATATCTCACCGCTGAGGAAGAAGAGGATCACGTTATCGGTCAGGGTAACGCCCCATTGAACGACGACGGCACATTCATCCGCGACGTGGTGAAATGCCGTCAGGATGCTGACTTCCCCGTTGTGCCACCGGCACAGGTTGACCTCATCGACGTGTCGCCACAGCAGATAGCATCACCAGCAGCATCGCTGATTCCATTCCTCGAGCATGACGACGCACACCGTGCGCTGATGGGATCAAACATGATGCGCCAGGCCGTACCTCTGCTCCACAACGAGGCTCCTATAGTAGGTACCGGCATCGAGAAGCAGATATGCGAGAACTCACGCACGATGATTACAGCTGAAGGCGATGGTGTCATCGAATATGTTGACGCCACCACTATACGCATTCTCTACGACCGTACAGAGGACGAGGAGTTTGTAAGCTTTGAGCCAGCACTCAAGGAATACAGAATACCGAAGTTCCGTCGTACTAACCAGAATATGACCATCGACCTCCGTCCAATCTGTTCAAAAGGACAGCGCGTGAAGACCGGAGATATCCTCACCGAAGGATATGCTACCGAAAACGGAGAACTCGCACTGGGACGCAACCTCCTCGTTGCTTACATGCCTTGGAAGGGTTACAACTATGAGGACGCCATCGTCCTCAACGAACGTATCGTACGCGACGACGTGCTTACATCTGTTCACGTTGATGAGTATTCACTCGATGTGCGCGAGACAAAACGTGGAGTGGAAGAGTTCACTGCCGACATACCAAACGTCAGCGAGGAAGCAACAAAAGACCTCGACGAGAACGGTATCATCCGCGTAGGTGCAAGAGTAGAACCAGGCGACATCCTCATTGGAAAGATTTCTCCTAAGGGAGAGAGCGACCCATCTCCAGAAGAGAAGCTCCTCCGCGCCATCTTCGGCGACAAGGCTGGAGATGTCAAAGACTCTTCACTGAAGGCCAACCCGTCTCTTACCGGTGTCATCATCGACAAGAAGCTCTTCGCCCGTGCCATCAAGACCCGTCAGACTAAGCAGCAGGACAAGGTGCTCCTGGCCAAGATCGACGACGAGTATGCAGCAAAGAACGAGGACTTGAAGGATATCCTTATCGACAAACTCCTTGAGCTGACAGAAGATGAGGTATCTAATGGCGTAAAAGACTACACCGGTGCAGAAATCATCACCAAGGGAAGCAAGTTTACTCAAACAAACCTGCGCAACCTTGAATATGGTGATATCCAATTGATTAACTGGACCTCAGACGACCACAAGAACAAGCTTATAGCCCAACTCGTGATCAACTATCTGAAGAAGTACAAGCTGCTCGATGCCGAGATGAAACGCAAGAAGTTTGCCATCACCATCGGCGACGAACTGCCCTCTGGCATCCTCCAGATGGCAAAGGTATATGTTGCCAAGAAACGTAAGATCGGTGTCGGTGACAAACTTGCCGGTCGTCACGGTAACAAAGGTATCGTATCAAAGGTGGTACGTCAGGAAGACATGCCATTCCTCGAGGATGGACGTCCTGTTGACCTCGTGCTTAACCCTCTCGGTGTGCCATCACGTATGAACCTTGGACAGATCTTCGAGGCCATCCTCGGTGCAGCAGGACAGAAGCTTGGCGTGAAGTTTGCCACACCTATCTTCGACGGAGCAAAACTGGAAGACCTCGCCGAGTGGACTGATAAGGCAGGACTGCCACACCTCTGCTCTACATACCTCTACGACGGAGAGACAGGTGAGCGCTTCGACCAGCCTGCTACAGTAGGTATAACATACTTTCTCAAACTCGGTCACATGGTGGAAGACAAGATGCACGCCCGTTCTATCGGTCCGTACTCACTCATCACACAGCAGCCACTTGGAGGTAAGGCACAGTTTGGTGGACAGCGTTTCGGAGAGATGGAGGTCTGGGCTCTCGAGGCCTTCGGCGCAAGCCATGTGCTTCAGGAAGTGCTCACCATCAAGTCTGACGACGTCGTGGGCCGTAGCAAGGCATACGAGGCCATCGTCAAGGGCGACCCAATGCCAACTCCTGGAATACCAGAGTCACTCAACGTGCTCCTCCATGAGCTCAAGGGTCTCGGTCTGAGCGTCACCCTCGACTAATAACAGTAAACTCTTTACATAACAACATACAAAGAAGTAAATATGGCTTTTAAGAAAGATTCAAAGATAAAGAGTAATTTCACCAAAATTACCATTGGTCTTGCGTCGCCAGAAGAGATCCTCGAGAGCTCTTTCGGCGAGGTGACTAAACCAGAGACCATCAACTATCGTACATACAAGCCCGAGCGTGACGGACTTTTCTGCGAGCGCATCTTCGGTCCTCAGAAAGACTATGAGTGTGCCTGCGGTAAGTACAAGCGCATACGCTATAAGGGCATCGTGTGCGACCGTTGCGGTGTTGAGGTGACAGAGAAGAAGGTGAGAAGAGAGCGTACGGGTCATATCGACCTCGTCGTTCCCGTCGCTCATATTTGGTATTTCCGTTCTTTGCCAAACAAGATCGGATACCTTCTCGGACTTCCCACAAAGAAACTCGATGCTATCATATATTATGAGCGCTACGTCGTAATCCAGCCAGGCGCTATGGCAGGAAAGAAAGACAGTGAAGGCAACGACGCACTCGGTGCAAACATGTATGACCTGCTGTCGGAGGACGAATACAACGATATCGTTGACAACAAGATATCTCCAGACAACGACTATCTTGACGACAGCGATCCAAACAAGTTCATCGCCAAGATGGGAGCAGAGGCCATCTACGACCTTCTGACGCGTCTCGACCTCGACTCGCTCTCATACGAATTGCGCGACCGTGCCAACAGCGACTCTTCGCAACAGCGTAAGAACGAGGCTCTGAAGCGCCTTCAGGTGGTTGAGGCTTTCCGTAGCAGCCGCGACGTGAACCGTCCGGAGTGGATGATAATGAAGATTATCCCTGTCACTCCTCCCGAGCTGCGTCCTCTCGTGCCACTGGATGGAGGCCGTTTCGCCACATCTGACCTCAACGATCTCTATCGTCGCGTCATCATCCGCAACAATCGTCTGAAGCGTCTTGTTGAGATCAAGGCTCCGGAGGTTATTCTCCGCAACGAGAAGCGTATGTTGCAGGAAGCTGTTGACAGCCTCTTCGACAACTCTCGCAAGAGCAGCGCCGTAAAGAGCGAAAGCAACCGTCCGCTGAAGTCTTTGTCTGACTCACTGAAAGGTAAGTCGGGACGTTTCCGTCAGAACCTCCTCGGTAAGCGTGTTGACTATTCTGCACGTTCGGTTATCGTCGTAGGTCCAGAACTGAAGATGGGCGAGTGCGGTCTGCCTAAACTGATGGCAGCAGAGCTTTACAAGCCATTCATCATACGTAAGCTCATAGAGCGCGGCATCGTGAAGACAGTAAAGAGCGCTAAGAAAATCGTTGACCGTCGCGAGCCAGTCATCTGGGATATTCTCGAGAACGTCATGAAGGGTCACCCCGTACTTCTCAACCGTGCTCCTACACTTCACCGCCTCGGTATCCAGGCATTCCAGCCAAAGCTCATCGAAGGCAAGGCTATCCAGCTGCATCCACTGGCATGTACGGCATTCAACGCCGACTTCGACGGTGACCAGATGGCTGTTCACTTGCCACTGAGCAACGAAGCTATCCTCGAAGCACAGATCCTGATGCTTCAGAGCCACAATATCCTCAACCCTGCCAACGGTGCGCCTATCACAGTGCCTTCACAGGATATGGTGCTTGGTCTTTACTATATCACCAAGATACGTCCGGGAGCTCTCGGAGAAGGTCTGACCTTCTACGGTCCCGAAGAGGCCATCATCGCCCACAACGAGCGCCGTTGCGACCTCCACGCATTGGTTAAGGTGGTTGTAAAGGACCTCGACGAGAACGGTAATCTCGTTGACAAGATGGTAGAGACATCCGTTGGACGTGTCATCGTCAATGGTATCATCCCTGAAGAGGTAGGCTTTGTCAACAAGGTCATCTCAAAGAAGAGTCTCCGCGATATCATCGCCGATGTTATCAAGACTGTCGGCTTTGCAGAAGCCTGCGAGTTCCTTGACGGTATCAAGAACTTGGGTTATCGCATGGCATACCTTGCAGGTCTTTCGTTCAACCTCGACGACATCATCATCCCAGAGGCAAAGAAAGCACTTGTGGAGCGTGGTAATGAAGAGGTACGCCAGATCACCGAGACATATAATATGGGTTTCATCACCGACACCGAGCGTTACAATCAGGTTATCGACACATGGACACACGTCAACAACGACCTTGGCAATGTTCTTATGAAGGAGATGACAGAAGCCGACCAAGGATTCAACGCCGTATTCATGATGCTCGACTCTGGAGCGCGTGGTTCTAAGGACCAGATCCGTCAGTTGTCAGGTATGCGTGGTCTTATGGCCAAGCCACAAAAGGCGGGTGCCGAGGGAGCACAGATTATCGAGAACCCTATTCTTTCTAACTTCAAGGAAGGTATGTCAGTGCTCGAGTACTTCATCTCTACCCACGGTGCTCGTAAGGGTCTTGCCGACACCGCCATGAAGACAGCCGACGCCGGATATCTAACACGTCGTCTCGTTGACGTTTCGCACGACGTGATCATCAACGAGGAAGACTGCGGTACACTCCGCGGTCTGGTATGCACGGCATTGAAGAATGGCGACGAGGTAATCTCAACTCTGTCAGAGCGTATTCTTGGACGAGTGTCAGTACACGACATCATACATCCTACTACAGGCGAGCTGATTGTGGCTGCCGGCGAGGAGATAACAGAAAAAGAGGCACAAGAAATAGAGAACTCACCTATCGAGAGCGTTGAGATTCGTTCAGTGCTCACCTGCGAGAGCAAGCACGGCGTCTGCATGAAGTGCTACGGCCGCAACCTTGCTACACGCAAGATGGTACAGAAAGGCGAGGCTGTAGGTGTCATCGCGGCACAAGCCATCGGTGAACCAGGTACACAGCTTACTCTCCGTACGTTCCACGCCGGTGGTGTGGCAGCGAATGCTGCTGCCAACGCGTCTATCGTGGCCAAGAACGACAGTCTCATTGAGTTCGAGGAGCTCCGTACTGTACCTTTCGAGGAAGACGGCAACCCATGCGAGATGGTAGTAAGCCGACTGGGCGAAATCCGTTTCGTAGATCCAAATACGAAGATCGTTCTCTCTACAATGAACATACCATACGGTTCTTCACTCTATCACAAGCATGGAGACATCGTGCCAAAGGGCGAGAAGATTGCCCAGTGGGACCCATTCAACGCCGTTATCGTAACAGAGTACGCTGGTGTGCTGAAGTTCAACGACGTGGTTGAAGGTGTAACCTACCGTGCCGAGACTGACGAAACCACAGGTCTTACAGAAAAGATCATCACCGAGTCGAAAGACAAGTCAAAGGTGCCTACCTGCGACATCATAGACAAGAACGGCGAGAAGGTCGGCACATACAACTTCCCTGTAGGAGGTCACATCGTAGTTGAAGACGGCCAGAGCGTCAAGACTGGTGAGACACTTGTCAAGATTCCACGCGCTGCTGTCAAGGGTGGTGACATCACCGGAGGTCTTCCACGTGTCACCGAGCTCTTCGAAGCACGCAACCCGTCTAACCCCGCCGTAGTGTCAGAAATCGACGGAGAGGTGACCATGGGCAAAGTAAAGCGTGGTAATCGCGAGATCGTAGTAACATCAAAGACAGGCGAACAGCGCAAATACTTGGTTTCTCTGTCTAAGCAAATCCTGGTACAGGAGCATGACGCCGTACGTGCTGGTACTCCACTTTCAGATGGTGTTATCACACCAGCCGACATCCTTGCCATCAAGGGTCCTACGGCAGTTCAAGAGTACATCGTCAACGAGGTTCAGGACGTTTACCGTCTGCAGGGTGTGAAGATCAACGACAAGCACTTTGAGATTATCGTACGTCAGATGATGCGCAAGGTACAGATCAACGACCCAGGAGACACCTCGTTCCTCGAGCAGGAAGTAGTTGACAAGCTTGACTTTGCAGAAGAGAACGACCGTATATGGGGTAAGAAGGTTGTCACCGACGCAGGAGACAGCGAGAACCTCAAGGCTGGTCAGATCGTCACTGCTCGCAAACTGCGTGACGAGAACTCACTGCTTCGTCGCCGCGACCTCAAGTTGGTACAGGTGCGCGATGCTGTGGCTGCCACATCAACCCAGATACTCCAAGGTATCACCCGTGCAGCCCTACAGACAAAGAGCTTCATGTCTGCAGCTTCATTCCAGGAGACTACAAAGGTGCTTAACGAGGCAGCCATACGTGGTAAGGTTGACCGTCTGGAGGGTATGAAGGAGAACGTGATTTGCGGCCATCTCATCCCTGCTGGTACTGGTCTCCGCGAGTTCGACAAACTGGTAGTCGGTTCGAAAGAAGAATACGAGCGCATGCAGGCTAATCGCAAGAACGTGCTCGACTTTGCCGACGAAGATGTTGTTGAGACAGAAAGAGATTGATTATGAAGTTGACGAGTTGACAAGTTGACAAGTTGACGAGTAAATAGAAAAGGTTGACGGGTTGGCAAGTTGTAGTCTATACGGACAAAACAGCTTGGTTGCCCGTCAACTCGTTAAATAATAATTCTAAAGACATAACATACTATGAATGAGAATAAGGAACAGGGAGCAAACGCCCAGATTGAACTGCCCTCAGAAATAGCAGAGGGGAAATACGCCAATTTCGCAATTATCACCCACTCAAGCAGCGACTTTGTAGTTGACTTTGCGAGCATACTGCCAGGAGTGCCGAAGCCACAGATTCGTAGCCGCATAATATTGGCTCCTGAACACGCAAAGCGCCTGCTTATGGCACTGCAGGAGAACATTGTTCGCTATGAGCGCGAGTACGGCAAGATACAGTTGCCAAACAGCGAGCCACGTACCGTTGCCCCTTTCAATACAAAAGGCGAGGCATAACACATAAAAATAAATATTATGCAAGAGACAAGACAAAATAAGATAGCCCGTCTGCTTCAGAAGGAACTGAGTGTCATCTTCCAGCAGCAGACAAGGGCAATGCGAGGCGTTATGGTGTCGGTCACAAGGACAAAGATATCCCCCGACCTAAGCGTATGCACAGCCTACCTAAGCGTCTTCCCCAGCGAACGCGGAGAGGAGATAATAAAAAACATCAATGCCAACGACAAGACTATCAGGTACGAATTAGGAACGAGAGTGCGTCATCAGTTGCGTATCATTCCTGAATTACGATTCTTTATCGACGACTCTCTCGACTATATTGACCGAATAGATGAGCTTCTGAAGAAATGAACTTTCCGTTTTTCATCGCCCGCAGGTATCTCTTCTCAAAAAAGAGCACACACGCCATAAACATCATCAGTGCCATCAGCGCCATAGGCGTAGCCGTGGCTACCATGGCCTTGGTAGTGACACTGAGCGTGTTTAATGGTTTCCACGATCTTGTAGCATCGTTTTTCACCAGCTTCGACCCTCAGCTGGAGGTATCTCCAATAAAGGGGAAGACCGTGGCTGCTGACGACCCCACGCTACAGAAGATCTGCTCACTCCCGGAAGTGGAAGTGGCAACAGAGACGGTAGAAGACATGGCACTCGCCGTGTATAACGACCGCCAGGCAATGGTAAGGATAAAGGGTGTGGAAGACAATTTCGACAGTCTTACCCATATTCGTGAGATTCTTGTCGGCGACGGAGAATATGCACTTCATGCCGCCGACATGAATTACGGCATATTGGGCATACGGCTGGCCGAGCGCCTCGGCATGGGTTATACTTTCCAGAACGAGCTTAGGATATACGCTCCTAAACGCGAGGGCCAGCTCAACATGGCAAATCCGGAAGAAGGTTTCGTGGCCGACAACCTGTATTCGCCAGGTGTGCTCTTCTATGTGAAACAAGGCAAATACGACAAGAACTATATACTTACAAGTATTTCGTTTGCCCGCAACCTGTTTGCCCAGCAAGGCATGGTGTCGGCAGTGGAGTTACGTCTGAAACCTGGTAGCGATTTCGACAAGGTGAAGTCAGAGATGCAGGAGATAGGCAAAGGCAAGTTTCTGGTCAAAGACCGCTACGAGCAGCAGGAAGACACCTTCAAGATAATGAAGATAGAGAAACTCATAGCTTATATCTTCCTTACGTTCATCCTCATCGTAGCTTGTTTCAACATCATAGGCAGCATCTCGATGCTGATCATCGACAAGCGTAATGATGTAGTTACGCTAAGGAACTTGGGTGCCAGCGACAAGCAGATAGTACACATCTTCCTCTTTGAGGGACGAATGATCTCCACCACAGGAGCCGTTGTGGGCATCGCCATAGGCTTGCTGTTGTGCTGGATTCAGCAGACATGGGGGATTGTTGGATTAGGACGTTCCAGTGGTTCGTTTATCATCGACAGCTATCCCGTCAGCGTGCATCCCGAAGACATTGTCGTCATCTTGTTCACGGTGCTCGCAGTGGGCTATGCAGCAGTATGGTATCCTGTAAGATACTTCGCAAGGAGACTTTTATAAATAATATAGAGCGAGGAGAGAGGTGCGTGTCACCTCTCTCCTCGCTCTGTATTATTACATTACATTAACCCTATCTTGGAAGATTGAAGGCTCGAGTCATCTCTGCCATCTCTTCTTGGCTCATGCCATCTGGCTCGAAGCCCATACATTTAGCGTTGATATAAATCTTTGCACTCTTCGACAGTACATCGATTTGGTCGAAGGCATCCATCACGTCTATGCCCTTTGCAAAGACTCCATGTTTTTCCCACATCACCACGTCATACTCTTCCAATTCCTTAAGAGTCCTGTTGGCAAGTTCGAGACTACCGGGAAGAGTATATGGCACGATGCCGAGACCTAACGGACAGAAAGCCTTTGTCTCAGGAATCATACTCCAGAGCAGAGTGCTCAACACATCCTTGCCCATGAACGCCTTGTTGTGGCTCATCGAGATGAGTTCAATAGGATGAGTATGAACGGTGGCCTTGTAAGAAGAACCCTTTTCTATCTGACGTGCATGTACGCTTAGATGACTTGGCAACTCAGAAGTAGGCATCACGGCATTGTCAGCGACAATAACGTATGAGGCGCAATCGTCCAATATCCTGATGATACTTCCATTGTCCATAGGCCATCTTGCGAGGTCACGCATGCGCTTTCCTGTACCTTTACAATAGAAATAGCAACCTTTCAACGCAGGCAACTGAGTGCCTATCTGAATCACTTCACTGATAGCGGGTAATGACTTTATCTCGTCATCCACATATTCAGTAATATTCACTGTAATGTTTCCGCCATTACGCTCAGCCCATCCATTTTGCCAAAGATATCCAGCTACTTCAGCAATCTTTTCTATTTCCCTTTTCAGGTTGGGACGACCTTCAAGAATACTTTTCATATATCAAATGTTGTTTGTTTTTCGTTTTCGGGTGCAAAAATAGTCTTGTTTTAAGAATCAAAGCATTTGATTTTGATATAGTACCTTTGAGTTTTGGCAACTCTTGCTAACCTTAACTTACGTTTTATATAATTGGATATTTTTCATATCATAAAGTTATGCAGAATCAGATGGATTTATTAATTTTGCATCCGATAACGAATCTACTTCCAAAAAAATACTAAAGACATTTTATGATCATGCGAATAAAACATCTGTTTTTATCACAGTCCGTGATATTATTCTCGTTGTTGGCAACGCCAAGTGAGACACTCGTCGCGCAGACGCTTCCACAACCCACCCGTGAAGCCAGGCCCGGCATACGCTGGTGGTGGTTAGGATCTGCCGTTGACAAGGAAAATCTGAAATGGAATCTCAGCCAATACAAGGAGAAAGGCATTGGTGCCGTCGAAATCACTCCAATATACGGGGTACAAGGCAACGACAAAAACAATATCCAATATCTATCCCCCCAATGGATGGACATGCTGAATCTTGTTGAGCAGGAAAACCAACGAAACGACATTGAGACTGGAATGGCTACCGGTACGGGATGGCCCTTCGGAGGTCCATGGGTTCCTATCGAAGAGGCTGCATGCAAAGCTATCTTTGTAGATACCATCGTTGACGCCAAACATCACGTTGACGCCATCAAGTTTACGTTGCCGGCAAAAGAGACGAAATACGCCACTCTGAGACTCGTCAGGGAATATCCCCTCGACGGCACATCCGACAAGAAACGTGTCATTGCCCTTTTTGAAAGCAGAACCCGCCAAATGGTAAAACGTGCGGCTCCCGGTGGAGAGGGATATGTGATAGACCATTTCGACTCTACAGCCGTCGCAAACTATCTCGCACACATCGAGAAAGCCTTTGTAGAGACGGGTACACCATTCCCTCATACCTTCTTCAACGACAGTTACGAAGTATATGGTGCCAACTGGACACCCACCCTCTTCGACGAGTTCCGCCGCCGTCGCGGATATGCTCTTGAAGACAAGATAAAAGAACTTGTAGATGGCGACCCGCAGACAGTGAGCGACTATCGCGAGACGCTTGGCGACATGCTCCTTGCCAATTTCACTAACCAATGGACAGCCTGGGCACACCGTCATGGCGCAATAACACGCAACCAAGCACACGGTTCGCCTGCAAACCTCATCGACTGTTATGCCGCTGTAGATATACCAGAGATAGAAGGATTCGGCCTTACCGACTTTGGCATCCGCGGATTGCGAAGCGATTCAGGCAACACCCGTCGCAACGATTCAGACCTCAGCATGCTCAAATATGCCCCTTCAGCAGCCCATATCACGGGCAAGCGTTACACCTCCAGCGAGACCTTCACCTGGCTTACCGAACATTTCCGTACCTCACTCAGTCAGATGAAACCCGATCTCGACCTGATGTTCTGTGCAGGAGTCAACCACGCTTTCTTCCACGGCACATGCTATTCGCCAAAAGACGACCCATGGCCAGGATGGAAGTTCTACGCCTCTGTCGATATGAGTCCCACAAACAGTATCTGGCGCGACGCGCAAAATCTGATGGACTATATCACCCGCTGCCAGACATACCTGCAGTGGGGACAGCCCGACAACGACTTCCTTGTCTATCTGCCCGTGCGCGACATGTGGCGCAACGATACCAAGAACCTGCTCATGCAGTTCGACATCCACTCTATGGCAAAGAAAGCGCCCGAGTTCATAAAGACCATCCTTGACATCGACCGTGCAGGTTTCGACTGCGACTATATCAGCGACCACTATCTCATGTCCACCACCTTCCGCAAAGGGATGTTGGAGACAGCAGCAGGCACACGCTATCGTGGCATAATAATACCCAAAGACTGTAGGCTGCCCGAGACAGTGGCACGACATCTCAACACGCTGAAGAAGCAGGGAGCCATCATCATCGACGGCAACGACGAGAAAGCCATGGAGGAGGCTGCACGTCCCGAACATATCAAACGCGAACTCGGGTTAAAGATGATCAGGCGCAGCAACAGCTACGGCCACCACTACTTCATAGCCAATCTCACACCAAACGATGTTGACACAAGAGTAAAGTTGGCCATCGACGCCCGCCATGGACTATGGTACGACCCGTTGACAGGCGAGACCTACGTTGCCGACATCAATGGCGACGGCCTCTCACTCACCCTCAAAAGCGGCGAAAGCCGTATCCTTATTTGTTCGGCCAACAGCCTCGACGCTCTCGCCACCACCTCTGCTCCAGCCAAGGTAGAATCAGCCAAGGAGATCGACCTGACAAGTCGCCAGTGGACTCTTTCCTTCACCGAGGAACAGCCTAAGGTAAACGAGACATATACGTTAGATGGCCTGCAGACATGGGAGTCGTTGGGCGATAGCGCAGCTGTGACGATGGGCACTGGCATCTATGAGACTACTGTGAAAATGACGAAGGCCGAAGCCCGCAGCAAGTGGATGATAGACCTTGGCGACGTCCGCGAGAGCGCCCGTGTATATGTCAACGACAAATATATAGGATGCGCATGGGCAGTTCCATATATTCTAAATTGTAAGGATGCCTTCCACAAGGGAAACAACACCATAAGAATAGAGGTGACCAATCTGCCGGCAAACCGCATTGCCGACCTCGACCGCCGAGGAGTGAAGTGGCGCAAGATGAACGAGATAAACATCGTCAACATCAACTACAAGAGAACCACCTACGACAGTTGGTCTCCCGTGCCGAGTGGCCTTGGCAGCAGCGTAAGACTGATAGAGACAATGTGAAAAGAAAACGAGATATAACCAATTGATAAAAAAAACGACAAATATGAAAATGAAGAAGACAGCTTTCACCATCCTACTCGCCTTCTGTGGCATCATCACCATAGAAGCCCAGGACAACATCCTTGACTTGGTGCACCGCACCAACGATTATTTCATGGAGAAATACAGTGACCCGACACTCGACACCTACGTCAACAAACGACGTACGAGCAACCTCTGGACGCGTGCCGTGTATTATGAAGGTCTTATGGCCCTGTATGAGATCGACAAACAACAACGCTACATCGACTACACCGACCGCTGGGCAGACTATCACAAATGGACGGCTCGCCATAGTGTTCACGACACCGATGCCGACAACCAATGCTGCCAGCAGACATACATCGACCGCCATATTCAGAGCGGCATGCAGAAAGACCTCTCAAAGGTAAAGGAGAATCTCGACTACCAGATGTCAACCAACAGATACGACTACTGGACATGGATCGATGCCATACAGATGGCAATGCCCGTATATGCCAAATATGCCAAACTCACTGGCGAACGCAAATACCTCGACTATGCCATGAACTCCTATCGCTGGTCGCGCGACACACTTGCCGGCGGTTTGTTCAACAAGCAAGAAGGTCTTTGGTGGCGCGACAAGGACTATGTGCCCCCATATAAGGAGAGCGACGACAACAACTGCTACTGGAGCCGAGGCAACGGATGGGTGTATGCAGCGTTAGTGAGAGTGATGGAGACACTGCCAAAGAGCGACAAGGCATATAAGGAATTGAAAAAAGACTTCATCCTAATGAGCCGCGCCCTCGTGAAATGCCAACGTGAGGACGGCTTCTGGAACGTGAGCCTTGTTTCGCCCGTCACTTATGGCGGTCCCGAGATGACCGGCACCTCGCTCTTCCTCTATGGTATGGCGTGGGGAGTACGCAACGGCATCCTAAAGCAGAAAGACTATGCCACTGTGATGGAGAAAGCTTGGAAAGCCATGGCCTCCTGCGTTCATCCTAACGGATTCCTCGGCTGGAACCAAGGTACAGGCAAAGATCCTTCAGCAGGCCAGCCCGTCACCTTCACCTCTGTTCCTGATTTTGAAGACTACGGCACAGGCTGCTTCATGCTTGGAGCCATCGAATATTACAAGTTAACAAAGAAATAGAGTGAAGAGTGATAAGAAAGGAATGAGAAAACAAAAAAAAGACAGATGAAAAAACAACTCATACTATTAGCCCTGATGCTGACAACGGTAAGCGTCAGTGCCCGCGAGAAAAAAGACGTTTGGCCAGACGGCACCAAGATGGACCCATGGTTTAGTAATGTGACAAAGGTAAATACCGACACCTTAGGAAAGCGTTACATCTTGACCGAACACGGAGTGAAGTCAGACAGTACCATCGTGCAGACACAAGCCATACAGGCAGTGATTGACAAGGCATCAAAGGCAGGCGGCGGTGTTATCGTGGTGCCAGAGGGAACATATCTCAGCGGAGCCTTGTTCTTCAAGCCCAAGACCCACCTGCTTGTCGAGGATGGCGGAAAGCTGAAGGGAAGCGAGCGCATCGCCGACTTCCCCATCCTTGAGACACGCATAGAGGGACAGACCTGCAAATACTTCGCTGCCCTTGTCAATGCCGACAATCTCAATGGTTTCACCATCGCTGGTCATGGCACTATCGACGGCAACGGCTATCATTATTGGCAAGAGTTCTGGATCCGCCGCAAGTGGAATCCACAGTGTACTAATAAAGACGCCCAGCGTCCGCGCTTGGTATATATATCTAACTGCAAGAATGTCACCGTCCAAGATGTACGTTTGCAAAACAGTCCGTTCTGGACCAACCATCTCTATCGTTCCGACCACGTGCGCTTCCTCGACTGTCATATCTACGCTCCCACCAAGGGTGTGAAGGCGCCGAGTAGCGACGCCATTGACATCGACGTATGCCACGATGTGCTCGTGGATGGTTGTTATATGAGCGTCAACGACGATGCCATAGCCATAAAAGGCGGGAAAGGCACCTGGGCAGACAAAGCTCCGGATAATGGTCCAAACAAGAATATCCTCATCCAGAACTGCCGTTATGGAGTGGTACATGGCTGTCTCACCCTCGGCAGCGAGAGCGTCTATGACCGTAATATAGTATTGCGTAATATCGACGTTGACAACGCCGACCGCGTGTTATGGCTGAAGATGCGTCCCGACACGCCTCAGCATTATGAATATGTCACCGTGGAAAATATCACTGGCACCACTGGCAGTTTCCTCGTCATACGTCCGTGGACACAATTCTTCAAGCCCGAAGACCGCGCCGACATGCCGCTCAGCCAGTGCAACAATATCGTGATGCGCGACATCGACATGAAGTGTAACAATTTCTTCGATGTAGGCACGAGCGACAAATACCGTCTTTACGACTTCACCTTTGAGGATATCAACGTGAGCGACAAGCGCAACGCTTTTGACGCTAAGCTGATAGAAAAGACAAAGGTAAAGAATCTGAAAATCAACGGTTCATCGCTCTAAACTCTGATGGTTTCATACCCGTCTTAGCCTTGAACTTAGAAGAGAAATAGTCTGGCGACTCAAAGTTGAGTCGGTAGGCTATTTCTTTTATGCTCTCGTTGGTAGCCGAGAGCAGTTCCTTTGCCCGTTGCAGCCGCAGGTCATGCTGATATGTGGCAGGCGCTATTCCTGTAATCTCCTTAAACAGTTTTCTGAAGCTCGAATAGCTCAGTCCCAAGCCCTGCGATATATCCTGTATGGTAAGATTCTTCTCCAGCGACTCCCTTATGAGTTTCTGTGCCCTGTTGATGATATCCACTTGCGCATGCGACGTGCGGTTGAGTTCGTTGTTCCTCTCCAACGAATACATCAGTCCTATGAGGTGATTCACTATGCCCGCCATTGTCTGCTGCGCGTATGGAGCCTCTTCGAGTGCAGTCCTGTATGCCTCTTGGTACAGTTGCTGAATCTCATGGCTGAAGCCAACATGGTAAATAGGTTTCTCTTTCGATAGGAATCCCGCGCGCACCCTATCGTCGATATTCTTTCCCTTAAACCCTATCCAGTAGCTCTCCCATCCCTTGTCGTCAAGAGGATAATACGTATGCCATTCGCCAGGGAAGAGGAGGAACATGTCGCCTGGTTTTATCAGCGTCTCGGGCACCGAGGCAGACTTAAACACGCCTTCTCCTGCCGGATTATAGAGCAACTGATATTCATCAAGTGTCCTTCCTTTATCTACATAGAAATAATATCCGTAGGCATGCCCACGGGTAGGATAAGCTTCGCCAGATTCTATAATCTCATGTCCTACAGTGCTCACGGTCAATCCCCATTCCAAGTCACGTTCGGACGCTACGAGGTACTTGCTATTCTGCATAAGGTAACATTATTGTTAGATAATTATGGGAACAAAGATATGTATTTTTCCTGAGAACGCCAAGTTATGCCCCTTTATTTTTGCATAAATTTACACTCTTGTGTTTTCATCTTCTTTTCCCATAAATACTTTTCTTTGTTTTTTAACAATCGGTTGCAAAATAAAGCAGGCAGAAGTTCACGTGGAATCTTCTGCCTGCAAACCTAACGATGTCCCTTATAAACCTAAAAATATCCTTAATGAAAAAGGATGTCTTTCTTATGGAAAGTATTATTTTATCGATACTTTTATACCACCCTTGGCCGTACGGACGATATATGTGCCAGGAGCGAGACCTTGCTTTTTGAGGTCGGCAGGTATTGACGCCTTTGTGGTTTCAATACGAGTCAGCACCTTTATGCCGCCCATGGTAAAGACATCTGCCTCGAACGATGCCGTTGCCTCTATGTCGTCAATACCTGTGTCGATAATGACGGCGATGATGCCTTCAGAGAGCAGACGCGACGTATCCCAACCGAGACCGGCGGGAAGAGCCTGGAGGTCGAAGGCAGGAGAGCCGCTGATGGTTCCCTCACAGTTAACGACACGAACGTAGTCGCCGACAGCCGGTGTCCAGCCAGAGCCATAGGTGACGTGGATAGTACCGTCGAGCGCGGCATTGCCTTTCACTTTGAGGAAAGCCCAAGCTTGACTCTTCGCTCCTGTAATGCTGTTTACCGACAGCGAGTCGGCCTTTGTCTTGTTGACATAGATGTTTGATCCAGCTTCAGCCTTGAGATTTTTCTCTATGACAATATAGCCAACGTTCTTGTTCTGCGATTCGGCAGCATAAGTGCCCGGACGTAGCGAGCCACCATCCAGGAGGTTGACGCCGTAGCAATATCCCAATCCACGCAGTTCTCCTTCATCCTGCACATAAGTTATGGTCGGCGCCGTCATCGACTTGGTGGCAGTAGCCTTATTAAGTTTCACGACACCCTCGACAATCTTCAGCGACTTGGCGTTGGCAAGCACATTCTCAGAGGCTATGGTCCATACGCCCGTACCGTTCTTCACCACATTGCTTCCATTGATAGAGCCAGAGAAGTTGAAGTTGACGTTCTTTCCACCTATGGTGAGAGTGTTGGTGCTTGAACCATAATATCCGCCGTTGCTGATATATCCCGAACCCGTGAGAGCGCCAATGGCGAAGTTCTTGCCGCTGGTATTAAAAGGCGTGTCTTTCGTAAAGCGGGCATCAACGTTGAGAGTGGCTTGCGGTATGCCGTGAGTATTGTTGAAGTCGAATACCGGTTCGTAAGCATTCTTATTGCCACGCTTGGCATTGATTGTACCTGTAAAACCGCTCCAGTCGCCGTTAAATGGGCAGCGAACCCAAGTGGCGTAGATGTCGATGGTGCCAGCACCTGTGAGTTTTCCTGTATAGTCGCACCTGCCGTCAGGATACCAACTTGCCGTCGAACCCTCAGGCACATCGATGTTGACGTTGTCTGAGTTACTGCTGTAGATGGTGTTTTCAGCCTTGAGCACCACCTTGTTTCCGTTGAGCGCCACCGTCTTACCATTGAAGTGAGAATCGCCGAAGTCATACACTGTTCCTCCTTCGATATACAGCTTGTCGTAGTCGGCAGAGCCATTGAGCTGCAGCGTACCCGTACCAGTCTTGTGCAAGTCGCGGTCTTTTCCGGTGTTGTTTTTCTTCACGGCACCGTTGAGGATGAGCGTGCCCGTAGTGTTTATCGTGCCGCCCTTGTCTCCTATGACGATGGTGTGTGAAGCCGTCATATTAGATGTGGTCTTCAGCGTACCGTTATCCACGAGAGTGATGGTGTTAGACACATCGCCAAGAGCGCCGTATTGCAGGCCGTCGTTGTTGGCTAGCGATGCGGGAACAAGCGTACCGCCACTTACTACCGTACCGCCAGAGTACTTGTTTACATTATTTATATTCACGGTGCCGGAACCCTCAACGCGGAGTTGGATGTCGCCTTCAATGGCTCCGTCGCCCGAGACGGTATAAGTCTTGCTGTTGTTCTTAAACACTACGCTGCCTGGAGTGATGTTCTCGGCAATGTTGACTGATGTGGTAGAGGCATTGTCATCGAAGGTCACGTCGTCGCCCGTGACGAAGGTCTTGTCGGAAGAAGAGAAGTTGGCCGTGTTCATCAAGTCCCATGTAGAACCACCCTCGCCCGTCCATGTCACGCTCTCGCTCTCTCGGCCGTCATGGATGGTCATCGTGATCTTTCCGTCAGCATAAGCTAACTGGTATTTCTTTCCCGAGAGTCCCTCGACCACGATGTCGGCAATGTTTCCTGTCAGTTCTGCTACCTCAGCCAGCACATAATCTCCAGCTTGCGGTGCAGAAGTGAACTCGAATACAGGCGCATCGTATTCAGGGCCGTTCTCCCAGTTCTTTTTCTCAATGGTCATCTTTGTTGCAACAAACTTATCGACGTTATTGCCTTCCGCGTCGAAGACTATACGTGCGCCGAAGCCCAGGTTGAGTTCTGAAGTGGAAAGCGAGCCTGTCTTGTCCATGCCGCCAAGATAGATTACAGAGCCGTAGTCGGCCTTGATGCCAGCATTAAACGTACCGTTAGAGTTCAACTTGGCAAAGCGGTTGAGCCATACGGGGCTCTTCTCCATGGTTCCGTCAAACTGCAGTGTTCCAGCCCACACGTCAGTGTTGCCGCTGTATGTCTCTTTCACGTTTGGCAAGACGAGTGTTCCGTCGCCCTGCTTCACCAGTCGCATATTTCCGGTAAAGGCGCCTCCCGTGAGCGTGTGAGTATAATAGGTATAAGATATCTCTGTGTCTTTTACTGTGCACTCGCTTGGCGCGCTGCCCTGCACCCATGAAGGAGCATTGTCGATAAATACCGAAGGGGCGGCTCCGTCGGCTACGGCTACGGTAGCGTCGCCGTTAGTGGCCAGCAGCGCCTGCTTGTCATTGAGGTCGGTACCGAGTGCTGTCGTCACCTCTACGCGTCCTGTTGTGGTGAGAGGAGGAGGAGCGATGGTTATGCCTTCGAGTTCGCCGAGGAAGTAAGAGGCGTGAGGCGGCTGGTTGTAGCCGCAGGGTTGCCATACCATGGCGTTGCGGTACTGATGGTCATACCATAGCGAGTAGTTGCGCCACTCGGTAGGAATGGTAGAGGTATAGATGCGAATGTTATTGTCAGCCGTACGCACGATGACCTCCTCTCGCCAGTCGCCGAAGATATCGCCCTGATAGCAAGGGGTGGCCTTGGTGCTGTTGTTAGAGTAAGCTCCCGAGAAGGTTGCGAGTGTGCCCACTCCTGGTTTGGATACTGTGATATTCTGGTAACATTCCTCTTGTAGGTCGCCGTCCCAATAGATGCGGAAGTTCATCTCGAGTCCTTTGGTGTTCACGTTGACATGATCGGCAATTACTGTTGAGATGGGTGTATCGTGAGCTCCATAGCACACGGCACCAGGAAGAGAGTTATAGAAGTTTCCTGCAATGGCACGTCCGGCATCGTTGGTGTCGGTCATGCGGTAGTATATCTTCGACGTGGTGGCGTCGCGGAAGTTGTTGGCGGGATTATCCTCGTTGCAGGCGAATATCTCCTGTCCGTGACGATAAGGGTTAAGGTCGCTGACATGGTGAGCATCGCCATGTCCGAGTCCTGTGGTGGAGAGTCCCATTCCGTTATCGTCAATCACCATCGAGCCCCATACTATCTCGTCGCGTCCGTCCCAATCCACGTCGGCTATTGAATAGTTGTGATAGCCCTGTCCATACCATGGCGAGCCTGGCTTGTTGTTAGTCCAATACCAACGTACGCTGAGCTCGTGTGACGTAGGATTCACGTCGTAGGCGATGAACTTGTGTCGGGTGTAGATGCCACGTCCGATAAACATGCTCGGGTGTTTGCCGTCGAGATAAGGGGCACCGAAGAAGTGCTTGGTAGAGCGGTGTCCGTATCCGTCGCCCCAGGCCGCCTTGAGGTCGGTCTCTCCGTCCTCGAGTCTTTTCAGCGGATAGTCTATGCACTGGTATGGCCTTCCTGTCGCTCCTTCGCAGTAGAAGAGGAATTCCTTTCCATAGTATGTAAACCACTCTACCGAGCCTGACTCTTTCGGTATGCGGTAGTTGGTCCATGACGTGCCGTTCTTACCGTCGGCACCGATGGTGTATGTTGTTCCGTCGGCCATGTGTACTGTTGAGCCCTCTTCGAGTCGCATTACAACCTCTGCCTTGCCGTCCATGTCCCAGTCATATCCTACTATGTTCTGTTCGTTGTTTTGGAAGTCGCCCATGTTTGGACCGCAGTTCACCCACCACAGCACGGTTCCGTCCTGCTTGAGGCATGCGAGCATGGAGTATTCCTTTGTCTCCACACCGTTGATGGTCGGTCCGTTCTTGGGATAAAGCTGTTCGCCTTCCTCCTTGTTGTCGAACTTCATGAGTATCTCCACCTCGCCGTCTCCGTCAACGTCGGCACAACAGGCGTCGTTAGGCACGTAGGTTGATTTGAGCGAAGCGTCGTGCTTGATTTTTATTGTCTTGTAGTTGTTGGTGAGCACCTCGGCAGTTTTCGATGCTGCCTGTTCCACGCCGTTCACCACAGCCTTCACTGTATATTTGCTGCTGGCAGAACCGGCGGCATCAGTAAAGTTCGACACGTTGAGCGGTTCGCTGTTCACCTTGGTGCCGTCGCGATAGAGATTGTATTTCACGTCAAAGTATTCATCGGCTTGTATTCTCCACGAACAATACACGCCACCTGTAGTTTGCACGGCAACAAGACCGCGGTCAAGCCTGTCCGTAAATCTCTGTGCCATAGCCACGTTATACGATGCGAATGCAGCGATAACGAATGCGATAAGTTTCTTTTTCATAAACAGTATCTATTAGGTTTCTTATTTTGGGTGCAAAGTTAATAAAAAAAAATCTAACAAGACACTCAATTTTCTGATTTTCACCTATACTTTTTGGCACAAGGCGTAATAAAAACAAGTCATCAAGACATACTGACTCTTACCAACATCTTTCATTCTACAATGACGATGGATGTACTGAATAAAATGGAATCTTGGTCATAACGATAGAAGCCTAACTACTCAGCTGCTATCTGACTAACTATTATAACTTATTCATTACAGCTGAAATGATTTCCTAACGATGACTGCGTGGATATGATGCGAATACGCTTTCGTTTTATGTTCCGCAGTGCGGAACGTATATTCCGCAGTGGTGAACGTACATTCCGCAGTGGCGAACGTACGTTCCGCACTGCGGAATATAAAACGAAAGCCCCATGGTATTAAATTACAATAGCTTTCATGAATATTTATAGATGCCTGCCTTCACATATTTATAACAGGCAAGTAGATGCTGTCACTCTCGCGATCGTTCGCATTCTATGTTTTTTCATTTTCTTCTATCACTTCTATCACAAACCATATTAACAATCTTACTGATAGACAGTTGGATTGTGATAGAAGGAGTGATAGAAGCGTGATAGAAGTGATAGAAGAAAGGTTTTTAAACTACAAAATTGCAGGAATTTACGGGTCACCAGTAAAACCCTGTGTTTAACCGAATATCATTGATAACCTGTAGAGG
>SAMEA3663036__coassemble_278_pt1 | contig 24884 bp, 20 predicted proteins | sample SAMEA3663036__metabat2_low_PE_037 | metagenome-assembled genome bin SAMEA3663036 (sample SAMEA3663036) | pig gut metagenome | biome: pig gut; feature: pig-associated habitat; material: faeces | place: France | collected 2012
CCCGCAAGGAGGAAGTAGTGCTGGTGGTGGAGTAATCAACGTTTTCGTTAAGCCAACTGGCCGACATGGACGCAAGAAACATCATGTTCGTGGCATACACACTGATGGACCTTGAAGGCGACACGGGACATTAATCTCTAAAACGTTAAAATAACAAAACGTTTCGGGCGTTGGCGCAAGAAAAGTACATCATGGGTGTTTATATGTTACGAAAGATAATGAATAACAATATGAAGAAAACATTTAAGAACATTGCCATGACGGCTTTAGCGCTGCTCGCCCTGTCGGCATGCAGTTCAACAAAGAAAATCAGTGACGACAAGAGTAATGGTATGACAAGCATGACGAATGAAGACGATATCGACCCTGGGTTCATGGTGCTCTCTGATGCGCAATATGACCTCGTGAAGCGTAATAACCAGTTTGCCCTTAACCTCTTCTCGGAGGTTAAGGGAGTTGGCTCGAGCGTGATCTCGCCAATGAGCGTCACCTATCTTATGTCGATGCTTGCCAATGGAGCGGAAGGAGTAACGCGAGAGGAAATTATGGCTGCCATCGGTGCCAAAGACTTCGACATCGACGAGATGAACGCGTTCTATGCCTATCTCATGAAAAGGGCAAAGACTGCCGACAAGCAGACCACGCTCAACATTGCAAACTATATTGCCCTCAACAAGGAGTTTAAGTTGAAGAAGAAATTCGCATCCACTATCGCCGACAGTTATCAAGGCTCCGTGGAAGCTCTTGACTTCAACGATTCCAAGAGCACAACGCGAATAAACGGATGGTGCAGTGAGCATACCGACAACATGATACCCTCCATCATTGACCAGGTGGAACCGTCGGCAGTGGCATACATCCTGAACGCCATATACTTCAACGGGACGTGGACCGACAAGTTCGACAAGAGCAACACCAAGAAGGAGCAGTTCAATGGCTTCACCCGCGACATCAATTATGTCGATATGATGCATCGCAACGCCAAGTACTACTATACGTCAAACGATGTCTATTCGGCAGTGACCCTGCCTTACGGGTCAGGAACTTATTCAATGACAGTGCTATTGCCCAACGACGGCAAGTTTGTCACCGACGTGACGAAGGCTCTCAATGCCGACACTTTGGCTTCTCTCCGCCGTAACATGGAGGAATGTATCGTTGATTTGAAGCTACCCCGCTTCACCACTGAGATGAAGCTCTCGTTGAATGACATCGTCGCAAGATTGGGTGCACCTGCGATGTTTGATGCCTCACGCGCTGACTTCTCGTCTTTTGCCAACGGCAACGTGTATGTGTCGGAGATGCTTCAGAAGGCAAAGATTGAGGTGAGCGAGGAAGGCACAAAGGCAGCTGCCGTCACCATGGGTATGATGAAGCTCACCGCCATGCGTCCACAGGAACCACGCCGCGTGGATTTCCACTGCGACCATCCTTTTGTGTATATTATACAAGACAACTATACCGGTGCCATCCTCTTCATGGGACAGTTCACCGGTAAATAAGTTCCTTACTATAAAAGGCATGGCACCGGGACGTGTTGCGTCTGATGCCATGCCTTCTGATTGTTCATAAGGGGATGTGGCGGTTAGTTGGCAGTTCCTTCAATGTTATTGCCAATTTTATTTGAGAATCAGAGAAGGTTCATGGTGTCGGTAGCAATCATCAGCTCCTCGTCGGTCGGGATGATGCATACAGTGACTTTGGAGTTGGCTGTTGAGATGACCTTCTCCACGCCACGCAAGCCCTTGTTGAGCTCCTTGTCAATTTCCACTCCGAGGAACTCAAGACCTTCGCATGACTCTTGACGGGTGCTCCACTGGTTCTCGCCGACACCGGCTGTGAAGACTATGATGTCAACACCACCCATGGCAGCTGCGTAGGCTCCGATATATTTCTTGATGCGATAGTTGTACATCTTCATGGCAAGCACAGCCTTTGGCTCGCCCTTCTCGCAGGCAGCCTCTACTTCGCGCATGTCGGAAGACAGTTCGGTTATGCCAAGCACACCGCTCTTCTTGTTCAGCAGGTCGGAGATGCCGTCAGCGTCGAGGTTGAGCTTCTTCTGAAGGAATGCCACTGCGCCGCCGTCGATATCGCCCGAGCGTGTACCCATCATCACACCTTCCAATGGAGTGAGACCCATCGAGGTGTCAACGCACTTGCCGCAGTCAACGGCAGCTATTGATGCACCGTTGCCGATATGGCAGGTGATGATCTTCTTGTCTTCGGGATTGACGCCGAGGAAGTCGCACACGCGCTTTGCCACGTAGCGGTGGCTGGTGCCGTGGAAACCATAGCGGCGGATGCCATACTTCTCATACAGTTCGTATGGTACGGCATACATGTAAGCGTAGTCGGGCATGGTCTGGTGGAAGGCGGTGTCGAACACGCCCACCTGAGGCAGACCGGGCATCAGCTCGCTAACGGCCTTGACTCCCTTGAGGTTCGCTGGGTTGTGGAGTGGAGCGAGGTCGCTGCATTCCTCAAACACTTTTAGCACCTCGTCGGTAAGAACGACGCTCTTGTTAAACTTCTCTCCACCGTGTACCATACGATGTCCCACGGCGTCGATTTCCTTCAGGTCTTTGATTACTCCGATCTCTGGGTCGGTGAGGAGTGAGAAGATAAACTTCACACCTTCGGTGTGCTCGGGAATGTCGTGCATTATCTGCTTCTTTTCACCGTTAGCCAGTTTCACTTTGACGAATGCACCGTCGAGACCAACTCTTTCTGCACCTCCAGAGGTCATCACCTCCTTGGTGTCCATGTTGTAGAGCGCATACTTAATAGATGAGCTGCCACAGTTTAATACTAATATTTTCATACTTTTATAGTTTTTGGGGGAGTTAAGGAGTTAATTCCTTAAGCTCCTTAACTCCTTAACTCCAAAATAATAATAACTACTTCTTCGCATCCATTGCCTGGCAAGCAGTGATGGCAACCATCTTGTAGATGTCGTCAACAGAGCAACCGCGACTGAGGTCGTTGACAGGACGAGCTATACCTTGGAGGATTGGGCCGAGGGCTGTTGCACCGCCGAGACGCTCCACGAGTTTGTAGGAGATGTTGCCCACTTCGAGACAAGGCACGATGAGAACGTTGGCACGACCGGCAATCTTGCTGCCTGGAGCCTTCTTTGCACCGACAGCTGGGACGAGCGAGGCATCAGCCTGCAACTCTCCGTCTATCTGGAGAGAGGGGTCGAGCTCCTTGGCAAGACGAGTGGCTTCAACCACCTTATCAACCACCTCATGACTTGCACTGCCCTTGGTAGAGAAGCTCAACATGGCTACACGGGGCTCCTCAAAGCCGGCTACGCTCTTCGCGGTCTGAGCCGTACATACGGCGATCTGTGCCAGCTGGTTGGCGTCAGGCATAGGAGTGACTGCTACGTCGCCCATGACAAGGATGCCCTCTTCGCCATATTGCTCCTTATCGGTGATGAGAAGCATTGCGCCGCTAACACAGGAGATGCCAGGGGCACACTTGATGATCTGAAGGGCAGGGCGCAGTGTGTCGCCAGTGGTGCTGAGCGCACCGCTGATCTGTCCGTCGGCACCTTCAGTCTTGATGATCATACATCCGAGATAGAGAGGATTCTTCATCAGCTCGCGCGCCTTCTCTATTGTCATTCCCTTCTTCTTGCGCAGCTCTGTCAGCAAGGCTGCATATTCTTCGGCCTTAGGATTGTTTTCAGGGTCGATAAGTGTAGCCTTGTCGATATTTGTCAATCCCCATTGCTGGGCAAGTGAGTGAACCTCATCGGGATTGCCAATGAGGATAAGATCTGCCACACCTTCAGCGAGGACTCTGTCTGCTGCTCTTAATGTGCGCTCCTCGGTGGCTTCGGGGAGTACAATGCGCTGCTTGTTGCTCTTGGCGCGCTCGATGATTTTTTGTACTAAATCCATAGTATGTTTTAATGTAGTTTTGATTTTGTTGTAGTTGTATTTGAGGGCTTATTTTGCAAAGTCCACCTTACATTTTGCAAAAGTAAGAAAAATATTTCAAACTTAACCTATTTTATGCGTTTTTTTTAAAAAAATTATAAGTTCTATTCTTTGTAATTTCATTCCTTTGCTGTACCTTTGCACTCAGAATTCAGATTTTAATCTATATATATTAGGAATAATATGGCAAAGAAAGCATTATTGATGATTCTCGACGGATGGGGAATCGGAAAGAAAGGTAAGGGTGATGTAATCAACAATACTCCAACTCCTTACCTCGACTATCTAACAGCAATTAGCGCACATTCACAGCTTCAGGCTTCTGGTGAGAACGTAGGTCTGCCTGACGGACAGATGGGTAACTCAGAGGTAGGACACCTCAACATTGGTGCTGGTCGTGTGGTTTACCAAGACCTTGTGAAGATCAACCGTGCATGCAAGGATGGCTCTATCATGGAAAATCCTGAAGTGAAGGCGGCATACAGCTACGCAAAAGAAAATGGCAAGCGCTTGCACCTCATGGGACTCACCTCTGACGGTGGCGTTCACTCTTCGCTCGATCATCTCTTCAAACTCGTTGAGATAGGTAAGGAATATGGGTTGACACAGACTTTCGTACACTGCTTCATGGACGGACGCGATACCGACCCTAAGAGTGGTATTGGCTTTATCAAACAGCTCGCTGAGATATGTGAAAAGAACGACGCACACATAGCTTCTATCGTAGGCCGTTTCTATGCCATGGACCGCGACAAGCGCTGGGACCGCGTGAAGGAGGCTTACGACCTGCTCGTTGAGGGTAAGGGCAAACAGGCCGACTGCATGGTGAAGGCTATGGAGGAGAGCTATGCCGAAGGTGTGACCGACGAGTTTATCAAACCTATCAACAACGCTAAGGTTGACGGTACCATACAGGAAGGCGACGTCGTTGTCTTCATCAACTTCCGTAACGACCGCGCAAAGGAACTCACACAGGTGCTCACACAGCAGGACATGCCAGAGGAAGGCGTGAAGACAATACCTGGCCTGCAGTACTATTGCATGACTCCTTACGATGCATCCTTCAAAGGTGTACACATCCTCTTCCCGAAAGAAAATGTGGGAAATACTCTCGGCGAATATCTCAGCAGCAAGGGTAAGAAACAGCTCCACACGGCGGAGACGGAGAAGTATGCTCACGTAACATTCTTCTTCAACGGCGGACGCGAGGCTCCTTACGAGGGCGAGGACCGCATCCTGGTGCCTTCGCCAAAGGTGGCTACATACGACTTGAAGCCAGAGATGTCGGCATACGAGGTGAAAGATAAGCTCGTGGGCGCTATCAATACCCAGGAATATGACTTCATCGTGGTGAACTTCGCTAACGGCGACATGGTGGGACACACTGGTATTTATAACGCTATTGCAAAGGCAGTACACGCTGTTGACAACTGCGTACGTGACGTCATCGAGGCTGCAAAGGCTAACGACTATGAGGCTATCATCATTGCCGACCATGGCAATGCCGATAACGCCATCAATGAGGACGGCACTCCAAATACTGCACACTCTCTGAACCCAGTGCCATTCATTTACGTCACCGACAATAACTCGGCAACCGTAAAAGACGGTCGTCTGGCTGACGTTGCTCCTTCTATCCTCCATATCATGGGACTTGAGCAACCTGCCGACATGACTGGTGAAAACCTTATTTGCGACAACAAGTAAATAGAAAAGTAATAATAATAAAAGGAGTTAAGGGTAACAAACACCTTAACTCCTTTTTCTTATCTCTCCAAATGTTTATGTCTCCTTATTCTTCCATAAGCTTGCGATAACGTCCTTTCTTTATTTCCTCGTTGCCGAGACGACGTGCCTTGTTGATCTCATAGTCAGAATAGCTGCCCTCGAAGTAGAACACTTCGCCATTGCCTTCGAAAGCAAGGATATGGGTGCATATACGGTCGAGGAACCAGCGGTCGTGACTGATGACAACAGCACATCCAGCAAATGCCTCAAGACCTTCCTCAAGGGCGCGTAGGGTGTTGACATCGATGTCGTTGGTAGGCTCGTCGAGGAGCAGTACGTTGCCTTCTTGCTTTAAGGCAAGGGCAAGTTGCAGGCGATTACGCTCACCGCCCGACAGAACGCTGCAGAGCTTGCTTTGGTCGGTGCCAGAGAAGTTGAAACGCGAGATATAGGCACGGGCATTGACATCACGTCCACCCATACGTATGGTTTCGTTGCCCTGTGAAATCACCTCATATACGGTCTTTGAAGGGTCTATATCCTTGTGTTGCTGATCAACGTAAGCGAGTTTCACGGTCTCGCCCACCTCGAATGTTCCTCCGTCGGCTTTCTCCAACCCCATGATAAGACGGAAGAGTGTGGTCTTTCCTGCTCCGTTAGGACCAATGACACCCACGATGCCGTTAGGTGGCAGCATGAAGTTGAGATCGTTGAACAGCACTTTGCCGCCGAAAGCCTTCTTTACGTGCTGAGCCTCGATGACCTTGTTGCCCAGACGCGGTCCGTTAGGAATGAAGATCTCGAGTTTCTCCTCGCGCTCTTTCTGCTCTTGGTTGAGCATCTGCTCATAGGAGTTAAGACGAGCCTTGCCTTTGGCCTGTCGGGCTTTTGGTGCCATACGTACCCATTCGAGCTCTCGCTCAAGGGTTTTCCTTCGCTTCGAAGCAGACTTCTCTTCCTGCTCCATTCGCTTGGTCTTCTGGTCGAGCCATGACGAGTAGTTACCCTTCCATGGTATGCCTTCTCCACGGTCGAGTTCAAGAATCCATTCGCTCACGTCGTCGAGGAAATAGCGGTCATGGGTGACGGCAATCACCGTTCCCTCATATTGTTGCAAGTGTTGCTCAAGCCAGTCGATGCTCTCTGCGTCGAGGTGGTTGGTAGGCTCGTCAAGCAGAAGCACGTCGGGCTTCTGGAGGAGAAGGCGGCAGAGGGCCACACGTCTGCGTTCGCCTCCCGAGAGGTTTGTCACGGGGAGGTCGCCAGCTGGACACCGTAGCGCGTCCATAGCCCTTTCGAGTTTCGAGTCGATGTTCCATGCGTCGGTAGCGTCGATAATGTCCTGCACCTCAGCCTGACGCTGCATGAGTTTATCCATCTTGTCAGGGTCGCCATAATACTCTTCCAGTCCAAACTTCTGGTTTATGTCTTCATATTCAGCCAGAGCGTCATAGATGTGTTGCACTCCTTCCATGACGTTCTCTTTTACGGTCTTTGCCTCGTCGAGAGGTGGATCCTGTGGTAGATAGCCGACGGTATATCCAGGGCTCCATACCACTTCTCCTTGTGTGGGTTGTTCGAGTCCGGCGATGATTTTCATCAGCGTCGATTTTCCTGCGCCGTTAAGACCTATGATACCAATCTTTGCTCCGTAGAAGAACGATAGGTAGATGTTCTTCAGAATCTGTTTCTGATTTTGTGGGATAATCTTTGATACTCCCACCATTGAGAAGATGATCTTCTTGTCGTCAACTGTTGCCATTATATTATTATGTTAATTAAAGTTTCTAAACTCCTTGTATGGACATCCCTTTGATTATGCTCTTTTGCTTATAACTTGAAGTTGCCGCTCACGTGGAGCATGGAAAGGAAATACACCATACCCTCATAGTAACGATATTTGCCTGTAGGCGGCTCGGCATCCCATAGGCGCTGCACAATCTCTGTGGCAAGCTGCTTGTGCTCTGGGGTGGAGTGGGCGAGGGCAAAGGCAGCTACGGCATTTGCTCCAGCCATACCTCTGGAATAGTCGCCAAAGGCCTGTTTCCCGTCAAGCGGGAAGTGTCCGTGTTTATATCCGTCAGCTTTAAACGTGTTGAGCAGTCGAGCCATCACCTCAGTTTGCCGTTTCTTGTCCTTGCCGCAGAGATAGTAGTCCATACCTACGTTCATGGCGCAGCGAATGGCGTCATACATGTATATAGAGGTGTCGTAAGCGGCATGTGGCCAGCGGTAAGCCGTACCGTCGTAGTTGCTGTAGTCAGGATAGAGGCCAGTGACGGGGTCGGCAGAGTCTATGAGATGCTGTCGTGCCACCTTGGCAGCTCTCTTCCAGAACTTGCGGTCTTTCTCTGCCACCTTTGCCCAGTAGTCGAGGAAGGCGGGCAGTTGGTATGACGGGTCGGTGAAGTAATGTCCGCCGCGGTCGGGTACGAAAGTCACGAGATAGTTGTCGCGGTTGTAAAGGTTATACACGCCAGTCTTCGTGCCATCGTTGTCCATGGTGCGTTGTAGTATGTAGTTCGCCTCTTCGGCATATCTGGGTTCGTTCCAGCGTTTGGCGGCAAGGAATAGAGCTGTGGCGTAATATATTTCGCCGTCTGAGGCATTGCTGCCTCCGAACTGGGTACCGTCGGTATGGCATTGCCAGCAGAAGAAGCCGTCCCATGCAGAGTCTTTGGGATAGGCCATGTATTTCTTCGACCACTGCCAGAGTTTGTCAAACTGCTCGCGATGACCGAGCTGTACGCTTATCATCATGCCATACGACATTCCTTCTGTGCGAACGTCGTTGCTGCCTGTGTCCATGACGAAAGCCAGTCCGTCGGGCGATTCGTAATATACGCTCTTTTGTCCGTCAGTTTCGTAGAGTGTCAGATCTCCTGGGGTGAAGAAATGATTCCATGTCTGCTCTATGCGTGCCTGCACCTCTGCATCGGTTTTGCCGAGCAGTGTCTTAAAGAGATTTTCGGCCATTGCCGATACCGATGAGAGTCCGAGGACCAGTAAGGCGAATAGCCTGATTGTCGTTTTTTTCATTGTTGAGATAATAATTTGGTGACTGATACTTTTGCAAAGATACTTATTTTATGTCAAATGACAATGGAAACGGCTGTTTTTTTGACTTTTATTTTGTTCTTCGCATTATTTGCATTAACTTTGCACTCAAAAAATTGCATTTTTTGTATTATGAACATAAGAAAACTATTTCCTGTGGCTGCCGTAGCGGCTGCTACATTCGCCTTTGCGGCGTGTCAAGAGAAGAAATTCCATGTCGAAGGCTCTATTGCCAATGCACAGGATTCCACTCTGTATTTGGAGAATATGAGTCTTGCGGGACCGGTGACTGTCGATTCTGTCAAGCTTGGTGCTGACGGAGATTTTAGCTTCAGCGGTAAGAGTACTGAGGCGCCAGAGTTCTATCGTCTGCGCATTGCAGGACAGATAATAAACATCTCCATCGACTCCACCGAGACCGTCATGGTGAAGGCAGAGATGCCTAATATGGCACGCGACTATGAGGTAAGCGGATCGGAAGAGTGTACCAAGATACGCCTCCTGGCATTGAAGCAGATAGAACTCCAGAATAAGGCTATTGCCATTGAACGTAATATCTCACTTGGTTCAGAGGTTGCGGCAGATAGCATCAACAAGCTTATAAAAGCATATAAGGAGGAAGTGAAGAACCACTACATCTTCAAGGATCCAAAGGCAGCCTCTTCGTATTTCGCCTTGTTCCAGGCTATCGGTCAGTATCTCATCTTCGATCCCCGTTCAAACAAGGAAGACATCAAGGCTTTCGCTGCCGTAGCGACAAGCTGGGACACGTTCTATCCTGGTGCCGAGCGTGGCGAGAATCTCCATAATATCGCCATCGAAGGAATGAAGAACGAGCGCATTATCGCAGCCGAGAAGCAGTCGGTGGCAATAGACGCAAGTAAGGTCACCACTGCAGGTATCATAGATATCAAGCTAAGGGACAACAAGGGTGTGGAGCGTTCGTTGACACAGCTGAAGGGAAAAGTCGTACTGCTCGACTTCCACGTCTTTGCCATGGAAGACTCGCCAAAGCGTATCCTGATGCTCCGTGAGTTATATAACAAGTATCATGCTCAGGGACTGGAGATCTATCAGGTGTCGCTCGATACCGACGAGCACTTCTGGAAGCAGCAGACATCCGCATTACCTTGGATAAGTGTTCATGACCCGGCAAGTGTCAACTCTCAGCGTCTGGCACTCTATAATGTACAGTCTGTTCCTGACTTCTTCCTTATCGACAAGACCAATACCCTTGTCAACCGTGCTGCCCAAATAAAAGACTTGGATGCTGCCATTGCGGCATTGTTATAAATAAAGGTGGGACTTGTTTGTCCCACCTTTATTATCTTTACTTTATGATAAGTGTTGTAAGTCGTTCAGGAGCAAACGTTTCCTGGGCGACTTGTTGTATTTGCTCGGCTGTAAGGGCGTCAATACGCTGGAAAAGATTGTGTATATCCTTTTCCCAGCCGTAGTGTAGGAAGCTCTTGCCAAAATCGAGTGCAAAGCTTTCCCTGTTGTCGCAAGCCACTCCCAACTGTCCTTTTATCTGTCTTTTGGCAGCGTTGAGTTGTGCGGTGCTAAGCGGTTTCTCCATCACCCGTTGCAATTCTTTTGCAACAAGACGACGGCAACGGCTTACGTCGTGAGGGTCGCATCCGAAATACACGCACCACACGCCGGTGTCACTGTATGTCACCATAGAGCTGTCAACGGTATATACTAATCCGTGACGCTCTCTCAGCGAGAGGTTGAAGCGGGCGTTCATGCCTGGTCCGCCGAGGATATTGTTTAGAAGAAAGAGAGCCATACGGCGTTCGTCATGAACAGAATAGGCACGATTGCCAATCATGACATGCGCTTGGTGAGTCCCTTTTTCGATGGTTTTCTCTTGAGGTTCATAAGGAGGGAGAGAACATGCAGTCTGCGAGTCGCCTATAATGGGCGTAGAGGCAGGAAAACCTTTCGTGGTGCGTTTCAACAGACTGACAAGGCGTTTGAAGTCTATGTCGCCATAAGCGAAGAAGATAGCGTTTTCTGGTTTGTAATAGCGGCTGGTGAACGCGGTGGCTGTTGCGGTAGTGTAGGTGCGTAGCTGACTTGCCTCGCCGAGAATGTTATGTCCGAGAGGATGTCCCTTGAAGATGAGATTCTCGAAGAGGTCGTAGATGAGTTCTGCAGGCGAGTCGTTGTAGCTCTCTATCTCGTCGCAGATGACTTCTATCTCCTTGTCTATCTCCTGCTGCGGATAACGGCTGTGAAAGACTATATCCGAGAGGAGATCAACAGCCTTGGCCGTGTGTTCCTTAAGTATGGCAGAGTAATAGACGGTGTCTTCCTTGTTGGTAAAGGCATTGAGTTCGCCGCCAACAGTCTCAAGACAGTTGATGATATGCCATGCCCTGCGGTGTTCTGTCCCCTTGAATGTGGTATGTTCGCAGAAATGAGCCACACCCTCCTCGCCCTGTAGTTCGTTGCGGGTACCGGCTTTGATACCATATCCGCAATAAACCACGGGAGATGTTGAGGGCAGGTGAATTATTCTTAGTCCGTTTGGAAGTGTCGCTGTGTTATATTTCATTTCAGTATCGCTTCCGCCATGTTGATGCCAAGTTCCTCACACTGGTGGGCAGTCAGTTCGTTGAGGCTCTGGCAGATTTCAACGGGTTCGCCGACCTGTTCGAAATGGAGGCGGGTCTCATTCCATTCCTGTATCTTTCCTACAGCCTTGCTCGCCCATCCATAGTTGCCAAACCAGCCTATGTAGTGGTTTTTGATGTCTCTGTTTGCCAGTTCGGAAAGGAGAACTTCCATCTCGTGGTAGAGGCCGGTGTTGTATGTCGGCGCACCGACGATGAGCCCGTTGTAGCGGAAAACGTCGCGGATAATATAAGAGTGGTGTGTCTTTGAAACGTTGTACATCACGATGTTCTTCACGCCAGCTTCTGATGCTGCACGTGCTATTGCCTCTGCTGCTCGCTCAGTGTTGCCGTACATAGTGCCGTAGCAGATGACGAGTCCCGGTTCGGTCTCATATTTCGACATTGAGTCGTACATCGAAATCACTTTTCCGATATTTTCGTGCCATACAGGTCCGTGGGTAGAACAGATATAGTCGAGCTTTACGCCAGCCAGTTTCTTCAGAGCGTTCTGTACGGGAGTACCATATTTGCCCACTATATTCGAGTAGTAGCGTACCATCTCGAGCCAGAATGTGTCGCAGTTGATCTGTGAGTCGAGGATTCCGCCGTTAAGAGCACCAAAGCATCCGAAGGCATCGCCCGAGAACAGTACGTTGGCTGTTGTGTCGAGAGTCACCATCGTCTCTGGCCAGTGTACCATCGGGGTGAGGACAAATTGCAGTTTGTGTGAACCCAGGTCGAGCACGTCGCCGTTCTTCACCTCCTTGGTGTTTTTGCTTATTCCATAGAATCCTTTCATCATGCCGAATGTCTTCTTGTTGCCCACAATGGTGATGTTGGGATAATACTTGCGAATGAGTTCCATCGAGCCGCTATGGTCTGGCTCCATATGGTTGATGACGAGGTAGTCAATCGGGCGGTCGCCAATGGTCTGCTGGATGTTTTTTATGAAAGGTATGAAGAAATCCACTTCCACTGTATCAATAAGACAAACCTTTTCGTCGTCGATGATATATGAGTTGTATGATACTCCATTTGGCAAAGGCCATAATCCTTCAAAGAGGTGCTTGTTACGATCGTTGACACCTACATAGTAAATGTTGTCTGTTATTGTCTGCATAGTTTTTATACAAAATATTTAATTGTTTATCCTAATTTTCTCTCCATATTCCCAAGATATGTAGTTATTGATGCTCTTGCAACACTCGGCAGAGAACATCTGTGCGCAGGCGATGAGCTTGTCCCATTGTTCCTTGCTGAGGCCTTGGGCTATATCTTTCTTGCTTATGTCGTATTTTATCAGCCCATAGACAAAGCCCGCATTGAAATTGTCGCCGGCACCTATGGTGCTAACGGTCTCTGTTTTCTCTACGGCATATTCTCCTCTGATACCTCCTTCTGCCCTAAGCTCTATCGGGTTTGCACCCTGTGTATATATGAAGTTGTGGCAGTAAAAAGATATGTCTGCACGATAAACAGAGTCGGCATCATGTCGTTTGAAGAGAATGCCAAAGTCTTCGTTACTGCCTCTTACCACATCGGCAAATTCGAGATTCTCAAGAAGGTTTGGGGTAATCTTCATCACCTCGTTGCTGTGTGAAGAGCGGAAGTTGACATCGTAATAGATGATGGCTCCATGAGACTTGGCGTATTCCAGGAAACCAGCCACCTGAGGACGTATGACGGGGTTGACAGCATAGAACGAACCGAACATCACTATATCGTCTTTGTTTACTTCTGGATAGGCAAAGTCGAGCTTGTCGTTGGGATGGTCTTTATAGAAGACATATTCCGCGTCGTTTTTGTCGTTGAGAAAAGCCAACGAAAGCGGCGATTTGCTGTTCTTGTGGATGTTGACATTGGTGGAGTCTATATTATTTTCCTGAAGGAAGCGTATTATCCGTTGTCCGACACGGTCGTTGCCTGTCTCGCTGATGAACGAGGTGCTGATGCCAGACCGTCCCAGTGATACCAGTCCGTTGAATACCGAGCCTCCTGGTACGGCACTTATCGGCTGGTCGTCTTTGAAAATGATGTCCAATACGGTTTCTCCTATACCTATTACCTTTCGCATATTTACATGAGTATATTATTTTCGAGGTGCAAAATTACAAAAATAGATGGATAATAACCATGAAATAACAAAAAAAAGATTAAAAATCAGACTAATTATCAATTAATACACGTTTTTTATCAAATTTTATCCCTTTATTATCGAAAACATTTGTAACTTTGCATCGAAATTTAATATGTCCACATATTTAGTTTCAAAGAAAAGTTAGTGATTAAAGGTTAGTTATTTTTGTATGCCCGCGTCGTGATGACGCGGGCTACTTTTTTATAATATCTTGCCAAGCTCTTCTATCTGTCCGGGTGTTGTCGCCCAACTGGTGACTAAGCGGCAGATGGTGTGAGTGTCGTCCAATTTTTCAAAGCGTGTGAAGGCTATTTCCTCTTCCAGTCGTGAGATGAGGTCATTCTCGATGATTACAAACTGTTTGTTGGTGGGCGAGTTGATATCGTTGTCGAAAAGAAGTCTTTCCTTATTATTTCGGGTTATTACTCCCAGTCGAGTATCACCTTACCGCAAAGTCCTGACTCCATGACATCGAATCCCTTTTGGAAGTCGTCAACAGGGTAATGGTGGGTGATGACAGGAGTAAGGTCAAGGCCGGAGATAAGCATTTGTTCCATCTTGTACCATGTCTCCCACATCTGTCGGCCATAGATGCCTTTGATGGTGAGTGCCTTAAAGATAATCTCGCTCCAGTCAACCGTCGTGGTGGGCGGCAGGATGCCAAGCTGTGCTATGTGTGAACCATTGTACATATGGGCTACCATGTCCCTGAATGCCACTGGCGACCCTGACATCTCAAGTCCTACATCGAACCCTGATATGCCTAATTGTTTCATTGCGCCTTCAATGGTCTCGCCCTTTGAGGCATTGACGGTGAATGTGGCTCCCATTTTGCGGGCAATGTCGAGACGATAGTCGTTGAGGTCGGTGACGATTACATTCTTCGCTCCTGCAAAGCGTGCGATGGCTGTGGCCATTGTGCCTATGAGACCTGCACCTGTGATGAGAACATCCTCGCCGAGCAAGGGGAAGGCGAGAGCGGTATGGGTAGCGTTGCCAAAGGGATCCATGATGGCTGCCATGTCGTCGCTGATGCGATTGTCGAGCTTGACTACATTCGACTCGGGTATGCACAGGTATTCGGCGAATGCTCCGTCACGGTTTACACCCACGCTAATGCTGTTCTCGCAAATGTGCAGCTTGCCTCTACGGCAGTTGCGGCAATGGCCGCAGGCTATATGGCCTTCGCCCGTCACGCGATCGCCCACCTTGATGTTTTGTACGCCCGGACCAACATCGGCTACAATGCCTACATATTCATGTCCAATGGTCATAGGAGTCTTTACTGTCTTTTGGCTCCATTCGTCCCACTTGTAGATGTGTAGATCGGTGCCGCAGATGGCTGTTTTCTTTATCTTTATAAGTACATCGTTGACTCCTACTTCTGGTACTGCAACATCTTCCATCCAGATACCTTTGCGAGCTTCTTTCTTTACTAATGCTTTCATGTCATTCGTTTTTTATTGAGTTAAGCATATTTTTTACTCCTTTTACTCCTTTATTACTCCCAATTCTTTCCCTATCTTGGTGAATGCTGCAATGCTCTTGTCGAGATGTTCGCGCTCGTGTGCGGCTGAAATCTGTACGCGTATGCGCGCTTGGCCTTTTGGAACTACAGGATAGAAGAACCCGGTGACGTAAATACCTTCTTCCTGAAGACGCGAAGCCATGATCTGCGACAGCTTGGCATCGTAGAGCATCACCGCACAGATGGCAGATTGGGTCGGCTTTATGTCGAAACCTGCCGCAAGCATCTTCTCGCGGAAGTAGTCGGTATTGGCATGAAGCTTGTCTTGAAGTTCGTTTGTCTCGTTCATCATCTGGAACATTTTTATTCCTGCTGCTACTACCATTGGAGGCAAAGAGTTGGAGAAGAGGTATGGACGTGAACGCTGACGAAGCATGTCAATGATTTCCTTCTTGCCAGTTGTAAATCCTCCAACGGCACCGCCGAAAGCCTTGCCGAGAGTACCGGTGATGATTTCTATCTTGCCTCGGAGGTTGTGGAGCTCTGTCACGCCTCGTCCTGTCTTTCCCACTACTCCGGCAGAGTGCGACTCATCCACCATTACCATTGCGTCGTACTTGTTGGCGAGTTCGTAAATCTTGTCGAGTGGACAAACGTTGCCGTCCATGGAGAAAACTCCATCGGTGACGATGACACGGAAACGGCATTTGGCGGCAGCCTTCAACTGTTCCTCCAGATCGCTCATGTCTGCATTAGCATATCTGAAGCGTTGTGCTTTGCAGAGGCGCACGCCGTCGATGATAGAGGCATGGTTTAGTGCATCGGAGATGATGGCGTCGTCTGGACCAAGCAAAGGCTCGAAGACTCCACCATTGGCGTCAAAGCAAGCTGCATAGAGAATGGTGTCTTCCGTGCCGAAGAAGTCGGCAATGGCCTTTTCAAGGTCTTTGTGGCGGTCTTGTGTTCCGCAGATAAAACGTACCGACGACATACCGTAGCCTCTTTCGTCCATAGCATTCTTAGCAGCCTCTATCAGGGCTGGATGGTTGGCAAGTCCGAGATAGTTGTTTGCACAGAAGTTTAATACGGTCTCGCCTGCTACGGTGATTTCTGCACTTTGTGGCGAACAGATGAGTCGTTCGTTTTTGTAAAGTCCTGCCTCCTTTATTGAGGATAGTTCTTCAGATAAATGTTTTTGGAAATTGGTGTACATGATAATAATGTATTAATGATGTTGATAATGTATAATTGGTTTTGTTTGCTTCTGATCTTATTCTAATGGCATGGTAATAATCCGTCGTCCGTTTCCTGAAGTGTTGATGTGGATTGACATGCTGTCAGGGTTGAATGCTTTTAAGCCACTGGTAGGGATGGAGAAATAGTATTTCTGAGTGAAATATTCTGGTATGTCTCCTTTGTCGTGATAAAGTGTGAGATGGAGCGTAGTGGCATTGTCCGCGGCGGTCTTGGTGACAAGAGAATCGGCTATGAGAAATAACTTGTGCTTTATGGATTGGTCGGTCACCGTTCCTACGCGAAGAGTGAGGGCAAGATTGATGTATCGTTTGCTCTTGCTTGTCCATGCCGACTCAAAACCGACGGGGTCGGTCTTCATCTCTTTCACTGAGTCGGCAGGGATAAAGCCTAATGTTGACATCTGCCCTATAGCCACTACTTCCGCCTTGTTGCCTTCCACCTTATTATAATATAACATGGCCCGATACAGGCTGTCAGGCTTCTTTGCCCATGATGTCTCGACCGGAATGGTGAGACGTAGTGAGTCGCCATTGTCGGTTATCACATAGTCGAACATGGTGTCGTCGTTAGTGTGAGCTTCGACAAAGTCGGCTGTGAGTCTTGAATAGTTTCCTTCGCCTTTGTCGTAGTTGTCTTGCTCGCACGAAGCGAGAGTGGCGAGTGCGACCATTGCTACATATATAATAAGGTGGCGCATGCTGTAGATGTGAAGTTGTTTTTCTTATTTGTGGATTCTATTTTGCGGCAGCTTTGTTGCGAGCGGGATTGGCATACATGGTGAGGATTCTCTCGCGTAGATAAGCCTTGTCAGGCGTGAGACCTGCCTTTGTCAGTATGTCTTCTGCCTTCTTCGCCTGTTGCTCGAGATAATTGACGAATGTGGTTTTCTCTTCTTTAGTGTAATCACCACCCGCTGTGTCCTCAAGCATGTCGAGCGCGATGATATTGTTTGCATAGAGCTGGTAGTTGGCATGTATGTCGTTGTCCATCTTGTCTGCTATCACCCTGAAGATATCGCCTTTGGGAAGGTCGGCAGGCAGAGTGTCGAGGAAATGGTCCAGGCAAGGGGCACAATGGTAATGAATATGGCCTTTGTAGCCCATGATGCCTGTCTGCATGCTGAGCACGTCGTCCTGTTTTGTCTTTTTCCATCCTTCCACGTCGCGTTTGAGTTGGAACTCTGCAGCCTTGAGGAAGTCGCAGGGGTCGTATTCGTAACTGATGGCGAGAGGTACGATATGGAGCTGTTTCAGTCTCTCCGCTACGCTACCTTCTCCTCCCATGGCCATCATCTTGATGATTGACTCTTGTGTGCGGTCGTTGCTATCCTTGGCTCTGCCTTCCCTTTGCGCTATCCAGATGTTGTCGTGTTTCTCGTTGATGACAAGATTCATGTATTCTGCCATACGTTTGCTATTGACGAGCATCTCACGTATGCCGGCGCTTCTTAGTACGATAAACGATTTGTTGACTCTGACGAGGTCCTTTATCCATGGTGCGGCGAGAAGGTTGTCGCCGATGGCTATCTCACATGTGGTCTTAAATCCCGCGTCGATGAGCATCACGTCGAGCAACGCACTGTCGAGCACTATGTCGCGATGGTTGCTGACAAAAGTGTAACGACGTGTATTGTCGATATTTGATATGTCGATGTCGCAGCCTTTGCTTGCCTTTGCAAGTAGATCCTTGAGGAATGGATAGCAAAATGCAAGTTGGAAGTCGAGGTTGGTCTTACACTGCTTGAGTTTGGCCTCGAGCATTTCGAAAGGAACTTGCGGGAAGACCTTTGTCACTACATTGCGAAACTGCACGTCGGATGTCAGTCGCTCATAAGCCGCCGGAAGGTCTTCGGGAGAAAATGCCCTGATGGGTTCAAAATTATTCTGGGTAGCCATAGTGTCTGGACTTTATTGTGAATTGTCAAAACTGATTCTCAACGATGTCGGTGAGGACATCTGCCATGTTCAGTCCGGCAGCTCTTACCTGCTGCGGGATGAAGCTTGTGGCGGTCATGCCTGGGGTGGTGTTCACTTCCAGGAGGTTGATTTTGTCAACCGTCTCGCCGTTTTTGCCCTTACCCTTTCCGATGATGTAATCGATGCGTATGATGCCGTTGCAGTGGAGAATGTCATAGATGCTACTGGTAAGTTCTGCCACGCGGCGGGCTGTGTCTTCGCTGAGGCGGGCCGGAGTGATTTCCTTTACCTGTCCGTTGTATTTCGCGTCGTAGTCGAAGAACTCGTTTGAGGTGACTACTTCAGTGGCAGGCAGTACGACAGACTTCTCGCGTGTCTTGTAGCAACCGATAGAGATCTCTGTTCCCTCTAAGTATGACTCCACCATCACGTCGCTGCTCTCGAGCATGGCCTTACGGATGGCAGGTGCGAGCTGGTCTTTGTCTTTCACCTTTGACACGCCAAAGCTACTTCCGTCGGCTGCCGGCTTTACGAAGCAAGGCATTCCGATGCGTTTCTCCACCTCGTCGTCGCTTACTATTTCCTCGTAGCCTTTGCGAATGAGCAGGCTGTCGGCCACCGACACGCCGTAGCTGCGCAGGTATTGGTTGAGCACGAACTTGTCGAATGTAAGGGCTTCCACCAATACGCCGCTTGTGGAATAAGGTATGCCAATGAGTTCGAAATATCCCTGCAGGATTCCATTCTCCCCGGGGGTGCCGTGTATGGTGATATAGGCATAGTCGAAGAAGATCTTATGTCCGTCTTTCTTGAACGAGAAGTCGTTCAGGTCTATTCTTGAAGTGGTGCCGTCGCCGAGGTCAACGTTCCAGTCAAGGCCTTTGATATCGACTATATATATGTCGTAGCGGTCTTTGTCGAAGAAAGAGTATAGTCCTTGTGCTGAGCGGAGCGACACGTCGTGCTCCGATGAGTCGCCACCGCAAACGATGGCTATTTTCCTTTTTTGCTGTTCCATATTGTTTCTGTAATTATGTTTTTATGTCTTGTGTTTCTTATTCGTTTGTTACTGAAGGCACGTAGCGTCTCCATTTCTCGAGCAGGGAGCTCATGTCTTCAGGTAGTTCGGACGTGAAGTCCATCTGTTTCTTTGTCCTCGGGTGAACGAAACCTAAAGTCTTAGCGTGCAGCACTTGTCGTGGGCATAGCTTAAAGCCGTTGATAACAAACTGTCTATAGCTGCCTGAGCGTTCACCTCGAAGTATCTCGGTGCCGCCGTAGCGTTCGTCGCTGAATAGCGGATGACCGATATGTTTCATGTGCGCTCGTATCTGGTGTGTGCGTCCTGTCTCAAGGATACATTCCACCAGAGTGACATAACCGAAACGTTCCATCACCTTATAGTGCGTCACAGCCGGCTTGCCCGTCTCTGACTCTGGCGGGAAGACGGCCATGCGCAGGCGGTCCTTGGGGTCGCGCCCTATATTGCCTGTTATCGTTCCTGAGTCCTCAACAAAATTTCCCCATACGAGAGCGTTGTAGCTGCGGTGTGTGGTCTTGTTGAAGAACTGTACGCCAAGACTTGTCTTCGCTTCTGGGGTCTTTGCCACCACAATGAGTCCGCTCGTGTCCTTGTCTATTCTGTGTACCAAACCCACCTGAGGGTCGTTGGGGTCGTAAGAAGGCAGGTTGCGCAGGTGCCACGCTATGGCGTTGACCAATGTTCCATGAAAGTTGCCGCATCCGGGATGTACGACAAGGCCTGCCGGTTTGTTTATCACCATCAGTTCATCGTCTTCATATACTACGTCGAGCGGAATATCTTCCGGTTCTATCGTAGTGTCGTAATGCGGCCTGTCGAGCATGAGGGTGACTATGTCGCCCGGACGCACCTTGTAGTTGCTCTTCACGGGTTTGTCGTTGACGTGTACAAAGCCCGCCTCAGCGGCTTTTTGTATTCTGTTACGGCTTGAGTGCTGGAGTTTTTCAAACATAAACTTGTCTATTCTCACAGGCACCTGGCCTTTATCCACCTCAAACCTGAAGTGCTCGTACAGTTGCTGGCTTTCCTCAAGGTCTATGTCAGCGACCTGAAGCATCGGTGATATATCTTCTGTTGTCATTGTTTGTCTGTATGAAATGTCAAAATGCAGGCTCGTCTCCCACTGTCTCCTCCTTGGAAGGTGGTGCTGTCACCTCCTCGAATTCGTCAATATCATTGCCCGTCTCATCGATGTCATATCCGGGTTCAGAGAAGTCGATATCTGCAAATCCGTCGGCGTATTTGCCATCGCCCACGATGAGTGTCAATGGATAGTCAATAGGGATGCGGTCGCCAGTGGCAAGGCGTCTGCCGCGGCATGCTATGCCGTAAACCCAGTCTTTCTCACCGTCAACATATTTAGGCGGGAGGAGCTTGAATCCCATGGCGGTAAGTTTTGCGGTGGCTTCACGGGCACTGCTGTTGTCGATGATGTCAGGGATGGCGAAGGATGGCGAAGATGGTGAGTTGACAGTTACATATATGGCATGCCCTTCTTTCACTTTCGTTCCGAAGCCTGGGCTTTGCGCCAATATGCAGTCGGCTGGCAACCTCTTGTTGTAGCCTGAGTCGCTGACGATAATCCGAAGTTTGTTTTGGGATAACAGGTATGTGGCTTCACTGTATTTCATTCCCTTGAGGTCTGGTACGGCAATGCCTTCTCCGTGGTGTGTGTAAATCTCCAATCCGTATTTCACACCCACACAAAGAGCGACTATGACGCAACACATGGCTGCAATGTTGCCCCAGAGATATTTGCTCGTCAGCTTGCTTAGAAACTCTTTTGTCTTCATCTTTCTGAATTTGTAATGCAAAGGTAATGGAAATAGTAGAAACTACAAAATAAAAACATTAAAAATTGCTTAAATCCTGATGTTTCCCACCTTTATTGTATAATGACAAGTATAGTCGGCGAGAATTATAAATAGTGAGGGACTAATGAAAGTAAAAAAACGAGAAAACCTTTGGAGATTATGAGGATTATTATTATCTTTGCAGCAAAAACACCGAATAACATGAATATAGAATCAATCCGCGACTATTGTCTGTCGCTACCGGCAACGTCAGAGTATTTCCCTTTCGACGAGACCACCCTCGCCTTCCGCGTGGCTAACAAGATATTTGCCATGATCGACCTCGACAACACCGAATGGTTTGTGCTGAAGTGCGACCCTGACTATGCCGTAGAACTGCGCGAGAGTCATCCAGAGATAACGGGTGCATGGCACATGAACAAGAAGCACTGGAACCAGCTCAACCTCTACGGCCATCTCCCCGACTCCCTCATCCAGCACCTCATACGCCACAGCTACGAACTGGTGGTAAAGAAACTGCCAAGAAAAGTAAAGGAAGCGCACCCCATAGGAGACGTTTAACCTGAGCGATGATAACGTCTCCTTTCTGTCGTCAAAACGCTGCGGTTCTGTTCCAATTCTTGGGAAAATACCGTATTAATAACCGATTTCTCATGTCTCTCCAATATATTTATTTGCGGTCTGATTTTTGGGACACATAATTCTTTTGTTGATTATATCTACTGAGCCTATTTCCCCCTAAATTGGAACAGATGCGTGATAATTTTAATTTTATCTGTCATCTGTCACCGCGTGAGTATAATAAGTTGGCATACAAGATGTTAGACGGTGACAGACGGGGTGACAGACGATTTCGTCTGTCACCGTTCCTTTTTGCGGTATTTCACATAGTAAGCTGTGCCCGACTTTACGTGAACTTTCTGAATACCAGGCACATTGGAAAGATAGCGGCCGAAGGTGGTGAGGCTTTCGGTCACTGCCGTGGCTCCAGCGTGGTGGCGTATATAGTCGTATATTTCCGACGCTGTGAGCTTCATGGCGTCGGGGTCGTCGGGCAATGCTGTGTCGAAATAGTCGTTGAAATACATGTCGGCACTGCTTAGAAGGGCATATTGGCGGTTGTGAGCCATCACCTGCTCAATGTCGGCGTCGTCAAACCATCGGCGCTCGTTGTTCCTTACCGCTGCCGCAGCTTGGGCGTAGAGCTGCTCGTAGTTGATGGGCTTGTCGGTATCGATAGGACTCGTGACGTTTACCACGAAGAAGCGGCGTGAGCCCGAAGGGTCGCTAAGCACGTCGGTCATGTTTGACGTGGCTATAAACGAGGCGCGCCTCCTCTCTGCCTCAACACGACGTGAGTAAGGTCGCTTGAGCGATATGCTGGCAAGCTGGATGGTGTTTTTGAGGAATCCTTCCTGTGTCTTCTTCGATATGCTGTTAAACTCGTCGATGTTTATAAGAAGGAAGTCCACCATCGACTGCATCACAAGCTTCTGGTTGTCGAACTTCAGGTTGTCGAGATAGCCCCATCGCAACTCGGGCGGCAGGAGCTGGCGGCAGAAAGTGGACTTGTGGTAGCCTTGCGGAGCCACAAGCAGCGGGACGATGCTGTTGCCATACTTGTGGTTGTAGCCCATCCATTGCGCCACCATGCCATAGAACCACATTCTGAACCACTGTTTCCACTGCTTCAGGTCGGTCTTCACACGGTCGGCAAGGTCGCCGATGTGGTCGTGGCCGTCCCATTTGTACGACATGTTGAAGATATAGTCGTCCACGGGGTCAACCGAGCGTATGCGCGACGAGTTGAGGTAAGTCAACACGTCCTTGGGACGGACTTCGATGCCAGCCTCACGCGCATCTAACGACAGTCCGTTGACAAAGCGCATGTCGGCCAGTCGCCATCCCCAGTATGCATTGTTCTTGTCGAGATATTCCGTGGCTCCTCTCACCGAGTTGTAGCGGAAGTCGAATCGTTTTTCAAGGAAATCGATGAGTGCACTGACTTCATTTTCAAAGCAATACAGTATCCTCTCTGGCTCAGGTTTAGGTGCCAGTTCAACACCATAGACATTCAGTGGCGTGGTTTTTTTCATGAGCAACGGCGACTCGTCGGCACTGACGCGGCAACTTGCCATCACGGGCGACGACCCGTCGTTGATGCCTGCTGGAACGACGTTGACATTGAGCAACGACGAATAGATGGCCGAAGCCGCACTGTAAGCCTTGCGGTAGAACTGTTCCATCTCGGCCTCGTTGCCACGGCGCGACGCTTCGGGCTGTGTCACCTGGACGATTATCTTCAGTGTACGTCCGCTCGACCCGACGAATACTGCCATTGTCGAGGGCATGATCCTCGCCACCTGCTTCAGCTGTCCGAGTCGTTCCTCCTCTATTATCGGTCCTGCCGAGAGCAGCAGCATGTCGGTGTAGTCTGCCACCGCGAGTGCGCCATTATCCGACTTTTTCAGCCATGCCGTCGCATAGACACGATGCAGCAGTTCGTGATTGTCGGTAGCATAGCGGTTGCCGTTTTTCACCTTTTGGCGAAGTGCTGTAATCTCGTTGTTGTCAACATTTGCCTTCAGTCTGTCCATCAGTTTGCTTAAGCTGACTGACGATATGCGGCGCTGTTGCTTCTTGTCGATCCTGACCATTGTCAAGCGGTTATTCTTGTTTTGCATAAAAAATATTTAATAGTTAAAGAGTTTATAACGTAAGTTGTAACGGCGACTGCCTGCCGTTTGAAAAGGAAAAAGAAAAGGGTTGTGTCACGAGTGTTCCATAGTTAGTGACACGAGTGTTCCACAGTTATGGAACGACCGTGTCACTAACTGTGGTACGACCGTACCAACAGCCTTTCTTATAAATTAATAAGCGTAAATGTATTCGTCGAAAAGATTGTCTGTATCGTAGCCATATCTTTGGAATAATGATACAATAAGTTTCTGCTGTTCCTCCGTGATGAGTTTAGTGCCATTGATGCTACGGTAGTAGCTGGTTCGTGCGCCAAGTATTCCTCTCACGCCGGCCTTTATTGTCTCGTAGTGTTTCATCTTGACCTCGTCGTAGAGGTGTTTTGCGCCCTTGGCATAGCGTTGTATAACAGCCTCGGAGTACATGCTGCACTCTCCGTTTTCCTTGAGCGACGACGGCATGACGGTGCTGCCGCACTCCTTTTGGTCGCCCAGCATGTCGTAAACCATGTGTCTAATACATTTGTCTGCCCTTGGGCATCCTTCGAGGAAGCACATCGTGATGTTCGTCCCCAAGTTCTTGATCAATTCTTTATTTTCCATAGGTTATTTATTGTTTTTCCTTGCAAAGTTACATAAAAAACTTCAAAAATGCAAGAAAAACGGCAAAAAAATGCCGTCATTTTCATCGAAAGGCCCTATTACGATGCGGCCTCAGTCCGATTTTTAGAACGTCTGTCACTATGAGGAAAAGTCAATATACTGACTGACAGGTGTTTGTAAAAGCAGGGTGACAGTGACAGATGTTTTGCAACTTTTATTTTTTTTGCACGGTTATGTCGTACACCGTGAACTCCTGCATATCATTTCAAGCGCATCACTGGTTGCACGCCGATAGAATATCGGAGGAAATAAGATTCTAAAGTTTCCCACACCCACTACAGCTGCTTCTGTGGGTGTGGGAAACTTTAGTAATAGTGCTTTCTCGCTTCACTGCACAACGCATCAACTTGTAAATTCATCAACTTCCCTTTATATATTTAATAAGGTGTACAAAGAATAATAGTACTTTTTACACCCATTATTTGTAAACGAATGTTAAAGAATGAAAGTTTTTTGCCGAAATGTTTGGAGTGTATTGATTTTTGCCGTACCTTTGCACTCGCTTTTGAGAACAACGCTTCTCTTGAGCGAC